>Ga0315268_10000664_pt1 | contig 39882 bp, 43 predicted proteins | sample C1_top_MG_FD_204535 | JGI IMG/M metagenome (GOLD analysis project Ga0315268, IMG submission 204535) | Sediment microbial communities from Yellowstone Lake, YNP, Wyoming, USA - C1_top | ecosystem: Environmental > Aquatic > Freshwater > Lake > Sediment | place: USA: Wyoming | collected 2017-08-01
GTATGCTCATCGCGCCACCGGACGTATGCGTCAAGGCATATTGGTACTCTGTATTGATGTTCGAGACGGTATTCGAGCACACCAGACTGAGGTTTGCGAAGAATATCGCCATCTTGCTCGCTGAAGCGGTCGACGAACAGGCGAATACAAGCGCTAATCCATGGTTATTATCATCTGTCCCGATGAAACTCGTCTGGGAATTCCCTCCAGTATGATACGCTGAAGCGTTCCCCCATGCAGACCAGGTGAAATCAGCCGCTTCATTGACCAGGTTGTTGTTCGCCACCGTGAACCCTCCATTGTTGTTGAAATTGTAGCATTTGCCGTATTGGCATGCAGTGCTCGTAAGAGTGGGCGATGTGGCATATACCGCGAGATTATTCGCACCTAAGCTGTCAGCAAGGCTTCCCATGTGGTATACCGCGCTGAATCCGTTGCTCCAGACCCCCAAGGCATCCTGCCCGTTCACAGCAGCAGGATTGCCATATAATAGCTCCGCGATGTTGCCCTGCCCTCCCTTGGCAAGAGGAAGTTTCAGCCATATCACGGTGTTAGCGCTGTTGCAGGTGCCATCCTCCAGTTCATATGACAATTGGCTATGATTCGTATCCTGAACCCTCAGGTCATAGCAGTCGCTCCTCATCTTGCCCGCGGCGATCAGGCTAGCTGAATCCAGGGTGCAATATGCCGGGAAATTGGAAAGATCGGTTCCTGATGGAAGACCAGTCGTGACCGTGCATACGACCTTATATTGCCAGGGGGATGAAGGCCCGCTTTCCTCTACTATTGGGTCGTTCACGACATCATTCACCGTGGTGTCAGGACCCGTTTCTATCGCAGCCTCAGGCACAGGTTCAGGCCCTATCTCCGGTGTTACATCGATACCGGTCTCAACAATATCCGCCGGCACATCCTGGACGTTCGTATCTGTAGATACAACATCCTCTACTGAAGTGTCAGTAACGACCGGCGCATCGCTGGAATCTGTTACGACATCGACATTCGGGCTGTCATTCACCGGCTCTTCAGTGACATCCGGAAGAACCTCTCCGCCAGTATCCTGGATGATGACCGTCTCATCTCCGATATCCTTCCCAGTATCAATCACGTCGTTAACGCTATTATCAATAAGGCTGGTCTCGCCAGCATCGCTATCGGAAATAATGGTATCTGTAGTGGAATCGCCCGCATCGTTATCGAGATTAACGTCTTTGTTTCCGCCCTCGTTGACCCCGCTTTCATTTTCGTTCTCAACGCTAGCGTCCTGGCCGGTATTCCCCGCAGTCTCGAAGGGCGGTCCTCCGCATGAAGAGATTCCAAGGATCACTCCGGCAGAGAGCGCCATCACCGCCACGCTTTCGGCAAGCGGTTTTTTCAGCACGAAATCCTTCATTCTTTCCATCAAACGGGATGATTTGCTATCATTCATTCCGGCTTCTATAGAATCCGATTCTTTTCTTGCAGCAAGAACCCTGTGTTCATCATGAATCATATCCACACCCATTACTAGTCTGCAATAAGCCCAATTGTGTATTTAAGAGTATAGGAATGCGGTTAAAGCCGGATCCCGTCTCTTCATGGATTATAATCATTCCCTGATATACGGATGATATGGCCAGATTCCTTGTGACCGGAGGAGCCGGATTCATCGGTTCCCACCTGGTGGATGCTCTTTCCAAAAAAGGCCATGATGTCCGTATCTTGGACGATTTCTCTTCAGGAAGCATGGAGAACCTTGAGGATGCGCAGGAAAGATATGCGAACGCAATCGAAATAATCAAAGGGAGCATCACCGAGCCTGACCTTGTCGATTCAGCCGTAAAAGGGATAGATGCCATCTTCCACGAAGCAGCTCTCGTTTCCGTTTCCGAATCCATGAAAAACCCGAAAAAGACGCGCGCGATAAACGTCGAAGGCACAAGGAATGTGCTGGAATCAGCCAAGGAAAACAAAGTGAAGAACGTCATCCTCGCATCATCCGCAGCAGTATACGGAGACAACCCGCCTCCTTTGATTGAGACCATGCCGGTGAAGCCCCTCTCCCCTTACGCATCATCCAAATGCGAGCTCGAGAACCTGGCCAGGTGCTATTGGCAGGATTTTGGCATCCGGACGATATCCCTGCGCTATTTCAATGTCTACGGCCCGCGCCAGGATACGAAATCAGAATATTCAGGAGTCATCGCGCGGTTCATGGATTGCCTGAAGCAAGGGAAACAGCTGACAATCTATGGCGACGGAAAACAAACGCGCGATTTCATCTACGTGGAAGATGTGATCAGGGCCAATCTCCTCGCCTTGGATAGCGATATCCCTGGCGGGCGGACATACAATATAGCGACTGGAAAAGGCATCACGCTTCTCGAACTATTGAAAATCATGCAGAAGCTATATCCAACCAAGATAGAACCAATCCACAAGCCGGCGAGGGCAGGAGACATCAGGCATTCTTACGCAAATATCAAGAAAGCGCGTTCGGAACTGGGGTTCGAGCCGGGAGTGCGCCTCGAGAGCGGTCTCAAGGAGTTGGGTAAGTGGATGGGATTTGAGTGAAATCGTACTGTCTAAGTAATCAAAAATGATTACTTTGGCAATACAGGATGGGAAAAAATATGGTGAAGATCGCTTTCCGCGTGGATGCGAACCCGAAAGAGGGATTCGACCATCTCGACCGCTGCCTGGCACTCGCATCGGGATTGATAGATACTGATCCAACCAGCGAGATATTGTTCATCTGCGGCAACTCCACTGATCATGTCAACAGGATAGCAGACTCCGGATTCAAGCATAAGGATCTGGGTACGAACACCTGGCTCGAAGACGATCTTGCCAGCACTGAAGAAGCGACAAAATCGTTCGAGCCGGACCTGCTCATCATCGACAAGGAAGTGGACGAGGCATATCTGTCATCATTGAAGAAAATCTCCCCCCTTTTCGCTATCCTGGATGACGGCATGCATCTCAAAAGATACGATGCTGATATCATAATCAACCCGAACGTCCATGCGCATCTCCTTGATTATCCTTGCAAAGAAGAGACTGACCTGCTGCTCGGGGCGGAATATTCGCTTCTCCCCAAGGAATTCGACATTTACCAGGATTTCCAGAGGACGAATCCTGACCGGGCCAAGCAGATCCTAATCTCTTTCGAGGATGGCGACCCGCGCTCTGTCTCGCTCGACATTGTCCGCGCCCTGAAACCTATCAACGAGAATTTCCATGCTACTGTCGTCGTTGGCAGGGATTTCAGCAAAGGGGAGGAGCTGGGGGTCGAGATCGGCCTGGACCCGCGTTTCATAGTCATCCAGTCCATGTCTGACCTTCCTAAAAGGATGGCATCGGCGGATCTTGCGATAACCGATTCAGGCAACTCCTTCCACGGCTCGATATTCTTCAGGCTACCAGCCATGCTCGTGAACTACCGGCCGAAAGATGCAGCCATCACGGAATTCATCTCCATGAACGGCCTAGGCATCCCGCTGGGGGAGGCGAACCGCATCGACCATGATTTCATAGCAAAATCGATAAAAAAGATCATCGAAGACAAACCAGAGCGCGACCGCATCTCCGGGCGGATGACCGACATGATCGATGGCTTGGGAAGGTTCAGGCTAGCAGACGCATTGATAAAAAAAATAAAAGAGCGCGCGTGAGTCAAAAAAGCGAGCGAGGCGGAGAAATCGCGCGTGAGCGAAAAGGCGCGAACGAGGCGGAAAGGGTATTTTTTTTCTTTGGGCTGTGCGTTTTTAATTCCTTCATGAGGATAAACGCATCATACACTATTTATCGGATGTGAAAAACATATGAAGATCCTTGTCACAGGCGGAATGGGTTTCATCGGGTCCAACATCACAGAGAGGCTGGTCCGGGACGATCATGATGTGACTATCCTCGACAACATGCACACCGGAAGCGAGGACAACATCGCGGAGATAAAGGACAGGATCGAATTCGTGAAAGGCAATGCCGGGGACCTTGGGAAGATAAAAACCGACAGGAAGTTCGACGCTATCTTCCACGAAGGCATATACTCGTCGACGCCCATGTACAGGGCCGACCCGACGCTGACTGCCAAAGCGATAGCGGATTTCATCTCGATCCTGGAATACGCCAAGAAGAACGAGGCCAAGGTCGTCTGGGCATCGACGAGCTCGATATACAACGGCAACAGCCCGCCGCACCGGGAGGACATGCCTGTCCATGTGACTGATTTCTACACAGAGGCCCGCTTCGAGATGGAGCGCCTTGCGAAACTTTACAGCGACCTGTACTCTGTCCGCAGCGTAGGCCTCCGCTATTTCAGCGTCTACGGCCCGCATGAACGGGCCAAAGGCAAATACGCCAACCTGATAACCCAGTTCCTCTGGTGCATGCAGGATGGCAAGAAGCCGATCATTTTCGGGGACGGGAAGCAGACCAGGGATTTCACCTATGTGGATGATGTGGTTGATGCCAACATGCTCGCCCTCCGCTACAACAAGACAGACATCTTCAATGTCGGAACAGGACGGTCCATCACGATAAACGAGATGGTCGCGTTGCTGAATGTTGCCCTCAAGACGAATCTTTCCCCAGTCTACGAGCAGAACAAGATCAAGAACTATGTGCAGCACACCTGCGCGGAGACGAGGAAGGCAGAATCGCACCTGGGTTTCAAAGCACGTGTCTCTTTAGAGGACGGGATAAAGCGCATCATAGATTATTACAGAAAGGTCTGACCATGCCCGAAACGGATAGCAGCAAGGCAGAAGCCCTTTCCGAGCATTCCAAATCTGTCGCAAGGGGGAGCTTCTGGTCCCTGTTCGGCAACGTCGCCTTCAAGCTCGTCTCCTTCGCCTATGTCGTAATAGTCGCCAGGCTCGCGGCCCAGGACGATGTCGGCATCTTCTATCTCGCGCTCAGCATCGCATCGATAGCGAGCTTCCTCTCAGAGTTCGGCATCCTCGGCTCCCTCACCCGCTATGTGCCGTATTTCGAAGGGAAATCCGAATACCGCAAGATACGCGACCTGTTGAATTTCAGCTATCTCTCCGTGGTCCCTGCATTCATCATGGCTCTATTGCTTTTCCTTGGCGCCAACATGATAGCGGATTTCTATCACAACCCGAAGCTCGGAACAGCGATGGACGTCTTCGCTGTGTTCGTCGCCCTTTCCGGTATCTTCAAGGTCGTGAGCGCGTTCCTGAACGGGCGGGCCGATATGAAATCAGCGCAGCTTCTCAGCAATGCCGAGAACCTTTCAAAACTCATCTTCACTGTCATCCTATTCTATGCGTACGGCCCTTCCCTCTTCATGCTGTGCGCAGCCTTCGTGCTCTCCTACATCCCCCCGCTCATCATGTCATATTGGATGATGAAGCATCACCTATCCAAGATCCCGACAACCGGCGACCCCCTCCCGACATCGCAGCTCATCCATGAGATAATCCCGTTCGGCTTCATGCTCAGCCTGCTCGGCTCCTTTGCGGTCCTCCTAACATCCGCGGACAGGCTCTTCCTCGGCTTCCTCATCCCGGTGGCGGATTCCGCCCGCCTCCTAGCTCTCTACTCAATGGCCGCCAACCTGGCTGTCGTCATCACGATATTCCCTGCGTCTGTCGGCTCCATCTTCCTCCCGGTGATATCACGTCTTTTCGGGAAGGATGACAAGGAAGGCATACGCTCATTGATGGAGACCTCGCAGAGGTGGATGCTCTTCATCACCCTGCCTATCGGCCTGATCATGATACTTTTCCCATCCGAGCTCCTCTCCTTGATATACGGAAGCGATTATGCGGCCGGCGGCCTGGTACTTGCCCTCCTGACTTTGGCCATGCTCGTCCAGTCATATTCCACAATCGTGTCGCTGGTCATTGCCGGGGCAAGGCGTGTGGATATCGAGCTGAAATGCATGGGGATAAGCGGCGTCTCGAACCTTATACTGACCCCCATCATGATATACCTATTCGGCTTCACGGGCGCAGCCGCAGCCCTTGCCATCAGCCTCCTCATCCTGACCCTCCTCTTCCTGCGTTACGGCAAGAAGCTCTTCGGGTTTTCCATCCCGAGCGAATCCTACAAGCTTGCCTTCGCCATTTTACTAAGCGCCGTCATCGTTTTCCTGATAAAACCCGCTGCGATGTCTATCGTCCCTCTCCTGCCTAAAATCGGCACAGGGGAACTGGCAGCCTACTCCGGGAAAATAATCAGCCTGATATTCATCGCCCTGCTCACGGCATTGGCCTTCTGCATCTTCATCCCAGCCTCATTGATACTAAAATGCATCAAGAAGGAGGATATTATCTTGATGCGCAGCGTCCTGCATAAGGCGTTCGTCCCAGAGCGCGCAATCGCTTTCCTTGAACGGATAGCGAAATACGGTGTGGCCGGTTGAACCCGCCCCTAATATAGTCATTTAAAAACAGTTCCGAACAATATTCTGTTTCACTTGAGGTATTTACATGTTGGAAGACGTTCTATTCAACCAGTTCACGATGGGAGGCGAGCTCATCCGCGTCCTTGTCGCCCTCCTGGGCACAGGCGCAGCGGCATACTACGATATCTTCAACAAGAAGAACGTGCCGGATAATCTGCTCTATCTTTTCCTGGGCGTCTCGTTCCTTGTGAACCTGGCATTCTACCAGGATTCGCTGTTCTGGTTCTCGCTTGCTATAGCCATTTTCTTCTCGGCAATCGCATACCTTTTCTACAGGGTAGGCCAGCTCGGTGGCGCTGATATCTTCATCATAGCATCCATCGCGCTGCTTCTCCCGATAACGCCATCGTTCGTAGGGCTTCCGTTCAACCTGCCCTTCATCCTGCCGCTCATCATATTCTCAGGGGCGATATTCGCGCTCTACGTGATGTTCTATTTCGGCTATAAGATTTACCAGGGAGAGATGAAGCCCAACCTGTATTTCGGCCTCATGATCATACCCTACCTGCTCTTCGCCTATGTCTATGTCAATTCCATACTTTTCTCGCCGGTCTACTTCGTCCTTATCACGATACTGCTCTTCGCCACGATTTTCTTCATGATGTTCCGCGACTCGCTCCAGATGATGCTCGCAGAGGAGCTGCCTGTGGCGCAGCTGGAAGCCGAAGATGTCATCGCCCTGGAGATCATGAACAAGGACCTGATCGAGCGCTACAAGATCCCAAGGCTGGTCAAGAAGGAGGATGTGGAGCGGCTCAAGAAGACGAAGGTGGAATCGGTCTGGGTATACACCCAGCTACCGCCGTTCATACCGTTCCTGCTAGCCGGCATGATCCTTTCGCTGATCTTCACCAAAAGCCTCCTGCTCATGTGAGAATTGGGGAACTTATAGGTTGGATATCCTATGGACCTGGTCATGCTCCTGAACTACGGCATCGCGTTCTTCACGCTTTTCGTGGTCAATGTCTTCATCCTGATTTTCCTGGAGCACAGGGACCATTACAGGGAAAGGCCGGCAAGCTCAAGCAAGCAGCCCATTGTCTCGATCATCATCCCTGCCTATAATGAAGGCCTCTACATAGCTGACTGCCTCAAGACAGTCCTGGCCCTTGATTACCCGGCAGACAAGCTGGATATCATAGTCGTGGATGACGGCTCCAAGGATGACACATACAAGATAGCCAAAGGCTTCGAGAGCGCGGGCACCAAGGCACTGCCGTGCTTGCGCGTCTTCACCAAGAAGAACGGCGGCAAAGGCGCTGCCCTGAACCACGGCATCATCCACGCTAAGGGCGAGTTCATCGCCACCATGGATGCTGATTCCTATCTTACGCCTGGCGTGGTTAACGAGCTCCTGCCTCTTTTCGATGAGGATGATGTCATGGCAGTGACGCCAGCCGTCAAGGTCAAACAGAACGGCTCCTGGCTCCAGGAGTTCCAGAGGGTCGAATATCTCCTCATCCTATTCTCCAGGAAGCTCCTCAGCTTCATAGACAGCGTTCCTGTGACGCCGGGCCCCTTCAGCATGTTCAGGGCCAAAGTCTTTGATAAAGTCGGCAGGTTCGATGAGGACAACCTGGTCGAGGACCAGGAGATCGCGCTCAGGATACAGGCAGCGAATTACAGGATCCAGAGTTCGATGAGCGCCGAGGTGTACACCGAGCCCCCTGACAACATGAAGGACCTCCTGAAGCAGAGGATACGCTGGCAGAGGGGCGGCTTCAGGAACTACTGGAAATACCGCTTCCTGATTAAACCCGAGTACGGCGATTTCGGCATGTATTTCGTGCCTTTGAACTTCGCCACGATAACAGCGTTCTTCATCATGCTCGGCCTGCTGATCAACTCCTACGTCTCGACCCCGTACTACACGAAATATATCTGGATGGAAAGTTTCGGGCTCAATATCGGCCTTTTCACCTTCATCGGCGCGTTCGTCTTCATCACCTCGACATATTTCCTGTACCTGGCCGTGAAGAGCTTCCCTGAGGAGAAGGTGAAGCTCCGCTACATCCTCGCGTTCATCCTCTTCTATTGGTTCCTCTCGATAGGCTACAACACGCTTTTCGTTTACAAGGAGTTCAGGAAAGAAGCGACCAGCTGGTGAGCAAAGGGAAATAAAAAATATAAAAAATACAATTCTATCCGTGCGCGTATCGCGTTCCCGTGCTCCGCATCCTCGCGTCCTCCCGCTCTTTTTAAAAATGTGGGCTGGAGATATCCATCCATGGAACGAAAAGTATCTTTTTCCCTCTACGCATGGGCTTTCTTCATCTCCCTCATCATCTTCGCGATAGGGGTGTTCATCGGTTTCACGCTTGATTCCTCCAACATGAACCGCATCTCCTCGATGCTGACGGACACGTCATCGCGCCTCTCATCGCTGCAGCTCCTGATCCTGATGGAAGGGAACACCTCTGCATTCTGCCCGGTCTACACATCGCAGCTGGATGACATAGACACCCAGGTCGAGAAGACCGGATACGAGCTCAGCTACCTAGAGGACCAGAAAGGCGTTTCGGATCCTGAACTGAAGAAAAGCTATTTCATCCAGGAGGCGGAATCCTACCTGCTTTCCAAGAAAGTCAAATCCTTATGCGGAGATAAGAGCGTGCTGCTGATAAATTTCTATTCGAATACGAATTGCACCCGCTGCAAGGAAGAAGGGATCCAGATACTCCAGGCCCGCGACAGCCTAGATGCATCCGGGATCCACATGAAGCTGTTCAGTTTCGATGGCGACCTGGGCAGCCCTGTTGCTGATGCTTTCAAGGCAGAGTTCAACGTCACTGGCTACCCGTCCGTTGTTATTGATGAGAACCTTTATCCCGGATTTTCAGACCAGGGCCGGCTTGTCGATATCGTGAAGGGATAGGATGATAATCGTCGATGTGGCCGTGGTCCCGAAATCAGGCTCTTTCTCTATCTCCTCCAAAGACGGCAAAGTCAAGATATGTCTGCGCAGCCCTGCAGAGAAAAATAAAGCGAATATCGAATTGATAAAAGAGCTAGGAAAAGCGCTCTCGTGCGGGGTCAGGATCGTATCAGGCCAAAAATCCCACCACAAAAGGCTCGAACTCGGGGTCACACAAGATAGGTGGGAAAGATTCCTTGGTTCGATTCAGGAACGATGAACGCAACAGCGGTAATCCGGGTCCCGGATTCCACCTTGTGGATAATCTTAAAAGCCTGTCTTGGTCTATCTCTTGTTCAAGGTGAATGTTTTATGGCAGATCTCAGCATACCTCTCATCGGCGCTCTTTGTTGCGTAGGGGCAGTAGTGCTCATTGTCCTCGCGTTCGTGGCCTTCGTATACAACCGCCTGGTCACATTGCGCAACCGCGTCGCGAACGCATGGGCCCAGATAGATGTCCAGCTGAAACGCCGCTATGACCTCATACCTAACCTGGTCGAGACTGTAAAAGGCTATATGAAGCACGAGGCCGGCACATTGGAGAATGTCACGAAATACCGCGCGCAACTTGTCTCAGGCTCGGTCGAGGAAAAGGCGCAGGCGAACAACATGCTGAGCCAGGCCCTCAAATCCATCTTCGCCGTGGCAGAAAGCTATCCGAACCTGAAAGCCAACGAGAACTTCAAGATGCTCCAAGAGGAACTTGCAGGGACCGAGAACAAGATTTCCTACATCAGGACTGCCTACAACGACGCTGTCCTGGAATACAACACAGCGATCGACACTGTCCCGAACAACATTTTGGCCGGGATCCTTGGGTTCCAGCACAGCGCCTATTTCCAGACGGCAGAAGCCGAGAAGGGGCCGGTTAAGGTCAAGTTCTGACCCTATCTCCCAGAGGGATGGCCGATCCGAATGGCCGAACACATAAGTTTCTTCGACGCGATCGATAGCAACAAGCGCAATTCAGCCATCCTGATCGCTGTCATGTTCGCCATCTTCCTGGCCATGGTCGTCGCATTCTCCTATATCTTCGATCTCGGGTACTGCGGGCCGACACTCGGTTTCTTTGCTCTCCTGGTCTATGCGCTGATCGTGTATTACCAAGGCGACCAGATCATCCTGTCTTTGAGCGGCGCCAAGCAGGTATCAGAGACTGACCAGCCTTTCCTCTACAATGTGGTGGAAGGCCTCTCGCTCGCTTCCCAGATACCCACCCCGAAAATATACATCGTGGATGATCCGAGCCCGAACGCGTTCGCGACAGGCCGCGACCCCCAGCATGCATCGCTCGCGGTCACGAGCGGACTGCTTTCGATGATGAGTCGCGAAGAGCTTGAAGGTGTTGTTGCGCACGAGATATCCCACATAGCCAATTTCGACATCCGCTTCTCGATGATCGCAGTAGTGTTTGTGGGCGCGATCGCGCTTCTCGGAGATTTCGCGTGGCGTATGATGTGGATGGGCGGCGGTGGCGGCAGGCGGGACCGCGGGGGAGGCGCCGGCATCTTCCTTTTGATCGCCTTGGTGTTCGTCATCCTCTCGCCTATCTTCGCAGAATTCGTCCGCTTCGCTATCTCCCGCCAGCGCGAGTACCTGGCCGATGCCAACGGAGCCAGGCTCACAAGATACCCCCCAGGCCTCGCAAGCGCCTTGAATAAGATAAAGGCAGCCGGCATCCCCACAAAAAGCGCGAACGATACGACCGCGCCGTTGTATTTCTCGAACCCTTTCCCCTCCAAGATAGGTTCATTGTTCGCGACGCACCCGCCGATAGATGATCGCATCAAGCGCCTCCAGGCCATGTAGTGGAAGTTTAGCCCTGCAGTAATCTTTTATTATCTTTCTGTGACGAACTCCCATTGATCACTGATGGCCAGCAAACGACGTATGGTGCATATCCTCCTCCCGATCATCCTCATCATGCTCACAGCCCAACCGATTTTCGGAACAGGTTTCGGCAGATCCCTGATAAAGCTGGAGCGGACCTGGACCGTCGTCTCCGTAGCCGGCAACCATATCGATTTCGATGGCGCCCTAATCATCAACGACAGCAACCAGCATGTCCTCTCAGTCTTGACAGATCCGCCTATGGAGGTCGTTGCCAAGGATGACGGTAGCATCCACCTGCATTACAACGGCACGATGAGCGGATCCACCATGAAGCTCAAAGGAACAGCGGTTGTGGATGTCAATTACGATACGGACATCCAATCGGACCCTCCCCTGCCACCAGGAGCATCGACCTTGAATTTCACAAACCTCACAAGGCCTGATGATGCGATAATACGCCAGGCGAAGCTGCTTTCAAAGAACATCTCCATCCTGACCACGATCAGGAACCTGGTCGACTGGGTGCATAACGATATCGCTTACAACATCTCATGCTGGGACCAATCATTCCCTGCAACAGAGATATTCCAACTCCGCCAGGGCGTCTGTGTGGAATATTCCCACCTGCTGATCTCGATGGCACGGTCAATAGGGCTGGACACCAGATACATCGGCGGCTATGTGTACAGCAATTCATGGCAGCCCCATGCATGGGTCGAGGTCAAAGTGCCTGGATACGGATGGCTCCCTGTGGATCCCACATTCGATCAGGCAGGCATCCTCGAAAGCAGCCATGTCGCGGTCAGTCAAGGGGCTGACCAGAGCTCGAATTTCGATCTTTTGCTATCAGAGCAGGCCGGGGCTGTCCTGGAGGCTGATGATTCGCTCGATATCATGTCATCTACTCCTGACCCCAAAGGCGCCTCGGTCGGAATAGCTTTCGACAACAACACCTATGTCGTGACAACCGAAATAAGCAACAGCCGCCCGAGATACGTCTTCGGTCTCTACGATATGGCGACCCAGGACGGCTATCTCGCAGGCGAGCGGACCCTCCTGCTTCTCCAGCCTTCGATTGATACAGACCGCTTCTATATCCTCAACCGCTCGATCCTCAAACCGAATTTCATCTACGACATCCCCCTCCACGCTGATTTCAACGATGCACATGTAGACCTATCTATCGAGATCATGCCGCCTTCTCCATCCCCTCCCCAGCAGACGAGCGAACCGCAGCCCCCACAATGCCTTCTTCCAGTCATCCTTCTCCTGATGGCAGTGCTTGCGGTGGTCGTCCCATGGGCGATGGTGGAGTTCATCGCAGTCCGCAGGCTCCCGCGCCTGGATTTCCCCAGGTTCATGAAAGGGAAAGCGAGGGCGCGCCGTCGCGATATATAATAAAAGGCCTTCCCAATATCCGTAATCCCTATGCGCAGAATACATGTGATAGGCGCAGGGCCGTGCGGCTCCATCGCAGCGATATGCGCTCAAAGGAATAGCGCGCAGGTTGTGATATCCGAAGAGCACCCTCAGGCAGGTTATCCCGAGAACTGCTCAGGCCTCTTCTCGGTAGATGGCCTCTGCGCATTGCGGCCTTTTGTCGACCACAGGAGGATCCAGATCAATCCGATCCGCGGAGCAATCCTGGATTTCTGCCAAGAGAGGATCGAGGTAAGGAGGAGAAACCCTGTCGCTTATGTCTGCGATCGGGCGAAGATGGACCAGCTTCTGTCAGAGAAAGCCGAAGGCGAAGGCGCGAAGATAAATTTCAATGAGCGTATCCGAAGCTCTTTCCGCAGCCAGAACATCATCGCAGCTGATGGTCCGCTATCAAATACAGCAAGGCATTTTGGTTTCCCCAGGATAAGGAGATTCGCAGCAACGCTCCAGGCGCGTTTCAATCATCGCTGCGAACAGAGCGATATGGTCGAGCTGTATTTCTCGAATTCCCGTTTCCCAGGTTTTTTCGCATGGGTGATCCCCCGGAGCGAAGATGAAGCAGAGTTCGGTATCGGGGTGGAAGTCCCTCATCGCGCAGAAGAAGCGTGGAAAAGGCTCCTGAAGATGAAAAAGATATCAGATGCGCCGAAACCAAAAGGCGCCCTGATCCCGCTCGAAGCCCGGTCCCAGACCTCAAGACGCATCGGCTCCCGCAATGTCCTTCTGGTCGGCGATGCTGCTGGCCAGGTCAAATCCACTACCGGAGGAGGTGTCATCTTCGGGAGCAGCTGCGCAACGATCGCAGGGGCCCGTTTCGACGACCCGTTGCGCTATGAGTTCGAGTGGCGCCTGCGATACGGGGCCGATCTCGCCATGCACAGCTGGCTGCACAACCATCTGGCCGGCCTGGATGACCGGGGGATGGCTTCCTTGGGCAGGAGGCTGAAGAAGCTGAACATGGATGATTACCTCTCTGAGAAGGGCCACATGGACAAGCCGACCAATATGATGGGTCCGGACCTCATGGCGCATATTCTAAAAAACATTGCAGGCATTGTCTGAACAGGTAAAATATAGCCTCAGAACTCAATAGATGCGTGATCCTATGAAGACCATGAACGAACGGATGAATCCGGCTGCCTGGATGGGCAAGACCGAGCGCCATATCCTTGAAGGCCTTGACAAGAACGGCGCGCTTCTTTTCGCGCTTATCGACCCCCTCGACTACCAGTCGCTCGACCATGCTGTGAAGACAGCAAAGAACGCGGACGAAGCAGGGGCTGATGTCATCCTGATCGGGGGAAGCACAGGGGTCCAGGGCGAGATGCTCGATATCGTCACTAAGGACATCAAATCCGTTGTATCCAAACCCGTGGTGCTGTTCCCCGGGAACATCGGGACTGTCACAAAATACGCGGATGCCGTCTATTTCATGTCCATGCTGAACTCGCGCAACACGTATTGGATGAGCGAAGCGCAGATGCTGGCAGCGCCCACAGTGAAATACTCGAAGATTGAGCCCCTCCCCACAGCATACGTCGTCGTGGACCCTGGAGGCACTGTCGGCTGGGTGGGCGATGCCAAGCGCATACCTAGGAACAAGCCCAAGATAGCCGCTGCGTTCGGCCTGGCAGCCCAGTATATGGGTTTCCGCTTCTTCATAACAGATGCAGGGAGCAACCCTGCAGAAGGCCATATCCCGCTCGAGATGGTTAGCGCTGTCCGTTCAGCGATAACAATTCCCTATATTGCCGCTGGAGGCATCAGGACGCCTGATCAGGCGAAATCCGTCATCAAGGCGGGCGCTGATATCATACAGGTCGGAACAGCATTCGAGCGGGCCGGATCAGTAGAGAAGATAAGAGAGATGGTGAAAGCGGTCCGAGAAGGCGCGAAATCGAGAGGCTAGAATAGCTATAATAAAAAAACACATTCGCGCGAACGATCCGCTCGAGCGATTCGTTCGATTTTTTCTATTAATTTTTTGATTTTTTTGGTTAGATCCGATTGCTTTTCTTAGTCCGGCTCGATATGGATGCTCACTTCTTTCACTTGAGGGACTTCATTCAAAATCTTCTTCTCTATCTCGTGCGAGATCGCATGCGCAACTTTCACCGGCATCTCGTGCGGCACATGGATATGCACATCCACAAGGATCCTGCTCCCGGCCATCCTCGCCCTGAGCTTATGGTATCTTGTTATCCTTTTATCCGCCTCCAAAACAGCGCGTATCCTGCCCATCATCCTCCGGTCAGGCGAGAAATCCATGAAGACATAGAATGATTGCAATAGCAGGTGTATCGAGATGTAGAGCATGACAAGCCCGACGATGATGGCGCCGATAGGGTCGCCAAAGCTAAAACCTAGCCTGACAAGTATAAGCCCGCCCAGGACAGCCACAGAGCTTATCACATCAGTAGTGAAATGCGCCGAATCCGCCTCTAATGCCGAGCTTCCCTCCTTTTTCGCAATATCGCCGAGATACCTAGATGTGAGGTATGTGACTGGGATAGAGGCAAGCATCAGCACTATGCCTGCTTCAGAATACCCCACGGCGCTAGGGCTCGAGAGCTTCTGATACGCCTCGAAAAGCACCACGAACGATGTCCCGGTTATCAGGAGCGCCTGGAGGAGCGACGATAGGTTCTCGAACTTCTCATGGCCGAACGAGTGCGTGCGATCCTCTGGCTCCTCTGCCTTCCTGATCCCAAGATAAGCGAGCGCAGAGGCAAGGAGATCGAAGAACGAGTGCGCTGATTCTGCCCAGAGGCCTATGCTGCCTGTGATGAGCGCGACCACGATCTTGCTGATGAGCAGGCCTATGTTCACGAACACAGAGACTTTCGCTGCGCCAAGTTTGCCACCCATATGTTCATCCCTTCATACATCGGTATGATAGCAGGTTTTTAACCTTTGTACTCTCATCCTACCCCATGAGACCGACCATCCTGATTGCTCTGATCCTGCTCATGTCTGCCCTGGCGTTTTCTCAGGAATCAGACATCGTCAAAGCCAAATACAATGTGGCCGAATGCTACATCAACGCAACGGTCCAGCTTCTCAATGCTGTCCCCATGTGCGCAGAGAAATATTACGTCAATGCGAGCGATCTCACTTCCTACAACGTTTTGATGGAGAGCGACAGATCCGACCTCAAATCCGCCACCACGCTCTATGACTTCGATGTCACCTGGGCCAAGACCCAAGAGGATATGAACAAGAGCGGGGCCGCGATCGCGGAGGTCAACAACACCCTTGAAGGGTCGAATCTCTCCATCGGCCTCGCCAGGCTCTGCTATGCAGGCCAGATGCTCGGCATCTACCTCAATGGCACAGGCTGCGTCATCCGCGAGACATTCGGAGGCTTCTCCGAGGTCGCCATCCTGGCTTACTATGATGCAACGATCCAAAACGGCGGCATCCTCCTGAACAACTCGAAATCAGGAGGCCTAGAGACCTCGGGGATGGAGGCAGCCCTTGACTACGGCATATCATTGCGCCCTGAGCTGGTATCCGCCCTGGATGCGCGGGACTCTGCGCGGTTCAAGAACGTCCGGCTGAGATTCGGCCGGGCAGAGATCAGGTATTTCGCTGAATATGCTACTGCGCTTTCTGACTGGGCATACCCCCGCGTGCAGTACAGCAACAATTATAACAAGGATGAGATCCTTGACCGCATAACCGGCATTAGGGGCGAGATCGATCAGATAAACAGCCAATGCCCTGCCCAATACACCATCAGCGACGAAGCCAGCTATGAACAGGACAATTTGCAGTGCTGGGATATGCTCAAGACCGTTGAATCAGATTCGAAAGCAGTGATCGCGCTCTACCGCTCCGGAGTTCCGGTTTACGTAGGCGGCACAGGGAGCCTGCACGCCCAGGGCAACGGCGAGGTATCAGCATTCGGTTCGGCAAACATAACGATAACCGGCAACGGCGATCTATTTGTGACAGATTACAATCGGGATGCAGTCGTGACCGTAGACGTTCCCGGGGTGAGCCAGCCAGACGGCTCGAAAGAATACAAGGGCTTCACAGATGCCAGGATCAGCGGCTCGCTGATACATGTCCTGGCTAGAGGCAATATCACCTTCGATGCGACAGGGAAAGGCATTGTCAAGATGCATGGCACGGGCTCTTTCTACACGACCCCAGGTATGGGCGGCGAGGGCAATTACACGGAGGTGGACTAGATGAGACGATTGATCGCTATTCTATTGATCAGCGCGCTGATTCTTTCAGGTTGCGCAGGGAAAGGGAACCAAACGCAGGGTGTCGTAAATTCGACTTTATCCACGCTTAATCAGACCCAGCACCCGGGGGGGTCGGTGCCGTCGAACCCGCCGCCGCAGAACAATACCTCACCGCCAACCAATCCGCCGGCCAACCCGCCGACGAATACAAGCCAGGCCGACAAAGACCTGCAGAACGGCCTTTCGATGTTCGATTTCACAGTGGACCCATTGATCTCCGATAGCGGATATAGCGGAACGATACCGAAATAATCTGGTGATGACTTGAATACCCAATTCATAGAATTCCTGGCGAAAAACAATGCGATACGTTTCGGAGAATTCATTCTCAAAAGCGGCCGGGCATCCCCGTATTTCATAGACCTCGGGGTCCTGACCAACGGTTCAGCCATAACAGAGCTCGGCAAGCACTACGCGAACAAGATAAACGAGGCCTTCAAGGGCGATTTCGATGTTGTCTTCGGTCCTGCGTACAAGGCGATCCCCCTTGCCATCAGCGCGAGCATGGCCCTAAACAACATGGGGCAGGATAAGAAATGGCTTTTTGACCGGAAAGAGATCAAGCTCCACGGAGCTGATGCCAACAGTCTTTTTGTCGGCAGCCAAACGCTGGATATCGGCCAGAAAGTGGTGATTGTCGATGATGTCATGACGACCGGCGGCACCAAGCTAGACGCCATAACGCGGCTCGAGAAATCGCTCAAGGCAGAAGTCAAAGGTATCGTCGTGGCTGTGGATAGGATGGAGATCGGCCGGCGCAGGAGCGCGATAGAAGAGTTTACAGAGGAGACCGATGTCCCTGTCTATTCGATCACTGATATAAAATCAGTCTTCCAGCATCTCCACAACAGAGATATCGACGGCAAAATCTACGTGGATGACAAGATCTACAAGGCGTACGAAGAATACATGAAGAAGTACGGGGCAATCTCCACGATATCCTAATCGGGCCATCAGCCAGTCCTCATGACAAAGTCCAAGAATCCGTCATCTATCTCAGTGACAACCAGCTTTTTGCAAACAGCGCTCGTCTCCAGAATCTCGGCTATGCTCGGTTTCGTCCTTCCCTGGTCTCCGGATATGAGCTCTTTTATGTAAGTGCCTGCTTCGGCCTTTATGCGCAATCGAGCGGTTTTCCCTTCAATGCCAAGAATCTCGACTTTCTTCACTTTCCTGCTGCGAACGAGATCCGCCCTCCTGTGTGCTACACGGGTAGGGGTCTGCTGGAGAAGGGTCTTTCCGGCTATCGAGCGCATCTTTTCCGCATCCTTCTCCTCTATCCCACGCCCGAACTCCACATCCGCTTCATATTCCTTGTCGAAATGCGATTCAGTGACAAGCTCAACAAACGGGCGTGCGACAAATGCGAGATCAATCACTTCGACTTCCTTTCCCTTTCCAACCCCGAGCGCGATATCGTTCGCGATAGCGCCGAGGTCGATTTTCCTTTTTTTCGGGTTTTTTATTTCGAGCACGAACGCGCGCCCAGCGGTATTGGTCGCATCGACATCCTCCCGTCCTGATGCATGCATGGTATACTCGTCGGCATCGAGCGCTTTCTTGAACGGTTCCCCTATCCTCTCCTCCACTGATTCGTACATCTTTCCTTTTTCCTTGCAGTGCGGGCACCCCTTGCCGTCGCACCTTGCGCATCTCCACCTGCTCTGCGAGAGCCCGGCAGCCAATTTCAAATATCGCCCGAAAATGAAAATCTCGTTCCGCTCGATGCTCACCATACCATTCTCGTAATCGAACACGGCTCTGCAATCCCCGTCGTTGCGATAAGGGAGCCCGGTCTCGCGCTCGAGGAACGCGCTTATCGTCTTGTTGAGCCAGTCCTTGATGCTTCTTCCATCGCCCATCCTGATGTCCCAGACATCCTCCTCGTTCTTCAGCCAGTCCTTGGGTATCATGGTCGAAATAGAGAAGCTTGAGGCATCCTCGTTCTTCAGCAGTCCTGCCGCCTCCTTCGCCATCCGGTCGGTCTGTTCCGCCTTTCCCGAGCAGATATGGCATGCGCTCCCCTTCTTGAAAGCATTGCCGTTTCCGGCATCGCACACTTGGCATAGCTCCATCAGGCTCACTTCAGAAACAGGATCCCAGGATATGTTCAGACCAGGTCATGGTGCGGCTCAGAGGACAGCGAATTCTTGATCCGGTATCCTTCCACTATGAGCGATGCCCTCTCCACCTTCTCTTTGCGCTCAGCCGCCTCTTTTGTAGACACAACCTTGTCGATATACAGCCCGAAATCAGCCAATGTCTGGGTGCCGTTCACCATCATGGTCCGCAGCACCTCGACAGCGATTTTTTTGCCCTTCTCGTCGCTGCCCCACACGCTCAAGCATATCGCCATCTGGTTGATGAAATGCGCCTTGTCAGACTCGCTCATCCATTTCCATCTGTCCAATATCTTCGCCTTTATCGAATCATCCAAAAGATCAAGTGAAACCATATTCACGCCACCTCCGTTTTTGCCTCTGTGCCCACCCACCTGCGGATATTGAGTCTTGCTGGGTCGTCCCTCGCCATCTCGATTGCTTTCACGAATGCCATAGTCTCGATGGCGCCCTCCTTCTTCACAGGGCCCTGGAGCATCAGGCCCTTCTCTCCGGGTTTTTTCGCCTCATCCCTGGCAGGGGCGAATTTGTTGAGTATGTCCTCGCCCTCGATAACCCCTTTTTCATCCTGCTTCCCGGCCGCTTCAGACCTCTTCACGCTCGCTGTCACGGCGTAATGCTCAAGGACAGCCGGGCTGAATTTCTTGCTCTGCGTCTTCAGTACGTCTTCGGCCCCTTTCAACAGCCTATTCACGCCTTCTGTGAGTGTCTGATGCTTGGCCTCGATTACTTGTTTTTGTCGATGCTCATCCTCGTCCGCTGGTTTCTTTTTGTGAGCCTCACTGGTTGCCATGGCATCATTATCTGTGGAATTGTTTTTTATTCATTCCCACAGATAAGATATTGTATGAAAAAGGGACAAATCGGGATAACGAGCGACATGGTGGGTGCAGGCATGACGGTGGTTGGCCTCGGGGCCATGGCTAGCTCAGTAGCTGGAGACGCAGCTTTCGGCGGCCCGCTGCCTCTGGATCCCACATCGCGGGGCCTGATAGGCCTGGGCATGACCGGCATGGGCGTCGGCATACTCGCCATCAAGGATCTTCTTAAATGAATGATTCGGGATACTGAACGGACGTTGATGGTTCTTGCTCAGAAGAACTGCTCGAGGTTCTTCTGCTTCCCCCCGACTTTCATGCTGTATTCGTCGTAACCCAGCTCCTTCATGATCTTCATCACGGCGGGCATTATCTGGTTGTTGATATAATAATCAGGGTCGTAATCCTTGGCCAGTTCCAGCGGCTCTGCCTTCTCGGATATGCTTTTCCCGCTCTTCCCTACGACATAGGAAATAAGGCTTCCTTTTTCTGCAGGTATCCCTGCTTTCACCAGCTTCTTGGCAGCAGAAAGCTCAGGGCTCGCGACCTCATAGCTCCCTGGATCCTTATTCAACTGCGTGCTGATAGCGAGCATCTCGAGGGGAACCTTGCCGGATTGCAACCGAGTAACGACATCGCGGATTATCTTGGCAGCCTTCTCCTTGCTCCCTTCCTTGAGAATCGCTTCGAGGACTTTCAGCTGCGTCTCTTTTGCAATCTTGGACCAGTCCCGTCTCACCAATTCGAAGCCCCGTATCTTGATTCGGCCATCTTCACCCAGAAGCGCGTATTTCTTTTTCGCTCCCCTCTCCTCAGCCCCTTTTTTGCTCACGAACACGCCGCGGGGATAGAAGCCTTCCAGCTCGAGCTCCATCTTCTCCGGAAGCGATGCATTCACCTTGTTCATGAAATCCATAACGGCTTTCTTGTCCTTGTAGAGCAGGAAAACGCTGTCTGTATCGGCGTAAAGCACCTGGAAGCCGCTTTTCTCCGCGCTCTCTATCGTCTCTGTTATATGCTTCCTTCCCCACGCTGTCACGCTCTCGGCGCAAGGACGCGAGTACCAACGCGACCTTGCATAACCCATATAGCCATAAAATGAATTTGAGAGAATCTTAAGCGCCTGCGATCTCGCGCTCACGCGGACGTATTCATCGCTCGATTTGTCGAGCGCCTTGATCTTCTTTTTCAGCACCATCCTCATGTCTATCAAATAATCGAGCACGAACGGGATCAGTCCGATTTCTTTTTTCGAGAATTCCGCGCCGGTCGGAGAGACGAACGAATCTTTGGCTGTCTGCGCTGCTTTCTGCGTGAGCAGCGTCCCCGGATCGATATTATACGAAACGATTATCGACGGATACAGCCCCCTGAAATCCAGCACAGCTACATTCTCGTAAATCCCTGGTTCAGGGAGTTTCACGAACGCCCCTTGTATCGGTGCGGCAAGGCGCTCCCCTATCTCACCGCCTTCAGGCCGTTCAGGTATCAGCATGCCCTTCTCTGTCGCATGATACATCAGCAGGTTCTCCACCAGTTGGCCGCTTGTGGATATCCCTGTCTCGAAGAGCGGCATCTTCGCGACACTCGACATCTCCATCTCGACCGGGAGCAGCCTCTCTGCGAGCGCTTCTGTAAGCTCTGCATCCACCAAGGAATATTCGCATAGCTGGGAAATGTCATTGCTGTCCCATTTCTTCCAGATGTCCTCCTTGCTTATCTTCACCTTCTTTTTCCCCAGCACATCCTCAGCCACAGCATCCAGCGTGAATTTCTGCGCCTTGATTATCCCGATGAACCCGAAGAATTTCACGATCGGATACAGATCCGTATGCACCCGCCCGTTCAGCCTCATGCCGTTCGTGAGCCCTTTCTTTATCTCCTTGATGTCGTTCCCGAACCTCCCTAACCTGAGCTTCATCTTGAGCGCCTGCGCCCTCTTTATCATATACGGAAGATCGAAATTCGTGGAGTTGAAACCGACCAGGATATCAGGATCCTCTTCTTTGACAATCTCGCAGAAGCGTTCCATCATCGCCTTTTCGTTCGCGGTTTTCTCGACGTATTTTTCCTTGCAGTCCTTGTAAGTGATGACGCCTTTCCTTCCGGTCCCGGTTTCGATGCTCTCATTTTTTTCGCTCGTTTCGCCGCCTTTTTCGCTTTTTTTATTTTTTTCCTCGTCCTTCCCGCTCGTCGCATCCGCTTCCTTACCCCTGACGGCATAACTCATCATTATTATCGGATCCTTGTCCTCGCGTGGCGCGCCAGCGGGATTGTATGTCTCGATATCGAAGCTCATCGAGCGCAGTTTCGGTTCGCCAGGTTTGATTGAAAGGAATCGCTTGATAATGCGCCCTTCGCGCTCGTAGGACACTATTGAGAGCGGCACGAGCTTCATATCGAATATGAAACGCCTCGAAAACGGGATGTTGTACTCGTGGCAGGGAAACGGTATCTGGGCCTTTATCAGCGGCACATCAGATGGCTCATGGCAATAGAGCTTCAGCATCTTCCTTTTCTCAAGGCCAACCTGGACAACTATCTCCTCGACCCGCTCAGGCATGATCCGTTGATTCTTCCGGTTCACAGTGCTCGCCTTCAGCAGCAGCTCCTTCTTGTCCAGGGGCGCCTCCACGATGAAATACGGGTCGTACTGGTAGAACAGCTTGACTGTCTTCCTCCTGCCCTTCAAAACGAGCGTTACGTACGTCTTGCCTTTCCTGGTGGTATAGCTGGCATCTATGAAATAAGCTCGCCTTCGCTTGAGTGCCATATGTGTCTATCTGGGAGAATAATAATAAGAATTGGGTTGCCGTGCGTGAATAAGACTAGATGAAATAAGAAAGAAAAAAAAATCAAAGGAACGATTTAAAGGAAATCTCACTCCTTGCGGAGCGCCATCTCCTTGTCCAGAAGCTCGCGGAGGACGTCCTCGTGGATGAACCTCCTTCCGCCGACCTTGACATGCGGGACCCTGCCCCTGTCCAGGCGCCTCTCGAACGCATTCCTCTTGATCTTGATGTTGCTCTTGTGGAGCTCCTTGATCGCTTCGCTCACCGAGTAGTAGGCCGAGCTGATGTGCGTCAATGCTTCCACGGCGTCTTTGGGAACCAGCCTCCTGGTGCCGAATTTGACTGACGGGATGGATCCCTTCTCGATCCTGCCGATAAACGCCCTGAAGTTTATCCGTTGATTCGCTTTCTTGTACTCGCCGAATGCTTCCTTGACCGTGTAGAATTCGGTCTTCGTGTCTGTTATGTCATCCAGCACGCTTTTCGGTATGAACCTCTTCCGGCCGACCTTCACGAACGGGATCGTGCCCCGTTCAATCCTGCCGCCGAAGGCCCTGAAGGATATGAAGACGCCATTGGTCTTGAGGTAGTCATAAGCCGAGCGCACTGAGAAAAGCTCGTGTTTCCCTTCGAGCTCGTCTTCGCTGGCTTTCTGCTTGTACAGATTCTGCGCGACCTTGAACACGTCCGCTATGGATGAGGACAATCTCTTCTCGGTTTCGTCCCTGTCCTTGCGGATGCCGTCCAGATCGATAGACCTAAACTTGTCGATAAAGTCGTCTTCAACTTCCGTTTCAATGATGATCTTCTTTCCACGAGGCATTTTTTCACCTTCTGTCATTATTGTAATTTATGATTATCTGCGTGTTATGTGTTATAACATAATTCTTTTAAATATACTGTTTCTTACCCACCCTTGCCTCCGCCTGCTTTAAGTCTGAACACAGCATATGCTATCAGAATAACAATAATTACACCAATTATTATGTAAATTAGTGGTATTCCCTGATTTTCATGGTCTGGCGGCTGGGTTTCTGTGCCATTTGCTGTGTTATTTTGTGTAATATTCTGCATTGTTGAGAACTTGCCATCGAGAGAGGCGATATTCCCTGATTTGTCCTTTATCGAGATGCGGAACTCAACGATCCTATTGTATGGCATCTCTGGGAAATCAGCTGTCACAGTATTCCTGCCGCTCGTATACGTCACGGCATTGTTCCAAGGCGTCGAGATGTCAGCAGGCTCCATCCGGTACTGCACGGACGCGCTCTTGAAATCCACCCCGCTAGCATGTATCCCCGGGTCGGTCGCGCTCATTGTCAGTTTCGGTCGATTTCCATTCGGCTCCGAGACCACATTAGTGATCAGGGGTGCGTGGATATCATAGATTATCTGCACATCGCTTTGGACATCCGGTTCGATGTCGCTCTCTGTTATGATGCCATTGTAATCCACGATGTAATGGATCCTGGCCCCGAAGCTCCTGTTCTCCTCAAAGTGACCGTTCTCCATGGTCACTGTCTGGTTGAATATCGTGAGCGTGGCGTTCAACGGCGCACTGGTATCGTCTATCACATCGATCGTGATGCGATGGAACGGGAAGACGATATTGAAGTTCGTGTCGTCAGCTACGACTATGGTTCCGGACTGCTTGCCGTCCTTGTAGCTCACGAAATAGTCGTAGGATCCTGCCTTGAAATAGTAGAACAGCCTTCCGTCCTGATCGCTCTTCCTGGTGTCATTGCCGATTATTATCGTCGCATTCGCAAGCGGCGAGCCGAACTGGTCCTTTGTATATATCCAGACAGGATACACCGGAAGCATCACATCGACCGGCGAACCCATCGCCATGGCGGTGACGGTAGTCGAGCCTGTCGTGTTTCCTGCCGATCCCCAGGCTATTATGCTGCAGTCTATCGGCCTGGAATTCGTTCCCTGGTTCGCTATCTCGTAATAGACCTCGCCGTTAGCATCGGTTTTTTGAGGAGGCGTCGTGAAGTATTGCGCTCCGAATGTCGCGCCCCGGTCGTATTTTATCCAGGCAAGGGCATCTGGCACAGCCCTGTTCTTGGCATCCAATACGCGAACGAAGAATGTTTCGTTGTATCCTGCGCAGTCGGCATAGGTTGTGCTGGCGAGTGTAAATGCGATTAGGAAAAGGAAAAACGTAGCCCTCCAGCTTATCATAGGGCTATTAATAAATTAACAAAATTTATAAAGAGCGACCCGCGCCAAGAGCGATTTATGCGGACGACTCGCTAAACCACGTATCCCTTACTCGCTTATCCTTTACGCCAGCGTCGTCTGCCTGTGAGCCAAGAGATCCCTCAGCATCGGTCCCTGCTCGATGAATCTGGATAATGGGAGCTTCAGCCTGGTGGAGACATAATTCAACGAATCGCGCATGGTTGAAAATTCCCGATGAGGTTGCCTCATCGCGCTCCTGACATTCTCGCGCACGTTGAAGACGCCAAGCGGTATATAGTTCTCATAAGCTTCGCGCAATATCACAGCCCCGGCCTGCTTCTTCATCCTCGCGAGCGCTTCGAGCACAGCGAACTTCGCAGTGTAATAGCAACCGCCCACGCTCGAATATTCCTTTTTTGGTTTGAACATCTCGAAATCAGAGAATATCATCTCCTCGTCTCCCAGAATGTGGATGAACGCCTCTGTCCATTCGTATTGCCATGGAGTCGGAGTGAGGATTATCGCATAATAATTGTTCAGGCTCGAGAATTCGTAGACGTGATACCCGTCGATAATATCGAAATATTTCACTTCGTCATAAAGTTTCTTTCCCAGCGCACTGTCCACTGCAGTGATCGACCATCTTGTCGGGACAAGCTTCCTGTTATTGCCTATCCCCATCGTCCCGGTAGAGAAAGCTTTCTGCATCTGCGAGAACAGAACGCCCTCCCCATACAATTCCCCGAGCGCATCATTCGCCTTCCAGTCAGTATCGTAATACGCCTTCTCCAGATGCCTCTCCCATCTCACGTTGCCGACATCCAGGCTTTTCAGCTGCGCGCTCGGGCCATAAGGCTGGTGCTCCTCATCGAATGCCACCCCGCGCGGCTTGTACTTGAATTGCGCCTCGCTCTCAACAGAATATTCTGCAAGGGAAATCTCCTGCAATTTCCGGACAAAATTGCCCTCGACATCATTGATGTCGACCCTGTGCTTGCCTCTGACAAGATTAAGCCTGTATTGGATGATATCATCCTGGGTCTTTCCCATCGGTATCCATGATTCAGGTGTATCAAGTATTTCCGTGTGCCCCTCGAAAGGCGCCATCATGGGCCCTACCTGGACCTTGGGGTAATCAGCCTGGCCGATGAAGACAGATGGAGGGCTCGTCCCATCCATCCTCTCGCCGATTTCGACAGTCCGCCACTTCATCGTGCCAGAAGTTATTTTCTTCAGATACGCCCCTTTCCCCATTCCCATAATAGTAGTGATTTGCGCGCCTGATGTATAAAATGGTTTTCGGGGGCGCATTTCCGCATCCCCAGCTCCACAAAATGGCAAAAAACAAATGGTCGCTCATGCGCGCTGCGCGCTATTCGCTCCCATTTCACCAGCATCTCTCCGATGGTTCGGCTTCGTACTGCACGCGGGCCTTGCAGCCCGCGTGGGTAAACGGTTCGCATCCTGTTTCGATAAGTTTAAAAGTGGGAATAGGTATAATATTATATATGACTTTCAATTCCCCCAGGGCAGGCGTTGCATCGCAATCCGTCCGAGGTATCCCTCCCCAAACAAGAGCGCTCGCATTCAACAGGATAGATGACCCGACCTTCGTAATGTCGTTCGATATCGAACCAGCTCAGAAAAACACCCAATACACCCCTTTCCGGAAGCTCAGCGCATTCTGCCGGGGCCTCATTATCTTCGAACCCATGGTGGAAGTCGCCCGGGTCGGTCTCAAGCATGATATATCTCCGGACCAGCGCTCGTTCTACATCAACAGGCTCATCAAGAAAGGCAGGGCCTTGGATATGCACGACCTGGTGACTAATACCCGCGCCCGTGAATCGTTCTCGGGCTGCAAAACGACCCCTGCATTCGCAGAGGAAACCCAGCTCAGGGTCGCAAGGAAATTCAATTCATCCTTCCCTGCCGACCTGCACCAATTCATCAGCATGATCTCGAAATTCGTGCCCCTTGCGATAACCGGAGTCGCCTTGGGGATGCTAACCATCGGCGGGAATATCGCCAAGGTCGCCCATTCGGTTTTCGAGGACAGCACACCGATAACCCCTCTCTTCACCGTCGTGATAGTGATAGGCGCTCTCGCTGTTTACGAAGCCATCAGTACCCGCAACATGCTTACCCGCAAAGCCCAGGAGATGCTGGAGTCCGGCAACATGACCTGCAAGGAGGCGCGCAGGCTGATCCTTGATACCGTGAAACGATTCGGAAACCCCTGCGAAATCGCGACCGGCCTGCGTTGCGAGATGGAAGAGCGGCGATGATGGTAGGGATAAGATTATCTCGCCTGCGTACCCTTTGTTTTTTATTGATTTGGGTGTAATCTCTTTTCCGCTAATTCGATTTTGTGTGTCTGCGACCGTAGTCTACCGGTTATGATTCGAGATTGCCAATCTCGCGGACCGGGTTCGATTCCCGGCGGTCGCACACAAGCCTTTTGTCAGATGCATCTCTCAGGGCAAAATGCTGGTGTTTATCGAAAACCATTAGGGCTGACGATAACGGAGTTTGGTTGAGGGCAAAATGCTCGTGGTCACACAGGACGGCGCCCGTTCTGTGGGTGCATTGTTCGATGTCGCGAACGGCGATCCGTTCGCGAGCATGCTCATGGACGAATCGTCGTCCATGACATCGCCGAACAATTGCATATCGAAAACCATTAGGGCGGTCGATAACGGAACGTTCTTTCCGATTTATTAACTATTCTTCATATAGAAACGATCAATGTCTCCGGTAGAAAAAGAAGTGCCCAAAGACGTCAGGGATGCGTTTATTTACATGAGCGAGCTTGAAAAGCGGCCCGACTTCCTTAATAAGCTTGTATCCCGGCTCGACCAGTGCAATCCCCAACAGAGGGCCAAGATACTGGATTCGATAAGTAATTTTATCATTCATAGTCCTTCCAATCCAGCCATCCGTCAGCGTTTCTATGATTGGTTGGAAAAATGCGTGAGCCCGCCTTATTCCACAGACCAAACGGTGACCTCTATTTCTTACCTTGGTTCCATGATGAAAATAATCCCGACAATGCCATCGGAATTCTATGATATGCTTTTTTCTTCAAGTTCAGTTGGGACTGCGAGCCTAAATATTGCAGCATTTTTTCAGAGAAATCCGGATTTTTTGCTAAAAATGCATGACATGACACCGCAAAGGCTCGAAGATGCCAAGAACCTTGCAACTCGATTATTTCAAAGCAAGAACATAGATGCAAAGTACCTAGACGCATCGGTAGTCTTGAGCTTTGCATACGCTATTTCGGCTATTGGCAATACGAATGTGGAGACTTTATTCAATAAATGCGGGATAGTGAAATTTGGCAGGTATTCTATTGAAGATCTCAACACGACTCTTCATAATCTGAATACTAACGCGAGAAGTGACTCCAGACCGGTATTTATCTCTTTCAAAGCCTATGGCGACCATAACGGGGCACTTGCTTTTAGAGAAGCCCACCTTTCGGATCTTAACAGGTTTTATCGGGTTATCCATGTAGAAGCCGGCATTGATACTGACTTATATAGTACACTCGAAGGCATCGCCAGGAATAACGGCAACTTTGGGGGTATAGCTTTCAATGCCCATGCCAATCCTAATGGCATGGAGCTGCAATCATATGTTACTGATGCCGACCCGAGAAAGATCATCGATGCAAATGATGCCAAGCCCGAGGGATTCGTGCCAAAAATTGCGAAATTGCTTCTCCCGAATGCAGCTGTCATCATGAAAGGATGCGAATCCGGAGCCGGCCCCGCTCCATTCTCCAAACCCCTCTCGGCCGCTCTGAACACCCGAGTATGGTCGATCGCTCAAATAAGCTATGGAGGCGATTACATCCTTGCTCCTTCCGGAGAGTTCGGTTCATACGATTTCAGGACACAAGGCGGAAGGAGGGCAACAATCAGGATTTTTTCCAGAGGACAAGAACTCGATCTCTCGGCACCAATAAGAAGAACTGCGGTCGCATCCACCAGTCGACCCCCAACAAATCTATAGTTTTGTTTCTCACGGACCGGGTTCGATTCCCGGCGCTCGCACACTTATTTTAAAAATTAGTAAATTTCTTCATCCCGGTTTCTGGCCCTGCCCTATCTTTTTCGGGATGATCGACGCCAATTTCGGCCTGAGCAGCCTTCTTTCATCCTCCTCATAGACCGCCAGTATCGCAGGATTCCCCTTTCCTTTGCGTGGGATAAACGATGAAATCTCGCCATTTGGAGCAAGGACCAAAGAGCTCGCATGCGAAAGCTCATCTGTCGATGACCACACTCTCGCGCTTGGCCATGCTGCCGACATGGCTTTTGCAATCGGGTCCTCGCCCTCGCCAGCATGGCAGCTCATGAGTATGACGGTCGGGGGAGGCTGTTTCGAAAAGCAGTTCCCGATCGAGGATAAAAGGTTTTTGTCAGAGGAGTCCAGAACCTGATGCGGGTCTATAGAATAATTATGGCCGGAGTACATTTTCCCTCCGGTTCCATGGCAATACGATATCAAGGCCGCGATCTGGCCCTTGGAGCTTGCGGTATTGGAATATCTTTGGATGGCTTCCGTGTCGCTTTCATATTCCACGAGCACGACCCGGTAGAAACGTGTTATCTGACCCTGGTTCTGGATCGGTTGGTAAAAAGACCCGTTCCAGTCATAATAAGACGACGAGATCACCGCCACGGGTTTTGATGAGGATGGTTTGGTATCCAGGTTCTCAAGCGCGGCCTTCAGGAGCTGGGGCGAATACCGTGCGAAATGGATGACCCCGCCCTGCTCATGGAGTTTGCGGACATTGGCCTCGCCTATCGTCAAAAGGCCATATCCCACGCTCATCACCATCGATAGGTTGGCAGTCCTGCCGGGATGGCTTGTCTTGAGCAGGTCATTGGCGAGTGCTGCGGCCTGCTCCAACATTTTCGGGTCTATTATCCTTGAGAAGAGATTCCCGAATTCCTGGTTCTTCATCACATTATAGAGCACATCCCCATAAAAGTGGGCGATTTTCGGGCTGGCACTCAGGTTTCTCAACTCTTCACTCATTGCCATATTTACAAGGTTGACCTTCTTCGAAAACGATGCATTGTAGCTTCCAAGTCCTACCACCAAGCCTCCTATATCCTCCAGATAAAGTCGTGCATTGGGCAGTTTGCCTTCGGAAGTTTTCCAATTGATTACGACGTTGGAGATATCCATCAGCTTACTGATGTTTGCTGAATTGAAGAGCGGGCTGTCGATAGTGTAATTTATCCAGCGCAGCACCGTATCGTTATCCTTGGGTTTCAGGATCGCTGTGAGTTTGCCTAGATTATCGACAAATTCCTGCGCCTTGATGGGATCGATTTTGACCCTTGCCATGTGATGCACAAGACGCTCAAGCTGTTGTTTGCCTGAAGAATCCAGGTTTTTCACGTTCTCGGTAATGATCTGCGCCTGCGCATAAGCCATACGAAGGAGAATTATCGTCAAACTGGTTATAACAATTCGTTTTTCTATCGGAGATTCAAAGAGTTTGATTATTTCGGCTGCAACCGGAAGATTTCGGCGCGGTCAATAACCCGCCCAATAATACTATTCCTCATGCTCGCGATATTGAAGGACGCAAAACGTTCGATCCTGGTCTTCCTAGCATTCTTCATCCTGATAAGCTTGTTCAGGTATTTCACCCACAATTACGATAATCCAACGGTCTATTCCCCGGGACTCCCGCCATTATCGAGATATCCTTTGATGGGCGGTCCGGACCCGGCCCAAATCCTGATGGGAGCGCTCTATGACGCGCCCCTCGCCTTCATATTCTGCGCGATATCGCTCCAGATTTACGACTGGGCGCAGAAGAAGTAATCTTATTATTTCGTCATCCGCCGTCTGGCATTCCGATAGTCTTTAAACCCCTTATCAGGACATAATCGGATTCACCACGTGATCCTATGCCCACACTCATAGAGGAGATGCTAAAATGCCTCGAGATCCGGGAAGTGAAATCCCTCCTCGGGCATGAGCAGGTCATACCGTACAATTTGAAGCGGCTCAAGGAATCCATGCTCAATATCGGCCACCTTGTCGACCCGCTTGTCGTGGACAAGAAAAGCGGGGTAGTGCTCGATGGCAACCATCGCTTGAAGGTCCTTGAGATAATCGAATGCCCCTATGCCGTGGTCCAGGCCGTTGATTACATCAACAACGACGAGATCAAGGTCGGTTCCTGGTTCCCTTCCCTCTCGCTAAACCCAGAATCCATATTCAAGCTCGATTCAATCCAGCACGAGAAAGTCGATCGCCCTGCCGGCGAGGCCGCCCTAAAGAACCTGAAAGCGCCTTTCATGCTCGTCACGAAGAAAGACGGATGCTATCTTTTGAATCCAGGCGAGTACAAACTGAAGGAGATGATCCAGGAGCAGGTGTACATCCTCTCGCTTCTTGAGAAGACCGCGGTCGATTACATCCCTCAAGAAGAGGTGGATCGCATGACCAATCTCGGCCAATCCGTGCTCATCAGGCGCTCTTACACGAAGGAGGAGATCGTGAAGACCGCGCAGGCGCACTCTCCGCTCCCTCCGAAATCCACCCGCCACCTGATCCCAGGCCGCATCATCAGGTTGAACATGAAGCTCGGATGGCTGAACAGCTCCCCTGAAGAGGCGAAAAAAGCCCTGGATGATATGCTGAAAGTCAGGGCATATAGCGGCAATGTCAGGAAATACTACGAGCCGGTAATCGTAATATACTGAATGACCATCTGTCATTGGCGTACTGACTATATCTGTCATTGGTTTTCCATACCATTTTATTCTCTGCCATGGATTTGACATGCGGGGTCGGTATGTCTGGCGATGAACACGGGAAACTCGAAGGAACGCCTGTGCTAAACAGGCCAAAGGAACAGGAATACAACCTCGGTCCCAGGGACTATTACGCGCTCCAGGCTCGGCTGCAACAGGCTTACGCCGGCAAAGGGCATGTTTATTCAGTGAGCGATCTTGTTTTGCACAAGGATGCCGACAAGGAGAAATACTACGGACGCTGGTACCTGTCGCTTGGCAGCCCACAACCGGATTTCCGGGCGCTCGCTTCCACCTCGATCGCCACGGTCGATGCTTATCTCGATGTGATCAATCGGCAGGATAAGAACGGCAATCCCAGGTATACCAACTATGTCATCCGGACCAGCGATCCGCAGATGCAGGCCATTCTGAAAGGGATGCACATAGATCCTGTTCCACAACCAAAGGCGGTCACTCCGGCTGAGCAGAAACAGAAACCTGTCCCCCGCTAGCAGCCGGCCATGGAGGTTTCAGCCAGGCGCTCGCCTGCGTTCCTAAGGCTGGATTGATGTCCCCCTGTCGTTAATCAATGGTTGAACGGGTCGAAGAACGCTGGATTGTTCATGATATCCTCCCGTTTCACCGGCGGTTTCCGTGAAAGTGCGTCATCGATCAATTGCCTGTCGAAACCTATGATTATCCTGTGGTTGATGTCAATGACCGGCACCCCTCCCTGCCCGCTGATCATCATCATCTCTTTCGCCTTCTCCTTGTCTTTATCGACATTGTAGTCCACGAATTTCAGGCCTTTGCTCAAGAGATATGATTTTGCCATCCCGCAGTACTGGCAATCCGGCGTGCTGTAGACCACGATGATCGGAGCGGTTTTTCCTGCGGCAGTGCCAGCGCTGTTATTTGTGTTATCCATAATAATCACGGACGATATGGTTTTTCTGCAAAAAGGTAATATAAATCCTAACTGAAGATTCCATTTCATGATAAAACGGCCAAGGATAAGCAAGGACGAGCTGATCGCGGACGCGCTGTACCTGATAGTCTCGCTTTTCGTCTCCGCCCTCGCTTTGTATATCTTCGACATCCACCAGAGCTTCTATCCAGGCCAATCAGTCCTGCCCCCCAGCAAGTACGTTTTCACCACGCTCACGCCTTTCCTCGTCGGCGTCCCGATAGGAGGCATAATCGGCTTCTTCATCCTGAAAATCATCTCGTTCGCGTTCATGGAGGATGAGCTGGCGCACGAGAAAGAGAAAGTCCGGAAGAGAAAATAGGAAACAGGAAGCGCAAGCATCGATCCAAAAAAACTTCCGCTCGAATCGCTTTTTAATTTCTTTTAATACCAATACTCGATGATCGATACGCTATTTTATTTTGGTGATCCGTATGACGATACTTTTAGCCCCCGGACCCGTGCCAGTCTTGAAGGAGATAAGCGACGCCCAGTGCAAGGAGATGATAAGCCACCGGAGCACCGAATTCACGAAGCTTTATAGCGACCTTATCCCGAGGCTGAAAACTTATCTCAGGGCAGAAGAGGCATACGTCATCACAGGCTCCGGCGCGCTCGGACTCGAGACCCTTATCCTCAACCTCTGCGAGAAGGAGGACAAGGTGCTCTGCCTCCCTAACGGGGAGTTCGGAGACCACCAGGCGACGACCGTCAAGGTATATGCGAACGCCATTGTCGAGAGATTGGAGGACGGGAAAGGCTGGGATCTAACCCGAGCCAAACCCGTCATCGATAAAAGCGGGGCGAAAATCCTCGCCATGGTCTACAACGAGACGAGCATGGGTGTGCGGAACCACATCAAAGATATCTGCAAGTACGCGAAATCCAAAGGAATGATCACGATAATAGACGGCATCTCAGCCTGGCCCGGGACAGAATTCAACATGAAGGATTACTTCGTTGATGGATTCGTCACAGCAAGCCAGAAAGGCATAGCAGCCCCGCCAGGGATGGCGATGATCGGCCTTTCCAAGGAAGCTGTCGAGCGGTACACGAAACGTCCAACCATTCCGAGCTACTATTGCGACCTCCGCAGGCACAAGAAGCGCTACGAGCAGGACCAGCAGACGCCGAACACGCCGGCCATCACTTTGTTTTGGGCTCTCCAGAAGGCATTCGATGTGATGGACAAGAAAGGCGGCCTTCAAGCATCAGTAAAACGCCATAGCGACGCCGCAGCGCATGTCCGGGAGCGCCTCGCCAAGCTTGGGTTCCCGCTCACGGCAGAGAAAGGATTCGAATCGAATACCGTCACAGGTTTCGTCTGCAAGGACGCAGAGCAGGCGAAGATCATCAAATCCCGCCTCGCGAGCGAATACGATATCAAGATAGTCGGTTCGCGCGGCAAGTTCAAGGAGAACGGCCTGAGGATAGCGCACATGGGCAACTTCGAGATGAAGGACCTGGACGCCTGCCTGGACGGAATCGGAAAAATACTGGGGAAATGACCCGGCATATCACAACGACGGAGATAGATAACGATTAAATACATTGGCAGGCAAAATCGGTTCGGGCAATAAAATGGACGAAGCAACAGCGAATATAAACAAATTGGTTTCCCTCACTTTCGACGAGGACCCGGCAATCAGGAAGCTGGCAGCCAAATCGCTGGGGGAGATAGACGACCCCGCAGCCATCTTCGCTCTCGTGGAGCTCAGCTACGACAAGGATACGTCTGTCCGCGAGCTCGCATTACAGAAGCTGGAGAAAAGGAAGCAGAGCGAAGCCGAGGTCATGTCATTTGCAGAGATATTCTCATCAGGCTCGAAACCGGAAAAGCCGGACGAATTGTCCGGGCCGGTCGCTGATCGCAGGGAGAAGGTATTGAAACCTATAGCCCAGCTCTTCGAGAGGCATCTTGGCAAGGAGAAGGCCGAGATGGTGAAGAGCAAGATGATGCCGACGATAGAGAAGATCTATCTGAAGAACATGGAGTCAGCGCCTGGCGACAGGAAGAGCCATGAGGAGACCGGCCGCAAGGCCATGCAGGAGTTCCTCACAAGCTATCTAGAAGTCATCTCGGATATCGGCCAAATCGATACGCCCGAACCCCACCAGCACGCTCCGACAAAGCGCGAAATGCGCCTATCCAAAGAAGCAGCGAAAGCCGCAGCAATGCGCCAGAAAGAAGCCGCGCCGCCGCACGAACCCGAGCAGCCGAACCGGCCAGATTCTCCGGAGGATGCAGCGAACCCGCTGTCCCAGGAGCTGGAAGTGGTGGGGAAGAGCACATCGACCAACATGTCATCCGAGATCTCAGCCATCGAGGTCCAGGAATCAGTGGAGATCAAGGAGCAGGAAGGCATCGAGCATCTCCCGGACACGTTCTTCAAGAAGGCCTACGAGATCATGATGCTCTCCGGCGGCGACGAGAAGCTTATGAAGAGCGAGATGAACAGGATGATAATCGATGCGACGCGCGAAATCGGCCTGGCATTCCGCCTGGCGAAAAAGAAGTTCAAGGAGACCAAGATCACCAACATCACCAAGATCAACGACGGCATGCGCAACATCAACACCGAGACGCTTGTGGTGAAGAACATCGAGGAGCTGCCCTACCAGAAGACAAAGACCAAAAGCGGCACCATGGCCCGGATAACCGTCAATGACGACGGCGGCAACGAGGGCGTCCTGTATCTTTTCGAGGGCAGGTGGGGCACCTTGCAGAACGGGTCCCGAGTCAAAGTGATGCGCGGAATGGCCAAGACATTCTCGTCCCATGGCGAGACCGCACTCGTCCTTGGCAAGAAGGGGAGTCTTTATATTGTTTTGTAGCGATACTGTTATCGAACTTGTTCTATGGTGAAAGTATGGAAGCAACAAAATTCGAAATCGCCCGCCTCATCGGCGCAAGGGCCCTGCAGCTCTCCATGGGAGCCCCGCCGCTTATCAAGGTGGACAGCGAGAAGATGACATTCATCCAGATCGCCGAGGACGAACTCAAGAAGGAGATAATCCCGCTTGTAGTCCTGCACACGCCGATGAGAGAGAACTGATTCGAGCGTCTTAACGAGAGAACGCGTGAAATGCGCGGCTAGTTGAATTTGCACCAGCCAGCCCCACGACTAAGAAACTGCATACATTCTTATATACTTTGTGACACATTAATACTGTGAGCCACGCCTTAAAAACACTCAAAGAAAAATTCTACGCTGGTCGTCTTTCAGAAGTAAGGAAGAAGGATCCCGAAGTCAGCGAAGCCGCTTTATTCGTAGAAGGTCTTTTCGGCAGGCCGTTAAGGAACGATCCCGAAGTGCTCAATATCAATATCAATCCCTTCACGAGCCATTCCGGGAAGCATGTGAACCTCCCGAAGAAGTTCAAGCCGAAATATCTGTTCGTTTTTCCCTTCCCTGCAGGCCCCCTCTGGACCCGCACGTCGAGTTCGATCCATGAATTGGTGCATTCTGAAGATATCGGGCCGCCAAAATCCACAAGTGCGCTCGGTTTCATTCTGCAGAACACGAAAGGCGCATTCGACATAGTCAGAAGGTGCATACTCGAAGGCCGCGCGGTTTTCGCCCAGCAGATTCATAATGGAAAAATAGAGCGGTTCAATTCGCATTTCAAGCATCTTATCGTAGGTGCTTCGTTGATGGCTGTTTCAGTTGCGACGGATATCCAGTTGCTGGTAATCCCAGCGGCATTCTCCTTAACACTCGGGATCCTATACTGGCCGTTCCACAATGCGCTTTGCTCCCTTTCAAAAAAAGTCGGCGACCCAGTAAAAGCATTCAAAATGACGACAGATAAGCCGCCTTCCTTTGCCGCCATATTATTCCCTGCTCGTTACTACAAAAAAGAAATCGAAGCTATAAAAGGGCAAAATAGTGCATGCTCAGAAGGGACCGCCTGACCCGTTACTTTTTATAGGGATTTTTCTGTAATAATCGCTTCGTCCTCTCGCTCCGCTCGTGCTCATTTTTATTCGTTTTTCCCCTCTCTCCGGCGAAAAAGCATTTAATAATCAGTTTTGGTTCGCTCTTCGAGCGAAAGCTTTTTATTCATTTGTGAATAATATTATTCACTTTTGGATAAGTGATCGAATGGAAGCAATACAGCTAATCAAATACAGGGGTTCCAGGAAGCTCCTGGAAACGCTGGTGAAATACCCCAAGCGGCAGTTCACGATAAGCGAGCTTGCGAAGGAAGCCGGCGTGCCTTTCGCCTCAGCATGGCGGCTAGTGAAGAAATGGGAGCCCGCCGGTATGATAGAGACGGGAAAGGTCGGAAGGAGCGTGACAGTGAAGCTCCACAGGTCCGGATACCTGGATTCCGTACTGTCCCTCCTGAAGATAAGCATGAGCCCCCAGGCATTCACTGCACGGGCTCTCAAGGACCTGCTTGCAAACGAGGGCGGAGTGAAAGAGGCCTATCTGTTCGGGAGCGTAGCGAAGGGGAGTGAGAAGCTGGCGAGCGACATCGACATCGCGCTGCTTGTGGAAAAGGGTTATGATGCGAACAGGATAGTGTTTGAGGTTTACGAAAAATTCGGGACAAAAGTGGTTCCCATCTCGTTCCGGGGCAGGAAGGAGCTCGAGGCTTTCATGGCAGACAAGAAAGGGGAGCGGTTGAAATGACTGATGTGAAAGATACGCCTGGAAGGGCGTTGCATGAAGCAGAGAGCTGGCTGGTTTCCGCCAGGCAAAGCATGATTGACGCGGAAGGGGATGAAGCGAGGTCGAATGTCTGTTGCGCCCAGGCGATTCACGCGATAATACGCGCTAATGACGCGCTTTCCCTGAAATTCCTCGGGTATAAGTCGACCCGCCATGACGATGCCGCCATCGTTTTCATGAAGATTGCAAGGGAGGGCAAGCTTCCGGAAGGGGCCGTGGAATTCAGGGGTCTGATAGCGGATGCAATGAGAGACAAGAGCGGAGCTGATTATGGGAAAAGCTCGTTCTCCGTTGATGACGCCAGAAAATACACGGAGCGGACAGGGCATTTCATCGCAATGGTGAAAGACGTATTGAAATTGTAATGGCACGGCGACGCCAGAGAACAACTAATCCTTCGGTATTCCGCCAGTCAGATTTATCTCGAATCCTTCGCCAGCCACCCGTAAAAGAATCCTCTTCTTCGCGTCCACCCACTCGTATTGCGGCATCGAATCGCTGGCATTGACAAGGACTACATAAGCCAGGCGGTTCTGGTATGTGTCTGTCCTCAGCACCCGGTAATTGGTCTGGGCGATCAGCTGGGCGGAATTAGCATTGTACGACATAACAGTGGATGTGTTCCAGCGCCATCCATCATGCAGCGCCAGCATCCAGGGCCGCAATAGCAGTATCATGGGCTCATTGAACTCTGAATTGTACCCGCTGCTGTCCATCCCATTCTTGTCCAGGCACACTGCCTTGGTATCCTTGCTGTTCATGAACTGCACCATTGTGCAGTTGCCGCTCGAGTACACATCATAAGTGGCGTTTATCTGCGTATCATTGTACCAGAAGCTATAGGTGTATTCCTCGCCATCCTTGATCTGCAGCTCAGTGTTCTTCTGAAGCGGATCCTCGAAATATACAACGTGCGCCTTGTCGAAATCAGGCTTGAAAGTGACAGCAGAGTAACCCATGATCGCGATGAGGACTATCACCGTTACGATGCCGATCGTGAGGGGTTTGGCGAATGTCAGCAGATTCTTCCCTTCGGCCGGGGCAGTTTCCTTTCTATTCATGTCGTTGTCCCTTTGGTTGCATCGCGCGCTGTTTTTCATTGCTTTGTGGCTATCTGGCCGAACCTGGCGTATGGTTTAGTGGTCGGGCTCTCCATTCTCTCGAAAACGACCTGCGATACCCGCATGCCGCTATGCAGCCTGATCGGAAATGGCGCGAGGTTCACAATCTCGAGTATCTGGCGGTTGTCGCTCCCTGGCTGCACTAGGGCGCTTGTGGTGTGGATTATCAGGCCCATCCGGGCATACCTGCTCCTTCCCTCTAACCTGCCCATGATGTCATTTGGGAGCGTGATCCTCTCAACAGTCTTCCCGAGGCAGAGCTCGCCTGGTTTGAGGGTTATCTGCTTGCCTTTCTTCATGACAAAGCATTCCTCGAACCCGGTCTCCTTGAGATCCACTGTCTTTTGGGAGCATTCAGGCTTGAAGAAATACCATTCCTCGCTCAGCGTGAGGTCTATGCTCGCAGGCCCGATCTGGCTATCCTCGAGCGGTGCGACCTTTATCTTGCCTTGATTCAGCTCTTTCCGTATGCCTTCATCAGAAAGGATCATGGATAGATTATCCATCATTTTGTTTTATATTCCCTCCCGAGCACTTTATTTTCATGGACGAGCGATTCCTTTCCCTGATCGAAACAATCCGTAAAAAACAAAACCAACTGCGAATCCGGGCGAGCGCGATAAGGAAGGAAAAGCCAGACCTTACGAAGCGCGTCGATTCAATTCCGAAACTATCGCTCTCGCTCTCCGTTTGCGCGGTCGATGGCGGCCTTTTCTCCATGCGCCTGCATGGCTCTGATGTTGTCGCCACGCGCGCGGTCGGCGTGCATTTTGTGTATGATGGCTCGAAGCTCGAACGTTTCGAGCATTTTCCCTCTAAAACCGTCGAACCAGTTATCGAATTCCGCAACGCGCTTGATGAGCACGAGGCTAACGTGTTCCGCTCGCTAGTGCGCCTAAAACATGAATTATCGTGCGCGATCTCGCTTCTGGAGAAATTTTCTCCGGACCTTTTGCTGATGGATGGGTCTCTCTGGACAGTCCCTTCCGACCGCCCGCAATCCGGGAGCGAGCTCGCATCGTTCTATTCAGAAATTATCTCGCTCTACAAAAAACTCTACTCGCTATGCGACTCACAAAGAACCAAGACGCAGTTGTGCGGCGTGATAAAGGATTCCAGGTCGAGAAGGCTCGCGAAAGAGTCAGGCTTGGAATGCTCGGACACGGTGCTCTGTGATTATCTGCTCGAAGCAGGGGAGAGGACATCTTTCTTCCCGTATTTCGAAGATAATCAGAAAGAACCGGAAGGCTTCTGGGACAGATTGAAGATCTTCTACATTAAACCATCCGAGCAAGACCTCCCGTTACGAATCGAGTTTTTGGGGGGAAATGAAAAAAAATATTCCGGGGCGAGCGCGAACGGTGGTGTGGATGTTGAGGATGATCGTATCGCTTCGCTTATCCTCGCTCTTTCCTCCATCAGTGAAACCTTCGCCTATCCAGCAATCCTAATCGAAGCAGACATGTGCGCTGCCATGGATGCTGGCGAAATCGAGCATATCCAGAACCAGCTTCTTCAATCAGATATCCGCCCGTTACGGAGGAATTCAAGGCCGTTCAGGTGAATT
>Ga0315268_10000665_pt1 | contig 39878 bp, 31 predicted proteins | sample C1_top_MG_FD_204535 | JGI IMG/M metagenome (GOLD analysis project Ga0315268, IMG submission 204535) | Sediment microbial communities from Yellowstone Lake, YNP, Wyoming, USA - C1_top | ecosystem: Environmental > Aquatic > Freshwater > Lake > Sediment | place: USA: Wyoming | collected 2017-08-01
TTCAGGCGGTGCGCAGGGATTCAATCCTGGTATCCGACCTCAACTATTTCAACCGCCCGGTGCGGACCCGCATGCCGGGTGGTGTGGGAGGGGTGCGATCATTAATGGATCGCCCCCTATCCCGATTATGCCAGACAGAAAGCATCTAACTTGCGAGGATATATATGCGAATCAGTAGCGCGGTGGTCGTTGCAATCGTGTTTCAGTTTTTGAGCCCTATGGCTGCCAGTGCGGCGGATGCGCCGAATGGTTTTCGCGACCTCGCGTGGGGCGCGTCACCGGGCAAGCAGCTGAATAAGGAGCCCGCCCCCTACGCCGAGGACATAGCCCTGTATCGGCCGCGTCCGGGCAAGCCCTTGCCGCCGTTGTTAAAAGTACCGGTGGCCGAGGAGGTGTATTCCTTTTCGAAAGGGAGGTTTTTCAGCGCCAGCGCGTTTCTGGATGGCAAGGAGAATTTCGGCAAGATCAAAGCCGCCTTGACTGAAACATACGGCCAACCTTCGGCAACCGATGAGCGCAAAAATCTCAGGATATGGAAGTGGCCCGGCAGTCCGGTCGAGATCCGGCTTTCGTATAACGAAAAGTATTCCCGGGCTACCGTTACCTACGTTAATACCAGGATGGATACGTCAAGATAGTCTCAATCTGATTTCTGGTACCGCTGCCGGGCATGTAGCCTCGTTTTCTGCGGTGGATCTGGGACTTCATGGTTTCGTAACAATCCGTGCTTACAATTCTACCCGTGTTGATAGGCCGTTCGGCTGAGCCGAACGACAGGAATACAAGAAAGGCGATGCAATGAGTTTCCCGTGGGCAGCCAAGGCGAATACCCGAACCTTCCGTAAACGCGACAGAGCGCTGTCGGCGACGCGCTTTTGCCGCAAATCGCTGGGGTGGTTTGTGTTCCTGGCGTTGAGCGGCGTGGCCTCGGTTCTGGATACGCCCGTGGCCAGGGCCGAGCCCCCGCGCAACGCGTTGCCGCAAGTGGCGACGCAATTTGTGACGTCAGGCACCGCGGCGATCACCGAAAGCAGTGCCACTGCGTTGACCGTCACCCAACAGTCGCAGAAAGCCATTCTCAACTGGCAAAGCTTTAACGTCGGTCGCGATGCCTCCGTGACGTTCAGGCAGCCGGACTCGTCGTCCGCGGCGCTGAACCGTATCCGCCAAGGCAGTCCGAGCGAGATCTTCGGCAAGCTCTCGGCCAACGGACAGATTTACCTGATCAACCAGAACGGCATCATTTTCGGCAACGGCGCTCAGGTCGACACGCATTCCCTGATCGCCTCCACGATCGATATCAGCAACACGAAATTCCTTAACGGACTTACCAGCGCCGTCAATCAGGGCGAGGCGGCTTTCGACTCCGGGACCGCTGGCGCGACAGGACCCATTAAAGTGGAGGCGGGCGCCGTCCTCAAGACCGACGAGGGCGGAAGCATTATGGTCTTTGCGCCGGAGATCGAGAACCGTGGCGAGATCAGCACGCCCGGTGGGCAGGCGATTCTCGCGGCAAGCAAGAACAAGGTCTATCTCGCCAATTCCGACGACCCGAACCTGCGTGGACTGCTGGTTGAAGTCGAAACCGGTGGTACGGTCACCAATGACAAACTCGGCAAGATCGTCGCCGAGCGTGGCAACGTGACCCTGCTCGGTTATGCGGTCAATCAGAACGGCATCGTGCGCGCCACGACCTCGGTCAATCTCAACGGTTCGATACGTTTGGTGGCCCGGGACAAGGCGACGGTCAATATCAGCAATGGCGTTGGTACGCTCCAGGCGAATCGCACTGACACATTGACGCTGGGCGCGGGCAGCCTCACCGAGGTTGTCCCGGACAATTCTGCCCAGACCGCCGTCGATGCCCAGGCGCAGCCGGTCTCCAAAATCGAGTTGATGGGCAATCAGGTGACGCTCAAATCCGGTGCGCGCATCGTGGCGCCGGCAGGCAACGTACAGATTGCGGCGACCGGCAATCCCGTGAAACCCGGACCGACCTCCGAAAACCAGAATCAGACGAGCAACAGCCAATTCGTAATGGAGTCGGGCAGCAGTATCGACGTTTCCGGCCTGAACTCCGCCGTTCTGCCTATGGAACGCAACGTGGTGGCCGTGGAGCTGCGCGGCACGCAGTTGGCCGATTCGCCGCTGCAACGCGATGGCCCACTGCGTGGAGAGACGGTGTATATCGACGTGCGCCGGGGCACGCCACTGGCCAATGTGAGCGGCGAGATCGCAAAGATTGAACGGCCGCTGGAAGAGCGCCTTGCCACGGGCGGCAAGGTTTCGATCATGTCCGACGGCGGTGTGGTGACGCAGGAGAATGCCACGATCAATGTCTCTGGCGGTTCGATCCGGTATCAGGACGGCTTCGTCAACACGACCCAGCTCATTTCGCAGGGCAAGGTCTACGATATCGGCAGCGCGGACCCGAATCGGCCCTACGATGGCATTTACGGCACCTACAAGGTCGTGCACAAGAAATGGGGAGTCACCGAGAATTTTAATGTTTTCGGCGCGCAGCAATTCGCCCGTTTTGAGTCCGGGTACCTGGAAGGCAAGGACGCGGGCACGGTAACGATCAATGCGCGCAATCTGGACATGCAGGGTGCGTTGCGCGGCGATGTGACGGCTGGCCGCTATCAACGGCTCCCGCAAAGCACGGACCTGACGGGGTTCCAGCGCAAGTTCGATCAAACGCCGCTGGGTGGGGAACTGGTGCTCGGCGCGCTCGACTATTCCGGACTGAATGATTACACGTTGCAATCACTGACGGAACTGAATGCGACCGGGATCAATCGCATGCGGGTCTACGCCAATGGAAAAATCACCGTACCCGAACAGGTGAATTTCGCGTTGGCTCCCGGTGGCGAGTTGACGTTGTCGTCGGTTAATGTCGATGTACAGGGCGACATTACCGCACATGGGGGCAAGGTCCAGATCAAGGCGCTCGGAGGGTCGACTACGTTGCCCGACGGCTCCTCCGCCAGGTTGGGAGAAAATGGCCGCATCGACGTGTCCGGCCAGTGGGTCAACGACAGCGTGGCCATGAATCCCGGCGCGGCGCCGCATGACCCGGTATTCATCAACGGCGGCAAGGTCACGATTGAGGCGACCGGCGATCTCGATTTGAAAGCAGGTAGCCTGATCGACGCCAGCGGTGGCGCGCTGTTGCAGCGCAGCGGCAAGCTCCAGTACGGAAAGGGCGGTGATATCGTCATCACCGACTCACCATCGCTCGCCAATGCCGCTGTTGGCGAGTCTTCGGTATTGCGCCTGGACGGAGAGCTACGTGCCTATTCCTTTAATAAGGGCGGCAGTCTGAGCCTGACCGGTGCGGGCTTTCGTATCGGCGGTAATGCAAGCGATGCCACCGGACACACGGTGTATCTTGATCCGGGCTTTTTCGAGCGCGGCGGTTTCAGTGCCTACAAGCTGAAGGCCACGCACACCGGCATCAGCATCGCCCAAAACACGGATGTGCGGCTGCGTGCGCTGAACCGCGTGCTGGGTCCGCAGTTCAACCTGCACGCGTCCGGCACCGACCTCCATCAACTCGGAGGCCTGTCGTTCCTGCCTGACTATCAGCAGCAGCCGGTTTCGCTGGGGCTTTCCTTCGTGCGCGCCTCAGGCGTCGGGAATACCGCTCGTGTCGAGTTGGAGAGCGGTTCGAGCATCCATGCCAACCCCGGCACGAGCATCGCCCTGAGTTCTGACACGAGCCTGATCGTGGATGGGACCATCGCTGCTCCAGCGGGCGATATCCGGCTGGAACTGATCGAGCCGAACGCTAACAACAAATTAACCGACTCATCCTTGTCCCGCGCCATAAGACTGGGACCACAAGGCCAGTTGCTCGCCGGTGCGATCTACCAGCCGGTTCCCAATGATTCTGGTCTGCGCACGGGAACGGTACGCGATGGCGGCACGGTCACCATCGCTGCCACCGCCGGGCAGCAGGGCTATTTTATTTCCAGCCCCGGCTCGCGGATCGACGTGTCCGGCACGACACAGACCATGGATGTGTTTCAAGGCGTGAACGTCACGCCGACCGCGGTCAACGGCGCGGCGGGAACCATCAATCTCTCGGCGGCCGAAGGCATGGCGCTGAGTGGTGACTTGATAGGTACACCGGGCAGCGGCGCTGGCGCCGCGGGCGGCGCGCTGAGCATCACGCTGGGTACAGACATCAGCCAAAATGTCGCCATCGCGCTGAAGACGAAGCCCGCGCTGGTTGCACCCGGATTGGGTGAGACCGATTTGAGCAAACTGAATCGCAAGGCGGAAATCAGTCCCGGAAAAATCCAGGACGGAGGATTCGACTCCCTGACACTGCATAGCAAGGGCCTGGTTGCGAATCCGAATACCCTGGCACAGATCAGCCTGGAAGGAGACATCGATCTTAAGATGAAAGGACGCCTGGTCCTGGACACGCCCGCGCTCGTGTCCAAGGGTGGGCAGGCGAAACTCGCGGCAAGTTATATAGCTCTGGGTCCGACATCACCCACCGCTCTGCCCACGCCCGCTTCCGGTCAGGGCAGTATGCTGCTGCACGGCCAACACGTGGACCTCATCGGCACGTTGGCCATGAGTGGCTTCGGCCCAAGCGGCGCCGGAGTAGCGACTACGGCGCCGATACAAATTGTGAGCGAGGGAGATGTCCGCCTTATCGGCAATGATGTGCAGAACCGCACCGACGGTCTTTATGCGGTCGGCCGACTGAATAGCGCGACCGACGTCGACCTGCGCGCGAACCAGGTTTATACCACCACGGCGACGGACTACACGCTGTCCGTGTCCGGGCCTGATGGCAGAATCAGAATACAGCCGGGCGGTGCGAGCGAGGCACCACTGTCTGCCGGTTCCAAGCTCACGCTTGCGGCAGCCAACATTGAACAGAACGGTACGTTGCGCGCGCCCTTCGGCCAGATCGATCTCGCTGCGAGCAACAAGCTGGTGCTGGGAAGCGGCAGCGATACTTCGGTCTCCGGCGCCGGACAGCTGGTGCCATTCGGCATAACCCAGTTCGGGCAGGATTGGCTCTATCCGCTCGGTTCTTATCAAGGGATTTACAGCGTGCCGCCGGAGAAGCACATCAGTTTGAAATCGCCCCAAGTCACGCTGGCCCCCGGCTCCGTGGTCGATGTCACGGGCGGCGGCGATCTGCTGGCGCGCGAACAGTTGCCGGGCCCAGGCGGGTCGATCGATATCCTCGACGCCGCGCATGCGAACGGCGCCTTCGCGATTGTGCCGACAAGGCGCGATCTGTACGGCAGTTACGACCCGTTCCTTTCCAAGGATTCGCCAGTCAAAACCGGCGACACCATTTATCTGGCGGGCGGCGGACCGATCGCAGCGGGTGAGTACGCCATGTTGCCGGCCGGCTATGCGTTGTTGCCGGGAGCGTATCTGGTGACGCCGCTCGCCAAAACCGCAAGTCCGATTCCAGGACAGGCCGCACCGCAGTTCAGCGGTGCGGCCATTGTCGCGGGCCAACGCGGCACCGCCGGGACCGGCGCCCACGACAGCCTGTGGTCGGCCTTCCTGATCGAAAATGGAACGCAGGTCAGATCCCATGCGGAATATCTGGAGAGCCGGGCCGACAATTTCTTCGCGGCAAGCGCCGGACGTCTGAACCAGGATGCGGGACGATTGGTCATCGATGCGGGCACCGCGCTGATCTTGGGAGGAACGCTGGCCAGCAATGCCACCGGCGGCCGTGGTTCTGAAGTCGACATCGTGGCGAAGAACCTGGCAGTGGTGACGTCCTACACTGGCGTTGGCGATCGTGTGGAATTGATCGATACCGGCCTCAACAGGCTGCACGCGGATAGCCTGCTGTTGGGCGCGACCCGCCAACAGCAGGGCGCGGACGTCGCACTGAATGTCCGGGCAACAGATGTCACGGTGGAATCCGGCACGGCTTTGGCTGCGCCCGAGGTAATGTTGGCGGCGAATACCCAGGTCACCGTGACGAATGGCGCGACAATCACCGCGGCGGGCAACGGTCGCGTCGGCACATCGGGATCGATCCAGCTTGCCGGCGACAGTGCGTTCGCGCGTATTTCCTCGGCCGACCAGGTACGCGTGCAACGCAGTACGTCCAGCACGGGCGCGAACGGTACAATTACTGTCGCGGCGGGTGCGATGCTCGATGCTTCGCGCTCGATCACGCTGGATGCGAGCCGCGACACCGTGGTCGATGGCGATATGCGCACCAACAACGGCTCGCTCAGCCTGGCGGCCTCTCGCGTCAGCCTCGGAGATACTCAGAACGTAAGCGGCGGATTGGTGCTGTCTAGCGACCGCCTGAAGCAACTCAAGGCGCGCGATCTGATACTCAACAGCCGCAGCACTATCAACCTGTATGGTCAGGTTTCCCTGAATCTCGATCATGTCGCCCTTGATGCCGCCGGTTTGGCCGGTTACCGCAACGCTGGACAAAGTGCGTCGATCAGCGCCGACTCGGTTTCCTTGTCGAACCGTTCCGGGCGCAGCTACGTTGCCACGACGCCTCCCGATGGCACGGGCGCGCTGAATATCGCCGCGCGCGAAGTGACCCTTGGGGAAGGCGACTTCAAGGTGCGCGGTTTCAGCAACACGACTGTCTCCGCGACGGAACAGATCATCGCTAAGCCGGAAACAGACACCGCTGTTCAACTGCATGTGGCCGGCGATCTCGCGCTGCAAACATCACGCCTCACCGCGAGCAAAGGCGCCGATGTACTCATCGACACCCAGGACGTGACGGGCGGGATGGCCGGCAAGATGGCGCTCACCACGTCACTTGCTTCTGTAGCCCTCGCTCCCGTGACTGATCTCGGCGCAAAACTGGAGCTGGCCGCCACGCAAATCGATCACGGCACGCACATCGAAATGCCCTCGGGCATCGTAACCTTGCATGCCACCGGCGCTGGCGGCGTGAACATCGCGGCCGACGCAACGATCGATGTTTCCGGCCGGGACCTCCATTTCGCGGATATCACGGTCGGATCGCCGGGAGGACAGGCCGCTCTCACCGCCGATCAAGGCAATGTCAGCATCGGCGCGCTGGCGCGTATCGATGTTTCCGGCGCACCCAGCGGTGGCGATGCCGGCAAGCTTTCCATCAGTGCACCGACCGGTACCGTGCAGTTGGATCCGACAGCACAGCTCGCGGCCGCCGCACACCCCGGTTCCCGCGCGGGTTCATTCGCGCTGGATGCGCGAATGTTGGCGGGCAGTTTCTCGACGCTTAACGCCGCACTCAACACCGCCGGGTTTAACGATGGCCGGCAGTTCCGGCTGCGCACCGGCGACGTCGCCATCGCTGCCGACGATACCGTAATGGCACACGATCTGCGCATCGCCGCGGACGCGGGCCGAATTGATGTGCTTGGCCGCATCGATGCCTCCGGGTCGCAAGCCGGGCAGGTGGCCCTGTATGCGCACGATGATGTGAGCCTGCATGGCACGTCCCGTATCGATGCCCATGCCACCGGGACGGACGAGAAAGGTGGCAGCGTTACGCTGGCCAGTAGCGCCGGTCGTCTCGACCTGCAAGCCGGTGCGGAAATCAATGTCGCTGGCACGAACGCAGCCGGCGCACCCGCAGATACTGGCACAGTGCATCTGCGTGCGGCACGCGAAGGCACGAGCGGCGTCTCGATCAATCCCATCGCCGCGAACATCACCGGCGCCGAGCGTGTCGATATCGAGGCCAACAGGATCTACACGGTTTCGAACGACATAATCGACGGTTCGCTTATCAACAGCATTCAGAGCGACAACAACGCGTTCATGAGCAACGCCAGTCAGGTGAAGAACGCGCTGAGCATCGCTACGGACGCGCGTTTCCATCTCCTGCCTGGCGTCGAAATCCAGAGCCCCGGCGATCTAACGCTGAACACCAATTGGGATTTGCTCAACTGGCGTCAAGGCGGCGAGGCTGGAGTGTTGACCTTGAAGGCCGCGGGAAATCTGAATATCAACCAATATCTCAGTGACGGCGTGGTCTCGGTTACCAACGACCTGTTAGGCACAACACGCAGCACGGCAGCCACGACAGCGGATCAAATAAATCCGGGTAATTGGTCGTATCGCTTGTCGGCGGGCGCGGATATTACGGGCGCTGACCCGCTGGCGGTAAAGCGTGGCGTAGGAAGTGTCACGGTGGGGTCCGGCGCCAAGGTACGTACCGGGACCGGCCATATCGAAATCGCCGCCGGCAAGGATATGCTGCTCGCGGATAGCAGTTCGGCCATTTATACCGTTGGCAAGAACCGCGGCACCGGCGGGATTCCCGCCACGGCGGATCTGCCCGCCGACTTGATAAAGGAACTCTTGTTCAACGGCGATTTCCTGCAGAAGGGTGGGGACATCCGCATCGCTGTCGGCGGCAATATCCAGGGTGCTAACGGTCATCAGCTCATCAACGAATGGCTGCCGCGCGTCGGCGGCACCATCAGCCTGCCCGATAGCACAGTGATTTCTATGCCAGCCTCCTGGGCGGTCAATATTGACAATTTCCAGCAGAACATCGGTGCCTTGGGCGGCGGCAACATAACGGTGAACGCCGGTGGATACGTAGACAATTTATCGGTCGTAATTCCGACCACGGGTCAGCCGGTGGGCGGGTCCGGTACCGCGCCCTCTATCGCAGGAGGCGGCGATCTGCACGTCGCCACGGGCGGCGATATCCGCGGTGGGGTGTTCTATGTGGGCAAAGGCAAGGCCCACCTGCAAGCCGGCGGCTCGATAACGCACGCACAAGGCGAGACGGTCTATCCGGTCCTGGCGCTGGGTGACGGGCAATATGCGGTGCGAGCACGCAAGAACCTCACCGTCGAGGGCATTGTGAACCCGACCGCGTTGCCCGTAAGCGCGGTACAAGGTCTTAGTGATTTTATGGCGCCGAGCGCGTCATTCTTCTTCACCTATACGCCGGACAGCGCGGCACGACTCGAGGCGATTTCGGGTAACGTGGTTTTGCGTGGCAACACAAACGCGATGCAAACCGTCTCCGACACCTTGCGGTTCGATAATTCTCAAGGGCTGAGTGGTGATACGACTGCACTGAGTTATCTGCCGGGAACTCTGAGCGCCCGCAGTTTGCAAGGCGACATGATCATAGGGAACAGTTTCACCCTTACCCCCGCGCCGCGCGGCGATCTTGAACTGCTGGCCAGGGGATCCATTGCGCCGGGAAGCGTGACCGTCAATCTCTTGCTATCGGATGCCGATCCGGCCCTGCTGCCCGGTATCCTCACGCCGGCGATGAGTCTGGCTGACGCCGACTCGAGACTCGCTCTGCAGGGTTCCAATATCCATGCTGCTTCCCCTGTGCATCAGGGCGATACGCAGCCGGTACGCGTTGTCGCACAGACAGGCGACCTCGGCTCTCTTGAAGGCAGTCGGAATCAGATGACCCTGTCGCTTTCCAAACAGGCTCGCCTCTACGCGGGCCAGGACGTGCGCAATCTCACCTTGCAAATTGAACATGCGGATCGCAGCGATATTTCAGTAGTGGAAGCGGCGGGAAATGTTTTGTTTCCGACGGAGCGGGATGGAGGCGGTAATGTAGTGGCCAATAGAAGTGGTTACGAGGTTGCCGGTCCCGGCCAGTTCTATGTCATCGCCGGAAAAGATGTGGACCTCGGCGCCTCCAACGGCATCGTCTCGACCGGACGCACACGAAATCCGGCGCTGCCGGAGGGTGGCGCGGATATCACGGTCATGGCGGGCCAGTCACAGGCGCCGGCTTACGACGCGTTCATCGAGCGTTATCTGGTGAAGGAAGACGCCTACCGTGATCGTCTCGCGCAGTACATGAAAGGGCTCGGTTCAAGTGACACCGGTGTCGGTGCCTTCCGTGCGCTGCCGCGGGCCGAGCAGCGGAAGTTTATCCTCGAAGTGCTGTTCAGCGAATTGCGTGAATCGGGTGTGGCCGCGGTCGTGAGCAAGAATTATGAAACAGGGTTTACTGCGATCGAGACCCTGTTCCCCGGTGCGGGCTATGCCGGCGATGTGAAATCTTTCCTGAGCCAGATCACCACCACGGACGGCGGCGATATCAATCTCGTCGTGCCCGGCGGCTTGGTTAACGCCGGTGTGGCAGGTTCCACTTCCATCAGCAAAAAAGCCGATCTGATCGGCATCGTGGCGGCACGCGATGGAGACATCAATGCCTTCGTGCATGACGACTTTATGGTGAACTCGTCGCGTGTCTTCGCCCTGGACGGCGGCGATATCCTCATCTGGTCATCCACCGGGAACATCGACGCCGGTAAGGGCGCCAAGACCGCCCTGTCGATCCCGCCGCCGAAAACCACTTTCGATGCTGATGGAAATGCCATTGTGCAGTTCCCGCCAGCGATCTCTGGCAGTGGTATCCAAGGCGCAGTGAGCACGCCGGGGCGCAAGCCGGGCGACACTTACCTGATCGCGCCCGTTGGCGTGATCAACGCCGGCGACGCCGGTATCGGTTCCGCGGGCAATCTCACGGTCGCGGCCACGGCGGTACTCGGCGCCGATAACATCAAGGTGGGTGGCACCTCGACCGGCGTGCCGACCGACACCGGCGGCTTGGGCGCGGGTCTTGCGGGCGTCGGCGATATCGCCGCGACCGCCAGCAAGGTGGCGGAGGATGCGACCCGCGGTCTCGCACAAGCGAACGAGCATCAGACCTTCCTCGGCGTAGAAGTTATTGGCTTCGGCGAGTGACGCACCGCAGTTTGGCAGGTCCGAAAAAACCAATACGATAACGCACGTGCCGGGCGCGGACCCCATGACCCAGGGTTTTCTGCGAGTTTGTTTCACATAACACGCACGACACGGAATTGACATCAATCTGTCATATTCCCGCTGTAGGATGCGGCCCAGATCGTCAGGTACCAATAACCTCCAGAAATTAAAAGGACTACCGATGTCGAGGGCGCTTGTGTTGCTCATCAGTTTGCTGGTTACCATGCCGCCGCATGCCGCGTGGGCCGAAGACTGGTCGAGCCAAAAGAAAATAAATCTCAACACGACGGAATCGGGCGCGGACCTTAAAGAGGATTTGTCTCAGGTTCCTGTGCTTGTCAGGCTCCACACTGGCAACTTCGCCCATTTTCTGGACGTGAAGGAAGATGGCTCCGATCTGCGCTTTTTTGACTCCGACGGCAAGACCCCGTTGCCGTATCACGTTGAAAAGTTCGACTCACTCAACGAGCTGGCCCTGATCTGGGTACAGGTGCCCAAGCTGTCCGCGGGTAAACAGGATTTTGTCTGGATGAAATACGGCAATCCTCAGGCCACCAATGCCCAGGACGCCAAAGCCGTTTACGACGCCAATTATGTCGCGGTGTATCACTTTGGGGCGCCGGGGGCTCCCAAGGATCAGACCGGCAATGCAAATAATGCCTCGCTGTCCACAGCGGAACACCGTCCGGCCTCAATAATCGGAGCGGGTGCGGGCTTCAGCGGCGCACAAAAGATTGTCATTCCCGCCTCGCCTTCGCTCAAGTTCGGTGAGACCGGATTCACGTTTTCCGCCTGGGTGAAGATAGCCGCCGCTCAGCCGGACACCGTGCTGTTCGCGCGTCAGGACGGGACCGACGCCGTGAGTCTGCGCATCGACAATACCCGTGTCTACGCGCGGATTGCACACGGTGGCAGGACTCAAGAGACACCACACACCAGTGACCTGACTCTCGGTATCTGGCATCACCTCGCCATGATGGGCGGTGCGCGTGTCACAATCTATGTTGACGGCCGTGAAACCGCCACGCTCGATGCGGCCACACCCGCGCTGGCAGGGGACATTACGCTGGGCACCTCTCCCGCTGGCAGCAATTCCTTCAGCGGTGAGCTCGACGAAGTACAGGTTTCCAATATTGCCCGCAGCGCAAGTTGGGTTAAGACAACAGCCTTGGGTCAAGGACCAGAAGCAAAACTCGTGATGTTGGGCGGAGATGAGCAGGTCGGCGGCAGTACATCCTACTTCGGCACGATTCTGCGTGCGGTTACCGTGGATGGGTGGGTAGTGATCGCGTTGCTCGCAATCATGGCCGGCGTGAGCTGGTGGGTCATGGTTAATAAATTTGTCACCCTCCGTGCCGTCTTGCAGGACAACCGCAATTTCATGCAGGCGTTCCAAAAACTCAAACATAGCGCAAGATCATCTGATAGGGAGAGCGACAAGAGCGGTGAGGATGATTCGCCGCTTTTCGAGCGTTCCCTGTATAGGGCACACGCCACCTACCAGAATTCGCCGATTTATCAGCTGTACCACATCGGTGTTCAAGAGGTGCGTCATCGTTTTGGTCAGACGGATACAAGCTCAGCACAGGGGAAGACTCTGACACCTCAGGCGCTCGAAGCCATTCGTACCGGTCTTGATGCCACGTTCGTGCGTGAAAATCAAAAGCTCAACAATCTGCTGGTGTTGCTGACCATTGCTATCAGTGGTGGGCCCTTCCTGGGACTGCTCGGAACAGTGGTTGGCGTGATGATCACGTTCGCTGCCATTGCCGCCACCGGCGATGTCAATATTAATGCCATTGCACCCGGCATCGCCGCCGCCCTGGTGGCGACGGTGGCCGGCCTATTGGTCGCAATCCCCTCGCTCTTTGGTTACAACTATATCGTCTCACAGATCAAGGACGTTACGGCCGACATGCAGGTGTTCATCGACGAGTTCGTCAGCAGGCTGGCCGAAACCTACGCAGGTGATGAGGGAGTTCATTATGAGAGTGCAGGCCGGAAACGAGCCCTATAGCGACATCAACATCACGCCGATGCTCGACCTGGCGTACGTGTTGCTGGTGATCTTCATCATCATGACTACGGCTACGGTGCAGGGCATCAAAGTGAACCTACCCAAGGCGAGCGCGGCGCCGAGCCTCGCCAGGCCGCAGACCAAGGCGATTACGGTGGCCGCGGATGGCACGATTTACCTCGACACGTTTCCGGTGACGATGGATGAACTCGAAACCCGGCTGCGCCAGTACAAGTCGGTGAACCCAGCGCTGCCCGTGGTGATCAAGGGCGATGCGGCGGTGCAGTACGAAAAAGTGATTCAGGTTCTCGATCTCATGGGACGCCTGGATATCACCCAGCTCGGCCTGGTGACGCAGAGGCTTGTGAAATGAACACCGATGGCATTCTTGACGTGAATAATGGAGGACAGCTCATGGTTCCGATGAGATTAAACACTTTGCGCAGCCCCCCCTATCTGCTTGGCGGTATCGTGGCCCTGCTTCTGGCGGGCGCGGTCTACGCTATCGTGAATAATTTTTTGTCGTCGCCCCCGCCGAGAATGAAGCAGGTCGTGCATCAGATTTCGTTACTGCCGCCGCCTCCACCGCCGCAACTCGATCAGCCACAACCCGAGATCAAGGAAGAAGTGAAAATGTCCATACCCGACCCGGTGGCCAAGGACGATGCCCCGCCGCCGGGGGATCTCGGCGTGGATGCGGATGGCAATGGCACCGACGGGTTCCAGTTGCGGGCACGCAAGGGCGGACGCAGTCTCCTGGATGGCGGTGGCCCCTTCGCCTGGTACGCGAGTCGCATTCAGGATTCGATCTACAAAATCCTGTCCACCAACAAGAAGGTGCGCAGCGCCAATTATGCCGTGACGGTCAGGCTCTGGCTGGGCCATGACGGCAGCATCGAGCGTTTTGAGCTTGCCAACACCACGGGCAATCCGGAGCTTGACCAGTCCATCAAACTCGCTCTGGCGAAAGTCGGGCCGCTGGGTAAGGAGTTGCCGGCGGATTTGCCGCAACCGGTCAGGCTGCAAATCGTTTCGCGCCAATAGACTGCAGGCACGGAAATGCTTGTTACAGAACTCCCCATCTAGAAAATATCTTTTCATAATCTAATGAACGTAAAACAGATAGGCGTGGCCGCCTTGCTCTGCACCTTAGTCGGCATGACTGCCGGGGGCGCCGAAGTATCCGGTGTGGATCCCACCACACTTAAGCTCATCAAATTGTTGGTGGACCAGGGCGTGCTCACGCAAGAGAAGGCTGATGTCTTGTTGCATGAGGCAGAAAAACCTGAGGCATCCGATGTGGCCGACAAGCCAAAACCGGGCGTGGTACGCGTCCCCTACGTACCAGAGACGATCAAGAACGAAATGCGCGAGCAGATCAAGCAGGATGTTCTGGCGCAGGCCAAGACGGAACGCTGGGGCGATCCCGGCACGCTTCCCGAGTGGCTTGACCGGATTCAATGGGACGGCGATATTCGCCTGCGTCTTGAGAAAGACATTTTTCCGACCGGTAACTCAGCGTCAACACCCAACTATCAGGCGATCAACTCCGCCGGCGGGATTGCCAAGGCTGGCGCAAATACCTTTGTGAACGATTCAGTGGATCGCGAGCGTTTTCGCCTGCGGGCACGCCTTGGGATGCTGGCGAAGGTGAACGATGAGCTTGAGGCCGGGTTCCGCCTCTCCACCGGCAACACCACCGATCCGCTTTCGCCCAATCAGACACTGGGAAACAGTTTCACGCGTAACAGCTTTGTCCTGGACCGCGCCTATCTGCGCTACGACCCCAAACCGTGGCTCACCCTTTGGGGCGGGAGAATGCCCAGTCCTTGGTTCGGGACCGATCTGGTGTGGAACGAGAACCTGAATCTTGACGGAGTAGCAACCGTGTTCAAGCCCAGACTTACCGATCATCTGACCGGTTTCGCGACGCTTGGATGGTTTCCGGTGCAGGAAGTGGAGCTATCTTCCAGTGACAAATATCTTACCGGTGCGCAGCTTGGGCTCGACTGGAAGGCTTCTGTGAATCACAGCATCAAGGTGGGTTTGGCATATTATGATTACCATCACATCCACGGCCAGCGCAACGATATCAACAGCACGCTTCTGGACTATACCGCGCCACAGTTCGTGCAGAAGGGAAACTCGATGTTCGATATCCGGAACGACGGTGGCGCTACCAATCTCTTTGCGCTCGCCCCGGATTTCAAGGAATTGAACCTGACGGCTTCCTGGGACATGGCCGCCTTCGACCCGGTTCATGCCGTATTGACGGGTGATTTTGTCAAGAATATCGGGTTCGACCGCCAGGAAATTCTGCAACGCACCGGCCTGGATATCGAGCCCAAGACGCGGGGTTATGAGATGAAGCTGGCGGTCGGTATGCCGGTCATGAAAAAGCATGCCGATTGGCAGTTCATCACGGCCTACAAGTATCTGGAGCGTGACGCCGTGCTCGATGCCTTCACCGATTCCGACTTTCATCTTGGCGGCACCGATACTAAAGGCTGGATCTTGGGTGGCAGCTATGGGTTGGGTGCAAATACGTGGCTGACACTACGCTGGTTAAGTGCCAATGAGATCGATGGACCGCCGCTGGCCATCGATGTGCTTCAGGTAGACCTGAATGCGCGTTTCTGAATGCGGCTGACCGGATAGTATTTTTAGCGATATGTGATTATCTGTTAATTCGATGGATGAGACCGGTATGCGGACAAGAGCATTATTAAGTGGGGTAATACTGATCGCATCGGTTGTTGCCACTGCTGGCGTGTCTGCAGGCGAAACTGAAGATCAGAAGATCGTGGCCAGGGTTCAGCGCATGTTAAGGCAGGTATCCCAGGAACGGGATTCGTTACAATCAGAGAACACCAGACTTAAAGGCGAGGTCGACGATCTGACAAAGAAACTGGGCGGACTCAAGAAGACCTCGGACGCGGCGCTGAGTAAATCGCGTGAGAGCAATGCCACCTTGGGCGAGAACTTGCAACAGACCGTGCAAAATTTGCGCAAAACGGAGTCAGACAAAAATCAGCTGCAGGAGACCGTGGTCGGTCAGGCGCAGCAGATCGACTCGTGCGAGTCAAAAAACATCGAGCTGGTTCAGGCCAACCGCGAGCTGATCGACCACTATGAAAAGAAGGGCATCTTCGATGCCTTGCTGCAGCACGAACCGGTAACCCAGCTGAAACGCGTCGAAATCGAGAATATCGCCCAGGAATATCAGGACCGGATCGATCAGCTCGAGTTCAGGCGGAAGGCCGGAACCACCATCCACTGATCGTCTCCAGCGGCGGATTCTCCGAGTCGCCGGCATCCGCTGTGTATGCCTGTGTTTCCTGATCTTCCATATCCACTTCCGGCACCCGGATTCCCAGTTCCTGCAGCACGCGATCGATCGTCTGTTCCTCTGTTTCATTACTGAAAAGCATAAACCGTCCCTCAATGAATGAGCCAAAGTTTGGCAAAGTTCATTGTCCGCAGGTTCTATTTCAATATTATTTCAAAGCACATAACCGATTGAGTGCCGCACATTGCGTTTGAGATTCAGCCATTTTTAATTTGTTGACTGGACTGTCCTAGCTATTACACGGAATCCTCTGGTTTAAATTCGCAGGGAACATTTACCAAAGATGTCCTTGATCGATCACGCATCAACCCGCGCTATGTTGGTTGGTGTTTTCATGGCTGTTCGTGACAGATGTGCATCGATAAAGCGTGACTGACATCAAATCTAAATAATCTATTCATATATGTGCAATCTATGGCTGTTCTAATCGTCACGTTTTATTCACGGGGCGTTCATCATTCCGGGCGCAATCCACTATTCGGTATAAGTATTGGAAGAAATATGGAGGATACATATGTGTCACAAACAAAATTTACAAAGAACAATTGTTGTTATCGGTGCAGCGATCTGCGTGTTCCTGCTCACGCCAGTGTTGGCCAGTTCGGTATCAGCCACATCTGGGTTGTTCGTCAACGATCCATCCAAGATTCTAATGGTTGATGGCGCCGACCGTAATTCGACTGTCACAATCGGAGCCCGGCTAGGCTCACCGGACCGTGCGACCTTTGATTTCGGATTTATGGACGCAAGTCTTTACGTGCCTATCACCAGCGAATCATGCACCAAGGGAACTTATACATTTCCCGGAAACAGCAATATTGATTTTGCCCTGAGGAATAAGGGCACAGATGGTCTATTTGGCACAGCGGATGACCTGATTTACCGGCAATCCGACAGCGCCAATTATGCCCAGGAGCATTATTTTTCAGCCGTCAAACCTTACAAATCTCGCAAATCCGGGAATACACAAGTCTATTTTCGTGATCTACGCCTGAGCTGGGACTTGGACCATGATGGCAAACCTGATGCGCGCACACTTATTGAAATCAGGGGTGGCAGATACGATGGCATGTTGCCTGTGGCAACGGCTGTTCCCTTGCCAGCCGCTATGTGGTGCTTCGGTTCCGGCCTGCTGGGGCTGGCGGCGGTCGTCCGGGGTTCTTCCAAATTCAGGTCATCGTATGGATAGTGATGTCTGTTCTTCATGGAGGCGGACAAGGCAGTGCTTATGATGAGCATTCGCGGAAGCTGGGCGGATATATTCTGGTTCAGCCTGTTCCATGAAATCGGCCATGTCCTGTTGCACGACCGGCGCCACATCTTCCTCGAAAACCGCGTAGACGATCCGCAGTGGAAAAAGCAGGAAGAAGAGGCCGATGCCTTTGCGCGCGATACGCTGATTCCCCCGAAAAGTTATGCTGTATTTGCGGCGGAGCGTGACTTCACGCAGATCGGAATCAAGACATTCTCGAAGCAGCTGCGAATTGACCCGGGCATCGTTGTCGGGCGACTGCAGCACGACGGCTTGCTCCCTCAAAGCCGGCACGGTTTGAGGACCCGGTATCAATGGGCTTGACCCAACCCTCCTGCTATTCAGCGCAGCGGCTTCACCCGGTCCGGTTTTCGCCGGTATATTCTCTGGGTGGTAGCGCTGTGTGCGTGCGCCAGCAGCCGCTGAGCATGTTCCAAGGTTTCGGCGTCCGAGGCGCATTTGGCGCGCAGGTCGTGCTCGGTGAAGCGCAGTTTCACCTTGGTTTCCTTGAGCACTTTTTTCATGAAGCGTTGCCACATGCTGTCCCAAGCGGTGGCTGTTCCATCAGATGCCAGATACGACTGGCCACGCCGCGTACAGAAAACCTGCGGGGCGATATCTTTGGGGCGCTCCACCAGTGCCTCGTCCACGGCCTGCCGTAGCGCCGGCGTCCACTCAATGATGAGACGACGGCCTGTCGTGCCTGCCGTCTTGCGCGGTTGCACATGAATACCGTCCTCTTTGAGGTCGGTTTGCCGCAGTGCCAGCAGATCGGCACGCCGCAATCCGGTGAGCAGCTTCAAGTGGACATAAACTCGGATCACGGGATTGGCCACCTTCAGCGCCTCGATCATTTCCCAATCCTCGACATACCGATTGCGAGGGGGAGTGGATAGCTTGCGGACTTTGCCCTTGATCGGGTGTTGTTCAGTCAGCCCCCATTCGATGGCTTTGGTGTACGCATGGGAAAGCACCTCCATCTCACGATTAGCGGCGGTTTTGGCTTTCTGGCCACGCTTGTCGAGATACTGGAATGCATGGATGGGTTTCAGATCGTCTATCGGCATGCATCCGAAGACCGCGCGCAGCTTGGCAATGGCGGCTTGATTGAGTTGTTGGGTTCTTGGTGCCTTGGTTGGGACAATCTCCAGCGAGTAACGGTCGAGGAGATCTCCAATAGATTTGGCTTCCGACTGCTTTTCAACCCGTGTGGCCCAGGTTCTATAAGCTTCGGGCGCGGTCGTTCCAAGTCTGAATTGTTTCTTGCCATCCCATTTTGGTTCGAGCCCGGGCGGTACCTGAAAATAATACGCGCCATGATAGTACCGCCAACGTGATGGCAGACCCTTGTTCTCAGGTTTTCGCTGTCTGGTCATTGAGGACACTCCAGTCTGGTTGAGTAAGTACGGGGCGACGGTTGCGAGGGGCAACACCCATTCTCGCCATCAGCGCGGCGCGAAGTACGATCGGCATGCCATCGGCGCGCTCCAGTACCTCAAATCCGTTGGCTCTAAGCCAGCGGATTTGAGCGGTGGGGCGTGCTCGACCTGTGAGGTCTTCAATTTCCTCACGGGTTAAAAACATGCCTTCGGTCGCGTTCATTATATGTACGTGTTTAGTCAGGCAAGATCAATGTGCGGTCCGGATTAGTCGGGGTTTCTTCTGCCAGCAGAGTCTCACGGTTGGCGCGCGCGGTGTCGGTGGTATCGACGTTGCGCGGTTTCAAAAACGACCCCAGATAAGCACTGCTCACCTGTTTTCTTCCGTGGCCCAAACGTTTGGAAATCTCAAGCCGCGCTACGTGGTCTTTGAGCTTGTCGAAATTGAATGGGACCGTGCCGGCGCGCACAGGGCTGGGAAATCCTGCCAGCTCCTCGTAGTCGTCGTTGGCGCCTTCGTGGCGTAGGCCATGGGTGACCACTTTCTTTTTGCGCGCGATGCCGTGCTTCCGGCAGATGTAGTAAAAGTGGTTGCACCAGCCCGTGAAAGTGTAGCGCTTCGGAATCTGGGACCCGGTGGCTGGACTGGCCAGCGAAGCGGCCAGATCGAGCACCTCGATCTGCCCAGCTTCGGTGATCGGGAATTCCCGCGAGAGACCATTTTTGGCGCCTTCGGTGATATGGAGAATTGTGCGGTCATCGTTCAGCGCTTTGCTTGCACGCAACAGCCAGCCCTCGCGCGCCCGCAAGCAGAAGGCGGACTGCAGCATCAAGCACATGCCCACGTGTTGGTCATCCGCGAAGACGGTGGCGATGAGTGTCTCGATATCGATTCCCTGCGCGCTCCAGCTCTTGTCCTCGGTCGCAATTCTGATCCGCTTGGCACGATTGGGATCCTTCAGGTACAGGCCCGCATCGCCAATCATGCCGCGCTTGTCAATCCAAATTGCCAGCGTGCGCAGGTAGGAAAAATACTTTTGGATAACGCCTGCAGAGTAACCTCTTTCTTCCCAAATCGCGGCCAGACGCCGGACGTGTTTCGGTCCGAAGTTCTTGACATCGCGCAGACGGTAGGTCGTGCCGGATGCATCCGGTACGCGGGCCAAGTCACGGATGCTGCGGATCAGGAATTCACCGCGTTCACGCGCGGTGGCGTCACTGACCCGCTTGGCCTGGCCTGCATCGAGCGTGCCGTAAGGGCGAAGATACCTGTAGAGCGAATGAATGCACGCGGACACCGCCGATTGACGGTGTGCCTTGTGGTGTCCTGCGCTGGCAGAAGAATTCTGGCGGCTAAAAATGGTGTCGTCGTTCATAATCAATCTCCGTGATCAGTTGTGATGTTCAGGTTCAGTTCAGTGCAAAAAATGGCTCGGTCTACCCAGGTTTTCGTGCTGGGATGGCATTCGTTTAGTGAATTGGAATCCATCGGCTACTACATTTCTGCGTTGTGCCGATGCGGCCAGAGGCCGCGTGGATTTGGTAAAGTTTTTCGATGATCAGCGCACAATGGAGCCGTCCTAACTGCCACCGCTAGGAAGTGTGCGTGCGTATCCCACTATCGTTGGCCTCCGCAATGGGGCGGCCATATCGACAGAGCGGCCATACTGGCCATGACTAGACGCGATCTGATCAACAACGCGCAAATGACTTGCGCGAAAGTATTTCGGCGTAAAAAGCCGTTGGGGGGGCGTTACCGCCCTGATGTAGGCACGAAAAATCCGTGGATACGCTGCGTTAGAAACAGCGAGAAAAGTTAGGAGAACCGGAAGTTCCCGGAGTAAAACCTCTGATGACTAGAGGTAGTCTGTACTGCTGCAAATAAACGGCGTTCGCCGTTATTTAAATTGGCAAGGTCTCCCCTGCCTGGCGGTTGAAACGGCTATGGCCGTGCCAACCTCCTACTGCTTTTTTTCTGCTGTTTATTTCAGTACGTCCAGCTACGTACACCCATTTTTGGAACCCGGGCCAGGTTTTAAATCTTTCTACTGCAAAGCGCTTGTTGAAACGCTCGAATGCAAGGATGGAAGAACTGATTTTAATTGTCAAGCAATTTTTTGAAAGTTTTTTCAAAGCGGTCAGGCCGGATGAGCGCTCGATCGTATTTGTAATCGTTAGATGAATGGAAATTCTTTGGGTTTTGATTTTCAAGTTTTCGCCACCTAGGTGCCACTTGCCTAACAGTATCGCAAGTTTTTGTTCCGATTGATTTTCGATGTGCGAATCAAGGCGTCACTTTGTGATCAACTTTTTGGGTTTCTGAATACGCTGCTAAGCGTAATTCACGAATATTGATAATGAGCCCGGAATGAGAAAACCAAAGGTGAAGAAACGTTGGTCGTTAGGAAGGCACGAAGAAGATTATTGCTTGGTATCCAATTGGATATCGTCGCGTTAATCGGTGCCTGATCGCAGTTGGTGATTGGTGTATGAGACGACGGGACATTTAGAGGACATTTTAAGGACATTCCTGTCGTCAGGAAACCATCAGGACATTTTGAGGACATTCTGGGGACATTCGATATATGCCCCCAGTAGTGTCCGGTTAAGAATCGAATAAATTCATCTGGTTGCCGGATATGCCCGGTTCCTGGTCGAGCGTCTGCGGCGTAAGTGCTTGTGCCAGCGTGATCTTCTCGAAGACGGTCACCGACAGGATTTGTAGAAGCGTATGCAGCGAGGCGTCGAGATGGAGCCGTTTCTTGATGATGGCCACGAGCAGGTAGACCGAGACCGCGATCCAGATCTGCGTCTTCACCGCATTCTCGGAGGTACCGAAGAAGCACTTGATACGCAGATGCTGCTTGATCCATTTGAAGAACAACTCGACCTGCCAACGTTGCCGGTACAAGGCGCAGATGGTCAGCGCCGGCAGGCGGAAGTGGTTGGTCAGAAACGTAAGCCGCTTGCCGGTCTCGTCCTTGAAGCGGATACGTCGCAAGTGTTCCGGGTAACCCTGGCCGGAGTAAAAGCCGTTGAGCGCGATGGTCTGGTCGCAGATCACACCGGTATCGCGCTCGGTCGGCGCCGAGTAGAGCCGTCTGGCATCCAGGTTCGATTTTGCCCGGATGACGAAGAAGGCGCCCGCCTGGTGCAGGGCGTAGAGGCGATCGAAGTCGGTGTACCCCCGGTCCATCACGTAGAAGGCGCCGGCCTCGGGAATCAGGAGATCGAGCACATTGACCTCGTGCAGCTTGCCGTCCGAAATGTGGATAAAGCTTGGAATACTGCCCCGCAGATCGAGCAGCGTGTGCAACCGGATCGCCGCCTTGGTCGAGCGGAAGTGCGCCCAGGGAAACACCGACAGGCACAGATCGATGGTGGTGGCATCCAGCGCGTAGACCGTGTTCGAGAGTTCCACGCCCAAGGCATCCCCGGCGTAGAGCGCCTTCGCCTGCACGATCAGGCGCTGGGCGAACTCGGCGTAGATGCGCCAATCGCGCGATTCGTTGGCGTCGGCGAGGGTGGAGCGGTTGACCGGCTGGCGAAAGCCCATGTGGTAGAGCTTGGCCGCCTGCGCCGAGAGGCACGCCTCGATGTCGCGCAGGCTCTCGCGGTAGGTCAGCTGGGCGAAGGCCATGCAGCGCAACTGCTCGGCGCACGTCAGTGTGCGCACGCGGTAATCGCCGCCGTAACGGGCCACGATGCGGTGAAAGGTCTTCCACGGCAGGAAGTCCATGACTTGCGTGAACAATGTCTTGCCAACGTACATGCGTCCCTCCGATCCGGCCAAAGCCGTAAGGCTGGCCGAACCGGTCAACGCTATTCAAGTCGGAGACAGCTTGAAATCTCACAAAAGTCCTGTCGTTATAGGGTTTACGAGACATCGGGTCGTTTTTAACCGGACACTACTGATATGCCCCATGGAAAAAGCACCGCCCATCGCCAAACGCCTGAAACAGGCCCGCCTCCAGGCCGGGCTGTCGCAGAAGCAACTCGGCATCCGCGCCGGCATCGATCCCTTTTCCGCGAGCCCCCGGGTCAACCAATATGAGCGTTCCAAGCACACCCCGGACTTCGGCACCGCGGAACGCCTGACCCGCGTCCTCGGACTGCCCGCCGCCTTCCTCTACGCCAAGGAGGACGATCTGGCGGAGCTGATCGCGCTCTTTGAACGCCTGCCCGCCGCCGGGCGGCGCAAGCTGCTGGCCCAGATCCGGCGCTCGGCCGGGAAACATAATAAGTAGAACCGGTTCCGCCTTATCGGTTTCAGGATTCATCGGGTGTTTTCCTTCCCTTCTCAACCATTTCCGTGAGCACCCGGTCGAGCTCCACGATCGACTCCCCGTCGAACTCAAGCGTTCCTTTCAGGACCACACAGCGCTCATCCAGATACGTCTTGAGCCAAGCCAGGATGACCTCCTTGGTCTCAAAGAGGTGGTGCAGCTTCGCCTGGATGCGAAGCAGCAGATATTCCTGCCGCTGTTCCTTTGGCCAGCGCTCGAGATCGGTCACCAGCGGCGGCAGCGAGGGATCGTCAAGCCGCGCGACTTCGTAGAGCACGATGCCGCGCTCCGGGGACAGGCTCTGGCACCAGGCGCTCAGGAGCGCCTCCTCACCGTCAAAGGACTCACCGGCCTTTACCCCCAGTTCGCCGAACCGGGATTGGTATTTCTGGCGGTCGGCCGCGGACAGCCAGAGCCTCCCGGTTTTCACGTCGCGCAGGCAGCGGTCGAGCAGGGTCATGGGTTTCTTGTTCCGATGTTGGGTCATGGCATATACGTCATCGTTTGCACGGAAATTAAGGACTCGATCACCACGGGTCGGAAAATCGATCCGGCCAGTCATCGGTGATGCTGGAGTCGTCTTCCAGATCCACCCCATAGGGATTGCCACCCACATCGAAGTGTTCAGTGAGCATGGGTAGCCCCGTGGCCAGGTTGAATGTTCTTGATTCCTCATGCGTCTCAGAGGCCCCAAAGGATTCATCCGATCCAGCCCACACAGACTCGTCATCCTGCGCGCCACAGTTAACGAAGAAGTCTTCATCGTCCGTGGCCGTCCACTCATGACAGAGATTCAGGAAGTCACGAAAGAAGCTCATGGTTTCTTCCTATGGAAGATGCTGCGGTACACGGTGACCCGCACCTCACGTATCCGGGTGACTGTCCGGGTTTCTTCCGGGCGGCCACCCGGGATGACCTTCAGCTGAACCGGCAGATGCGGTCTGCTTCTGGCCACCGGTGTCTGGAGCGGTGGAAAGGCTGAAAGCGGTGGCGGCAGCGACACTGGATTGGCACACACCGCCGGTGTGGCTTCCTTATAGTCATGGTTCATGATGTCCTCGATTTTCTTTCTGGGATCGAGGACATCACGCATGAAATACTTAATATGTTGCGGGTGGCTGGGCCTCAGCCGTGTGAAGGCCGAAAGCCATCCCTTACGCGGTTTCGGCGGCTTCAGGGAATCGTCCCGGCTCAATTCAATGAGCGCCTGCATCGCCACATCAAGCTTGGCCGGCGCTCGTTTCGGCCTAAAGCTACGGATAAATCCGGCCAGTGCCGCCAGCGGCAGTACCGGCACCGGAGACGACCTCACGGCCAGTTGGCACTGCGGGTGGGTAAAGACCACGATGCCCTCGACCCGGATGTGGACGCCACGGGCGGCCAGATATTTATGCAGGGCATAGGCCGCCCCCTGCACCTGGCTGACGGGGTTACGGATATCCTGCTCGTAGAACTTACCGGCCCGCGAGCGCTTGCGCTGACGCCAGAACCCGTCCTGCCCGCTGCCGCTGATCTGCCCGCGGAGATGTTTGACCTCGACGGTAAAGATCCCGTTCGATCCCACTACCACGTTATCGAGCTCTCGGAATGACTTGCCCACGGGCACCCGTATCTGGTTGAAGACGACGTAATCTTTTGGAAGAGTGGCGAGCGACCCCGGCAGGGCCAATGGAATTCCCAAGGCCATGTCCTCCCCCCTTGCCCCGATCAGACGCACGTCGGTTCGCCCGGCAAGCCAGCAGAGCACGACAAGCCCGGGAACGATAAGAAACAAAGACACGAAGGGAGTACAGAGAACCAGTATTGTTCCTATTGCGAGAAGCCGGTAGTGATACCGGCGCACCTCCTCCCGCAGCCGGTTGGGCCGGATGTATTGCATGTCTGCCATTTATGATCTCCTCTCTGAATAGAATTAAGTTTTGGAACTGCCCGCGGCGCCAGTAAACGGCACGCAGGACAATCCCGAGAAGAATCTCATGAGTTTCAAATTGCGCAAGTTTTCGGGTGCTTAACGAGACGGCGGCAGGGAACAGGGCAGGGAATTAAACCGCGCCAAAGTTGCGCGAACGGGAACCTATGTGATCATGGAGGGTTTACATCCCAACCAGAGGAGAAGAACACATGAGCCCGAAATCAACGAAACCAATCACAGCCGTATCGAAACGCACCGCTGCTATCCTGCCCTGGCTCATGGTCGGAATTCCCATGGCCGTAATGTTGGGCATTGCCGCGTTTCGGGAATGGAGTTTCGAGATGACCCTCATCTCCGCCATGATCGCGGGTATGGTAGGTGGGGTGTTATTGACGGTTGTCGTGATACGGGGAGTGTGGCGCTAGGCCGTCGTGGGGTGGAAGGTGCCGTACCCCTATGTTGCCTGTTTGGACAAGGGCGGAAAAGGCAATGGCGGTCTCGGTGCGCGCGTCTTCATGCAAACGCCAACAGATAAGACTTAGCAAGCGGGTGGTGTTGACGTAGTATGCAACACACACGCCAAGCTCTTTGAAGAGCTTCTTCTCGTCGTGGTGCAGTACCTGATAATTAAATAGAACTTGAACTGCCGCTACCGGCCGATGCGTGTCTCAGCAGACAGGTATTCCATTTTTGTACGTTATAGCGTATAAAAATGGAAAAACTGCCAGGAGGCCTGAAAAACAGGCAAAAAGACGTGCCCTCTAATCCCCCCAAGGCCTCAAAACAGCTGGAACCGCTGCTCGAACCGTATAACCCTTGGTGGCGTGAGCCACAGGGAGCCTGGCGCAGCGGACTGCCGGGTTATCGTCGCCCCGTAGTGCGCGAAATCCTCGCCGATTTAACCGAACTGCGGCAAATGGTGTCCATCACCGGCCCGCGGCGCGTGGGCAAGACCACGGCGCTGCGCCAGGTCATCGCCCATCTGCTCGACCATGAAAAGATCCCGCCCGCGCGCATTCTCTATTTTTCCTTCGACGATCCGCAGGTCTACGGCTCGGCCGAGCTGCAGCGCGTGATTTTCGATCAGCTGGTCGAGCGCACACACGGCAAACCGGGAGACAAGACGCTGTGGTACTTTTTCCTCGATGAGATCCAGCGGCTACCGAAGTGGGAGCTGTATCTGAAGAAATACTACGATCTCGGCTATCCGATCCGCTTCGTGGTCTCGGGCTCGGCGTCCTCGCCGATTTTTCGCAGCAGTCAGGAAAGTCTCTTGGGTCGCATCAAGGACCGGCACCTGTTGCCGTTCAGCTTCCGTGAGTACTGCCTCTATCACTTCCGTGAAAAGACCGAGTTTGTCGAGATTCTGGAGCGCCACACGAATTCCCGCCAACTCCTGCTGCAAGGGCGGGGCGAGGAAGCCGTGGAGTACCTAACGGGTCTGCACTCGGCGCTCGCGCCGTTTGAGCATGATATCGGCCGCGCCGTGGTGGATTACTGTCGTGAGGGCGGATTCCCGGAGGTCTGGGCATTGAAAGACCCGGTGCGCAAGATCGAGTATCTGATGGAGCAACAGGTGCGCAAGGTGCTCTACGAGGATCTCATGGCGCTCACCCAGTACCGCAAGCCCGAGAACGTTCTGCGATTCTTTGTGTACCTGCTGGCGCACCCCGGGATGGAGATCAACATGTCAACGGTAGCGAAGGAGGCCGGCGTCGAGCGTCGTGTCGTGGATGACAACCTCCCGCGCCTCGAGATGACGGATCTAATCATCCGCATCCAGAAATTCAGCCACAAGCCCCTGCGGGTGCGTCAGGGCAACATCAAGTGTTATCCGGCCGATCTCGCGTTGCGTAACGCGGTCCTCAAGACCTGGATCGACTTCTCCGCCGACCCGACCACGATGGGCCTGTATGCCGAGAACCTGGTCGCGCATGAACTGAGGAAATGGCCCGAGGCGATCGAGGTGACCTACTATCGCGAGAAGAACCAGGAGGTGGATTTCGTCGTGACACACGGCGGTAACCGCTACCTCCCCCTGGAGGTCAAGTACCGGAAAGCACCCGTGGCCGCGGCCAGCCTCCGGCACTTCATGAAGAAGTACAAGCTCGATTTCTCGGTCATCATCACCCGCGAGCGGGAACACCAATTCGAGAATGGCATTCTCCACATGCCATTGCGGTATTTCTTGTTGACGAACTGAAGCGGCTGGTTGGGCCGCTTAGGCCTCGGCATCACCACCCGATGGCGGCTTGCCCGCTTGCGTCGCTGTGCGTTGCGCAGCGATAAACTTCTTCATGTGAGCGTCTCTTCATCAAATACTTTGAGGGCCGCTAGTGCGCCTTTGTTGTGCTATTCAACTAGGCTGCAGCTTGATAGATCAAGTACTTAACGCTCTGTAACGTTCATTTTTATAGCACTTGATGTATTGAAAACTTATTGTGTTATCAGCAAGATAATTTGCTTCATGCACCTGGCTTTTAACCAGTTGGTCGCAAGTTCAAATCTTGCACGGCCCACCAATAATCAAACACTTACATCTAGTGCCAATCTCAGATTGACGACCCAGAGTGGCGGCTGGATAAGACCGTATTCTGCGAATACGGTCTTGATACTGCCCATGCCGAGCCGTTTAACATTGGAGCGACCGCATAGTGCCGATGCTACCGAACGCAGACAATGTGGCCAGACGGCGAAATCGTTTCTGGTCACGATAAGGAATAATAATCTGCTACGGATAGGTAATTCGCCAGATCCGCGTACTCATTTTATTGGGTGGGACGACGATCAATTCGCTAGGGGCAGACAGCGAATTCCTGCCCAGTCATCCCCATCACTTGACTTACACTTGACTTATTGTCATCATATTCAGCATGAGTTATCAGCCACAATTTACTATAACTCCGGCATTGCTGGCGCGGGTGGAGCAGATCGCCGCCCTGCGCGAGCGCATTCTGCTCGCGACTGTGCAGGTGCCTTGGATACCCACCTTGCAGAAGGACACGCGCACGCGCAACACCCATTCTTCGACGGCTATTGAAGGCAATCCCCTGACGCTAGAGCAGGTGCGAGCCGTGGAGGAGGGGCGGGAAATCCCGGCGGTGGCTCAGCGGGCAAAGCGTGAAGTGACAAATTATTTTGCGGGACTGCGTTTCATTGAAACGAAAGCCAACAAGAAAGCCATTACCCATGAGGATGTTTTTACCCTTCACCGTATCCTTGCCGCCGAGGTGATGGATCAGGGGACTGCCGGGCGCTATCGCACCATTCGTGTGAGAGTGGGGCGCTATGTTCCCCCTCCACCGGAAGATGTATCGGGGCTGATGTTTGAATTGCTGACGTGGTGGAACAAGGAATCAGCGAGCCTGTCGCCGGTGCTTAGTTCCGCGATTGTTCACTACCGCTTTGAAGCCATTCACCCGTTCGCGGACGGCAACGGGCGCGCTGGTCGTGCGCTCGCTTTATGGGAATTATACCGCCGTGGTTTCGATACGCATCATATCTTCTCCGTGGACGAGTTTTATTGGGAAGATCGCCCGCGTTATTATCAGGTACTCGACGCTGTGCGGCAGGAGAGGGAGAACCTGACCGGCTGGCTGGAATACTCTGCCGAGGGACTACTTTCAATCTTGGAACGTGTCTGGACCAGGGTGCAAAAATTATCGTCGCAATCTACGAAGAAGCTCGTCTTGCGCCCCAAACAGGAGCAATTGCTGCAAATGCTCCGCGACAATAAAAGCATGAGTCCAAGCGAGATTTGGAGCGCGTTAGGAATCTCCAAACAGGGTGCGCTCGATCTGCTCAATCCCCTTATTGATGCCGGACTGGTGAAGCGGGTTGGTTCTAAGAAAAGTGGACGCTACATTTTGGCATAATTTTATTAAGGCCCAGCTTATGCCGTCACCGGCGTCTGAAATAATACGTGGCAACGTTATCTCCACGAAAACCGCTCGAGTCGCGCCGGGCAGGTAATGGCCGGTGCTGAATTGATCCGGCGTTTGGCCTCCGGGTTCGCTGTGGACACGGTGATCGTTGTCATAGTCCTTAAAGGTATGCAGCTTCCCTTTCAAAGATGCTAGGCGTTTTGGAAGTCATGGCGGTGATGACGTGGTAATCACGTACCACAGTCAGCTGTGGTACTCCGAAACGAGGGGCGAACGCGCGAAAAAAATTTGGGCCCACTCGGTTGTGCTTTGTGCTGCTCTTTGCTGAAACTATGTGCAACGAGCGTTCCGTAAGTTGTTGAATTAGAAGTTTCAGCCAAAATGGCGACCGGCTTTCAAGATCAACCTGCGACCATTCTAGGCCAATGACGTTTTCTTTCCGCAGTCCCGTGGCCAGACTGAAACGTGCCGCTTCTGCGATATGACCGGGAAGCTCAGCAAGCAGCTTTTCTACTTCTTCCCTAGTCAGCCACCGGATGCGGCGCTTGGGTATTGGCAACATTCGCACAGACGGCGCGAATCCAGCCAGCCCATCCCCTACGCATACTTGAACAGCGCCATGAACCCGAAATCCATGTGCAACTGCTGGTGACAGTGGAAGAGCGTTGGCCCCGGATTGTCGGCCACGAAGTCAAATTCGAGTTCTTGGAATCCGCCCAGCATCACCACGTCCTTGATCACGCCCGCGCTAGGCTTGCCGCCGATGCGCGTCAGTTCGAAGCTGTGCCGGTGCAGGTGCAGCGGGTGAATGTCGTCGCTGGCATTGCGGAATTTCAGCCGGTAGCGGCGCCCCTCGTGCACCGTGAACATCGGCTTCATGGTCTCCATCGAAAAGGCTTCGCCGTTGAGGGTCCACTGATTGAAGCCGTTTAACGCGGCGTTGTGTTTAACGATCGTCATCTCGATCGTCTCGTCGGGTGAGGCCGCCAACGTGTTTGTCTTGCCGAATCGCGTGTAATCCCAGCGGAACGGTTTTGGCTTCACCCATTGCGGTTTGCCCGTTTGGCCCGCGTATTCGACGACGATGCCCATACCATGGCGACGGTCATCGTCGGCAAGATCGCCCAACACCCAGACGCCCGGGTGCTTCATCTCGACAATAGCCGAAATGCGCTCGGCTGTGCCGAACCAGAGTACGGGCACGTCGGCTTGCGTCGGGACCGGATTGCCATCGAGCGCCACGACGCGGAAGACATGGCCGGGCAGAGCGAGACTGCGGATTTCGGTCGCGCTCGCATTGAGCACATGAAACAGCACGCGTTCGCCCCGCTTCACGCGCACGGGTTCGCCGTGACCGAGCATCCGGCCATTGATGCTGAACAGCTCGTAGCCCACCTCGAAGCCCTTGATCCTCTCCCGCGCTTCCTCGTCGGCGGCCTTCCCCATCTGTTGCAGCGCCTTGAGGGAAGCACCGGCCAGCACATCCATCGCCATGTCGCCGCCGCGGCTAAAGGCCGGCTCGAACTCCTTCATTACCAGAAAGACTTCGCGATCGTAGGCGCCCGGATTGTTCTTTGGATCGATATAGACCGGTCCGGCCTGACCGGTGTAGGTGCCACGGTTGAGGTCGCCCCCGGCTGCGACATGCGTGTGGTAAAACCGGAAGCCCGAAGGTTTGGGCGCGAAGGCGATCCGGCGCATCCCGTGTGCCGGCACGAACGGCGAGCCTTCCTCGGCAGCGCCGTCCACGTCGCTCGGGATCATCTGTCCGTGCCAGTGGACAAGCTCCGGCGTGTCGGTGTCGTTGTAAATATCGACGACGACCCGCTGCCCTTCCTTGAACCGCAGCAGCGGTCCGGGAAACTGGCCATTATAGAGGGTGGTCGAGACGATGTGCTCGGGTGCCAGCTCGACCAGCCCGGTTCCGATGCGCAGCGTGTAGTCCGCCTTCTCGGCAGTGACATCGCCGGTAGCCTGTGCGAGGCGTGGCACCGTGCCCATCAAGGGAATCAGTCCAGCATACTTCAGCAGGGAGCGGCGATCGATCATCACGGCTTACTTCTCCCGCAGATTGTGATGCCCGCTGTTGCGGGCGAGCAGTGCGTCCACCGACCATGCGCCGGCGCCCTCGATCGAGTTATGCTCGAAAGTTGTGCATGACGTAAAGTGAAAAAGCAGCGTATTCTTGATGGTCGACCAAGATCATCCACCTTTCGCACGGAGTGAATATGCCGTATGAACAACGATAACGTTTTCGAACTGAAGAATCCAGGTGTGGCGAACGAGGTTCGCGACGTGCTGACGGAAGTGCCGCGCAACGGAGCGCAACAGCTGTTGGCGCAGGCTGTGCCTGGCGAATTCATAATCACGCCGCTGCCGGCGTGTGAAATAATCCGCAACAGTATGACATCCAAGCGAACCGATCCAGTGGCGCGAGAGTAAGCAGTATGTTACCACTTTGGGCGCAATTCAACACCGAGCTTCGTTCGCCCCGAGGGGCGAGAGAGGGTTGAAACAGCAAATTTGCTAGACTCCCGAAACCGTAGTTTAGTGCACTTTGCACTTCCGGTTTTTGACCAGTTGGTAGCAAGTTCAAATCTTGCATGGCCCACCAGTTTTCAATCATTTACGATGCTTCCGTGACCGCTACCGTGGCAGATGTGCCGGAGTGTGTGCGGAGTTTGCAAAGATTCTCAGCATACTCCGCCAAATGTCCCGCCGAAGGATGTGCGTATCTCAGCATTGCCACTGACGGAAATAGCTTGTACCAATATCATTGGCGGCACTTCATACGAAGCGGGAGGTATTTCGGGGACTTCTATTATTCAAAGCAGTGGGGCAATCTTGACGGACAGTTGGAGTGTCCCCGCCCCGGGGCGCAACAACAAGACGGAACACAAAGTAGAATGGTAATCAACTGCGCACTGTAAGGAGCTACGTAGAGACTCATGCACAAGGCACTTCACCTAGTTGTCTTATTATTGACGGCCACATTCGCCCATGCTGTGGCCGCGAACGAGCCCATCCTGACCATCTCCGGCCACGGTAGCAAAACAGATTACACCCGTATCGAGTTGCTGCAACACCCGGACCTTGCCAGCGTGCTCATCGTCGGCGATGTCGCCTACCATCGCGACAGGCGCTACCAGGCCGTCCCGGTGGCGGCGCTATTGGAACGGTTGCACCCAGACCCGGACAGCGTGATTCAGTTCATCGCCACGGACGGTTTCGTGGCCGAGCTACCCGTCGCGCCGCTGCTGAATCGCGAGCCAGGCAAGGCACTAGCCTACCTGGCGGTAGAACCCGCCGACAAGCCCTGGCCCGCACTTAAACCTGGCAGTAAACTTTCTGCGGGTTCTTTCTATCTGGTATGGCTTAACCCTGAACGCGCCCCTATCGGCCCGGAACAATGGCCGTATCAGGTAGCCAGGATCGAAGTACGTCCACCCCTGCGCCAACGCTGGCCGGCCCTCGCCCCCGGTCCGGAGGTCCCGAAAGACGCGGCAATTAACCTGGGCTTCGCGGTATACCAGAAACACTGTTTTGCCTGCCACCGGTTAAACCGAAGCGGTGATGCCACCCAAGCTCCGGATCTCAATGTGCCGATGAACCCCACCGAATATTTCCAGCCTCGCGCCTTGCGCCAACTGATCCGGAACCCGCAAAGTGTCCGATACTGGAGCGGCCAATCTATGCCTGCTTTCGACGAGAAGACCTTGCCTGACCGAGGGCTGGAGGATTTGCTTGCCTACTTGGAGTATATGGCGGGTCGTAAAACTGATACAAAGTAATTCCGGGTTGTTAATTGCATCCAAAATTGATCGCAGCGAACATCGAACCATGTCCCCGCCCAATCCGCTGTCATGGATGGCTCCCCTGCTGACGCCGACAGGAGTGTGATATGGCTCAAGGCTATTATTTCAGCAAGCCGCTTTCTGTGGGGGCATTCAGTGAACTGCCTCAGGAATAAGATCAGACCAAGGTTGACCTGCGTGGCTCCGTGTAGAAATTGTAGATAACAATCCATGTCGTGTTTGGTTTTGTCGAAAAGGCTGCACGGCCCGCGATCTTCCTTTTATTTATTACGGTAGCGCTCGTCATACTCGCTGCGCTCATTTTCATTTGGTTATATATATGAGCACATGAACCACCAGTTCACTCCGGAGTCACCACGACCTAAAACCAGGCGGCTGTTTTTCGCCCTGTGGCCGGAGGAAGGTTTGCAGCAACATCTTTATGAACTCGCCGGGCAGACCCTGACAGCCAATGCCGGGCGGCAAGTGGTGGTCGGGAACATTCACCTCACCTTGGCGTTTCTAGGATCGGTGATGGAACCGGATCAGGCGCGGTATGAAGCGGCGGCCTCAGGGGTGAAGGGCGGTACCTTCATGCTCACGCTCGACCGGCTAGGCTATTTTCGCCGCCGCGGCATTCTCTGGGTCGGACCGTCGCAGATTCCCGCTGAACTGCTCGCGCTTGTCGGAGATTTGAATCAGGCGCTTCAGGCTTGTGGCTTTACGCCAGAGTCTCGCGCGTATCGCGCGCACCTGACCTTGGCCAGAAATGTCCGGTGCTGTCCCGACCGTGTTCACGTGTTGTCACCGCTTTCCTGGGAGGTGCGGCACTTTGCATTGGTGCAGTCGCATATCGAGAACCGCGGTGCCACCTATGAAATTCTTCGCAGGTGGGAACTGGTTTGATCGGCGTTACAATGGTTCGTTTACCAGTAGGCGTACAGTTTTCCGTCTTCGACCTTGCTTTCAAAACGTTTTAGCGGACGGTTGCCTTTTTCCACGCATTGGCCGGTCTTGATGTCGAAGGCCCAGTGATGTTTGGGGCAGGTCAGGCGGTCGTCGTCGAGCGCCAGGTGGGGGATGTTGGTCACCTGATGCGGGCAACGGCTGTCGTATACGTGGAAGTCGTTCTTTTCGCGGTAGACAAACAGATTGCGTCCGTTGCCGTCGCAATAGGTGGTTTTTCCTTCCGGGATCTGTGCTACGGCCTTGACCTCGCGCCAGCGCTTCGGGGCGCCGAGATTCTCGGTGCGGAATTCCGGAATGTCCATGTCGAGCAGGATGTCGATGGCCCACACGATCTTGGCTAGCCCCAGCGCCGGAAAGGCGTGCAGGATGGCGTCCAGGATTTCGCTGGGCGTGGCGCCGGCATCGAGCGCGCGCGGCAGATACTGGCGCAAGCCTCTTTCGGTCTGGGTGGCGACCTTGGTGATGACGGTGATCAGCATCCGGGTTTTCGGATCGAGCGATTTACCCGTTTCCTTGAGAAACTTCAGATAGGACGTCATCGCCTCGGGGCGCGTCTTGACCAGATAGTCCAGGGCGTCACTCATGCCAGTATCTCCCGTCGGTGGTGTTTATTGTTGCGCGAATGTGGCGCGGACGGATTTTAGACAGATTGTTGCGCCGGAATCCAGCGCTACAAGGAGATAACCCGGGAGTCCGGGCCGGGAGACCCTATGCGCCGAGGGGAATAAAGTCCGATGGATTGATATTAAACAGGCCGGGCGACAGGACCCTCCGGATTTCCACCTCTTTGCCCGGATCTGCGAAGGCCTGCTGCATGAGATCAATAACCTTGGGCGCCGTAAAGGGTGTTTTGTCGGAGTTGAGCACGAGCGCGATCTTGGGTTTGAGACGGCGTTTGCGGTTGATCGAGACAACCACGCCGACACCGCCGGTACTTAGCTCAACCACGCTCCCGATCGGGTAAATTCCCATGCACTGGATAAACTGCTCAATCAGCTGGGGATGAAAATCCGTTCCGCGCCAGGCATACATTTTTTTGAGGGCGTCGTGTGCTGACATGCCATCGTGGTAGGAACGGTCACTGGTAATGGCGTCATAGCAGTCCACGATCGCCCCGATGGAGCCGAAAAGGCCGATTTGGTTCTCTTTCGCGCCAAAGGCATAGCCGTGGCCATCGAAGCGCTCGTGGTGGGAGCGTGCGACCTCAATAGAGATCGGAAGGATGCCCTTGGTATCCTCCAGGATGCTCACGCCATGCGGCACGTGGCTTTTCATCAGGTCGAATTCTATCTCGGTCAGTTTTCCTGGTTTATCCAGAACCTCATTTGGTACTTTCATCTTGCCGACGTCATGCAACAACGCACCGATGCCGAGGAGGTTCAGTTCTATATCGGAGAATTCGAGATGGCGGCCGAAGGCCAGCGCCAGCACACAGACGCGCAGGCTGTGAAGGGCAGTGTATTCGTGTTTGTTTTTGAGCTGGTTCAGGCAGACCAAGGCATCCGGATTACGAATGACGCTGTCCACCATGTCGGCCACGACTTTCTTGGCCGCGGCGGTATTGACACTGCGTCCGAGTCGTACGTCATCCATGATGTTGAAGACGGTTTCCCGGGTTTCGGTGACGATCCCCTTGGCCTCGGTCAGTTCCTGTTCCAGGGTCGATTGATCGTGATACCGGGGAGGGCGCAGATGACCGGGTGAGAATTTATTCAGTACCTCGAATTCAATCTCACGATCGGGCGATGGTTCAACTGCGGTAGGGGTTCCAGGCGGTGGCCTGAACTTCGGGGCAGTAACGTCGTAACCCTGTTCCGTATCGATGTAGACATACTGGCAATACTTCTTGAATTCGTCGATTTGCTCGTCCGATTTGATCTCAAAGCCCTGAAACAGGAATGGCGTTTCAAGCCAGTGACAGTCCAGCTCGGAAACGTACATACCATGACGCAGATCCTGGATGGGGATCTTCTTTTTCATACTCTAAGGATAGAGCAATATCTGCGCCAGAGCAGCGCAGATATTGCTAGACGGCAAGAGAGGATGGGTTAGTTTTTCTTTTTATTTTCAAGGAGTTCGTAAATCATCGGCGTCAGAATGACCTCCATGGCAAACCCCATTTTTCCGCCAGGGACGACGATGGTATTCGGGCGCGCCATGAACGAGTCATGAATCATGCTTAAAAGGTAGGGGAAATCCTGTTGCTTCGGGTTGCGGAAACGGATCACCACAAGGCTCTCATCCGGGGTCGGAATATCGCGTGCGATGAAGGGATTTGACGTATCCACGACGGGTACGCGCTGGAAGTTGACATGCGTGCGCGAGAATTGTGGTGTGATGTAGTGCACGTAGTCGTACATGCGCCGCAGGATGGTGTCGACCACGGCCTCGGCGGAATAACCGCGTTCGGCAGTGTCGCGCTGGATCTTCTGGATCCATTCAAGATTGACGATGGGCACGACACCCACCAGCAGGTCGACCCACTTGGCGACGTCGACGCCGGCCTTGGCGTCCACCACACCGCCGTGCAGACCTTCGTAGAACATGAGGTCGGTGCTGGCTGGGATTTCTTCCCAAGTCGTGAACTCGCCGGCCTTGAGGCTCGTGCCAAGGCGTTTATTGTGTTCCGCGGCTTCGCTGTCGCTGTGCAGGTAGTAGCGTTTCTTACCCTTGCCGGTCTCGCCATAGGCTTTGAACTGTTTCTCCAGTTCATCGAAGATGTTGGCCTCGGGGCCGAAGTGGCTGAAATTGCGGTTGCCGCTAGCCTCGGCCTTTTTCATCGCCTCGCGCATCTCGGCGCGGTTGAAACGGTGGAAACTGTCGCCTTCCACCACCACCGGATTGATTTGGGCCCGCCGGAAGATGTGCTCAAAGGCGCGCTTGACCGTGGTGGTGCCGGCCCCGCTTGAACCGGTGATGGCGATGATCGGGTGCTTACTGGACATCTCTACTCCCCCTTGGGTAATTCATTAAAAAGAGGCAATTCTACATCAGGGGATGAAGCAGATACCACGGGGCCGGGAAACCGGCCTGAGACAGGCGGTCAGCCGGCAAATCCCAGATTTCCGGAACCGCCGACAAGCTTAGGAATATAGGGCTGGCCGACCCGGACAGACTTTTTGGCACGCAGATATTCCGCCACGACCTCCCATACCGGTCTGCCGTTCCGCTGTGGCTGGACGCTGGCCCAGCCAGCGACCTTGTAGGTTTTACCCGCCGCGATGGGTCTGCCGTTTAGCGCCATGTCTTGGATGCGGTTTCCGTGGAATTGGGTGAGATCAAGGGTGTACTGGAGTCCACCCACGCGCACCATGTCTCCGCCCTGTTGATAGTAGGGATCAGGGTGGAACAGGTTATCAGCTATGTCTTCCAGGATGATCTTCATCTGCTCGCCGGTGAGGTGGTTTATCGTGGCCGTGGCATAGGTGATGGCCGTCTGGTCCATCAGGTGTTCCATGTCGATGGTATCACCCGGCAACAGGGTCGTGCCCCAACGGAAGCCCGGCGAGAAGGCGATCTCCGCGTCCTGCACCGCGAGCAATGCTTCCACGATCAGTTGATCAAAGGTGCCGTTGAAATTTCCGCGCCGGTAGAGCAGGCCCTCACTGACGGCAAGTTTTTCCGCGAGATCCGCTTGGTAAGGCTTGCGCGCTGTCTCGATATAGGCGGCCATTTCCTGGTCCGGTGCCAGCAGGTTGGCGAATATGGGCAGCAGTTTGTAGCGGTAGCCCATGACCTTGCCATTGCGTACGTCGAGATCGAGCAATGAGAGAAATTTTCCATTGGAGCCCGAGTTGATCACGAGCGTTTTGCCGCCAGGATTTTCAACCAGAAAGGGAGCCGGCACGGCATCATGGGTGTGCCCGCCCAGAATGGCATCGATGCCCCGCACCCGGCCGGCCATCTTGATGTCCACGTCCATGCCGTTGTGCGACAGCACGACCACGGCCTGCGCGCCCTTGGCCCGGACTTCGTCCACCATCTTCTGCATGTGATCGTCGTTGATGCCGAAGGTCCAGTCCGGGATCAGGTAGCGCGGATTGGCGATGGGTGTGTAGGGAAAGGCCTGGCCGATGATGGCGACCGGCACTTTGTTGATCTCGCGGATGACGTAGGGTTTGAAGATGAGCTCGCCCCACGTGTTGTCGTTGACGTTCTGGGCCAGAAATTCGATCTTTCCATTGAAATCTTTTTCGATGATTTCCTTGACGCGCTCCGCGCCGTAGGTGAATTCCCAGTGCCCGGTCGTGATCTCTACGCCCAGCAGTTTCTGGGCATCGACCATGTCCTGACCCCGAGTCCACAATGACGTCGCTGACCCTTGCCAGGTATCGCCGCCATCGAGCAGCAGCGTACGCCCCGGGCGGCTGGCACGCAGGTTCTTTACGAGCGTCGCGAGGTGGGCGAAGCCGCCAACCTTTCCGTAGCGGCGCGCGGCCTGCTCGAAGTCGAGATAGGTAAAGGCATGGGCTTCGATCGAGCCAGGCAAAACGTTGAACTGTTTGAGCAGGGCCTCGCCGACGAGATGTGGCGGTCTTCCTTTTGCCTCGCCGAGACCGATATTGATGGACGGTTCGCGAAAGTAAATGGGCATCAACTGCGCATGGCAGTCAGTCAGGTGCAGCAGCGAGACATTCCCGAAAGGCGGAATTTCGTAGGGATCTCTGGACGACTTGTCGCTGGCCGATCGGTTACCCGTGCTGCTGCAACCATCAAGCGTAAAGCCGGCGGCGGTTCCCAGAGCCAGCATTTGCAGAAATTCGCGTCGAGAAAGGCTCATGCGTTAGTCCAGTATGACTGAGGTGCTGGGAAGGTTTCGTATTCCGTTTTCTTTGTGAAAAAAGAAAAACCGGCAAAACCTGGTCGGGTTTTTCTGTATCAGCAATCGCCGGCGCCTAGTTGCGCATGGCCGGGGCGGACAGGGGCAACCCGCTGCTCATGTAGGTCTCGTAGAACTGGAGATTGTTGTAGATTTCGCTGCCATGCTTCAGTGGTTTGGCGCGCACTTGGCTGTTGCAGGTCATGTAACGGAAGTGGATGGTTTCAAGACGGCCCCATTCCAGGCGTTGTGCCGGCCAGCCGACCGGGTGTCCGAGTGCAGCGCTGAGCGGCTGGTTGCCGCCCATGTTTTTGCCCGCCAGATCCATGTGGCAGTTGGCGCAGGAGAAGTTAAGCTGGCCACGCCGAGCCCACCAGAATTTCTTCCCCTCTTCATAAGCCTTGACGGCGCCTGGGCTGGAAAGGTTGATGTTGACCCGCTGCCCCTGGGACAGGGAGTAAAAATAGGCGGTCAGCTCCGCCAGATTGACTCGGGCGTTCTGGTTTTTGCCGAGGTCGGAAAACTCCTTCAGTTCGCCTTTCTCGGTGACTTCCGCCCCGTTGTCTTTCATGCACTTGAGCAGATCCATCTCGGCGGTGCGAACCTTTTGTGTGACCTCATCCCAATAGGGATATCCTTGCGCGATATTCTTGCCGTCATTTTTGAAACAGCTGGCAAAGGTTTTGCCATTCTTAAATGGTTTCCCCCACATCTTTTTACCTTCGGCGAGCCCTAACTCGTAGGGAGGGAATTCGTTGAACGCCACCCATTGCTCGTGGTATTCCTCGCTGCCGGGCAGGACATAGAGACCATTGGCGTAGTCATCAAACTTGACGGTCGGGAATTTTTTCTTGAAGAAGTCCCGGAACTGTTTTAGATCGGATGCTGGATCGGCCACCGACACTGATGGCAGCCCTGCCATGATCAATAACGCAGTTAACATAATGAACATTCTTTTCATCATTAGAATCTCCAGTGGTGAGTGGATGGCGTGAGGTCTGCGCGCCCTGTCTCAGCCGATGACAGCTTCCTCGCTGCCGCTTTCGCCCATATTGTCGCTCCAGCTGACCTTGATCTTGTCGCCTGCCTTGGTGCCCTTGACCTTGATGCCGATCAACGGATCTTTCGATACCGCGGTGCCCAGGCTGGTGGAGGCGATTTCCTTGCCGTTGAGCGTGAAGGTCATTTTCTGTATGAAATGCGGCGGAATTTTTTCCTTGGTTTTGGGATCGGTACGTTGCCCGGTTTCCATCGGGTGACTGACCAACACCAGGACATCCGTCACACCACTCTGGGTTTTGGTTCGAATCTTTGTTGCTCTTTCAGTAGCCATGTCTGTTCCTCAATGAGATATGTTCTCAGGCGGGGTCAACCCCCACACCCACCCACCGTCACCTTGATGTTCTGTTTGGCGGAGTAGAGCTTGCCGCCGGACTTGACGATGACGTAGACGTCTGAGGTCTGGGCCATTTTCATGCGGGCGGAGAGGTAGGGC
>Ga0315268_10000667_pt1 | contig 39826 bp, 33 predicted proteins | sample C1_top_MG_FD_204535 | JGI IMG/M metagenome (GOLD analysis project Ga0315268, IMG submission 204535) | Sediment microbial communities from Yellowstone Lake, YNP, Wyoming, USA - C1_top | ecosystem: Environmental > Aquatic > Freshwater > Lake > Sediment | place: USA: Wyoming | collected 2017-08-01
AGGCGCTTAGCTCGTTCCAGGGTGATCTCCGCTGTGCGCACGTGCGAAGATACCGGCTCATCAAAGGTGGAAGCTACTACCTCGGCATCCACCGAGCGATCCATGTCTGTCACCTCTTCAGGACGCTCGCCGATCAAGGCGATGATCAGGTGAACCTCCGGGTTGCGCACAGAAATAGCATTAGCGATTTGCTTGAGGATGGTCGTCTTGCCGGCTTTGGGTGGAGAGACAATCATCCCACGCTGACCGCGCCCAATCGGCGCGATCAGGTTAATTAACCGGGTGGAAAGAATATTGCGGTCACTTTCTAAATCAAATCGTTTATCTGGAAAAATGGGAGTCAGAACTTCGAAATTAGGCCGGCTGCGCGCTTCATCGGGCTGCAATCCGTTAATGGTTTCCACTTTGAGCAAACCATAATGCCGCTCCGAGTCGCGCGGTGGGCGCACATGCCCAATCACCAAATCGCCTCCGCGCAGGTCATAGCGCCGAAGCTGAGCCTGGGAGACATACACATCTTCCTGCCCTACCTGGTAATTGGTTCGGAGAAAGCCGATCCCTTCGTTCATGATCTCCAGAATCCCACCTCGCACTTCCAGGCCTTCTTTTTCCGCTTCCACCTGGCGGATACGTATTAGCAGGTTTTCTTTTTTGAGACGCGCTGCGTTTTCAATTTCCAACTCCCTGGCCAAATCACGCAGCTGGGCCAGTGGAGCATTTTCGAGTTCAAGAAGTTTCATACTGGAATCTCTTTGAATATCCAAAGATCTGTTTTAAACCATGCCACCCTATCCCGCCAACGCAGGATACCCTGGTTAAATTATTGAGAGAAGATCAAATGGAACAACCTTGCGGGATAAATTGGCCTCTCCTGCCTGCCAATGAGTGATGGAGCTTTAATTGCAGGTAAAGCCATCCATAAACAAATACAATCCTCTGTCAAGAGGTTAATCAAATTATAGCATGCAAAATGATTTTACGCAAGCAATTTTTTTTGACACTAGGGTAAACGCATTAGAAGTCTAATAACCTAGAATGACACTTCTCCACTTTTAAAACGTCGCTCTCTTTACATTTTGTTGGTATGCCGGATCAAAAGGAACTCTTTATTATAAAATAGGTCGACAAGTTTTCAATTTTGAAATTTTGGTCCAAATGCGATTACTCTATCTTGACACCATCTATCTTTATTATTATATTATCTTTATCGAGGATTCCCTCGTTGGGACCTTCTAAGACAGATATTTTGATGTCGTCGTATATGGGGAAAGGTCGACACAATGCTGTTATTTTCCACAATATACCTGATTATGAGGAGGATTTATTATACAATAATATCCAAGCATCCCTTCGTGGTTTCTTACTTAACATTTGTTTTTTGATATAGGAGAAAAAAAATGAAACGCGCATTCTTTTATTTTCTGATATTGATCGTGGCTGTTTCTTTAGCTTGTAGTATGCCTACCAAGTCATCCACTCCCACCCCACCGGTTGTGCCGACCCAGGCTGAACAACCGACTGCTATCCCTACGGATACGGTAGCGGTAGAACCCACCCCGACCACCGAAGCCACCCAGGCGACAGATGAGCTATTGGTAAAGAATCTCAAGGATGCCGAAAAAGCCGTCATCCGCATCGTCACCGAGGGTGCATATGAAATTCCAGGCGGCAAGGTGGAGTCGGAATTTACAGGCAGTGGTTTTATCATTGACCCGAGCGGCCTGGCCATCACCAATAATCATGTTGTGAGTGGTGCGGCACTGATCAATGTCTATTTCTCCGATAGCGACAAGCCTGTACGTGCCAAGCTATTGGGGTCTTCCGAGTGCTCCGACCTGGCTGTAATTGACCTGGAAGGGGATGGATATCCTTATTTTGAATGGTATACAGCTAGCATCGATCTGGGCCTGGAAGTCTACTCGCTGGGCTACCCGCGCGGTGAGCCACAATTCACCCAACATAAGGGCGCCATCTCCAAGAAAGAAGCCACAGCGATCACAAACTGGACCGATGTCAGCAACGTGATCGAACACGATGCGATCATCAACCCTGGCAGCTCTGGCGGGCCCCTGGTAACAGCAGATGGCAAAGTGGTCGGTATCAACTACGCCTCCAATGCCCAGGATAACCGGTATTTGGCGATCACCTATAAAGAAGCCTTGCCCATCCTTAAGGATCTCGAAGAGAGCAAAAGCGTCTTATCCATTGGAATCAATGGCGAAGCCTGGCTTTTCGATAACGGCGGCTCTGGCATCTGGGTATACTCGGTTAACTCCGGCTCTCCAGCCGATAAGGCTGGACTCAAGGGAGGCGACTTCCTTTTGGAAATGGAAGGCATCCAGCTCGCTAAGAAGGGCAACATGACCGAATATTGCGATATCCTGCGCACTCATGAACCGACCGGAGTCCTGGGGGTCAAGGTGCTACGATACAAAACTGGCGAGGTGCTTGAAGGCCAAATCAATGGGCGTGAGCTGCAGCCGTCCGGCAAGGTTGACACGGGTTCCAGTGGAAGTAGTTCTGGCGGCAGCCAGACCACCAGCGATTACTTCAAAGATACCTTCGATTCCGACCTGAGTGCCTGGAAGACCTTTGTGGTTGCCGGCGACAAGAAAAAGACTTACGTTGAAGGCTCCAACGGCCGGCTTAAATTTGAACTACCATCCGCAGAAACGTATGCTTACGCGCATAACGCCAATTATGTTTACCAGGATGTCTATGTGGAAGCCCAGTTTGAGACCATCAACTCAGGCACAAATGGCATCGCAGTGATCTGCCGGGCTAACGAAGGCGGCTGGTATGAATTCCGGGTGCACACCAATGGGCAATACCAGGGCACCTACGAGCTATACCGCTACGACGAATCCGTCCGCTCTCAAGGTAAGAATCCTTATGTCCAATTGATCAAAGGTGGCGAACGTTGGTCGAGTATGGATATCAAGAATGGCTTGAAAGTCAATACCATTGGCATAATGTGCATTGGAAACGAGTTCCATTTCTACATCAATGGCAAAGAGCAAAGCGGTCATAAGAAAATCCCCGTTGATAGCACCTTCACCCAAGGCACTGTGGGCGTGGGTGCCATGTCCTTCAGCGTCGGTACTGTGAGAATTGAATTCGATTATGTGGGTACCGGAGCAGCCAAGTAACAGCGTTAATCTCGGCGCGCAATCCCCCTTCCCGTTCGGTGCGGAAGGGGGATTATCATTTATGGTATAATGTCATTCATCAAACAAATGTTCGATATAATTTTTCTATGCCCGTGAATTTCCAGGAAGTTCAAAAACAAGTCAGAAAGATGGGAGAGCAGGCTCCCCAGCGAGAGAAAACCTTGCAGGAGCAGCGCCAGCGCGCCCGTCGATTGCTCAAAGCGAATTCCCAGGAGATCATTTATTTACGACGGCTTGTTGAGCATGCCCTGGCACGCAACAGCAGTCTACGTTGTGCGGTGCCCGTCTCGGAACTCTTGATGGCTAGCTTTGATCCTCTTTCCACGCCACCGGCTCACGTGCTGTTCGCTGCGGACGGTTCGCAAATCAATCCAGACCGGCAGGCCGCTGTGGAGTTCGCGGTGGTCAATGTGGGTGTGATCCGCATGAACCCCCACCAGCCACAGGCTCCACGCGAGATCATCCAGACCCACTTGCTCTACGGTGATAAAGTGGATCTTCCACAGGGCATGTTGACCGAGGAGCAGGTCATGTGGATGCGCGACCTGCGTGAACGGCGCGCCCTGGTGGAGCTGGCCTCCCTTGAACCGCCGCCTGTCCTGACCTTGACCGATGGACCCTTGGAGCTTTTCCGCGAGACCATGGATCAACGCAACCAGATGGAACTGCAAGAGTACATCGCCGAACTTGCGCAACTGGCCAGTATGCAAGTGCTGACCGCTGGATATGTGGATAAACCGCGCGCCAACCTGGTCGTCCGGTTGCTGGAACTGCTGGAGGTGAAAGAAGATGAACTGGGAGTGGTGGGGCAGCGCCGTCCATTGCATGGGGTAAATGATGCTGATCTGTTTTTCGACCTGCTTCAGCCTAACCAGCGTTCGGCGGTTTTTGCCCTGCAATCCAGCGCCTCCAGGAGCTTCTCTGGTCCGGTGGCGTTGCATTTCTTTTACCTGAACGTTGGCCGGGAAGATCATCCTGCACTGGCTCGAGTGGAAATCCCTGCCTGGGTGGCCGAGTCGCAAGAGGAATTGGCCTTGCTGCACACTGCGCTGGTGGAACAATGTGCGCAATTGGGCAGTCGCCCCTATCCCTATGCTCTCCACCGGGCGCATGAAATTGCTGTTGTCGGACCAGAGGAAAAGCAACACCTTGAGGCCATGATTGCCCTGGAACTGCGCAGCCGCGGCATGGCCGTGGGGAATGTATCAAACAAACAGGCTGCTAAGGACATCAGTGGGAAACGTGGGAGGTTTGAGATACGATGACGAGCTTTGAACTTGGACGTTTGCTGCGCGCTGGGACAGCGGGCTGCGTGGTAGGCTGCCGGGTTTCGCAGATTGATGCGCCAACTTTCGGCGGGATGGTACGCATACCGCTGGACACGGCTGGAAATTACCAGGTTTTCGGTTTGATTTACGATATCCACATCGATGACGATGGATTGGTTCGCCAACTGGTCACCGCCGAGGGGGTTTCACCAGATGTGATCCTCGACAACCGGCTCAACCGAAATGTGCCGGTCGAGATCAGCGTGATCTTTACTGGATACGAGCAAGATCAGCGATTGTACCACCTGCTCCCGCCCCGCCCACCCTTGACCCTGGATACGATCTACGCTTGCTCCCCGGCAGAATTGTGCCGCTTTACCTCAACTGGCCGGTTTGGTTATTTCCGGCATATTTTACGCTCCGAGGACATTCCGGTGGCAGAATTGTTAGCTGCTCATGTGCAGCAGGTGGCTGCAGCCCAATCCGCCGCGGGAAACCATCATTGGGCAGAGAGCGCCACCCAGGAGTTGATCATCTTGCTGCGAGATGACTATACAACCCTGATGAATGTGCTCTCAGCACTGTCCGATGCAAATATCTCAGGGTAGCATTCCCCTTCTTCCATGCACAGGACTCAATCCCACCTGAAGGTAAACAAGGATATCGTATGGCTATGAAAAATGAATTTCCTTCACCTCTCGCCCAGGAATATATCGGATATGTGGTCGGTGGTGGACTCAAAGAGAACTTGCGGGTGAGGCTGACCCTTTCTCCTCAGCGAGTTCAGGAAGGTGGCTTCGTGGTGATCGAAAGCGGCGATTGGCAATTCTACGGCCTGGTGACCGATCTACAACTGGGAGCCACTGACCCGCGTTTCGCCGATGAACAAAGCGAGGCGCGCCTGCCGGCTGAACTTGCCAGCTTGTTGCATGGCCAAACGCTCTACACCAACCTTGAGGTGCTTCCCGCGCTGATGTTGGAAAGCGGCCCAGAGTTGAGCGACCCACACTACGCAGACTGGCGGGCTTCTCATCCTGTAGATCCAGCAATTATGCCGATCAAAACAATCCCCTCGCACCATGCGCGCGTCCGCCTGGCTCATGCAGGTGATGTGGCTACCATATTCGGCCGCCCAGGCGAGAAGGGCAATTTCATCATCGGTAGCACCCGCGAACAGGGCCACCCGGTCTGCCTGGACCTGGAGAAATTCGTACAACGCTCCTCGGGCATCTTTGGAGCGACAGGCACCGGCAAATCCTTCCTAACCCGTGTGATCCTGGCCGGGCTGATTCACTTCAACCGCGCATCGGTGCTGGTCTTCGATATGCACAATGAATATGGGTTCGATGACACCACTTCAGATACCCAGCAACGGGTGATCGGACTGCGTACCAAGTTTCCCAGTCGGGTACGCATTGTTGGATTGGGGCGAGGGGCGATGATTCGCGGCCAGGCGCCGGATTTCCACCTGGAATTGGCTGAATCTGACATACAGCCTGAAGATATCGAGATGCTCACGCGCGAGCTCAACCTCAAGGAAACGACACCCACCACGTTGGATGCTCTGGTGCATAGTTTCGGACGCACCCACTGGTACCACGAATTCAAGGCGATGAAGATGGGCGCCGTTATTGAGACGGATGAAGGCAAGAAGATTCCCGCTCCGGATAGCGTAGCCGCCTGGGCGAATGAAGCTGGAGTGAATGTAACTGCGGCTGAAGGCCTGCACAGCAAGCTGGGCAGGGTGTTCAACCAGGGGTATATCGTCCCAAGTCCGGCTGCTGACACATTGAGCGAGATCATCAAGGCACTCCAGGCCGGGCAACACGTGATCCTTTCCTTCGGTGACCACGAAAGCGACCTAGATTACCTGCTGGTTACCAACCTGCTGACTCGCCGTATTCGCCAGGTATGGGAAGACCGTACCAATCGCTTTCGCACCCATAACGAAGAAGAACCCCGTCCTTTGGTGATCGTGGTCGAGGAAGCGCACAAGCTGCTCAACCGGGAGATGGCCTCCCAGACCACCTTTAGCACGATCGCCCGCGAACTGCGCAAATATTACGTCACCCTGTTGATCATTGACCAACGCCCGTCGCAGATTTATGACGAGGTTATGTCACAACTCGGCACTCGTATCTCCGGCTGGCTGGGTGATGAGAACGATATTCAGGCGGTACTTTCCGGGCTGGCAGGACGGGATGCCTTGCGAGGTATGCTGGCTCGCCTGCAGCCCAAGGAAGAAGTACTGCTCCTGGGATGGGGTGTTCCTATGCCGATCCCGGTCCGGTCGCGCCGCTATGACGAGCGTTTCTGGCAGGAACTGCTGATTGGTAAAGCCAGCAGCCGGGTAGAGAGCGATATACTAAAAGAATTGGGATTCTAAACCGGCTGTATCGCAAAGACAGAGGGACGATCTCAAGGCCAGACCAGCCACATCATTAACGGCACCGCCAATCCAAGCAGCACCCCAACCACCACCTGGCGAGGAGTATGACCAATCACTTCCTTCAAACGTTCTTCGGAGATCGGAGAGCCGCTGAATAATTCACTGATCAAGACATTCAACTTCTGAGCGTGGATGCCAGCCTGTCGACGCACGCCTGCTGCGTCGTAAACCACAATCAAAGTGACAGCCAGCGAGACCGCAAAAGCCGCGGTGTGAAAACCCTCATACAGACCTACAGCCAGAGTAGTACTCACTACCAAAGAGGAATGAGAGCTGGGCATCCCACCTGAACTGAACCACAACCCCCACTTCCAACGGTGTGTCACCAAATAGTAGATGGGCACCTTGAGGAGTTGTGCCAACCACATCGCCAGCAACCCGCAAATCAAGATGCGGTAAGGTGCAAGCACCTGCAAGATCATGAAGCCTCGAAGGGATCTTCTCCCTCTTGCAGTTCAGTATCGCTTAACTGGCGCACACGGAGTTCGGCTTGATCCAGCAACTGGTTACAGCGACGAACTAATGCCTGACCGCGCTCAAACAGAACCAGTGCGTCCTCCAGCGGGGATTGATTATTCTCCAGGCTGCTCACCACCTTCTCAAGCTCAGCAAAGGCTTGTTCATAGGTGAGCTGGTCGATATCCATCTGGGTTGAAGAAAATTCTGTCATAGAAGTCTCGTTATCCTTTTTCATAGACCCTGTTACCCGGCCTTCAATCTGAGTGGTTAGCTCTTGACCTCAGCCTCAAACTTACCATCCACTACCCGTACTGTCACCGCCAGGCCAGGATAGACTTGCTGCACACTGCGCACCAGGCTGCCATCCTCCAGGCTGACCACGGCATAGCCACGTTGCAGGACTGCAACCGGGTTCAGGTTTGCCAGGCGTTGGCCTAAGCCCAACTCAGCCATTCGAAGAAGCTGCAGTCGGTGTAAAATCGCTCGCCCGGCTGCCTGGTTGAGCTGATCCAATCGCTGGCGGTCATTCTGGATACGCCAGGTGGGGGAAAGCCTTCCCAAACGGAAACTCAACTCGTCAAAGCGCGAGCGGTAAGTGTTCAATTGCCCAAACAATGCCGCGTCCAATCGGGAACGGGTAGTGATCAGTTCCTCCTCCAGCTCAGAGCGTTCTGGGGTAGCAAGGACGGCCGCGCCGGTGGGGGTTGGGGCACGTCGATCAGCAGCAAAATCCGCCAGGGTAAAATCCGTCTCGTGCCCAATACCGGTGACCACCGGCACCTGTGAACGGGCAATGGCGCGCACCACGCGTTCATCGTTAAACGCCCACAGGTCCTCCAATGAACCACCCCCACGACCCACCAGGATCACATCCGGAGCCGGGATAAGTCGGTTCAAGGCTAGCAGTGCCTGGACAATTTGCGGCGGTGCCTCTTCCCCTTGCACTGCTGCTGGCGCCAGGACCACCTCAACCAGTGGGTAGCGACTGCGCAATGTATTGAGCATATCCTGAAGTGCCGCTCCGGTCGGTGAAGTGACAATGCCAATACGACGCGGCCGTTCGGGCAGCGGTCTTTTACGCTCCTCATCGAAAAGCCCCTCTTCTTCCAGGCGAGCCTTCAGGCGGAGGAACTCCTGATATAACAAGCCCTCTCCAGCAGGGCGCAGGGCTGTCACATAGAGCTGGTAATTGCCATCGCGTTCATAAATGCTGATTGCTCCATGCGCTTCAACGGCCTGTCCATTCTGGATTGTCATCCGGATACGGGCAGCCGCACTGCGCCAGATGACACAGCGCAAAGCTGCGCTTTCATCCTTCAGCGTGAAATAGACATGCCCCGAACCCGGCCTTGCCAGATTCGAAACCTCTCCCGTCACCCATACATCCTGCAACTGAGGGTCGCTTTCCAACAACTGGCGCAGGTAACGGGTAAACTGGCTGACCGAGTAGGACAGAGGTGCGAACAAATTCAATTGGTCGGGTGGGTTGGGAAAATCCATACATCCCCTATATCTAGCTCTATATGAACTTCAAACGACGGGCAGCAAATGCGACCATCTGCAGGAGCAACCAGCCATGCTTCCAACGTTGGATATTGGTCGTCCCATAGGTTCGCTCGCGGTAGCGGACTGGCAGATCCACGATCTTGTAATTCAACCGCGCCGCGCCAAAGAGCAGGTCAAAATCGCCAAAGGGGTCAAAATCACCGAAATATGTCCGGTTGGCAGCGATCATCTCATAATCCGATTTCCACAGGACCTTGGTGCCACATAATGTGTCCTTTACTGGCTGCCCGAGCAACCAGGAAAACACCAGGCTGAAAAACTTATTGCCCAAGAAATTAAAGAGGCGCATGGCTTCCTTCTCCATCGGATAAACCAGCCTAACGCCATTGATAAAATCGCCCTTTCCAGAAACCAGCGCCTCGTAAAAGCGGGGCAAGTCTTCAGGTGGAACAGTCAGATCAGCATCCAGGATCATCAAAATATCCCCGGAAGCGCGGGCAAATCCAGCGCGCACCGCATCTCCCTTGCCCTTGCCAGGTTGGCGCATTACCCAGGCCCGACGTTGGGGGTTGGCCTCGATGGCAGTCTCAATCGTCTCATAGGTATTATCGGTTGAGTGTCCTTCGACAAACCCCAGTTCCGTGCCCGACCCCATCTCCGGCACACGCTCAAAGATAGCCGGGATATTGCCAGCTTCGTTGCGAGCCGGCACCAGCACCGAGACCGACGGCTTTTTGGCCAAGTCGCGCCGGGCTGCCTGTGGACGAGCCAGAGTATAATGAGTCAGCGCCAGGTAGTAGAACGGCCAGAGGTGCACCAGGAAGCGGTTGAAAAAAGGTGCCAGAACAGGAATGTCGAGTGGAAGGATTATTTCATCCCAGGTACGCACCGGCTCAAAACTAGCCAGGGCAAGCAGGTTATGCACATCCTGTGGAGTCAGCCAGTTCTGGTAAAGATTAGGCGTCGCCAATTCCAACCAGCGCGCCAGCCTGAGGGGATATTCCCATAGCCGGCTGTAATAGTTTAACAACAGGCGAGTCGAAGGAGTGCAGAGAGGAACCAGGTTCTCCAACACTGATTGGACGTCCCACAGATCGTTAATCACATCGGAGAGAATGATGAAATCGAAAGGGCCTTCCAATTGTAGTGCATGGGCATCCTCCTGGACAAATCGCAGGTGTGGATAGCGCCGGCGAGCATTTTCCAACATCCCGGAAGAGAAATCCACTCCCACCCCAACTGCCGGTTGCAATGCAGCTAGAAGATCACCGCTGCCACAACCAATCTCCAAGACGCGCCGGCCTGGTGGCACCAAATAACGATAAATCTCCTGCAGGCGATGGTGGTAGTAACCACCCAGGCCATGTTGGGTGTCCAGTTGTGCGGCCACCTGATCCCAATGGTCAATCCGTTCTGCCTGGTAGTGCACAAAGGCAGGATCCTGGATACTCGTTCCGGTCGTCCGATTCACTAAAATTTCCCTTATTGAGATACGCTCTTTAGTATACCAGAGGACAATAAAGGGTTAATATTTCTCCCCCTATGAAACCGCCGCACAATCATGTGCGGCGGTCTGTTTTTTTGCTTCTGTGTCTTATCTCTTTTCAGCTTTCGATCTTCTTTGCTACTTCTACACCGTTCAATGCCATATGGTAGAGGAACACGGTATGCAGCAGGTCGCCATCATGAGCAAAACCGCCCTGCTCCCTTGCTATGGCAATCGGACGGTCGTAAGTTTCCACGCAGTCGGCGGGGACGATCACCCGGTGGTGGAGCTGTCTTGAATTAGCCGCCATCCGCAGGTGCATCGCCAACTGGTAAGTACAAATATCGGTGCAATCTCCGACGGCAATCCAGGTATCGATTTGCGGATGAGCATCCATCCAGGCATCCAAACCGGTATTCAAATCTGTGGAGACAGAATTTTTAGGCAGAACCACCATCTGGTCAAAGAATGGCAAAGCTTTGAGTTCCGCCACCGTCTCCGCTTCAGGGGTACCGCGTACACAATGCGGCGGGTAGGCGCCAAACTCAATTGCATCTGGCTCGTGGTTATCCTGTATGAGCAGGATATGGTGCATGCCTGCACTCCAGGCCGCGTTGAAAAGCCGTACGATCGGTTCAATAATTCCGGCTACCCTGGAGCTGGACAACGGGCCAATCCTGCAGAACCCTTCGATGACATCCACAGACACAATAGCTACCTTGTGTGGTTCAGGCATCGCCTGGTCCAATGGAAGGACCGGCAATCCCGCTTGCCAATCTTCCAGGTAATCCAGGAAGGCTTGCGAACGATGGGAAAGCTTATGGCTCATTGGAACTTAGGACTCCTTTTTCCAAAATCATATAAATAATCCAAAAAACAAGGCAAGTTGCCTGCCCTTGGTGTATTTATTACACTATTATAAGCACCGTAACAGCAACCGTCAAGGATCAGGATTCAATCCGTATATCCACGCCAGGTTACCTAAACAGTGATCCGGCTCCCCGTAGCAATGGCCACTAACCTCTCTCCCATCACACTCTTCAGGATATCAAACGATTTGTTCCCGGTACAGTGACCCGTGTAATATCTTTCAACTTTACGTTCCAACAGCTCATGCCCAATCCGTTCAATTTCGGCAGGGCTTTCAGGCGTTTCTTTTGTGGTCGGATTATACAAATGGAAGCCACCGATGACAGCTTTCACCCGCTCTGCTGGAAAGGCATTCAGCACCGCATCGACCATATTCAGGATGCCATGGTGCGAACAGCCGGTAAACACCACCAACCCATCTTCTTCCCGCAGGACAAAGACCAGTTCATGATCGAAAGTATCGGGCACCAGCTGATCATTCTCTTTCTTATAAAGGCTCTGGTTCCCCAACGGTCTGGAAAATTGCTGTCCAATCTCCGTTAATATAAATGCACCAGGGCTAACCTCTGTGAAATGGTCGCACCAGCGGAAACGGGAGGTATATTTATTGAAGATCGATTCATCCAGGCTGATCTTTCGATCCCCTTCTGGTCCTCTGGCATACAATTCGGTTTTGGCCATCCGATGCAGGTAAACCGGAGCAACGGGGTTAAGCGCCAGGAAGCTGGCTAAACCACCCCCATGATCATTATGAGCATGAGAAAGAACGGCAAAAACCACCTGGCGCAAGTCAATCCCAAGTTGTTGTGCATTGGAGATGAATTTATCATCTGGTCCAGCATCGAACAGAATTGCTCTTCCATCCTCACAGTTCAAATGGAGAGATAGACCGTGAGCCGTTTTCAAACCTTCTGCTTGCTCAAATAGATTATTCTCAAGTAAGGTGTCGATAATCATTTCCTCAATCCTTCGCATTCTTCAACCGCTGGGGCTAATTCTAGCACAGACCATTGCGGAAAAATTGCTTGCATTGTACCAAAAAATATGATATGATAACGGCGTTTTATAAAAAGGCGCGCTAGCCTCGCATAGAAATCGCTCCTTGTGGAGTGGTTTTTGTTTCGCTTAAGGGCATCCCTTTTCATCGCTGGTGTTGAGAGGCGCAAAAGCCAGCATATCATAGTACGTTCAAGGATAAGTCATGTCCATCACGTTCCTGACCCGCGAAGGGTACCAGAAGTTGCAGGAGGAGCTAGAATATCTACGCACCACCAAACGCCAAGAGATCGCTAACCGACTGCATGAGGCGATGGAAGGTGGTGAGCTGCTCGACAATGCCGAGTTAGAGGCTGCTAAGAACGAACAGGCGTTTGTTGAAGGTCGTATCAAAGAGCTTGAAGTTCTCCTGGCTATGGCACGCGTCATTGACGACAAGACCAAAGTGACCACGAGCGATTCCGTTCAGGTCGGTTCGACTGTGACCATACAGGAAGAGGGAAACGAGGCTGAAGTATATACGATCGTAGGTGCTGCCGAAGCGGACCCGGCCGCCGGGCGCATTTCGAACGAATCTCCGTTGGGCAAGGCATTGCTTGGCCATAAAGTAGGTGATAAGACTCAAGTTGATGCACCGGCGGGGTCGTTTTTTGTACTTATAGTAAAGATTGAGTAATCAAGGGCCGAAGAACTATGGCCCCGCCCCTTTTCACTGGGCGGGGCTTTTTTCATAAACTAACAGAGGATGTCACCTATGGAACGATCAGAGCTGGAAAAAATCCGTCTTGCTAAAATACATCTTATGCGCTCGCGCGGAGTCGAACCTTATCCTACCCGCGCTCATCCTACCCACACGGCCCTGGCTGCTCTGCGAGCCTTTGAAGCCTCCGAAGCAAGCGGGGCCAAAGATCCTGTCCAGGCAGTTATAGCAGGCCGGTTGCGCTCCATCCGCTTGATGGGCAAGATCGCTTTCGCCCATATCGAGGATGGCACCGGCCGCATCCAGCTCTTTTTCAGAATTAATGAGCTGGGTGAAGAGGCATTGCTAAGACTGCGCGAGGACTATGACCTGGGTGATTTCATCGAGGCCCGCGGCCAGTTGACTCGCACCCGCACAGGCGAGATCAGCTTGCTGGTCCAGTCATTCCAGATGTTGGCTAAGGCAATCACCCCTTTGCCGGCTGCAAAGGATGAGATAGTCGAAGGGGAAGTGGTGCACCATGCGACTCTCTCCGATTCAGAAACCCGCTTTCGCCAACGTTATGCAGACCTGGCGGTCAACCCAGAAGTGCGCCAGGTCTTTCAAATCCGGGCAGCAGTGACCCGCGCCCTGCGACAATTCCTAGATGAGCAGGGCTTTTTGGAAGTGGAAACTCCGATCCTCCAACCTATCTATGGAGGTGCAGCTGCCAAACCATTTGTCACCCACCACAACCAGCTCAAGCAGGACCTCTACCTGCGCATCTCTTTCGAACTTTATCTCAAGCGCCTTCTGGTGGGCATGCTCGACCGGGTCTACGAGATTGGGCGCGACTTTCGCAACGAGGGAGTATCTTTCAAGCACAACCCGGAATTTACCCAGCTTGAGTTCTACATGGCTTATGCCGATTACTGGAAGATCATGGAGCTGACCGAGCAAATGCTATCCTATGTTTGCGATCAGGTATTCGGACGCCGCACCATAACTTTTAAAGGCGAGGAGATCAACCTGAATCCACCCTGGAAGCGGATCGAATTGCGCCAGGGGATCATGGATCTCACCGGAATCGATATCCTGCAACATCCCACTGCCGAAAGTCTGGAAAAGGCTTTGCAAGAGCGCGGCTTGAAATTCAAACCTGGCTCAACGCGCGGCAAGCTGATCGATGGGCTGATTGGCGATTTCCTCGAACCGAGCTTCATCCAACCAACCTTCCTCTACAACTATCCGCGCGATATATCCCCACTGGCCAAAAGCATGCCAGGCGATCCGCAGACCGTTGAGCGCTTTGAAGGTTTTGCGGGCGGAATGGAATTATGCAACGCTTTCACTGAGCTGAACGACCCTCTGGACCAGGAAGCGCGGTTCCTGGAGATGGGTCAGGCTTATGAAGAGGATGATGAAGAGCGCCATCCCCTGGATGAGGACTACTTGCGCGCCATGTCTTATGGCATGCCCCCTTGTGGCGGCTTTGGCTTGGGCGTTGACCGGCTGACCATGCTATTGACCGGCCGAAGCAGTATTCGGGAGGTGATTCTCTTCCCCCACTTGCGCGAGCGTGAAGAGGAATAATCCTGAGTTTACAATTAATGAAGGATTTCCCAAACGAATTTCTACCCAGCAGGGACGAAGCGATTCCGGAGCAATACAGGTGCAGGTGGAACTCGCTTCGTCCTTGCTTTTATTAAGTCATCGGAACTAATTTTGGATAGACGATACAATCCCTTCTATCAATTCCATCTCACCCCAGGTCGCCGGCCCGGAACCAACCCGCGCCACGACCAGATCCAAAGAAGGGATCACATAACAACGATTCGAGCGGTAACCAGAGAGGGCAAACATGTCGTTCGGCAAACCTGGCCAGTTCTCTCCAAGTGTATTGACCCAGAAGGTATACCCATACCGTGGGTTATATTCCTGCGATGATTGAGTAGCCAGCTCCACCCACCACTCTGCGATAAGCTGTTGGCCCGCCCATTGTCCCCTATGCAATAATAAATAGCCGAAGCGTGCCAGCTCACGAGCAGAGATGTGCACTCCGGTGTGGGCATTGGTATGTGGACCAAGGAAACCGCTGCCCCCTTGCACATCCCAGCTCAGGTTCTCAATTCCAATCGGGTCAAACACGCGCGTCTTCAGCATATCTGACATTTCCTGCCCGGTAATGTGCCAGAAAGCCAGAGCCAGATGGCTGATCGCCGGATCGCTATATTCCCAATGAGTGCCTGGGTCAGCAACCAAATGGGCGGCCCATCTTCCGTAACGATTCGGGTAGCGGCCAAGTGCATGCTCAAAAGCCCCGACCTCTGTGGCGGTGGGCATTCCGACGACACCCGAATCCTCGCCCGGGATACCCGAGGTCATGGTCAACAGGTGACGAAAAGTGACGCGCGCTTTGCGTGGATCACTCAACGGGAAACCCTCCGGGATCTCATGGTATGCCAGGCCATCCAGCTCGATCTTTTTATCATATGGCAATCGGTGATGACGGCTATCCTCTAGCAACAAACCCCAGGCAATCCCCGTAAACGATTTGGTGCAAGACCAGATATCAAAGCGGGTTGGAACCAGCACGTTGAAGGTATAGAACTCTCGCACCAGCCAACCATGCCGAAGGATGACTATACCCCACGAATCGCCGCCATGCAGCCATTCTTGCATCTGCCGCACCTGTTCCAATTTGGCTGGGTCCATCCCAGCCAATTGACGGATCTGGTCAGCATGGATCAAATAACGCCAACCCCCCTTCGATTCAGCAGGAGGAAAATAAACCTGATCTTCCATCTCTCCTCCGATGAAGTAACCCAAAAACGCCTGATGTTTAATCAGCCTTTGGTCATGCGGGCTGCTTCCAAACAACGATTGTAGTTGTAATCCGCAGTGTAGCCAGGGACAAACACCGTTGCCAGCTTGAGAGTCTCAGCTCCGCCGTTCTTCATCTGGTGCCTTTCGCCAGCTCGCACCCAAAGCACGGTATCCGGCTCAACGGGTGTCTCCTTCCCCTCGCAAATTGCCACACCCCTTCCGGAGACTATAAAAATCAACTCCGGCCGGTCATGGGCATGATAATCAGTCTGGCTTCCAGGATTGATTAGCGCGAAGCTAAACGAGATTTCTTGCACATTGCCCTTATCCGGCGCAAACAGCACCTTAATTGTACGAGCATAAGGAGGCGGGATTTTAACCCCTTCCTCTTCCCAGGCTCGAATGACTTCCATAATCACCTCCTATTTACCATTGAAAAACATTCCTATACTAGCTTCATTATAGCCAGAATAGCTCTGCTAAGAAAGACAGCGTCCTTACGAACGCCGTCTATTAGTTCCATAATCTCAGATGGAAATCATTCATTAATAGCTGCTGCTGCAGCCGCCAGGCCCGCACCGGCAGTGAACTGGTATCCGCACTCCTTCAAAGCAATCTCAATTGCACCGATGGTTGCCAGGATATCCCCCAGGTTTACAGAACCCATGTGCCCAATGCGGAAGTATTCGCTCCGGATCGCTGGATGGAGCCCTCGCGCCAGCGTTACCCCTGCTCTGCCGACCCTGGTGACGAAATCCGGCCCGTTGACCCCCGCCGGGAATCGCGGAGCGCTCATCGTATGGGCAGCAACCTCGGGGCGTACCGGTACCTGCTCCAACCCCAGCGCCTGGATCGCCGCTTTACACGACCGGCTGATCTTTCGATGGCGCTCAATGCGGGCTTCCATCCCCTCAGCCAGGATCAACCCCAGGCTGACGTTCAAGGCGTATACCAGGTTAACTGCCGGGGTAGCAAAGTAGCTTGCTTTCCGCGCCTCATAGGCCTGCATGACCGGCAGCCAGTTGTTCCAATCAGCATAATAATTAAGAACTGGATTCCTTCTCGCTTTGAAAGACTCAAGGGCATGCTGGCTCACCATCAACAGTGCTAATCCGGGCGGAACACCCACTGCCTTTTGCGAAGCGGTCAGCGTTAAATCCACTCCCCACTCGCTCATCTTCAATTCCTCACCCGCCAGCGAGCATACCCCATCCACAACCAACAAGACTCCATACATGCGAGCCAGCTTCCCCAGAGCAGCGATATCGACCAGCACCCCGGTCGAAGTATCTACCTGCGTGACGGTCACCAGTTTGTACTCAACCTGGCTCAACGCTTTCTCCACCTCCTCCAGTGCCGGGCAATCTCCGATCGCGGCCCGAACATGGGTCACCTGAGCCCCATAACGCTCCAGGATCATCCCAAAGCGGTCACCGAAATAGCCAGTATTGACCACCAGTGCCCGGTCGCCTGGCTCGACCAGGTTGGCTCCAGCGGAATCCATCGCCAGGGTACCTGTACCCGCGATCACAAAAGGTTGCCCCTCCGGGCAAAGGAATACCTGGCGCATGCCTTCTAATGCCTGACCAAAGGCCTCAATGAAACCTGGCGCCAGGTGACTGGTGGTTGGAGAACCCATCTCCGCCAGAACTGCTGGTTCGAATTCAACCGGACCAGGAATCATCAATAGAGAACGGTTCTTCATAAGGTTTTCTCCGTTTATAGGCATTCACACTGAAAGCTAAATCAACAGGTAAGGATTTTCCAGGATTTCTTTCAGGTCAGCCAGAAAATTGGCTGCCTGAGCGCCATCCACCACCCGGTGATCCACAGCCAGGGTCAGGGTCATGACTGGGCGGATGGCTACCCCTGCTCCCTGGGCGACGGGTGTATCCAGAATCTTCCCAATCGCCAGGATCCCCGTCTCCGGCGGATTAATGATCGCTGTAAAAGAAGCGATACCTTTCATCCCCAGATTGGAGATTGAAAAGGTGCTCCCCGTCATCTCAGAAGGATGAAGTTTTCTTGAACGAGCCTTCTCCACCAATTGCTCAATTTCAAGAACCATCTTTTCAAGGTTCTTCTCTTGTGCTTCCCGGACGACAGGAACGACCAGATACTCTCCCAGGTCGGTCGCAATCCCCAAATGAACATCCTCCCACAAAATGATCTCATCTCCAATCAAGGAGCTATTTAAGTAAGGATGCCTGACCAGTAGATTTACCACCGCACGGGCAATCATGGCTGTATAGGAGATATGAACCCCAAACTGCTTCTCGAAAACAGGGTTTAACTTCTCTCGCATCCTGCCGGCTTCGGACATATCCACCTGGATGGTAAGATGGATATGTGGGATGGTTGCAGCACTGTATGCCATACGCTGAGCGATCAGGGCGCGCGGACCTTTCAATGCGATGCGCCCCCGCTCTCGAGCAATGGGAAGGGTGATTTGAGCTTCTTTCAAGGAAGCCGGACTAAGGAAGGTAGGTATTTTTCTCTCAGTAGGTACCGGCTTATCTTCCACACGGGTTATGGAAGAAGAATTCACATATCTTTCTACATCCTCTTTATAAATCCGCCCGCGTGGTCCGCTTCCGGGGACCTGCCTCAAATCTAAATGCAGTTCACGTGCCAGGCTGCGTGCCAGCGGGGTTGCGCGCAGCAAACCCTCACCGACCCTTCTGGGCTGTCCGGAGATATCCGCCCCTTTTCTCAAAACCTGTTTTGTTTTTTCCGCCAATGCCTGTTCAGGTGGAACGCGATCCGACTTTTCAGATGCCTTGATCGTCTCTGGCAGCAGCTCGCCAGGTTGTAATATATAGCCAATCACCTCAGTGACCGGGACAATATCCTCTGGCTTTGCTTTCAGTCCAGCGAGGATGCCACCTTCAGGGGCTTCGACTTCAATAGCAGCCTTATCTGTCATCATGACAAACAATGGCTCACCCTTCTGAATGGCATCGCCCTCTTGCTTCAACCATTCCACGAAGGTGCCCGATTCCATCACCATATCTACTTTGGGCATGATAATTTCCGTCGCCATCGCTTATCTCCCCTGAGTAGCCAACTCCCTGGCTGCGACGACGATATCCTCCACCTGGGGCACTGCGGCCCTTTCCAGGATGCGATTGTACGGAATCGGGATATCTCTACCAGCCAGACGCCGGATAGGAGCGTCAAGACGGTCAAATGCATCGCCTGAAACGATTACTGCAGCCAATTCTCCCCCAAAACCACCGGTCATAGGCGCCTCATGGACAATTAACACCCGACCTGTTTTAGTGACCGAATCGGTGATCGTCTGCGCATCCAGCGGCTTCAAGGTACGCGGGTCAATCACCTCAATCTCAATGCCCTCCCTGGAAAGGGTTTCAGCAGCTTCCAAGGCGCGGGGCACCATGATGGAAACTGCAATCACGGTTAAATGCTCTCCTTTTCGCTTAACCTCCGCTTTCTGAAGAGGAATGCTATACAACTCTTCCGGCACAGGGCCTTTCATCCGGTAGAGCAGCTTATGCTCCATGAATAGAACCGGATTATTATCGCGGATCGAAGCAACCAGCAGTCCTTTTGCATCATAAGGCGTTGTTGGTGCGACCACCTTAATCCCTGGGGAAGCCACAAACCAGCTCTCCAACGATTGAGAATGTTGGGCAGCAGCTCCTGTTCCAGAGCCAGCCGGAACCCGCATCACCAGGGGGACCTTAACCTTGCCACCGAACATGAAACGCATTTTGGCGGCCTGGTTGACCAGTTGATTCATCGAGATTGCCACAAAATCCATGAACATGATCTCGCAGATCGGGCGCATCCCCATGATCGCCGCCCCGGTTGCCGCCCCCGCGATAGCCGCTTCTGAGATAGGGGTATCACGCACCCGCTGGGGGCCGAATTCCTCCAGCATGCCACGCGTCACACCAAACGCACCCCCGTAAACTCCCACATCCTCGCCCAGGATGAACACGCTTGGATCTATACGCATCTCCTGGATCATTGCTTCGCGCAGTGCTTCGAGGTAAGTAATCTCGCGCACAGAGCCATCCATGCTCATGGTGCATATACCTCCGCTTCCATGGTTTGTGGATCAGGTTCTGGAAAAGTCAAGGCTGCTTCAGCCGCTTCTTCAATTGTGGCTCTGCATCTGTGATCGAGCAGCTCCAACTCTGATCTTGTCAGCACGTTGCATCTCAGTAACAACTTTGAAAACCTGATAATGGGGTCGTTATTCTGCCACTCTTTGATTTCTTCCTGAGTCCGATATAAATTACGGTCACTTTTGGAATGGCCGCGCCAGCGATAAGTCAGGTTCTCTACCAGGGAGATACCTTCTCCGCGGCGGGCTCGCTCCACAGCTGACTTGACCGCCTGATAGACCGCCAGCACATTATTTCCATCCACCGTGACCCCTGGAATGCCATAAGCACAGGCACGCTCTGCTACATGTCGGATATTCATGGATTTTTCAGCCGCCATGGACATGCCATACTGGTTGTTATCACAAATAAATACCATCGGCAGCTTCCACACTGAGGCCATATTGAGCGACTCATGGAATTCGCCGATATTTGCCGCTCCATCTCCAAAAAACGCCAGCAACACTCTACCAGAGTTCTGCATTTGCAGGGCCAACCCAATCCCTACCGCGGTAGGTAAACCCGAACCGACGATCCCGGTTGCTCCCAGGTTGCCCCCCTCTATATCCGCAATGTGCATGGATCCGCCACGCCCCCGGCAATATCCCGGCTCTTTACCCAGAAATTCAGCCATCATCCGGGTGAGATCTGCCCCCTTGGCAATCGTGTGCCCATGACCGCGGTGATGGTGAATGATGTAATCTTCTTTTTCAATCGCGGCAATGCTACCCACTGGAGAAGCTTCCATCCCGATTGATAGGTGCATGGTGCCGTGCACCAGGCCGCGCGTATAAAGGGCCTCAGCATTTTCTTCAAAATAGCGCGTCAAAAACATCCTTTCAAGCATCCAGATTAGCTTTTCTCGTGAAAGGCTGCTAACCAGATGGCATTCCACGTCTGAATCCAGACTCAATTCTGCCAGGACTTCGCTGACATGATACGGCATGGGCTAACTCCTCTATTTCATTGATCAACTGCTAAGGATTCCTGGCTAGTGGTAAAGTGCCCAGAACCACCAAAAAGGTTGTCTTTGCATGCAGGGACTACGCTATTAGAAATAAGTCAGCACTTCCTTCGCAGTGACCTCGTCCATGATGATCGTCTTGAGATAGCTACCTTTTAGTGCAGCAGCCACCGCTGGAGCCTTGTTGTCTAATGCAGCAATCCCAATGGAAAGGGGGATGGCACACAGATCCTCCAAACTGATCCCAACTACCCGGTTAGCATAACACTCAGCGCATAATCTTCCGTCAGGATCGATGACTCGAGCCAGGATTTCCCCTACTCCAAATTCAAAATCAATAATATTTTGCAGTTCATCTGGCGACAGCGAAGTAAATTGCAGGTAACTCGAGTGAAATGGATGAAGGGTGCCTACACCAACTACCGCCACCTGAGCCTTACGGGCAACATTTAAGACTTCTTTTACCTGCCGCAGATTACAGATGGCATCCCGCTCCTCTTCATTATCACAAAAGGCAGGCGCATATAACTGGTAGGATGTGCCCCCCAATTTCTTCGCCAATTCGGCTGCCAATTTATTGACATCCGTATCGAATCTCCCCTGCACTCCTCCCAGGGCCGGCACTACCTGCACATCGAATTGATGAGAGGTTTCAAGAGATTGAACCATGGCAGCCAGTCCGCGCCCACCGCCGTTGCAGATGACATCGCCATCACGTAATTGCTCTAAAAGGTAATCGGCTGCGACCTGGCCAATGGATGACAGGATGGCCTCAGGACTATCGACAAACCGGGGAACAATGATGGCGTTCTTCACTCCGGTCTTGGATTCAACCGAGCGCTCCAGGTTAGAAAGTTGTTGAAAAGGTGCGCGTATATTAAATTCGACCCAGCCCATGTTACGCGCTTGTTTTAAGAGCCGGTTGACTTTTGCGACGGAAATTCCCATCACCTGGCTGATCTCTGCCTGATTTCGATCCTCTAAATAGTACATGGTCAGAACCCGACTGATCAAGCGCCCAATCTCAAAATCCTTGATGGAAGGTAACATACTTCACCACTCCCGGAGCACTGAAGGCGAAAACTTGTGGCTCAGAATAGCGGAATAGTATAATTCTCCGAGAAATAAAAAAAAAGGAATTCTACGAAGAAGAATATTTCCACTCCAACGATATCTTATCATATTCTGAATTAAAATTCAATGGATGAAATTAATATTGACATTCAAGAAAAAACTGATACAATCTCACCACTGCTGCACCCACAAACCTTATATGAAACTTCATTAACCACGACTCTTGTGGCAAGTGTTAGCATCCCCTTGAAAGGATATTTTCCGCTATAAACCCACAGAAAAGGTAATCCGGAAATGGAAAATTTTTCTTCTCATGAGATTTGGTATGGTCGGAACACCCCCCCTCCTGAGCGCATACCCCTGCAATCTGGATCATTGGACTTGGTCTTTCAGGATGGCGACCTGAGATATGTCCGCTTCGGGAATGTCGAGTTGATTCGCCGTGTGTACGTTGCGATACGGGACCACAACTGGAACACGATACCTGGGACAATCTCAGACCTGAGTGTTAAGAGTGAATCCGAGCATTTCTCGGTTCAGTTCAATTCTCACCATCGCACCGAGCAACTGGACTTCACCTGGCAAGCTTTGATCACCGGATCTACGGATGGGAAGATCAGCTACACTATGGACGGAATCACAAACACTGAATTCCGCTATTGTCGGATTGGATTCTGCATATTGCATCCCATCCAGGAATGCGCAGGCCGACCTTACCAGGCCCTCACCCCACATGGCGAAATTTCCGGGACTCTCCCGGTATTAATTGGACCTCAACGAATGGAGGGTAACTTTGAAGCCCCTCTCTTTCCATCTTGCTCCAGCTTGAGCGTCCAGCTCGAAAATGGCATGGCGATCCACACTGACTTTGAGGGCGATCTCTTCGAGATGGAAGACCAGCGCAATTGGACAGATGGCTCTTTCAAGACTTATTGCACCCCCTTATCCCTAGGTTACCCGCACACTGCCAGGGCTGGACAACAATTCCATCAAAAAGTAACCATCTGGTTGGGAGGAGAGAAACCAGCCTCGCGCCTTGGGCGGATTTCACCGCCAGGCCAGGTCGATCTTTCGGCCGGAAAACCGATCCCGAACCAGTTACCGAAAGTGGGCTTTGGCATATCCGCACAACAAGAAATTCTCTCGCAGAGTGAAGCGAGGCTCCTTTCCCGGTTACGGCCAGATCATCTCAAAGTCGAAGTTCATTTTACAGATGCCAACTGGAAAACAAGCTTAGGTCGGGCAATCCAGACCGCTGAGATGTTGCATACATCGCTGGAAGCAGCAACATTCTTATCCCACGACCCCGCCCAAGAACTGCAACAACTGAAAAGCCAGCTTTCGACTGTGTCCATTGCCAGGTTCATTATTTTCCATGAATCAGAAGCCGGGCAAAAAACCACTTCACGCACCTGGCTCGAATTAGCCAGGGCGCACCTGGGAACCTCTTTTCCTGGGGTACCCATTACCGGCGGGACAAACGGGAATTTTGCGGAATTAAACCGCGATACACCGGATATTTCGGTGATGGATGGGGTGAGTTACACCATCAATCCTCAAGTTCACTCCTGGGATGAGGCTTCAATGGTGGAAGCGTTGGAAGCACAGGCCAGCACAGTGACGACCGCCCGTAATTTTTGCGGCAGCGTGCCGATCATTATCAGCTCCGTGACCCTCAAGCCGCCCTTCAACCAGGCAGCGACGGAACAAGAAGCGCCCCCAAGGCCAGGAGAGCTGCCTTCTTCGGTGGACCCGCGCCAGATGTCTCTCTTTGGCGCCGCCTGGACCTTGGGCAGTTTTCGCTCCCTGGCAGTCAGTGGAGCTGATTCGATTACCTATTACGAGATCATGGGATGGCGCGGGTTGATGGAAACGGCGCAAGGCAGTCTTATACCGGATAGATTCCGCTCACTACCCGGCATGATCTTCCCGGTCTACCACATTTTTGCAGACCTTGCGGAAGCAAAACATGCGCAATTGATTCCATTGGAATCCAGCAGGCCGTTATCGGTCACCGGTTTTATCCTGCAATCAGCCGAACAATCGGTCTTATTGTGTTCGAATCTACAACCCGTCACTCATTCTGTGAGAATTGGTCCTCTAATGGCTCGAGAAGCAACTTTGCGGCGGTTAAATGATCAGACGGCAGGGCTAGCTTTGTTTGAGCCAGACCGGTTCCGCACTGCCAAGGAACCCTTCCTGATCACGGAACCACAGATCGTCCTTACATTACAACCCTACGAAACCATTCGAATTGATTTATAAGGAAGACCAATCTTTTACAAGGAGTTGATCGTCGATGAGCGAACAAAAAGCACGGTTTGAAGGGAAACGAGTCGTCATCACCGGAGCGTCAAAAGGAATTGGGCGCGCTACGGCAGTTCGTTTTGGTAAGGAAGGCGCCTGGGTGGCGCTAATCAGCCGGTCAAAGAAGGACCTGGAAGAGGTGGCGAACCTGATTGCAACCGGTGGTGGCGAAGCGCTGGTGCTGCCAGCCGATGTCAGCCAGGAAGACCAGATTGCTGCTGCCATTGATTCCGCCTCCCTGAAATGGGGAGGCCTGGATATTATCGTGTCGAATGCCGGCATCGAATTACCGTTCGAAGACTCGCGGGTTGATTCGCTTGAGCTGTCTGTCTGGCAAAGGATCATAAATACGAACCTGACCGGGCAGTTCCTGACCTGCAAGCACGGCGTCAGGCACCTTCTCAAGGGAGGTGGTGGTGTGGTGGTGATGGTGGGCTCACCTTGTGGATCCAAAGGATTCTGCTTCAAAGAACATGCTTACTCAGCCAGCAAAGGGGGAATCCTTGCCCTGATGCAGGTAATGGCCATTGATTATGCCCAGGATAACATTCGTGTCAATGCCTGCATCCCTGGTTTCATCGATACCCCCATGAATGCCCATGTCATGAGCGATCCCGAATTATTGAAAACCTGGAATGCCACGATTCCGATGCGCCGTCCGGGAACTGCCGAAGAGACTGCCTCAGTGATCCTCTTCCTGGCTTCCGATGAAGCAGCCTACGTCCTCGGATCTGCCTTTGTGGTAGATGGCGGACAGCTCGCAACCTAGCACAATCGTTTTTAGGTATTTCTCCCACAAAGGGGAATCTTCCAGACCGCCTCAACCATATTATCTCGGATCACATAGAACCGATCGAATTGGTTGATAGTCCCATTGGCGTCGCGAACCCAAAGCTCAATCTTATCTCCGATTTGAAGGGCTTCTGCCTGATCCTCCAGGGTAATGCGACCATGCTCATCGCTAAGAGAAATCACCCTGGCGCACTGGGGTTGTTTTACTTCAGGCACCCCGAGCGCCGTGCTGATCGATTTCCGGCCCGCATCGATGATCACCAGGCCATTTGCCCCGGGATAGCTTGGCCGGCTAGTCACAGTCGCCAAAACGCTCAATGTGCAATCGAATTCGCGCACTCCGTGATCGCGGAAGGCAGTATCCATCAGCAGATATGTTCCCGCTTGGATCTCCGTTATCCCCTCAATCTCAGAAGCAAAGCGATAGGTGAAGGTTCCGCTCCCACTGACAATCTCCACTGGGATGCCCACCTTTTCAATGAACTTCCTGTTGTCTGCAAGCAGCTTGTTGGCTTGATACGAAAGTCCGGGGCGTTCTTCCTCAGTGACTTTCATGGTGCAATGACCATCATAGCCCATCAGCCCCATGAATTTCAAACCCGGTCTGGCAAGGATAAATTCGACCAACTCCAGCGCTGGTCTGAAGGGAGCAACCCCGCATCGATTGTGGCCAATATTGATCTCGACCAGAATGCCAACCGTAACCCCATAAGAATATGCAGCCTGCGATAGGGCCTCAACATTCTGGCGGCTATCGACAGCCACCTTGATGTTGCACTTTCTGGCCAGGCTTACCAATCGCTCTATCTTTTGGGGCCCAACAATCTGGTTGGCAATCAGGATATCTGGGATACCAGCCTCCGCCAGAACCTCGGCCTCCGATAATTTCGCACAGGTCAGACCGATTGCCCCTGCTTTTAGCTGCATAAGAGCAAATTGGGGAGTGGCTTTGTAGATCTTGACATGTGGTCGAAGGTTCACATGCCTGGCCTCCAGAAAATCAGCCATCCGGTGCAGATTCTGCTCCATGGTCCGGATATCCAACAACAGAGCCGGAGTATCAAGGTCATATTTTTGTCTGCCTACTTCAGGGCTGCTAGGATTCATGAATTCTCCCAGGCTAATTCAATATCTTGGAACCATCAAGCCATCCACCACCTTCTGTTGAATGGTCAAAATAGTATTCTGGTCAAGGACCCCTTGTAAAACAATTTTTGCGGCATCTGTTCCGGCCCTTATGACCAGAACTGCGCAGGTATCACGGTCACCGATCATCGCCTGTACCTTCGGGGATAAAGGGCGGGAAGTGAATTCAGTGCTTTTAATCCGCTCCAGGTGATCCAGATTCGAGATCGCAGCATCCACACCACTATTTGCTAGGTGAAGATCGGATTGGGTGAAAGTCACTTGGTGATACTCAACTTCATTACCTGCAAATTCTAGCTCCGTCAGATACTTGATATCGAATGAATCTCGGTCAATCCCCACCCGCAGAGGTTGCGAACCCTGCCCCTGGCTGCGCCGGTAAAAAACCCGGTGATCGGTAACAAAGCTCTGCGGAGGAAGCCTCAGGATGATCTCCTCGTTTTCATCGCATAATTCTTCTGCTGCCAACGCCGACATGATGGTCGCATGACATCGGCCATTTCTCAAGGCTTTAAGACGATTGTATGAACCCCGGATGAAGATCAGGTAAGTTTCGATACCGGCGTCATCCAAAAGAGAGTAAATCGCCGTAGCTAAGCCTTCGCATTTGGGGAAAGAAGGCAAGGTGAGCGCAATGACCATTGGGCCATTTCCAGTGATTTTCCACAGAATCCCCAGCGATTTTTTTCCTAAAAATGATCCCAATCGACCGCGCCGATGGATGACTACCGCTCCCATTTCCTCAAGATCGTTCAGAGCAGAGGAGATCGAACCGAGGCTGGCGCCATACGCATCGGCCAATTCGCGTGTGCTCAATATCCTTTCTCCCTCCTTCAGGGAGAGCAGATAATTGGCCAGACATTTCTGTAAATTGACACATTCAACGGATGGATTGGGTAAGTTGCTCAAATGACACCCTCGACAAGTCCATATTTTATCATTCTGATTTTAACCCGTGTTTCCGCGGATAAATATTGCAATTCGAATTCCATCCAGGTATAATATTTTTGTTCATATATTTTGAACGTTCAATTTTCATGAATAGATTATCATCATTCACAAAGACTGTCAATATTGGGAGTCAAAAATGACCGCATATCACGAAATCGTTATCCTTCAGACGGATCCCAGGCCAGAATTTTATGACGTGACTGACAATGTGAAGGAGATTGTCTCTCGCTCAGGGGTCCAAGAGGGAATTGCAGTAGTCTATTCGCAGCATACTACCTGCAGCGTTATTATTCAGGAAGATTCCTACGATACCACCTTCAAGGGGACAAAATTTGTTCTGCAAGATCTATTGGATGTGTTTGAGAAAATCATCCCCACCTGCAGAAAAGAGGGACAGTACCTTCATCCAGGCCCCAAGTGTGCCGAGTACTGTGAGAAAGTTATCAATGAGCCGTTGCCCTACACGCTGAACACCGATGCACACTTACGCTCCAGCATGATTGGGAGATCAGAATCTATTCCCATCAACCAGGGCAAGTTGCAGCTTGGCGAATTCGGTCGAATCTACTTTGCCGATTTTGATGGCACACGCGCCAGAGAACGCACAGTTCACGTGCAGGTAGTCGGCGAGTGAAACGGAGGTAATCCATGAGCTTACTTGGAATCGATGTTGGCTCAAGCTCAGTAAAGGTCGCCGCATGTTCTGAAGAGGGTGAGCTGATTGCTACCGCCAGCCATGATCTCACCCCCCTTCACCCCAGCCCGGGGCTTTGGGAGACGGATCCTGAGGATATCTGGCAGGCTACCAGCAAAGCGATGCGTGAACTGACCGTTCAAGATGCTGTGCGACACGATCCTCCAAAGGCGATTGCTGTCAGTGCTTCTGGTCGAGAGAACTTTCCCGCCGATGCCCAGGGGAATCCACTGGGCAATGGCATTATGGGCGCTGATATACGCGGCGCTGAGTTTGAAGTTCCCCCAGCAGGGTCACCTGTTCCTGAACCCTGGTGCCTGTCTTGCGGTCATCTGCGCGAGCGGATGGACCCGATCTTTCGGCTCGAATGGTGGAGAAAATACCACCCGGAGATCATCGAAAAGGCCCATTATTATTTCGGCTGGATCGATTTCATGAATTTCCGGATGACAGGCAGGCCGGTGATGGACCAAAGCACGGTCTCAAGATATATGTGCTTTGACCTGGCAAGTATGGATTGGAATCCCGCCCGGCTCGCCGAATACCACATGACTCCTAATTTATTGCCGGAAGTGCTGCCCTGGGGAACGGTAATTGGTGAACTCAAACCAGAAATTGGGCGAGATTGGGGGATGCCGCCAGGCGTGAAGGTGGCGCAGGGTTGCCATGACCTTAATTGCGCTGCCTATGGGGCTGGAGTTTATGAGATCGGAACAGTCTGCCTGGTGAGTGGTTCCTATGAAAACATTTTGATTCCCACGAACAAGCTGCCTACTCCTTCGATGTTGCTGAGAGGGCTTTCGGTAATGCCCCAGCCCTGTAAAGCGGGTCTTTCGGTCATCGCCGTGCACCCGACCGGAAATGCGGTTCTCAACTGGGCACGAGATATTACCAGTATCTCTATTGAAACAGCAGAGGATGAACTGCAAAGAAGAGATCTTGGACCAGGTCCGGTCATGGCTGTCCCTTACTTATCAGGTTCTATGACTTATTGGGAAGGTGGCCGCAAGGCCAGAGGGGCAGTCCTGGGCCTCACCCTGGCCACCTCAAAGACCGATCTGGTGCAGGCCTTCATGGAAAGCATCGCCTACGATACCGTCAATACGCTCTCTCTGATGGTCCAGGAAGGAATTGAAGTGAACCGAATCCGGATTACAGGGGGTGGGTCAAGGTCTGCCTGGTGGACGCAGCTCAAAGCAGATATGACCAACCGACCCATCGAAGTCGTTGAGCACCCAGAACCCGGCACGCTGGGCGCAGCACTGCTGGCCGGACTGGCTATCGGAATCTATGATGACCTGGAAGAGATCAGCAAACGGTACTCAGGCACCGGGCGCATCTATATCCCGGAGCCCAGGCGAGCGGTGTTGCACCAGGAACGACTTGAAAAATACCGCAAGCTGATGACTCTTCTGCTTGAGCATATCTATTAATCCTCGTCAGCCGGGTATATCGCCATCAAAGAGCCGGAAAGGGTAATGGTCATGAAAATTGGCACAGCAACCTCTGTTTTATACCAGTACTCTATCTACGATGCCGTAAAAATCGTGGCGGATGCGGGATTTGATGGCATCGATATATGGGGCGGGCGCCCTCACGTCTATCGCCAGGATTTTTCTGATCTGGAACTCAGGGAATTGCGCCAAAGGATCGAGGATCATGGACTGGAAGTCTCTTCTTTGATGCCTGCTTTCTATCGTTACCCCCACTCATTGAGTAACCCGAACCCCAAGGTCCGGCTCGATAGCATTGAGTACATGCGCCAGTGCGTCGATAATGCCGCCGTGTTGGGAACGAAAATTGTTCTGGTTGTCCCCGACCTAAGCCTGCACGGACAAACCAGAGCGACCTCGCTTCAGAGGATGATGGAGAGCCTGGATAAGGTCGCTCAACACGCCTCGCAATATGATCTTAAGTTGGGGATCGAGGTGCTGTATTACGACGAGACAAATCTGGTGAACAACTCGGATGATGCACTCCATATAATCCGAGGTTTGGGACACGCCAATATTGGCGTGGTTTTGGATACCGGAACCCTGAATTTGAGTAAAGAGTCACCCCAAGATATCATCGACAAATTGAACGGCCTGCTATTACAGGTGCATGTCAATGATAACCATGGTGGTGAAAAGCAAGAGAACCTGATCCCCGGAGAAGGTACTTATGACTTCATGGGACTGATCCAGGTCCTGAAGGAGAACGATTACTCAGGCTTTTTATCGGCAGAACTGTCAAAAGAATATAGCGATGACCCGGCGCCTGCTCTGCATAAAACAGCAGAACGTCTCCGTGCCTGGATCCTGGCGGCAGGCTGAGTAGATTGGCTACGTTCCTACTGTTTCGAGCGCCGCGGCGATCGACTCGTCCAGAATCTCAATCGCCTGGTCAATTTGTTCTTTCTGGACGATCAACGGCGGGGTAAAGCGAAAGGCATTTCCAACGCCACCTGCACCAATCAGCAAACCTCGCTTAAGAGTTTCTTCGAACACCTCTGTCATTAATTCGTTCGCTGGTTCTTTCGTCACCGGATCTTTAACAAATTCTATACCCTGCATACAGCCCTTACCGCGGATGTTGCCAATCGACGGGTACTTAGCGGCCAATTCGTCAAATCCTCGGCGGATATAGCGGCCAATTTCACCGACATATGCGGGCGGTGCCTCTTCCTTAAGCACCTGAAGCACAGCAATGGCTGCAGCCATCGAGACCGGATGCTGCTGGAAAGTAGAAATGACCTTGACATGCAGCTTTTCGGCAATTTCTGGAGTGGTAACCGTTCCCGAAAGGGGCATCCCGCTGGCAATGCTCTTGCCGATCGCCATGATGTCTGGCACCACATCCCAGTGCTTGCATCCATACCAGTAATCGCCACTGCGCCCGAACATCGTCTGCACTTCATCGGCGATGAACAAACCCCCATACTTGCGAGCGATCCCGACGGCAATTTTGAAATATTCTGACGGCGGGGTGATCAAACCACTCACCCCGGCAATCGGTTCGGCAATAAAGGCCGCGATCCTACCAGAGGTGGTACGCTGGATGATCTCTTCAAGATCATAAGCACAGGCGATTCCACAGGAAGGATAGGTCTGCTTGAAGGCGCAGCGATAGCAGTTTGGTTGCACCGCATGGCGGATGCCTGGCATCAGGATCTCACCCGGGCGCCAACCCGGATAGGCCGTCAAATTAACCGCCAACGCTGAAAGACCATGGTATGCTCCCCGCAGCGCGATGATCTCGCCCCGTCCGGTGTATTGCACTGCCAGCTTGATGGCATTTTCGACCGCCTCTGTGCCGGATAGACCGAAGAAAGACCGGGTCAGCCCGGGTGGGGTAATCTCCGCCAGCATTTCAGCGTAGGCAACCGCATTCGCATGTGGATAGACACTGGAGCACTGCACCAGAGTCTCAACTTGCTTGACGATTGCTGCAGTAACCTTGGGATGGCAGTGACCACAGCTCACGCTCAGGATTCCGCCGAAAAAGTCCAGGTATTGTTTGCCTTCAGTATCCCAAAGATGCATGCCCTTACCTCGGGCAATAGAGATGGGGTGCTTGTAATAGTTCATTTGGCCCCACAGGTACTGGCGCTGTTTCTCAAGAATTGTTTCAATGTCCATCGGTCCTCCTTTGGATCAGGGGAGTAAGGAAATTTATATCGAATTACAGGTTGACATCGATTGAAATTTCAGTAATATATGTAATATACTTTTGTTTTTACAAAAAATCAAGTAACAAATTTCCGTAATTTGAGAAATACAGGTCCTTAACAATCGAATATAGACCTACAACGCTTCTGTTGTTCTGGCAAGGTCTTACTGCTCCAGGTCCAAAAACCGTCTGGGGGCGTCCACCGTTAACTTAACTAACTGTTCCTCTGAAATTCCCTCTTTTCTCATGTAGGGAACTAGGTTGGTCAGGATATGGTCATACCCCCAACCCCCATACTTATGCAACCTCATTTTCATGCACACATCATTTCCGAGGGTGATCTTATGGGCGTAGCCGGCATCAAGAACCCGTTTAAGGTCCCTGATTCTCTGCAGATCCGTTTCCAATATTACCAGCTCGGAATCGACGTTGAAAGTAGAGCCAAAGCAGTCCATCCCAATAAATGCCCCGGTTTCAAGAACCTCCTGCCAATAATCCGCCCCATTGACATGGCAGATATTGACTTTTTCCAGGTTGGCCCCATTTTCTTTCAGGAGCCGCAGGGCAGCCATCACGGTCTCCTTCCTGCCCTCGGTATGAACCATGATCGGAGCATTGGTCTTTTTATTCACTCTGGCAGCAGCAATCAAGACCTTCCTCTCCCTCGGAAAGATATTGTTCCCCGTAGTACCCAACTCTCCCATCACCCCAGCCCGGATATCGGTGTCATCGATGCCCACCATGATTTCCCGTGTCATCCTTTCCTCGATCTCTTCAACGGTCATCCCCTCGACCTCAGGCGGGTGGAATTTATTGCGGTAGTAGCCAGTCGCAGTGATGAAATGCATCCCCAGCTCCTTGGAGAGCTTACGCAAAGCCACCGGATTTCTTCCCACCCCGATATTGGTAGGATCCAATACCGATTTAACCCCGGCCTTTTTCAGTATCTGGAGTTCCTCCTTCGCATCCTCATAATCTGAGAGGATCTGATTATCAACCGACCACAATGGCTCTCGCATCAGCCAACCATAGGTTTTCAGGGTAATTTTTTCTTCGAGGGATATATTTTGCTCACGCCAGATCGCTTTAACCCGCTCCGGCGGCTCCACGTAATCCTTGGAATAGTCACAGAAGAGGTGCTCATGCGCTGCGGTAACACCCAGTTCATCGGCGGGAATGGCTCCAGTTACAGTGATGATGGTCATTTGAATTGGCTCCTTATATTTATCTTTTCAGGGAATTCACCTTACTGCAAAGCTATTCGGGTTTTATTTCTATATTTATTATATCTTATCAATAAATGAATTAAAATTCAATAAATGAAATTAATATTGACAAGTCAGTAAAATTTGTTACAATGCAATTGCGCCAATCAGTCTATATTCCTCTATAATAATGATGATGATAGAAAATAAAGATTTTTTATCTAGATTCATTGCATCATCGCACCTTACCACCAACGGACTGGACGGTTCTTAACCTATACGAGCATGAAGACGACTGGCGGAATCCTACTAGGAAGGAGGATCAAAACCACCACGAAAAAATCCGATAGTTCAATCAGCGTGGTTTCACGCACTCAATTGGAGATGGTTCAACCGAACATATTGCACCAGATAAAGTAAGGAGGATGTGATGGATCAAAAGAAGCTCAGCCGGCGCGACTTTCTGCGTCTCGCTGCCCTGGCAACTGGCGGGATGGCGCTGGCCCAATGCACGCCACAGCAAACAGCCACCAAACAGAGCGAGGCCACTGCTGGTCCTAAAGAACTGACCAAAGAGGAAATCACCTTGCGCATGTGGCACTGGGATAGCTTCCTGGGAGATGGCTACAAGGCAGTGGCTGAAAAATTCACTCAAAAGTATCCCAACATCAAAGTCGCCATTGAAATGACGGCTTACGGCGAATACTCTCAGAAGGTGGCTGCCTCGATCGCTGGTGGAACCCCACCCGATGTGGCAGGCACCATTGCAGAACACTTCACCAACATGGCTGGCCAGGGGCAGTTGGTCGAACTGATGCCATATATCGAGGCTACGAAATTTGACATCAACGATTTCCACAAGGGCAACCTCAGCCAGAACTCGTGGGGTGGCAAGCTGCTGGCCATCCCTTATTCCGCAGATGGCATGTGGTGGTTCTACAATGTGGATGAATTCAAGAAACAGGGCCTGAAGACGCCTTATGAATACTGGAAAGAGGGCAACTGGACCTGGGACACCGCCATGCAACTCGCCAAGCAACTGACCAGTGGTGAGGGCGTCACCAAGAACTTCGGTTATGGTGGAATGGGCACCGGCAATTACTTTGAGGTTCTGCCTGCCATCGTAGCCAACGGCGGCAGCGGTTTATTCGATGAAAAATACACTGCCTGCCAGCTTACCGATCCCAAGGCCCAGGCATACTATGAGTGGGGCTACGAAATGCGCCAGTATGCCCCAGGCCCGGAAGAACAGGCCACCAGCAATCCGCAATCTGGCCGCGTCATGCAATGGTTTGACTGGTCACCCATGGGACCGATCTATAAACCCAACTACCCGTTCACCTTCAGCTATGCACCTCCACCTGCACCACCCAGTACCAAGAAATTCGTCTACTGCGGTGATGCGCCAGCCTTTGGCATCCTGAAGGGAGTCAAGCACCCGGATGAATCCTGGGCATATATCACGTGGATTAACACACCAGAGTCGGTGGAGACAATATTTGACATCACCGGCCAAGAGCCTCCACGTATGAGCGTCGCCCAAGACCCCGGATTATGGCAACGAAACACCAAGTACCCGGATTCCTCGATTGGCCTTGAACTGACCAAGCATCGGTTTAAGGAAGGGTTCTACAATACCCCCAAAGTCAGCAACTTCGTCGAGATGTGGCAGGCACATAACGAGGAAATCAGCCTGGTCTGGGTAGATAAGCAGCCCTTGAAGGATGCCTTGAACAAAGTGAATGACCGCATCAACGCACTGCTTAAAGAAGCTACCGTCGATCAAGATAGACTGTACTGGACCTCATCCTAGCGTATCTGCTGGCGGGGGGAGAATGCTCCCCCCGCCCTCCCTCAATAAGGGCAAGGTATGAAAATCTTTTCCAGTTGGAACAAGCTGAATTTTATGAAGAAGGAAGCTATATGGGGCTACCTGTTCATCATGCCCTGGATCATCGGCTTTCTGGGGCTTCGCCTGGGCCCAATGATTGCTTCTTTCTTCTTGAGTTTTACGGAATATGCCATCATCTCGCCACCCAAGTTCGTTGGTCTGGCAAATTACATCAAGATGTTCACCAGTGACCCAGCTTTTCGGGACGCCATTAGGGTGACTTTAACTTATGCCATTTTCGCTGTCCCGGTTGGATTATCCCTTTCGCTGATGATCGCCATGTTGTTAAACCAGAAAGTACCCGGGGTGACAGTATGGCGCACCATTTACTACCTGCCGTCGGTTGTCTCCGGCGTGGCGGTATCCATGCTTTGGGTATGGATTTTCCATTCTCAATTCGGGTTGATCAATGTCGGCTTGCATGCGATAGGTATCCAGGGACCGGCCTGGTTGGGCGATCCCAGTTGGGCGCTTCCCGCCCTGATCATTATGAGCTTTTGGAGCATCGGCGGCGGCATGGTGATTAACCTGGCTGGATTGCAGGGCATCCCCACCGAGCTATATGAGGCTGCTTCGATCGATGGTGCAAATGCCTGGTGGCGCTTTTGGAGTGTGACGATCCCGATGCTCTCACCAGTGCTTTTCTTTAACCTTGTGATGGGCGTGATTGATACTTTCCAGTACTTCACGAATGCCTTTGTCATGACCGCCGGCGGACCTGGGCGGTCCACCATGTTCTACAACCTCTACCTGTACCAGAACGCTTTCCGTTATTACAAAATGGGTTATGCCTCCGCCCTGGCCTGGGTGATGTTCCTGATTATCTTAGTCCTCACATTGCTAATCTTCAAGTCCTCGCCTTATTGGGTATACTATGAAGGGTTTAGGAAGAGGTGATTCAATGCAACTGACAAAACCCCGCACCTTGCCTTCCCAACGCACGCTCAATTTCAGAAAATGGTTCCGATCCTTCCGCTTCAAGACCATCATTACGATCTTAATTATTCCCGGAGCCATCCTGTTCATTGCCCCCTTTCTCTGGATGGTATCTACCTCATTAAAAGATCCAAAATTAGTTTTCTTAATGCCTCCCCAGTTGATCCCCAATCCAGTCCTCTGGGACAATTATGTGCGCGCCATGACCCGCTTGCCCTTCGGGCATTATGCCATGAACACCATTCAAATCACGGTGCTATGCCTGATCGGCCACTTGCTGACGGCATCCACCACTGCCTATGGTTTCGCCCGGTTGCGCTTTCCTGGCCGCGATTTCCTCTTCATCTTGCTGATCAGCACCATTATGCTCCCCAGCCAAGTGACTCTCATCCCCTCCTTTCTGATCTTCCGCTATCTGGGGTGGGTAGACACCTTTAAACCGTTGATTGTACCAGACTGGTTAGGGGGAGTGCCATTCACCGTATTCCTGTTGCGGCAGTTTATTTCCACGATCCCCATCGAGATGGATGAGGCCGCAAAAATGGAGGGCGCTTCGTTTTTCGATATCTACTGGCGGATTATCTTACCGCTCATCAAGCCGGCGCTGGCAGCAGTCTCAATCTTCGTCTTCCTGTGGAACTGGAACGATTTCTTTTACGCGGTAATCTATATCAACAGCCAGGATAAATGGACGCTCCAACTGGCCCTGAATGCCATCAGGCGCAACTTTGCGGATCGGGCTTTTGTGGAGATGGAGATCATCATGGCGGCCTCGATCGTGGTAATGCTCCCCTGTTTGATCATTTTCTTCACCGCTCAACGGTTATTCATCCAGGGGATTGTGTTCACCGGAATCAAGGCATAATCACGAGAGCAAGAAGTTGTAGAAACTATTGCTGAATGAAAGATGGCAGGTATGTGCCGTCCGCGGATGATTTCTGATAGTGGGGCAATTTACCCGGCGACAAAACCTGTGAAGTTACCTATAACCGATCCCCAATCATGAATTGGAGGTGATATGACAGACCCACGAGTTAAAAAATTGGCCGATGTCTTGATCAATTTCTCACTTCAGGTACAGCCCGGTGAGACAATTCTCATCAATGCTGGACTTCCTGCCGAAGAAGCAGCCCTGGAAGCATACAAGGAAGTGCTGAAAGCCGGAGCATACCCAACGCTTCTGACCAGTTTTCCGCGTGCCGACCAGATTTATTATAAGTATTCATCGGATGCCCAGCTTGAATTTATCCCGCCCATCATGAAAATGTATGAGGTTTATGACCGCATCCTGTTTATCTATGCAGACCAGAATACACGCTCGTTAAGCGGGATCGATCCAGCGCGCCGGGCGAAGTGGTTACAGGCCAACAACACCTGGTTTAAGCTCATGAACGAGCGTGAAGGCAAAGGCCAATGGTGCTCTACCATGTTTCCGACTTATGCTTCCGCACAGGAAGCCAATATGAGTCTGCCGGACTTCGAGGATTTCGTTTACCATGCCGGAAAGCTGGATAAGGATGACCCGGTTGCAGAATGGAAAGCACTTACAGCACAAATGCAGACCCTGTCAGACTGGTTGAACGGGCGAGAGCAGGTGGTTTTGAAGGGGAGCGATGTCGATTTGCAGATGTCGGTCAAGGGGCGAAGATGGTTATCCACTGATGTAAAGGCGAATTTCCCAGGCGGGGAGATTCTGACCAGCCCGGTCGAGGATTCGGCCAATGGCTGGATCCGCTTCCGCTATCCAGCGATCATCATGGGTCAGGAAGTCGAAAATATCCAGATGTGGTTTGAGAACGGCAAGGTGGTAAAAGAAACGGCAGATCGAGGGCAGGAATTGCTCATTTCCTTGTTGAATACCGATGGTGGATCCCGCTTCCTGGGTGAGCTGGCGGTTGGTACAAATTACAGCGTTGAACGGGTCACGCATAACATGCTCTTTGATGAAAAAATGGGAGGAACCATCCACCTGGCACTTGGCGAGGGGTTCATCGAGACGGGCGGAAAGAACGCGTCTGGGCTGCACTGGGATATCCTGTGCGATATGAACCAGGCTGAAATCACCGTCGACGGTGAACTGTTCTATCGCAACGGCTGGCCTATCCTGTGGCCTCGATAACTAATCTGCTTCAAGATCATGAATCCTTTGAACCTTCCCTTGAAAATCAGCCCCAACCATCGCTACCTGGTTGACCAGGCTGACAGGCCGCTCTTAATCCAGGGGGATTCAGCCTGGTCGCTCATCTCAGCGCTGACGAGAGATGAAGTTCATCTGTACCTGGCAAACCGGGCTGAAAAGGGGTTTAATGCCTTCATTGTAAACCTGGTCGAGCATAAATTTAATGGACCCCGCAACCGTTACGGTGAAGAGCCTTTCCAGAATCCCGAGGACCTCACCGCACCCAATGACGGGTATTTCGAGCATGCCGAATCGATACTGAAGAGTGCTGCTGAATACGGTTTTGTAGTATTCCTGGCTCCCCTTTTCTTAGGATACAAAAACAAATCCAGTGACGAGGGGTGGATTCACGAAGTTCGTATCGCTGGCATGGCAGGGTGTTACCAGTTCGGACGTTATGTCGGTGAACGGTTTGCCAGATTCAACAATATCGTGTGGTTGATTGGCTGTGATCGCAATCCGAAAGGAATCCAGGATGAACTCAACTCGCTCATCCTGGGAATCAAAGAATTTGACACTCATAACCTGTTCACTGTCTCGCCAGCCCCAGAAGAATCGACTCTGGAAACTTACGGCTGGGGTGGCTGGCTGGACTTTAACGCAACCTACACCTACCAAATTGTCCATAAAAAGCTACTGGCTGATTACAACCGCCAACCGACGATGCCTTTTGTCTTGCTGGAAAGCACCTACGAAGGGGAACACAACGCCTCTCCTGTACAAATCCGGCGGCAAGCCTACTGGGCTCTATTATGTGGTGCATGCGGGCAATTTTTTGGCAACCGGCCAATCTGGCTTTTTGATCCCGGTTGGCAGGATGCGCTGGATGCCCAGGGCTCACAGGATATGGCGTACCTAAAAAAGTTGTTTGATCAGCGACCCTGGTATGAGCTGGTGCCGGATCAGAAGCATCAGGTAGTGACCGGAGGTTTGGGGGAATTCAACGGTTTAGATCCTCTGGCTGCCAGTCTGACCCGCGATGGCAACCTGTTGATCGCCTACCTGCCGACGGCCAGGGGAATCACCATCGATATGAGCAAGCTTTCTGGCAGCCAGGTGCGTGCCTGGTGGTTCAATCCGCGCAGTGGGAGAGACATCCCGGCTGGCAATTACGCTACCCGTAACACACAATCCTTTACACCACCGGCAGCAGGCGATTGGGTGTTTGTCCTGGAAAATACAGCTTGTGATTTTCCAGCTCCTGACACCCTTAAATGACCGGCTTCCCCAAATAACACAGCTTGGAGAAAGTATGACTACCCCACAAAACAACTTCCATGGACCACTGCGCTACAACCCAGCCAATCCTCGCTATTTCACAGATGATACGGGCAAAGCGATCTATCTCACAGGCTCGCATACCTGGGCGAATCTCATCGAGTTGAGGCTCGAAGGCCAACCGGATTTTGACAATTCTGCCTTTTTGGAGATGCTCTCGTTCTACAGGCATAACTTCATGCGTTTATGGACCTGGGATCACCCCGAATGGGCGCCCTGGACAGAAGAGAAAGTCTATATGGAGCCCATGCCGCACGCCCGTACTGGCCCAGGCCTGGCCCTGGATGGCAAACCCAGGTTTGATCTATCTAAGTGGAATCAGGAATATTTCGACCGTTTACGCTCGCGAGTCATCCAGGCTGGTGAGCGAGGAATCTACGTTTCGATCATGCTTTTCGAGGGCTGGTGCCTGCGATCCGCCTATCCTGCCAGCGATCCCTGGCCCAGCCATCCTTATAACATCAAAAACAATGTCAATGGCGTAAATGGGGACCCGGATGGGGATGGCAAGGGCAACATCTACACGCTGGCAGATCCAGAAGTGGTCAAATACCAGAAAGCCTATATTCGAAAAGTAGTGGACACTATCAATGACCTGGATCATGTTTTGTACGAAATCATCAACGAGATTCCACCTGGAGAGAAAGGGGTGCAATGGCACTACCACATGATCGATTTCGTCCACGAATATGAGAAAACAAGACCCAAGCAGCACCCGGTCGGCATGACCGCTGAGGGTGGCAACCAATACAACCCGATCCTGTTCGCCAGCCCGGCGGATTGGATCTCCCCTGGCCGCGGGCCTGACCAGGAGTACAAGTACGATCCACCGGCTTCCGATGGGAGCAAAGTGATCGTCTCAGATACAGACCATCTATGGGGCCATGGCGGGAATTATCCATGGGCCTGGAAAAGC
>Ga0315268_10000668_pt1 | contig 39825 bp, 39 predicted proteins | sample C1_top_MG_FD_204535 | JGI IMG/M metagenome (GOLD analysis project Ga0315268, IMG submission 204535) | Sediment microbial communities from Yellowstone Lake, YNP, Wyoming, USA - C1_top | ecosystem: Environmental > Aquatic > Freshwater > Lake > Sediment | place: USA: Wyoming | collected 2017-08-01
ACTATTCTTCCTTGGAGTTTCTCATTCTTCACATCAATTCCTCCTAGAACCTGATTCGTGGGTCGAGGTATGCGTAGATGATGTCGACCGCCAGACTGACCATTGCAACTAGGATTCCAAAGAAGACGACGACTCCCTGGATCGCTGTGTAGTCTCGAAAAGATATCCTATCCACCAAGTAGCGACCCAAGCCAGGCCATGAGAACGTGGTTTCAGTGAGGACTGCTCCAGCGAGCAAGGCTGCGAATTGGAGGCCCATCATAGTCAGGATCGGGAGGAATGCGTTTCGGAGTGCATACCCGTACACTACGGTTGTCTCCTTGATTCCTCGTGCCCTTGCCGCGGTGACGAAGTCCAACTGCAAGGTTTCCAGCATGTTCCCTCTTGTCAGTCTGATGAAGATTCCACATAGGACTGTTCCTAACGTCAGCGAGGGCAGAAACAAGTAGCGGAGGGACACTGCAAGCTTTGTTGGGTTGCCTTCCAGAATGCTATCCAGAACATAGAGACCACTGCTCCAGTGTAGTCCGCCAATCGTCAGACCTGTTGGAGCCATCCCAGGATAGATGCGATCTCCCGCTGGAAAGAGATGGAAGTAAATCGCGAACATCATGATGAGGACCTCGCCAAGGAAGAAAACTGGGATCGCATAGGATGCTATGCCAAAGATGCGAATTGAATGATCCCGGACCGAATTGTACGAGCGTGAGGCCTGCACCCCGAGCACAACCCCAACCAAGACCATAATTATCGTTGAGCAGATCGCAAGCTCGAGTGTTGCAGGAAAGGCTGAGAAGATCTGCTGGGAGACCGGAGAGAAATCTTGCATCGATTTCCCAAAGTCTCCCCTCAACAGGCCTACCAGATACTCAAAATACTGGACTATTAGCGGTTTGTCGAGCCCAAGTCTTCGCTTGAAATCAAGCAGCATCTCAGGGCTCACTTGCTTCTCGAAATGAAGCGAAGCGGGATCTCCCGGTAGAACTCTGACCACGAGAAAGACGAAGGTCAGAAGTAGCATGATCATCGGGATGGTAAGTAGAACTCTCGCGATCACGTAGGAACGAAGTGACATAAAAAGGGGAATTAGGGCTACGTAGTTAAGAGTTGCTCGTCCTCTCGCCTAACCGTAGCCCAGTGATTGGAGTGTGCTCACGGTGAAGCTGACGTTTGCGTCACCAAGTGTCTTGTAGGCGTCCTCATGGAAGGCCATTCCGTTCGGGATCATGCTGTAGAGCGGTGCTGTCTGACCTAGGAACACAGTGTTCACAAGTTCCTGCCTGTTCAGAGCCGCCGCAATGGCTTGCCTGACCTTGGGGTTGTCGAATGGCGGGATCTTCTCTTGGAAGCAGATGTACTGTATGAACGAGCCGGTGCCCTGCCAGACCTTGACGGTTGGGTCAGTTTGTAGGCTCTTGATGTCGCTGGATGCCAGCTGTCTGAACGCCATATCGACATCTCCGGACTTCATCGCAAGGGCTAAAGCGGTTGCGTCAGAATAGAACCTGATAACAATGTGCTGCGTCTTCGGGTATCCGTCTGCAAGTCCCCAATAGTTCGGGTTGGCGTCGTATTTCATCTCGTAGTCTTTCCCGGCTTTCCTCATCCATTCGGTCAACAGGTACGGTCCTAGGTCGTTCGGGTTGCTAGCACGTGCGTCGCCCTCCACATAATTGACAGCTCCGTCTTTTGGAGCGAGCTTCGGATTGACAATATAGGAGCCCTGGAATGCCATCAGCGAAAGGAAGGGCGCGAATGGGATTTTGAGGTGGAACACTACTTGATACTTGGAAGTCGCTTCTACGCTGTCAATGATGTCCTTGTACCCTATGCCGGCTTGGGAGCTGTCGTCCAGATAGAGGCCGAGGGATCTATCGAAACTGTACTTCACAGCGCTCGAGTCGAACTCTGTACCGTCAGAGAACTTGACGCCCTGCCTCAGGTCGAAGGTCCAAGTGAGCGAGTCTGCGCTTGCTGACCATTTTGTCGCCAAACCAGGGATGAAGTCATTCGGACCCGCTCCTGATCCTGGTTTGATGTAAACCAGGCCTGCTCCTGTGTTCAACACGACGTTCAATCCGAAGAAGTCGTATGCCTCGGCTACGTCTATGTTGGTTTCCACGGAGTCTGTGGTTCCGACGATTAGGGTGTCCTTCCCTGCGGGCGGAGTGATCAGCCAATAGTACATGTTCTGCGTGATGTCAAGTACGACTCCTCCGACATCTGGCTTGGTGACTGCCCACGCAGTGCCCTGGAAGACCGGAACTATCGCCGCATCGTCAACCATGATCTTCTGGACCTGTGAATAGAGCGTGCCTCTCTGTGTCGGATCTGAAATTGCTCGCGCTTGTTCAATGAGTTTGTCAATCGCCGAGTTGTTGTAGTTGATGTGGAGCCATCCTCCGCCTTGGGAGTGTAGGAACGGGAAGACGTAGTCGTCAGGGTCTACGTAGTCGGGATACCAACCATAGACAAAAACGGGCATGCTCTGTGCGTCTCTGTTTTTCTTGTAGCTTGGCCAATCGGCTCCGTGCAGATTGACCGTGATTATCCCGGTCTTCTCCATTTGAGCCTTGTATACTGCCGCTTGGTCCGCGCTCTGTGGGTAGTGGCCTGACGATTCGTACCACCAGTCGATTACGAGCTTACCTTTCTTGGGTGTCGGGGGTGCAAGCGTCATGTAGTACCCTCCCACTGCGGCGATGACAATAAGGATTACAACGATCAGAATGCCTTGCATTCGCGTTATCGCTTTCTTGTTCAATTTGAGTTTCATGGTATTTTCCCTTAAGAAGAGAGGTATTGTCTCGTGTGCGGATATAAGCCTAAGCGGCGGAAATCGCTCCAAGCACGTACGTAATGTGCCATTGAAGACAACAACTCGCATAAGTTCCAGTCCCTGCTGGCTATTGAAATCCATCCAGGAAGCTGAGAATTGATGCTCCAAGAGTGGTATGGTTGTAGCCACCCTCCAAGATTGCGAATCGCCTACCTTGAGACTTCTGACGCGAGAAGTGCTTCAGCATGTCTCCAACCTGATGATAGTCTCTGTCGCTCAGTGTTCCGCCCCAGTCTGCTACGCCTCTATCGAAACCAGCTGAAATGGCCAGCGCGTCGAAACTTCCTGCGTTGGATAGAAAGCCCTCAAGTTCTCTTGGAGTCGACCCCATGTGATGGTAGACTACGTTTGCATCTCCTGCAAACGTATTGCTCGTGCCATCGCCAAAGTGCAAGTCGAAGTCAACAATCAATGCTTTCCTGATCTTTCCGGCGTGAATGAGTCTTCTGATGGCGATCGCAATGTTGTTGAAGTAGCAGAATCCCCAGCACGAATTCGGGCTGGCATGGTGTCCTGGCGGCCGTATCAGTCCGAACGCCGGTTCACCAGCAAGAGCCAGCTCAGACGCGCGAATGGCGCCGCCGACAGCTAGAGATGCCGCCTCGAAGAGATGCGTATCCTGTTCCACATGACTGACATGTGCCTGACTGTGCACGAGCAGCAAGTCTTCCTCACGCACGGGTTCGGGTCGAACGAACTCGAAATTCTCCTTCAGGACTTGGTAAGCACGGTCGAGTCTCCCTTCCGCAGATGCTGGGTCTCCGCTGTAGACATCGAGGTACTTTTCGTGGAAAACGATCTTCAATTCGATTCAACTCCTCAAGTCTGAGTCCGGCTCGATACTCTATCAGAACTGGGTTAGGTGGGGATCCAGTAGGTCGTGAATTGTGTTCTCAGGTAGACGGCAAGTACAAGGCAGCAACCTATCAGAAGAAGAGCCAGATAGTCGGCCGGCGTAAACTGTACAGTCCGATACCATGTCCGTTCCTTTCTTGCTCCGAAGGCACGAAGTTCCATCGCATCAGCAACATCATAGATCGAAAGCGTCGCATTGATCGTCACAGGAAGCAGGAGTGGAATAGTGTTTAGGATCTGTGAGAACAATCCGCCGCCGGCCCTGACTTTGTATCCACGTGCCATCTGAGCGTTCATCGTCGCTTCAAGTTCATTTACATAGGTCGGCAGATAACGCAGTGACAGATCGATAACACAGGCTCCTTTGTACGGGAACCCGATCCTTGCCAGTCCCGGCGCGTAGACGGCTGGATCCGTTGTCATAATGACAGACAATGAGACGATCGCCAAGCAGAGGAATCTCATGATGGCTGCGATGGCTAGAAAGATTCCTTCAGTCGTGGCAACGAAGATCCAGAACTTCCCAAGCACGTGCGGATAAGCCACTCTTGCTCCAAGTAGCGTGAAAAATGTGTTGAAAGAGGAAATCACTACTATGGTCACCAAGAGGAACTTCCATGTAGATTTGACCTCCCGGAAGGGGATCCTTGCTGAGAGATACAACACAACGGACGCGACAAAGGGTATCGCGAGGATCCGGATGTCCAGAAATGCCACTTCGATGAAGATGAAGAAAATAAGGAGAAGGAATTTCGTCCGTGGATCTAGCCTGTGAAGTAGTGAGTTCCCAGGGAAGTATTTGATTTGGATCAAGGAAGTCTTCGCTACAGCCTTCGTGCTCGTCCCGCGGTCGCGGCTCCGTACGCGTATAGGAGTATCGGGGTCAGGATGGCACCGTTGACAGCATCCGTTGCACCGGCTGAGTAGAGCTCCGCTAGCGCTGCTTCAACTGTGCTGAGTCCGATCTGGAAGATGTAGTCGGTTGCAGCAGCGAATCCCATGCCTACTATGGATGCGAGCACGGCGAGAACCACTGCCCATGCTAGCCCGCTTGCCTTCGTCCAGTTCACTCGCTTGACTAGGTAGTAGCCTATTCCGGGAACCGCTCCGAGCAGTCCGTTTCCGATGTCCCAGTTCCAGAAGAATCCTCCGAATGAGACTCCGTCAGATATGATGTTGCCTAGGAAGCCTGACACGAAACCGGTGATGGGTCCGAAGATGAGACCGAAGAACATGGGAATCGCAACTGTGGGTCTCACTGCGACTAGCCACACGCCTGGAATCTGAAATGCGTTGAAAGGAATCGTTAACGCAGCGTAGAGCGCTGTGCCAACAGCCATCGCAACTATCTGCTTGGTGGAGAACAATGACTCTTTTGTCTCTGTTTTCGTCACGTTTTTCACCATCTACTCAAGTCCTGTCGTTTTCTATATTAGACTACCCGTCGCCGCTACCTGCAGTTCATTGAAGAGTTCGCCTAGAGGGAGCACCGATTGCCCGTGTGTGGCCCTTCGAGAGAGTGCGATCAGGGAAGTCTCGCGTATGGAGTTCTCGATGAGATTCTTCGGATCGGCTAGGACCTTTCTGGTCGGACCATCGACCACAATTCTCCCTTCTTTGAGAATAACAGCTCTATCGGTGTATTCGACAGCCAAGTCCGTATCGTGCGTGATTAGGACCAATGAACGAACTCGCCCGCTCAGCGAGCAAATGAAATCCATGAACTCAGAATAGCTCCGGTAATCTTGTCCCGAGGTCGGTTCGTCTAGGATGATGCATTTCGGTCGCATTGTCAAGACAGCGGCGACACAGATCCGTTTCTTTTCACCGTAGCTGGATGCGAAAGGCGACTTGTCGAGCAGGTGCTCTATCGTGCACTGACTGGCCACGGGGGGGATCAACTCTGAGATCTCTTCCGGCTTGACGCCAATGTTCTTTGGACCAAAGGCAAGTTCTTCTCGAACTGTCTTTGCGAACAGCATCGAGAAAGGGTTCTGGAAAACTATCCCCACGGACTCAGCGATCTCTGAAACAGGTAGCTCTCGTGTGTCTCTGCCCGATACGAGGATCCGACCTTGGGTCGGCTTGAGAATGCCTATCATATTGAGGGCGAGCGTCGACTTTCCCGCTCCGTTGTTCCCGAGTATGGCAACTCTTTCGCCTTCGTGAATTGACAGCGTCACACCATCAATTGCTTTGATGCCTCCGGGGTACTCGAAGGTAAGGTTCTCGATTCGAACCAGCTCCTCACCCAAGTTGAGAGTCGTGACCGGTTTCCGCATGGTGGGGATTGGCGAGAGAAGGGAGTCAAGAGGAACCTTCCTCATCTTGAGGGGCAGGCGTTTCCTCAGAGCAAATTCTGCAGGCGTCTTAAGGACATCCGAAAAGTCGATCAGTACTTCCGGATCAGTACTGTTGGCCACTAAGCGGCCCTTATCAAAGACGACGATCCTGTCAGGGTTGGCGCGAAGGACCTCCTCAGTCCTGTGTTCAGCTACAACAATCGTCTTGCCTTGCTCGCGGAGGCCCCTCAGTACGTCTTGCATCAGTCTGACTCCATTCGAGTCGAGATTGGCTAAGGGTTCATCGAACAGCACTATCTCGGGTTCCATGGCAAGAACGCCAGCGATCGCGAGCCGCTGCTTTTGACCTCCTGAGAGCGCAAAGATCGAACGCTCGCGGAATTGAAGAATCTCCATCGATAAGAGGCTACGTTCGACGCGTCGTTCTACTTCCGAGCGAGGAAGTGCCAAGTTGCACGGGCCGAACGCAACATCATCTTCGACGCTCGATGACACGAGCTGCTTGTCTGGCTCTTGAAGGACCGTACCGACAATCAGGGAGAGTTCGTGCAAGCCGGAGTTCGCTACACTCTTGCCTCTCACGTTGACCTGGCCGCTGTATCCGCCGACGTAGCGATGCGGGATCAGTCCGTTTATGCACTTCAGTAGCGTCGTTTTCCCGGAACCGCTGGCTCCCGCAAGCAGTACAGATTCCTTATCCTCCACTCTAAGGTTGATGTGGTCCAGAGCAGGAGTGGTTCGATTCTCGTATGTGAACGAGAGATCATTGATTTCGATAGCGTGCAAGTCTATCTATCGATCCAGTTTTCGAGGGCTCGCGAAACGCATCTGTTTTTCCTCGTGCCGTGAGACACCAATTTAGCTCTTATGTTCATCTACGTCGCTTCATTCATGGGGAAAACAATAGAAGCAGCGACAGAGTCGGCAGACGTCATATCAGCAAGATGAAATGGCGTGGGATAATGAAGATTGTTGCGGGTCTTTAATACCCTAACGATGCGTGAGGACGAGCTGCCGGATCCGAAGGGACAGGAAATCAAGGCGTTCGTGTGCGGGCCTACGGTTTATGACTACGCACATCTTGGCCACGCGAGAACGTACCTTGCCGTGGACATGATGATCAGGTACTTGCGATTCAAAGGATATCGTCCATATGTTCTAATGAACATCACAGATATCGATGAGAAGATAGTCAAGAAGTCCAATGAGATAGGCAAAAGTGTCAACGAGATTGCCAGGACCTTCGAGAAGTCCTTCTTAGAAGACATGAATTCTCTTGGGATTGACACGATTGACAGATACGAGCGAGCCTCAGATCATATTCCAGACATAATCCGGCAAATTGAACTGTTAATCTCCTCCGGCTACGCATATGAAACGGAGACCGGAGTGTACTTCGACGTCTCAAGACTCGCCACCTACGGGCAGCTCTCTCATCAAAGCAAGGCGGATCTGAGACTTCGGCGCCTCGAACTCTGCTCAACCAAGCATCACCCGGAAGACTTCTCGCTATGGAGGAAATTCCAAGAGCAGCCGCTTTGGGATTCTCCATGGGGTCCGGGCCGACCAGGGTGGCACATAGAGGACACCGCGATCGCGATGAAGTATCTTGGTCCATCATACGACATTCATGTCGGCGGAGCTGAGCTTGTCTTTCCGCACCATGAGGCCGAGATAGCACAGGGCGAGGCGTTAAACAACATGAAGACCTTCGTCGAGTATTGGATCCACACAGGGATGCTCAACGTCGGCGGCGTGAAGATGAGCAAATCGCTTGGAAACGTGGTGACGATCAGAGACGCGCTTACTGACTATACTCCAGAAGAACTGAGGCTCTTCTTCGCCAATGTGCATTATCGACGGGTCGCAAATTTCTGCAAGAGCAAGCTTCTGGAAGCGAGAAAGTGGCTTGAATCGATGCGAAAGACCATGAACAAGCTAAGTGCTTGCTCATCCGGGAAGCCAGCTGGCAAATCAGACCTGCGACTCTTGAGAGACCTATCGCGCGCTGAGGACAGTTTCACATCCGCAATGGACGATGACTTCGACACAACGAGAGCTCTCAAGGTTCTGTCCAAGTTCCTGCGGGACGCAAACACCCAAGCCAGAACTCGCGGGGATTTTGAGGCTACCACGTGCCAGACTGTCGTGAAGAGAGTGCTGGCCATGGCCAACGTTGTCGGCGTGCTCGCCGCCTAGTATAGCCATGCCCTCAACGGTTTTCGAATGAGTGGTCGCAAGAACTTCCAGAGGCCATTGAATTCCTCAAAGTAGAACCACTTGTCGTTGGAACCAACCGTGTACTTCTGAGTCTGTCTGTCTCGGATTCGATCGCAGAGGTTGACGCAGTAGCTTCCTCTGTAGAATCCGACAAAGATGTATCCGCCATTCGCTAAGTCTGGTAGGTTTCCCTCTATTCGTATTCCCTCGTCTTCATCGAGCGCTCGGATGAACCGTTTCAATAGCGGAAGGTCCGGGATTCTTCTTTCCGCGTATATCGAGCGCGCCTGTTTCATGTCGATCAGAACTGTCATTCCGCAGTTGAAGGGGCTCAAAAACCCTTTTACCGTTCGGTACCGATGCTAACCCTTCTGCCGACCTCGTTAGAGAATCGGAGCAGATTCGTAAGTGGGATCATCCCAAGAGAAGAACAGAGTTGCGATCTCCTCTCTTCTCGTAGCAGTGGCTCTGACGTCTCTAAAGGCGATCGTTGGCATTCTCACTAATAGTCTCGGGATAATCTCCGAGGCGTTGCATTCAGGCTTGGATTTGGTGGCAGCTGCAACAACCGTCTACGCGGTGAGAGCTTCGAGCAAGCCCCCCGACGAAGACCATCTCTATGGTCACGGGAAGTACGAGAGCTTCTCAGCATTGGTTGAGACGCTTCTCCTTCTCGCGACCTGCGTCTGGATAAGCTACGAAGCGATACAGCGTCTCCTCTTCCGAGAAGCGCACATCGAAGCCAGTTTGCTCGGTTTTGTGGTCATGATCATTTCCATAGTGCTGGATTTCTCGAGGTCCCGTGCTCTCTCCCGAGTTGCCAAAAAGTATCGGAGCCAAGCGCTTGAAGCGGACGCTCTTCACTTCAGTACCGATATCTTGAGCTCCTTGACTGTCATTACAGGACTTTTCTTCGTGACTCTCGGGTTCCGGATCGCCGATCCACTAGCAGCTCTAGGAGTCGTATTTGTAGTGGTCTTTTTGAGCGTGAGGCTCGGAAAAAGGACAATCTTCGTTCTCCTAGACAAGGCACCTGAGGGACTGGCTGAAGCCATTCGCGCGGAAGTCCTTCGAATCCCCGGCGTTCTTTCGTCTGGTAGGGTCAGGGTTAGACCATCCGGAGCGCAAACCTTTGTTGATCTGCAGGTCTTCGTCGACCGCTCGACGAGTTTCGATCGGGTCAACGCGATCGCGCTTGAGGTCGAGCAGGCCATTAGAAGACTGGAACCGAACAGCGACATTGTGGTGAGGACTCACCCGACCATGGAGCCGGAGACGGGGCTGGCAGAGAGAATCAAGAAGGTCGCAAGTCAGATTCATGGCGTAAGAGGGATTCACAACCTCGAAGTCCATGACGCAGAGAACGGGCTTCACGTTGAGATGCATCTTGAGGCTGATCCTGATGCCAGCCTTGAGGCTGCACATGGAGTCGCAAGCAGACTGGAATCCGCTGTCAAGGCAAGCATTCGTGAGGTCGCTGAGGTCGTGACGCATATAGAGTCAGCGGAAGAGATGCCGCTCACCAGTGCAGACGTGACAACAGAATCCCAGCGGATCGTGAAATCTGTTAGAGATACTGCGTTGCAGGTGCCAGGTGTGAAGCGCTGCCGCGACGTTGCAGTTCACAGCGTTGAAGATGGGCTTCATCTCACTCTGACGTGCGTTCTTGACGCAGGACTGTCAGTGTCGGAAGCGCACGAGCTCTCCACGCGAATCGAGAGTGTCTTGCGCTCACGTATTGAGGGCGCATCCAGGGTCTTGGTCCACGTAGAGCCAGATCTCAAGGCCACCGTATCCTAGACTTGTATTCCGAGTGTTTTCTCCAAGACTTCCTTGAAACTGATCGATTTGCCACCAACGACTTTGAGTCTGGCTTTGATCTCGCCTTTGCTGGTCTCAACTATGTTGTATGAGTTGTGGAAGAATCCTCTGAGCCGCTCCGAGGAGACGCTTCCTGCGTGCAGTATTGGAAGATTCTGAACGTTCCACATCCATGGTCTGTGTCGGTGTCCGCCGAGCACTAGATCTGCTTTGGATCTAATGAGGGCTCGCAGGGCGTCTCCCGCATCTATGATCGGGATAGTGTCAGGTCCGGTGTCGGGGACTTGCACTAGGTGATGATGCATTATGACAACTCTGTACTTTCGTTTGTATCTTCTCAGAGTCTGCTGGAGCCAAACTACCTGACGGTGACCGATCTCGCCCTCGTCTCTCTCGGGTCTGGCCGTTCCAACGACGATCATAATGGTGTCATCAATCATCGCTGTTCTTCTGAATCTGAATGCCTGCTTGAAGAGCAGGTAACCAGTTGAACGATAGTCGTGGTTCCCGCTCGTCACGACAAGGTTCTTGCAGTTGAGGCCGTCCAGCCGCTTCCTCGCTTCTCGATACTGGCTTAGAAGACCGCTGTCAGTGAGATCCCCTGTAACCACGACGACATCAGGATCGAGGTTATTGATTTCCCTAGCGGCCTGTTCGAACACCGACGGTTGAAACTCATGTCCGCAGTGCATGTCTGATATGTGTGCTATCAGCAAATGAAATCGGCTCTGTAACTGAGTCAGAACGGTTGTCGAAGATATGAGTGTGTGGTTCTGGACCCGATGCTGTTCTTTCGCGCGGTTACTCGTTTTCGGCTCCCGACAGATCTGGCGGTTCTTCGGCTCTCTCGTGAAAGCCCTTTTCCTCAAAGTCTGATGCACGTTGGAGGGCGTCAGAGAGAGCTGTTTTCGGAATCAGGATGCTCATGTGCTTCTTCTCGTCGCCGGAATCACTTCGAAGTCTCAGCATGATCCAGTACTTCTTGGATTCCTTGTCAACGCAAAGGTCGATTCTAGCCTGCCAAACGTCAGAGGACAATTCAGAACCTCCATCGGTCTTTCCAACTAAGACATCGGATCGCGCACTTAAGAGAATCCGTTCCAGAGGGAACCGCTTGGAACAATCTTAGGTTGGGACACAATATAGTTGAGGGACCGTGACTCCGGGGAGAACGAGTCACGGTCCGTGTGGGGCGATGTTAGGCCGGGTATGCTGTCTTCGCTGCATGGAACCTGCACAGATCATTCCGTCTATTCGCCAAATTCGAACGACTGTTGTCGGAAATAGGATAGTCGGCGATGGTAATATTCCAACGCTCTTTCGTGGTTTCGCTGGCACATGATTGTTAGTTGCCCTAGCAAGGATCTTGGATCGGTCAAGAGCTGCGTTGTCACTGTTCTCGTTGACAGAGGCGGGAGATTGAATTCGAGTCTCGCGAGTCCTTGTTGACAAAATGGGGGTCCTCTTGGTTTGGAAAGCGGTTGGTTCTTCAGTGCTCGTCTGGGGTGCCATGCATACTGTACTGCGTGCCAGCGGTATCGGTTGGATGATTGTCGACGCGTGAGATACTCTGAGAGTTGCCATCGTGCCTTGGTTCACAGTTGTTCCCCAAGGACCGGCATAGGGAAGAGGTATATTAGTGTTCCCTTGGCGGCACACACACGTACCAGGCAGCCCGCATGTGCAGGCCGGACTTCGGCGAAGTGGAAATCCTCTCGCAAACCGATGTAAGGTTCACTTCTCTTCTAGAGTCTTGCCGCATTTCTGGCAGAATTTTGCGTCAGTCAGGTTCTTGTGTTTACACACTGGACAGGTCTTCATCGGGACTGATTCCAGTGAAGTGGAGCCTTTGACGAAGACCACATCTCCGATCTTCTCCACTTGATCAAACGCAAGGTAGGATTCCTCCTCTCTCCCTCTCTCGACGACGATGGCCAGCTTACCTTCATTCGACCATGCTAGGTCCTTCACGGTACCGATCTTCTTTGCTTCGCCGTCTATGATCTCTTTTCCAACGATCTCTTCCCGGCGACGCCACTTGACCAAGAAACTGTCTCCACAACTGACTTGGAATCATCCAGCGTATTTAGCATTGTCGAGTAGGCATCATGGGCGTGACCGCGTGCCCTGACAGCCTGAATAGCGTGACATAGCAGGCCTCTTTCAAGATTGAAATTCCCGTCTGCACAAGAAGTTCAGGAATTGGCGAGAGAACTCTGAGATGGTCAAGGCACGCGCTCTCGTTGTCGTTCTCAGTAAGGGTCAGACCGCTGTCAACATAGCTCGAAATATGCGCTTGATTGACCGCTCACTGAGGGTCTTCTCGATGGGCAACGAGCTTTGCATCCCACTTGCACGTCCGATTGAGGAGTCGGAGTCTGGGCGTCTCTCGGCCGCATTGGGTCCAATCAGGATCAAGGAACAAGAATTCAGAGAAAGGTCACAACGTCCTCGCACGTTGACAGAGGCGCTCGAAGGTGACTTGCCGCCCTATCTTCTTGCGGCCGTTCCGAAGTCTTTCGATATAATAGGGCATATAGCAGTCATTGAGGTGCCCGGCGAACTCGCTTCTTTTGAGGAGCTCATCGGAAAGAGTCTCTTGGAGATTTGTCCCAGTGTTCGGACCGTAATGGCGAAGGCCGGTGCGTTCTCTTCCGATTACAGAACGAGAGAACTGAGACTGATCGCAGGTGAGGACAATTCAATAACACATTACAAGGAACACGGTTGCATTTTCGAGCTGGATGTCAGGACGGTCTTCTTCAGTCCCCGACTTGGTCAAGAACGTTTGCGAGTTGCTTCCCAAGTTCAACCTGGTGAAACAGTAGTCGACATGTTTGCCGGAGTGGGTCCGTACTCTATACTCATGGCAAAGAAGCAGTCATTGTCTACTGTGTACGCAGTCGATTCCAATCCTTCAGCGTTCAAGTTCTTGGTATCAAATATACTCATTAACAGAGTCCTCAGTAACGTTAGACCAATGATGGGAGACGTTCGAGAAGTTGTCAAGTCTAACCTCTCGAAAGTGGCGGACAGGCTGATCATGAATCTCCCCGGCAAAGCCGCAGACTTTGTCGATGTCGCCTGCTCAAGCCTCAACAAGAGAGGAGGTGTAATCCATTTCTATTCATTCGAATCCGCCGAAAACCCATACGAGGTCGCCTCGGAGAAACTCAGAGGACGAATCGAGGCATCAGGCAGAGAGTTGAAGTCAATCTTGGCGACTCGGATCGTGAAAGAGATCGCGCCGTACCGTTTTCAGGTGGCCGTCGACGCTCGTGTGGGCTAGACTTGGTGGACAAGTCTAGAGTTCTGCGACAAGTTCGATCCGGATTCTCGTGCGTGGGTCACGTAGGATCTTGACGAATTCGCGGTCCAAGTCTAAGGCCGACTTGTCGGCCAGAATCATCATGGTTCTGTGGCAGACATAGTTGCTCTTGCGCGCAACTAGGTCATTCGGATCATCGAGCGTGAATCTTCTGTTTCCTCGTCCTCGAATCGTCTCGGTTCGGTTTCCCGCCTCGATCGTCAGCGTGACACGTGTCTCGTTATTCTTTGCCAGTTTCGAGAATTGAGTCGAGAGATCAGCGCACCCTTTGGAGGCGCACGTGGCAACTATGCAGTCTCCTCTCTCTGTCAGGTGGCCTTCCTTAGTAATCTCGAGTGTTGTTGGATGGTTTGCCCTGATCTTGGGGTATCCTGAAGCTTGGATTACTTCAGCGATCCGCATGATCAGATTCGCTCTCTTGTCTGGCGCGATGGCTTCTAAGGCTTTTATCGGTGCCCTGCTCTAGGCGCTGTGTGGATCGGGCGCTAGGTTTGATGGACTTCTCTGAGAAGCGGAGAAGAGCTGTCGAGGCGCTTCGATCAGAAGGAATTCTACGCGACAATGTTATCGCTCGTGCGATGATGACAGTTCCACGTGAACTGTTCTTGCGAACTGAGGAGATGCCGTATGCATATGTTGATTCGCCGCTCCCAATCGGTCACGGGCAGACAACGAGCGCGCTGCACATGACGGCGCTGTTCTGCGAGTATGCTGAAATGAAGCCGGGCCAAAAGGTGCTCGAGGTTGGTGGAGGTTGCGGCTACATGAGTTGCGTTTATGCAGAGGTCGTCGCTCCCAGCGATAAGCCTGAACACGAATGGGGTCATGTTTGGTCGGTTGAGATAATCAAGGAGCTCGCTGAATTCGCAAGAACCAATGTCGAGAAGGCAGGATATGCGAGCAGAGTAACAGTGGTTCACGGAGACGCTTCTGTAGGTCTCTCGGAGAATGGTCCTTATGACGTGATAATCGTAACGAGCGCCGCTCCCGACATTCCGTCTCCGTTGGAGGAGCAACTTAGCGCTGGCGGCGTCCTGCTGATACCGATTGGAACGCCGCACTTCTTCCAAGAACTCTTTCGCGTGAAGAAGGCAGATAATGGGAAATTGACGCGTGATAACTTGGGCGGCGTTGCATTTGTGCCTCTCAGAGGTCGACTTGGCTGGCGTGGATAAGGCCTTGTTCTTGGAAGGCTCGGCCTGTCAGACTAGAATAGTATAGGGCAACCGCCACTGCGGCCGGGAATCCCCAACTCCCAAAACACGCGAGCGTCCCCAGGTTCAGGCGCGCACCTCTCAGGAGGAGGTTGATAGACGTACCTCTGAGGTGGAGGCTGGTACTCGTATACCTGCCCAGGAGGTTGATAGACGTACCTCTGAGGTGGAGGCTGGTACTCGTATACCTGCGCAGGAGGCTGATACACGTACTGCTGAGCTGGGGGCAGGTAGGAATATTCCTGTGCAGGTGGTTGATAGTAGACATCGGGCGGTTGAGGAGTATAGCACGTCATGGGCAACAGGCACACGTGCTCTCTTGGCGGCCTCGGGACATAATAGTAGGACATGTCTGACTCGCTTGTAGAGCAGAGTGGGAAAGATGGATAAACGTTACGCGAGACCGTGCAACGTTCATGGCAAGAGTCTGACCTAGAATCGCATGAAGAGGTATCGTTTGTTTGAACAAGCCCACCATTGCCTCGCCTTGAAACTGGCATTTGAGTTGTTTTGGCATACAAGGTCAAATGCCGAAGCGGATGCCAGTCTTCAACAAGCTCACGGAAAAGGGAGACATCAGCCGAAATAGCGATCGAGTGTGGGTTTCGTTGCTGGTCTTCCTATACCTGCTTCCATCCTGTCCAGAGCCTTTCTAACGCGGTCCTCGCTGAAGTCCCGCTCCTTGCACAGAAAATCCACAACTTCTTCGATGTTTGGTTTTGTCCAGTTGAGGCTGTAGTCAGACCTGACTCCTGGCTTCAGGAAGAGTTCTTTGATTCTGCTGACGTTCTCAGGCAGGTCAAGATTTGGGGTTCGAGCCGCAATTGTCGTTATGTCGCCAAACTCCCTAACCAATTTCAGTGCGGTCTTGGGCCCGATTCCTTTGACGCCATCGGGATTGTAGTCAGTGCCCACCAGTATTCCGACATCCACGAGCTGTTCACGAGTGAGACCCAGTTCGGCAAGCGTCGTGGCGAGTTCGAAGATCTCGGGTTCAATCTCGATGTATGCCTGCCTGTTGGGCAGCTTTCTTCTTCCGGATATGGTGAGATTCTTCACCATGCGTGGTGCTCCGAAAAGCAGCGAGTCATGATCTTGGGATGCCGCGGCCCAGACATCGCCCTTGGCAGCCATATAGGCTGCTTGTGCTTCGCCTTCTGAGGGGGCTTGCACGCATGGAATACCAAGGCCCTTCAGTAGTCGCTTCGAGTCCTCGATCATGAGTTCTTTTACTGTTGCGGTTGCCTGAGCATACCTCCTCGCATCCTCAGTGCTTCCCGCCTTGATTGCGGCTTCGTACTTGACGGCGGCTTCCTCTCTGACCTTTCGTCGCCGCTTGATCTCCATCTCTTTCATCTCCGGGGGCTGGCCGTCGAAGACGTAGGCAATTCGAATTCCTTTCTCGCTCAGGTTGGCTGTTCTGTAGAGGATGCCGCTGAGGTGGCTGGTGACTCTCCTTTGCCTATCCATTAGGGGAGTACCATCGGGCTGCCTGATTATTGCCAGAAACTGGTAGAGGGTGTTGTACGCGTCAACGGCTAAGCTCTTGCCTGATAGATCATCCAGGAGCACTTTCCGTCTCCGCAGGACCTCGCCTAGATCTACTCCCAAGGCAGCAGCCTCAATCTGGGTCTTGGTGGGTCTCTGTAAAGGCTATTGCGAGTGCTCGGAAGGTCAGTGGAACAAGTCCTACCAGACGAGACTGGGCACTTGTACCGGAATAGTACGTCCTGGGGGTTCACGGAGGTAGACGTAAGATGCGTCGGGCGGAATACTGTTACCGAAACGAAACGGAATACCGTTCCTTCGGAGCATCACTGCAAGGGGCAAATAGTAAGAGCCTGGTCTCGAGAGAATATGCTGAAATCTCTCACGTGAGATCTCCACCTCGGAATCGAGTGTTCCGTCTGCAAATCCTCGTACGTGCCATTCCAGCATATCCGTGAGAGGTCTTGACACGCCGAATCTTTGTCCGACCCGCCATTCTTGAAAGAACGGATCCCTGAATCCTACTCTACGAAGTAGCCCCGCCAGTCTTGGAATGTGGTCAGGGCGGATTCTCAAGGCGTTTCTTGTGTGTAAGCTCATCATGGTGGTATATCTCGTTCTCGTTCTGATGAATGGCCGACGCTAGATCTGGAAGCGACTGAGTTTCTTCGAATCTTGAACTGCGATCAATTTCATTTGTCTCTCTTGCTTTAAAATACCCTCTACCATGCATGGATATGACAATAGGACCGTCAAGGTTGCAGATCTTTGAGTTCTGAACTACTCTGGGTCAACGACTTCCTCTCAAGTGGAATAGGGCAGGAACCCGACGTTCTTGGAGATCTTCGCATTGTACGAGGGCCTTCCGCTGATCTCTGCATACGATGCAGGGGAGGCAGAATGCTCTGCGGTAAGATATCTTGCCCTCTTCTAGCGAAAGCCAGAGCGATAGCCACCTACAATAGCCTCGTCGCCTCTGATCATATAGATGGTTCAACACCCCCTGGCGTGTTCGTAGGCAGATTTGGGTACCCCCGGGTTTCTATTGGTCCTTTGATACCTCCATGCCACGGAGACACGTCGATATTAGACACGCCTGAGCTTTGGCTCGGCAAGACCATACAAGAAATAGTCGACATGAGATACTCGCTGGTTAGGGGCAAGACCCGCGTCAGTATCTTCGATGCGCAGGAACCTTTCGGGATGGTTGATCGGCTCCAAGAGCTCACAATGAGCGTCGCCCCTGCAGAATCAGAGGCCCGGTTCGCAGGCAAACCTGGAGGTTCCCTTACACTGAGCGACGAGGTACAGCCGTTTGGTCCCTCAGCTCCGCTCCGGAGTTTTCAAGCTTGGGGCGTCAAGGCGGACAGACGAGTTGAAAAGGCATACTATGACCGGGATCTGAATGCCGCTGACGCGATAGTCGCCCTGCACGATGATGGCGTGCAAGTCACGCGCATACAGAGAGCCCTTAGTATGGGTATGTTTGGAATTGGATCGAGAAGGAGACTTGTCCCGACCCGCTGGAGCATAACCGCCGTCGACAGCACGGTCTCCGAACGAATGCTCGATGACATCAAGCATCTTCCCTCCATAGACGATTTCCGAGTTCACACCTTCCATTACATCGACAACAGGTACGTTGTGATGCTCATGCCTGAGAAGTGGTCTTACGAGTCGATCGAAGCCTGGTTCCCTGGAACGGCTTGGAATGAAGGCGGTGACTATCCGGCAATGATGGGCGATCATGAGGGGTATCAAGGAAGAACAACTTATGCGAGCATTGGTGGCTGCTACTATGCTTGTCGACTTGCGATCGCAGAGCATCTCATGAAAGAAGGGAGACAGAGCTCAGCATTGGTTCTGAGAGAGATTCACCCAGGTTACATTCTGCCTGTAGGAGTCTGGAACGTGAGAGAAAGCGTGAGAGCAGCACTTTCCAGAAGCCCAGAGAGATTCGACAACTTCAGCTCGGCGTTGGAGTACGGCTTGTCGAGGCTAAGCATTCCACGCAGGGCTTGGCTGCAATGTAGCCACATGCTGAAGGAGGCTTTCTTCCAGAGACGAATTGACAGATACTTCGATGCGCAGCAACCTGCGGCGCGTTCGCGAGCTAGTCCCCTAGCCCCTTGAGGCCTTCTTCTTCAGTCTGCGTGTGGTATTTCCTGACGTATCCCTCTCTCAGCGCGCCTGCCGTGCTCAGGTTCACGATCGTGTTCGTGCTAGCTTCACCCGTGAGTTTTCCTAGGTCGCCTTTGGATTGTCTCCACTTGAGGTGAGTGTTTCCGCTCTTCGAGTTGTAGATGATCCCGAGGACGTTCGAGACTCGCGTGAACCTTATGTCTCTGATCTGCTCAAGGGTCTCCTTGTCCTCAGCCTCGACATACATCGTCCCATTTTCCGCAGCCCTTTCAGGGAAGATGCTCTCGTCGCCGACGAAGTCGTCAGGAATGAATGAATCACAGGTGCTCACAATCATGAACCGTCTAAAACTGCCCAAATCGCAAACGGTGTCGATCTTCAAGCGCATCACGCACTCTATTGCGAGCGTAGGTTGGGGCGACTAGAAATAGGTCCCGGCGAGAGAATGAGATATGCCTGTCGGTCCTTTGGCGTAGCTGTCATCCCACACGATCCGTCTGGATTGGCAGCCCAGCTGGGTGGATCTGTGGGGCACGGTCGCGAGCAACGGATAAATAAACGACGTCTGGTGCCCTGTAGGAAAAGAAGGCGTTTAGGCTGAGCGAAACTAGAACGGTACGAATGCCAACCTGCACTTGGTGTTCGAGAACCATAATGCCTGGGGAAGGCGCGGTCCGTTTTCCCTGTCCGAATTGTGGTGAGGTCATCATATGGCGCTGCGAGAAGTGTAGGACCTTCGGTAGACCTTACAAGTGCGCGAAGTGCGGGTTCACGGGACCATAGGCAGTGACTGTGCTTGGCCAAAGTAGTCGCACAAATCAAGATCTTCCCCACCGAGATCACAGTGGATCTTGCAGAATTGAGGAAGAAGGTTGAGAAGGCGCTGCCACCCGGAGCAACGGTTGCGAGGTTCGATGAGGAGCCTATAGCCTTTGGGCTCGTGGCATTGGTTGCAAGAGTCGCAATGCCAGAGGCAGAGGGGCAGATGGACAAGGTTGAAGACGCCCTGAAGTCTGTGGAGAATGTAGGTGAGATTCAGGTCGTCAATGTTTGGCGGACCTGAGTTTTGTTACTAAAAGTAACGCTTATATTCATGGAACGTTACCCATAGTAACAGACCTAGCGGGCTCGGTAGCGGGAAACCCGGGCTCCAAGCACGATCAAAATGAAGGAATGAAGAGACGTGGTAGGAAAAGACATTCAGTTGAGAGTCGCCGACGCACGACAAAGAGATGTCGGCCACGGGAAAGTGAGGATAGACAATGAGACAATGCAGAAACTCATGATCACTGCAGGTGACTTTATCGAGATCCATGGCAAGAAGATGACAGTCGCCGTCGCCTGGCCTGCGTACGCGGAAGACCAAGGCGAAGAGATCGTACGAATGGACGGCCTGATCAGAAGGAACGCGGGTGTAGCACTGAACGAGTATGTGGTGCTCAAGAAGGCCGATGTAAAAGACGCTCAGGCGATAATCTTCGCGCCAACCGACGTTAGGCTAAGCGTCGACGAGGAATTCGTCAGTTTTGTGAAACGCAGATTCATGGACATGCCGTTTGTCGAAGGCGACATGACTCTTCTGTCCATCTTCGGAAGCGCGGTCCCACTTGTAGTTACACGGACTAGACCGCACGGTCCAGTCAAGATACTCGAGACCAGTCACGTACAAGTTCTCAGCGAGCCGACGCCGGAGAAGAAAGGCATCTCGATGGTCACCTACGAAGACATCGGAGGTCTTCATGAAGAGATACAACGTATCAGAGAGATGGTCGAGCTTCCTCTTCGGCATCCAGAATTGTTCCAGAGGCTCGGCATCGAACCGCCTAGAGGAGTCTTCCTCTACGGTCCTCCGGGATGCGGCAAGACGCTCTTGGCAAAGGCTGTTGCGAACGAGTCTGACGCAAACTTCTACGTGATCTCCGGGCCGGAGATAATGTCAAAGTTCTACGGCGAATCCGAAGCAAGGCTCCGGGAGATATTTCAGAAGGCACAGGAGACCGCGCCGAGCATCGTATTCATCGATGAGATGGATGCAATCGCACCAAAGCGCGAAGAAGTCACGGGCGAGGTTGAACGGCGCGTTGTCGCGCAACTTCTCTCACTTATGGACGGAATGGGAACCAGAGGCAACATCATAGTCATCGGCGCAACAAACAGACCTAACGCGATCGACCCGGCGTTGAGACGTCCTGGCAGGTTCGACAGGGAGATAGAGATCGGCGTTCCTGACAAGCAAGGCCGCAATGAGATCGTGCAAATACACACGAGGAACATGCCGCTTGCCGAAGATGTTGATATTAAGCGCCTTTCGGACATCACACACGGATACACGGGAGCTGACATCTCGTCGCTCTCGAGAGAAGCGGCGATGAAAGCGCTCAGGCGTTACATGCCCGAGATAAACTTGGAAGAGGAACGAGTCCCACCCGAAATACTGGACAAGATGGTCGTGAAGGAAGACGACTTCCTCTCCGCGTATCGGGAGATCACCCCCACAGCAATGAGGGAAGTCTACGTTGAAGTCCCATCAGTGCGTTGGAGGGAGGTCGGAGGACTCGAGCAAATCAAGAACGAGCTAGTGCAGTCGGTCGAATGGCCTCTGAAGAAGCCAGAGGTCTTCAAGAGGATGGGCATCAAACCGCCAAGAGGCATACTACTCTATGGTCCACCAGGATGCGGTAAGACTCTGCTCGCACGAGCTGTCGCAACAGAAAGCGAGGCCAACTTCATCTCAGTTAAGGGGCCGGAGATATTCTCCAAATGGGTTGGGGAATCCGAGAAAGCGATCAGAGAGGTCTTTAGGAAGGCAAGGACTGCAGCACCTGCAATAATCTTCTTCGACGAACTCGATTCGATTATTCCCAGAAGAGGAGCAGGCTACTCCGACTCCGGAGCGACCGAGCGAGTAATCAGTCAGCTCTTGACAGAAATGGACGGAATAGAATCACTCCAAAACGTAGTCGTAATTGCTGCAACGAATAGGCCCGACATCCTCGACCCGGCGGTGATGCGGCCGGGCAGGTTCGATCGGCTAATTGACGTACCGGCACCAGACGCAAAGGCGCTCATGCAGATCTTCAAGATCCACACCCGCGACATGCCTCTCTCAAAGGATGTGGTCCTGCAAGAGATCGCGGAGAAGGCAAGAGGGTACTCCGGAGCAGATGTTGAGGCCCTCTGCAGGGAGGCAGCCATGAACGCGCTTAGGGACAGCGTAGATGCCAAAGAGGTTACGCGCAAAGACTTCGACAAGGCAATGGAAACGATCAAACCCAGCATCAATGAAAAGATGGAAGAGTACTACTCACAGTTCTCTGAACGATCCAGAAAAGAACGAGTTATTCCAACCGCGATTATCTCATAGGACAAGTGCAGGAGAGTTCGATGAACAAGGTCTGGGGACCCCGCCCCCTCAACTTAGCGGTAGTTGAGGCCCTCCAACGCAAGGGGCCCCTCACCGACGGTGATCTGCTGGATCAAGTCAGAGAGACCTACGGTGAAATCAGCTTCCGAGAACTGAACAACGTCCTCCTCAAGCTCGAAATCAACGGTATCCTACGCGTCTCGCGTCTTATGAAAGGAAAGAGACGAGTAGAACTCGTTGCGCCCAGACCGTCATAGCCCATTGTCACATGCCTCTTCACGACCCTTATCTACCACGATACGTCTCGGAACGAACACCCAGCTTCCTGCCTCAAACGAAGAGGCTACTCTCAACCGAGGGATGGATGCCCAGTGAGTCTTGACGCTGACATCATTGTAGTCGGCTGCGGTGTAGCCGGTGCTACAGCCGCCGAAACCGTGGCCTCCTTAGGATCAAGAGTGCTTCTGCTTGAAGAACACGATCGAGTTGGAATGCCGTCGCACTGCTCGGGTCATGTCGGCATCAACAGCATGAAACGTCTAGGCGTCTCACTACCAAGCCAGATCATAAAGAACCAGATTCGTGGTGCGGCCTTCCATTCACCATCAGGTCAGGTTCTCCATCTTGAGCGTCAAACCCCAATCACATGGGTCCTTGACCGCCGAGCATTCGATGAGCACTTGGCGAACAGAGCTCAGAAAGCAGGAGCACAGATCCACTTCAATTCACGGGCCATCTCGACCCAAACAACTGACGATAATCGGATACGAGTACAAGTCTCAGCTGGTGCCAAGCCACACACGCTCACCTGCCGCCTTCTTGTGGACTGTGAAGGCGCATCGCCAACACTCATACGTCTCCGATCTGCAAGCGAACGCCGTGAACTGATGTGGGTGAATTCCGCTCAGGTCCACGTCGACCGTGTTGAAGACTTGAATCCGGACGTGGTGGAGGTGTACCTCGGATCTGCGTACGCACCCGGATTCTTTGCGTGGATAATCCCTTGGCGAGATGGATCTGCAAAGGTTGGACTCGCCACTCGCGAGGGCAACCCGCGTCTCTTCCTCGAGAGATTCATGACAAAACATCCCACCGTTTCTCGGAGACTAAAGAACGCGCAACGAGCTGGTGCTTCCTTTCATCCCATACCTTTGGGCGGACCAATTCCGAAGACCCAGCACTCAGGCATGCTGATTGCTGGGGATTCAGCGCAGCAGGTGAAACCAACAACCGGTGGGGGAATTGTGTTCAGCCTCATCTGTGGAAGGATCGCTGGCGAGGTCGCTCATGACGCGTCCACAACGGGAGACACGTCTGCGTCGTTCCTCTCTAGGTATGAGAGACGGTGGAAGCGCGAGATAGGCCGTGATCTTAACGCAATGCGACACATTCGGAGGATGCTATTCAGGCTCCCGGACCGTCGACTTGAGAAGATCTTCTCAGTCGCTCGAACCTTTGACGTTGCTGCGATTCTGAGCAAGGCAGACGACATAGACATGCAGGGCAAGACTCTGACCAAGTTGGGACTCGATCCTCGTTTGACGATAAGCATGCTCTGTTCCTCGATCCTCTCACTGGCATTCATCGTAGAATCCCGCAAGACAGAGGCCTGACCCGTGCTCCGTCTATACCTACTCTAGCAGAATCCGGGCAAGTTGTTCGGGTTCTATGTTGCCGCCAGTAAGGAGGAGCACAACTTTGTTTCCGGCCAGTTGGTCTTTGACCTTGAAAGCTGCGGCCGTGGACGCGGCGCCCGACAGCTCCGCTACCTGTCCCGTTGCTCGCAAAATGATTCTGATCGCTTGTCTCATCTCTTGATCGCTGACGAGTACTATATCGTTCAGCTTCTCTCTCAGAATTTTCAGCGGCAACTCGTATGCCCGGCTTGTCGCAAGACCCTCAGCAGCCGTCTTCACCCCACCAGTGGATGTCATCGTACCATTCTTCCATGAGTGATAGAACGCGGGTGCGCCTTCGGCCTGCACGCCCATCACCTTGACGCGGGGATCCAAACTCTTGTACACTATGCATGCGGCCGAAGCTCCTGACCCACCGCCGATCGGATTGATGACTACATCTACGTCTGAGAGTTCCTCGAAGACTTCAAGATGCATAGTTCCGACGCCTTCGTATAGCAGCGGCTCGTTGATGCCATGCACATGTAGGAATCCTTTCTGGGAGGTCAGTCTCTCTGCGTACTCACGGGCCTCCTCAAAGTAGGTGCCGTGAAATATGACCTCGGCGCCTAGGTCCCTGATCGCCTCTGTCTTCATCTGCGGAACCCCATGTGGCATGACAATGCGAACATTGACTCCGAACAGCGAGCCTGCGTAAGCGATCGACTGGGCGTGATTTCCGGTTGAAGCTGTGATGACTCCGCGGCTGAGCGCCTGTTCCTTCATTCTCTCCATGTAGTAGACGCCTCCGCGAACCTTGAACGCTCTCGTTGGCTGGAGATTCTCCAGTTTCAAGTAGATTTGGCACCCAAGAAGGTTCGAGAGTCTTCGTGAATACAGAAGTGGAGTTGGCTTCAGATACCGGTTGACTATGTCTCTTGCAGAATAGACATCCTCCAGCTGTGGAATTCTTAGCGGCTCCAATTCTACTCCAACTCTCTGTTCTCGAACCTGGTCAAGCGCCCGAAGCGCTGCTCATTGCGGTCCAGTACTCTTAGCCAAATCGCCTATAGATGCCTATCACGCTTTTGTATCGATTCACTGAAGGCGTCAATCACTTGACGGATAATGCAGGAGAATCGAGCATTAGAACCTTATCAGGCAAAGTCGCCAAGCTGACTGATCTAGTCCGCTACCAAGAAAGCGCCATAGTAAGCAAGACAATAGTGGAAAAGAAGGCGGGGACTGTGACACTATTCGCCTTTGATAGAGGGCAGGGACTGAGTGAGCATACTGCACCATTCGATGCTCTTGTCTGCATTCTCGATGGAGAAGCAACGGTCACGGTCTCGGGCAAGAGTCACCGGTTGAAGGAAGGGGAAGCGATTCTAATGCCGGCGAATGAGCCCCACGCCTTGGAAGGACCTGGGAAATTCAAGATGATGCTGACTATGATACGTTCCTAGTCTCAAACTGTTCGGGAGCGGTGAGGAATCAAGTTACTTTCGCGATGAGAGTTGTTTGAAGGCCTCCGTTAACGCTGGCACGACTTTGTAGATGTCACCCACGATTCCGTAGTCGGCATACTCGAAGATGGGCGCCTTTGAGTCGGTGTTCACGCACACCACAATGCGGGCGTTCTGAATACCTGTAATGTGTTGTATCTGTCCAGAGATGCCGCAGGCGAGATACAGTTTCGGTGCGACCTTCTGACCGGACAATCCTACGTATTGATCGATCGGGAGCCATTTCAGATCCTCAGCGATCGGTCGTGAGCACCCGACGACACCGCCGATTGTCTTCGCGAGTTCTTCGATTATTGGCATGTCTTCTTTCTTCTTGAGGCCGCGTCCAAACGAGACAATAGCCTCAGCTTCTGTAATCCTGACGCCCGCGAACTGCTTCGGCTTCCGGCCAAGCACCTTCACGGGAGATTCAGCCATTTTTGGTTGAACTTGGACGGTCTCTCCGGTTCGGCTCGGATCCTTGCTCAGTGGTTGGAAGACTCCTTTCGGGAGAGTGAAGATCTGTGGCCTAGATCGAATGATGAGCGTCTCAGTAATATTGCCTCCAAGCACAAGGCGATCGACAACCACACACTTCTTCTCTGGGTCAATATCTAGTTTGGAGCATTCTGTGCAACATCCAGTCTTGAGCCGTTCCGCAAGTCTAGCAGCGAGTTCGAGTCCGCTTCGAGTCGCCCCGATAAGTATGACATCTGGCCGGTAGGTCCGAGCCATCTCAGTCAGTACATCCGAGTATGGATGAACTTCGAACGCCTTCAATGATGGGTCCTGAACGGTGTAGACTTTGTCTGCGCCGAAAGCTATGAGCTCCTTGCTCGTTTCCGTAACGTTGTCACCGAGGAGGATGGCTGCCAGGTAGGTTCCGAGTTTGCCTGAGAGTTCGCGCCCCTTTGAGAGTAGCTCTCGCGTTACCGCGGGGTTTTCGGAGAAAACCCAGACTCCTTCGTGTTTCTGACTGGTTGTCAAGTTACCTTCACCACTCCTTCGCCGGCTAGGGTGCTAGCAAGTTTCTCCGCAGCCTCCTTCGGCTCACCCTGTATCAGGATCCTCTTCCTTTCGCCAGTGGCTACAGCTGTTTTCAAAGGCTCGGTCAGCGACCCGTCACGACCAAGCTCGCTGGGTTTCAATCCTACGTCCGCAACCGTCCAAGCTGTCATCGGTTTCTTTGAGGCAGCCATTATGGCCATGAGTGTCGGAAGTCTCGGTTCATTGATCTCGCGCGAGACCGTGATGAATGCTGGAAGTTTGGATTCCACTGTCTCGTACGAGTCCTCAAGACTTCTCTCAGCGACGACCTTCCCATCTTGAATCATGATCTTGATAGCGTAGGTTATCTGGGGAATGTTCAGGATCTCTGCCGTTCGAGGTCCAACCTGGAACGAGAACTGATCTTCAGACGTTTCGCCGCACAGTACTATGTCGAACTGCCCGATCTTCTTGATTCCTGCTGCCAGAGCGAACGCTGTGGCATGAGCGTCTGAGTTCTCGAACTCCGGGCCTGTCAGCATGTAGCCTTCGTCTGCTCCCATTGCTATGGCCTCACGGAGTGCTTCCTTTGCCTGCGCTGGTCCCATCGTGAGCACTGTAATCTTTCCGCCGAGTTTCTCCTTCAGCCTAACGGCTTCCTCAATCGCATTCTTGTCCGATTCACTGATGACGCGGGCCACGCCCTCCGTTACGAGTTTCTTGTTGGTCCGGTCAATTCGCAGATCTTGCGTGTAGAAGACCTGCTTGGCAAGCACAATTATGTTCGGCAACGTCTCTCCTCCAACAGGCGATCCGCTCCTATAACCGGCTGGGGTTTATGATACTGACTATTCCAGGGCTTCTGCGACTAGCTCGGCGATGTCCCGGATAGGCATCTTATCCGAGGTGCCAAGTGCCTTCGACGCATCCTCGAACATGGAGATGCAGTAGGGGCAAGCTGCCGCCAAGATGTTTGGAGCCAGTTGCCGCGCCTCATCGATCCTTATCACGCTGCACTTCTTCTCGGCTTCGACGGTATACCAAGTGTTTCCTCCGCCTCCCCCGCAGCAGAAGCTCTTCGTGCGAGATCGTGGAAGCTCGACGAGTCTCCCATTGGAAAGTGTGCGAATGATGGTTCGCGGGGCCTCGTATTCGTCATTGTATCTGCCCAGGTAGCACGGGTCATGGTACGCGATGGTCTGCTCGATTCTTTTCCTAAGTTTCAGCTTTCCCTCGCGCAATAGTTCGGCTATCAGTTGAGTGTGGTGTATGACTTGAAATGTTGCGCCGAATCTTGGGTACTCGTTCTTGAAAGTGTTGTAGCAGTGAGGACACTGTGTCACGATCTTCTTGACGCCACGCTTGTTCATTAAGTCGATCAGCTCCATGGCTGCTTGCTGGAATCGTCCTTCTTCTCCGAGTCGGCGTGCAACCTCGCAGTTACACTTCTCTTCATTTCCTAGTATCCCGAACTTGATCTGAGCCGCCTTCATGATCTTGACGAGCGCTCGAGACACCATCTGGTTTCGTGTGTCGTACGAGCCAGCGCATCCAACCCAGTACAGGAACTCTTGGTCGGGTTCATCGCCGTACGACTTGACGTCAAGTCCCTCCGCCCATTTCGCTCGGTCAGAACTGCCAAGTCCATAGGTGTTGCCGACCGTTGTCAGGAAAGTCAACAGATCTCTCTTCTTCTTGTCCAGCTTGCCTTCCGCCATCAGATGCCGGCGCATGTCACAGATTGCTTCGACATGATGGATCAGAACCGGGCATTCCTGAACGCAGGCGCGACAGGTGGTGCAGGCCCAAAGCTCCTCCGGATCCACTGTTTGCCCATGCAGCTGTTTCGCAGTGTCCGGGGGCTGCAGCTCAAGGTTCTTCAGTTTCAGTATAAGATGCATCGGTGACAGTTTCGTTCCTCCTGCTTTTGCCGGGCATGCGTCTGAACAACGCTGGCATAGCGTACAAGCATCGAAGCTGAGTTTCTGTCGCCATGTGAAGTCGTTGATCTCCGATGCTCCCACCTTCATGTCGAAGTTGCCTGATTCCATCATCTGTTTGAGATCGAACGGTGTCGTCATCTCGCCCTTGATCGTAATCGGCGCACAGTAGACGTTCGTCGGCGACGTGATCAGGTGAATCAGACGGGAGTTCGGTACGTACGCAATCAGCGAGAAGACCAATGCGGAATGAATCAGAAAGAGGGTGGGGTAGAGTTCCACGAGCACTTTAGGTCCTAGAGGCGCGAAGAGTGGTGAGAGTACTTCTCCAACAGGGGAGGCCCAAGCCCACGTGTTGACTCCCATCATGAGGAACCCGGACACAGCCATCGCGACTATAACGCCGAATACGAAGGAATCTTCCCAAGCTGTCTCAAGAGGAGGCCCGGTAGCTCTGAGGCGTTTGTATTCGAGCAAAATCAATCCAAGAGCGAACAGGAGAGCTAGGTAACCAACGATACTCTCCAAAATCGGAAAGAACATCCCCAGCAACAGCAGGAACCCAATCATCGAGATGAGCGCATGCATCGTTCCATTGTACTTCTTGTCGAGAATCTTCGCCTGCACCAAGCCGAAGTAGACGAGTCTCCTCATCCGTGAGAGTGTTGTTCCCTGAATTTGCTCTGCTCTGCCTTGTTTCCATGCGTGCAGATGTCGTCTGATTCCAACGACGAAGATGTACGCACTGATGATGCCGATCGCATACCAGGCGATCACGAAGGGTAGAGGAACATGCTGGAAGACGTCTCTGATAATGTCCATGCCTAAGCCTCTTTTGTGCTTCCCTTTACCGCATGACGACGCAGTATCACAAAGAATGGTGCGGCGACGACGACTGGAACAATGACAACGATCGACCCTAGAGCGAGGTTCATTGAGCCGATTGGGATGGAGAGATACGATGAAAGGATCTCATTTAGCGCGTATAGAGTCAGTGTCGAAAGGAGCCCAATGGCCCAAACTCCGACAGCTGTCTTCAATGGCCTCCGAAGCGCACGCACCTCATCGCCACGGTCGATGACGGGCATTAGGACAAGCACTAGGAACATCGCGGCAGCTATCAGTATGCCAACCACTTTGGCGCTCAACAGGTCGATCCCGAACACTGTGGCAGGAGGAACAAAATGGACGACCTCATAGAGCCAACCAACCCACTTGAGAAGTCCATACGCCCAGAGAAAGTACCATTCAGGAGCTATGAACTGCGGCGTGAGAAACTTATTCGCTGGATCGCCCGGCACCTGGACGGCGAATGCTCCCAAGAGCAGGACAATCCCGAGAGTGACAAGCGAGAGTATCAGTACAGGAATTATCTGCTGCGGTAGGAAGAGGCCGAAGAGCGGTCCTGCCTGCCTCTGACCAGCCTTCCTAGGTTTCCAAACCTCTTCAGGTTCGGACACGCCTTGCAGCAGAACCAACAGTATGTGCGCGCCAACCAAGATTATGGCTACAACCGGCAGAAGGCTCACGTGGTAGTAATACATCCTCACCAGAGTGACGGGGGACAGAGTTGTTCCACCAAGAAGCAATTGCGCAATCAAGTCACCGACAACCGGGATTGATCTCATTATCTGCACGCTAATCGTTGCGGCCCAGTAACCGAGCTGATCCCATGGAAGCAGGTATCCAGAAAACGAGTACGCGAGCGCCAGACCCAGCGAAACCGCGCCTAGCAACCATGAGAGCTCCCTTCCGACTCTGTAGGGGCTGCGGAAGAACGCCCAGAAAGCGTGGATCGCGAGCGCGGCCACGAGCAGATTCGCTCCCCATTGATGTATGCCTCTGATTAGCGCTCCGAGCGGAACGAACTTCATGATGTTTTCAACGCTCAAGTACGCCTCCGTTGGAGTTCCCGGATCACCGACAGCTGAGGGCACATAGTTGAAGGCCAAAAGGAGACCCGTGATGCCCTGTAGAATAGCGAGAAACGCCACTATCGAACCAACGTAGTAGTATGGATATGTGAGCCAGAAGATCTTTGACTTGTTTTGTCTTGTATAAGTGCTCGGCAGAGCGAAATTGATACTTCTCTGACCTTCTGCGATCAGCGGAGAGATGTTGAAGCGACCATCAATCCACTCGTAGAGTCTCTTCATTCTCGATGACATGATATGACTCACCCGCAATAATCATAGAGTCCAAGATCCTTCGCAACTCCGGCAACTTTCCCATCTTGGATCTCTATCGGTATGATCGGCGCGGCTCTCGGCGGCGGACCTGCGATCACTTGGGCCCCAAGATACTCGGTCCCGTTTAGCATAGTGTCTTTGATGATGTTGTAGGGATCGAAGGCTCCGTCATGGCATCTGCAGAACAGCACGTCCTCATTCGGTCGGTCCAAGTGCCAAGTCGATATGCAGCATAAATGAGTACAGAAGGCTGCGAAAGCAACTAACCCGCTAGTGGCAGTTGCACCTCGGAGCTTGCTCTCATCGACACGTATGACGATGGCTGAGTATTTTCCACGCCAAAGAACGCCTGCGCCTTTCCCGACTTGGTCGAAATCCTCTAGTTTGACATCGGTTCCTGATCTGTCGGAATACCATGCGCCCTTCTCCGGTCCATACTTGAAGACGTTATCGACTTCGCCTTCCTCACCTCCAGCGCCCGCGCTTGGAAGAAGCGACATGAGTAGCGACAGAAATGAGAGCACAGTTCCCGCAATCCCTAGTGAGACTAGTGTCTGAACGAACTGACGCCTGTCTATTCGGCGTCGAGACTTCGGTTTACCGGCGGCTTTCTCAGTCATGCTCCTCACCCTCAGGAGGCTTCTTCGACAGGCTTGCCGCAACGAGTTCCAATCTCGTTTTCCTCGTGAAGGCTTCACTCATGAACGTACTCCTGTAGACTGCTAGAATCGCTGCCGCGAGGAATGTTGCGATGGCGAGCATCGTTCCGACTGCGATTGAGCCCATCCCTTGAAGGGCACTCACAACTATCAGAATATCCAAGGCGAGTTCTAAGATCACGAGCGTCGTTATTCCGATGTATGCAGCATCCGATGACGAGAGAGGATTCTCAAGTCTCGCCACGTCCCTTGGTCCGAGCGGACTCAACTGTGGCATCGCTTTGTCTCTGTCTGATCTGAGAACGTAGTACATGATGCCCATCAGGAGGAAGACCAAGAGAAAAGCGATGAGCCCAGCATCGAATGAAGGAATCTCTATGACCAGTGCTGTCTTGCTGAAGGCTCCGAGGGGGCCGACAATTGCGAGTTCCATCGGAGGATCGATCGCTGAGTACCCTTCCTCACCGTATATTAGTCCTCCTTCCGATTCGTGCCCTGCCTTCGCAGGCCTGAAGATCCTCAATACTTGTTAACTATACTAGTCTGAGTGACTCTCACTATTTCAACACGATTGAGGAAAAAGCTCGGATGCACACGTCCGAATATGGCAACCAAGTAGGTATGAAGGGGGAAGTATCCTAGAAACCGTCTTCAGCGCGGTGCATTGACATGGCATCAGCTTCAATCAGATGCGGCTACTGTGGACAGTGGATCTCAAGGTTCGATCAGTACTGCCCGTACTGCCAGAAGAAGTTCTTACTCAAGGGACTCGGTCTCTAGCTTCATCCACGACATGTCCTCCAGTCTTGGTTTCCTGGCCAGCACTGATGCTCGGCCATCGAGCCGCTCCACGAAAACGCCTATGTCCAACAGAGAGCCTCTGCTCCAGACCAGAGTCTGAGCAAACAGGGCGGATTGCCACAGATCAAACCGCAGGCGGAATGTGAAATGCTGAGCGCGTTGGAGATCCTTGTGGTCATAGTAGTCGTGGGCGGGCTACTACTGCTTCAGATGAGAACACGGACAGGCTCACTGTTTCCATATTTGGCCGTCGTGATTCTGCTCTTGACCCTAGTCGTGGCCACGAGAATCATCAGTTCTCTTATCAGCTTGACAATCGTACTTGCGGCACTATGTGGAGTCTTGCTTTGGAGAGTTGCACGGTCGAAGCAGACGGCCCTGTAGCAGCTCGCCAACATTAGCATCGAGAACTACTTGCAGTTCAAAGGTAAGATCCGATCAGGAATCCAGCAGCGAGCAGCGCAATCGTAGCAAGGATAATTGTCACATTCAACCCTAATGCAGGCACCAGCTCGGGAACTCGGTCACAGTTCTTGAGCACTGTGCGCATTGCCTTGTATGCGATTGGCGCTGTCAACAAGGAGACAAGCACTGCCAGTGGAACTGCTCTCATAACGACTGCCAAGAAAATCGACAAGTATGTTGCGCCGAGGAAGATGACGTAGATCCAAGCTGATCTTCTTCTTCCAAGCAATATCACGACGTGCCTCCTACCAGCGGTTTTGTCTGCCTCAACATCAGGAAACTCATTCAAGAACAAGAGCAGTCCAACAAGGATGCTGACGGGTACAAAGACTGCGACACCTGTGGCGTCCACGACTCTCGCTTGAGTGACATATGCTCCTAAACCCATTAGTCCAAATCCGGTTCCCGCCACGATCTCGCTGAGCGCATGTATCTTCGAAAGCACCGGAGTGTAGAAGCATATCGCGACCAGTCCGTAGAGGAGAATGGGAAATAGCGGATAGAACAAGCGCGTTAGGAAGTACACGCCTACGACGGCAGCCCCGATGAGACATAAGAGGCCGACGCCGAAGGCAACAGACGGTTTCATCTTGCCTTCCACGAGTATGTCAACGCCACCGCTGAACGGCGTCTTGTCTGTTCTGGCGTCGATCTTGGATCTGTAGTCGAAATAATTGTTGAATACGTTTACAGCCATGTGGGTAAGCAAAGCTCCAATCAGAACGAGAAAGGCCTCAAATGGGTTGAAGACTCCATGTGCATAGAGCGAGGCCGATAGTCCAGCTGCGACGATGACCACCGTCAACAGCAGGAAGTTAGCTCTGATTATCAACATCAGGTTGTTCAAGATCTCTGCTTCTCAGGAGTGTGGTCTCTGTGATGCCGTTTTGCAGTTTGTAGAGTCTTATCCCTTTGTTACTCCTATTGGCGTGAGGCGGCATACTTTGGTGGCGATGCCGACTTGGTGGCTGACCTCTGCTACACGGTCAACGTCCTTGTAGGCTCCCGGTGCCTCCTCTGTGACTGTTCCCATTTCAGCGGCTCGAATCATGATGCCCTTGTCAGCGAGTCCTTTCTTCACTTCCTGTGGTCCCCACCGTCTCTTTGCGGCTGCTCTGCTCATCATACGTCCTGCACCATGTGCGGTGGAGCCGAAGCTAAGCTCCATACTCTTCGCCGTTCCGACGAGTAGCCATGAACTAGTCCCCATGCTGCCAGGAATCAGAACGGGTTGCCCGATCTCTCTGTAATCTGCCGGAATGTCAGAGTGCCCAGGAGGAAACGCACGAGTTGCACCTTTCCGGTGAACTATGACCTTGTGCTGGTGGCCTTCTTCGTCGATAACATGGTTCTCGATCTTCGCGACATTGTGACATACGTCGTAGATTAGATGCAAGTCAAGCTGGTCAGCGGTCTTGCCAAACGTTTTCTCGAACGCTTCCCGTGTCCAGTGTGTAATCATTTGTCTGTTTACCCAAGCAAAATTGCATGCCGCCGCCATCGCTGGGAGATAGTCCTCAGCCTCCGGGCTCTTCGATGGTGCACACGCGAGTTGCCGGTCTGGCAAGCTAATGTGATACTTGCTCACAGCTCGTTCCATGACTCGCAAGTAGTCACTGCACACTTGGTGACCGTACCCCCGGCTTCCAGTGTGAACCAAGACGAAAATCTGTCCAACACGCTCTATTCCAAGATGCTTGGCCACGCGTTCATCGAAGATCTTGTCCACCCTCTCAATCTCGAGAAAGTGGTTTCCGCTTCCGAGACTTCCGAGTTGACGATGCCCCCTACTCTTTGCGGTCGAGGAAACCTTGGATGGGTCTGCGGCTTCCATGCATCCGTTTTCTTCGCAATGGTTCTTGTCTTCAGACCATCCGTAACCGTGATCTATCGCCCACTCGACTCCATCAGAGACGACTTTGTCAATCTCTCCTTGTGTGACGCGAATCTTGCCGAGGCTCCCAAGACCTGATGGTATGTTGTTGAACAGCGTGTCCAGTAGCTTTGGGAGGACCGGCCTCACGTCACCTTCGTTAAGGTTGGTGCGGATGAGTCTGACACCGCAGTTTGACACTACGAGCCCATTTGCTACGAAATTGTGATCCTTGTGATTCACTGTGAAATCGTAGACAGGTCCCAAATAGCTCTCCATGGCCTCGTTCACCAGCACTGTATCGTAGGCCATGCCCGAGCGGCCTAGCTTCGCCTCTGTAGTCCGGACATATTCCTCGAACACCGGAAACGCTGGAGCTTCAGAACGATCCATGAGCTCACTCTTGTGAGGAACTTTCATTCTTAGGTACTCTACAGCAAGTGAAGACAAAGACTGGCGTTCCCTGTTGTACTCGTAGCCTATCTGTGACCATAACCGAACGAGGTTGTCCTCTCGACTGCGGATGACGAGTCTCAGCCCGATCGTTGATCGTGTAAGGGGGATCGGCCTAGTTAGGTAGGATTCAACTCCAAATTCTCGAAGGAGTCTCTTAATCTGTTGCACGAACCTGATTCCGCTCTTCCTTTGTCTCCTCGCCTTGCTGACCGTTAATGTCAGTTGTTGCAAATTGTACCCATGTTGTGGCACAGCCGAGGGTTCACTCAGCTCTGCCCCAAAGAATCCGGCCAAGAAATTCCTCTTGATCCAGAGAGGCGCGATCCTAATCCACTTCGGGACGTCGAAATCAGTCGTCGTCTTCCTTGTCGGCGGAACACCCAGGCTGATCATCAGTAACGAGAACGAGCGAGCTAGAACATGAATAACGTGCTCATGTCCGACAGTCTCGTATTTCCGACACCAAGTCCGCACCGACAGTTTTCTTGATCTAGAATATATGCGCGAGGGTTTGTAGCCCAGAAGTTGAATGTCTCTCCTCGCTTCTTCCAGACCTGAAGGTTCGCCGGACAATGCAAAACACAGTCGCTCTCGAGGCTTTGTTCTACCTCTTCGCTTCTCATGCCAACGTGAGAAATGCCCATCTCCGATCGAGTATCCCACAAGACGCGCAATGGCACCTATTCTGGGATCGTCCAGCCTGAAGGGCACGAGTCCTCGAACACGTAGTTCCTCTAATGTTTGCTGATCGAAGTCTCTTGAGCCCAGAAGAACTCTTCGCTTTGGTGGATCATAAGCAACGCCTTCGAATGGATATACGACGACTCGCTCGCCAGGGGATACTTCTCTGGTCAGTTTCATTCCTGTCGACGTCAGGATTGGATGATCGCCAGTTGCAACAATCTCACGGCCATTGTCAGTCCTCAGGCGGCGCACACGGTCCTTGGGTTTCAGCGTCAAGTATCTGATGATGGTAGCTGAAGTCCCGACATGATCGTTGAGGTCGAAAACTCTAAGATTAGAACCCTTCCAGGAGCTGGCAAATTCGGAGATAGGACGACGAAAGCCGTCTCTCGTAAGAATCTGCGTGTCACCGGCTAGACAGTTAATGTCATAGCCTACCCCGCCTGGGCTGATGACGCCTTCGTCGTAGTCCATTGCTGCGACGCCGCCGATTGGAAAGCCGTAGCCTTCGTGGCCGTCCGGCATCGTTATTGACCACTTGTGTATGCCGGGCAGCGTTGCGACGTTTGCACATTGCTCGAGTGTGGCGTCTGATCTCATCTTCTCGATGAGTGTCTTGTCAGCGTAGATTCTTCCGGCCACTCTCATGCCGGGCCTGAATGATTGGGGGATCTCCCACACGTACTCGCTGAGTTGCTTCAACTGAACACGTTCGGATGATCGTCCGTAGGCGCCGTCTGCTGCCAAGGTTTTGCACTGAGTCGCGTCATTCCCGAACGCCGCGTATTTAGGTTTCGTTAGCTGTCGAAGTCGCTCACCGGCAAAAATGATTGAGGAAACTAGGAACTGGTCATCATGTGCTTGATAGCCGGCACAACATCTGAGACTGCAAAGACGGTGATGTCAGGATCGACTGTAACCTCTAAGCCAATTTTCAATTCATCAACATTGTTGCCGAATATGACGCGGATTGTCTTGATGCCGAGGGGTACCGCTCCCGCGACATCAGCCTCCATTGAATTCCCAACCATCACTGCTCCGGTTGCCTCGATTCCAAGCAGTTTCAGTATCTCCAGGAAAGGCTCTGGCCTCGGTTTTCTCACTCCCAATGCCGCCGATGTCAAGATCACATCGAAGTATCGAGTGAGACCCAGCCGCTCCATGATCTCTCTGACGGCCCAGTCGTTTCGTGCGTTTGAGAGTACTCCCATCTTCAAGCCGAGATCGCGGACTTGCTGTAGCATTTCTGGGATTCCGGGAAAAAGTATCCACGACTCTGCTTCAAGCGCAAAGAACCTCTCCACGAGTTCTTCCATCTTTGGTTGTTGTCCTGGTTTCACGCCGAATCGATCGAAAAGCTTTGCGAACGTCTTTCGGATTTCTATCTCCTCCATCGTGCGAGCTGCATATTCAGATTCCTCTTCATGCAGCTGCAAGTACTCTCGTTTCAGGTCGTTGAGATCTAGGGTGGCTCCGTGCTCCGTGAACGACTCGTAGATGGCCTTGATTCTCCATTCTCTGACCTGCTCCCAGCTCACAGCAAGGTGCATCAGCGTCTCTCCGAGGTCGAAGATTGCGCCCTTCAGCAAAGCGATCTCGCCGCAATCTCAAGGTAGCCTACTGATAATCGTTGCCGCCCTAGAAACCAAGAGAATATCAGATCATTTGACGATACTTCTCGTAGGGATAATCTGGTTGAAACGGGCGAGTTCCACATTCGTACCGCTCGGCGGGGTCGGAGAGATAGGCGGCAACAAGTTCCTCGTCCAAGATGGCGACACTAGGATTCTGCTAGACTTCGGAGTGAGCTATGCAGACCGCAGAAGATTCTACTCAGAGCCCCTACTCTCGCCGAGGGATGAGAAGGAACTATTCGAGTTCGGAATGCTTCCCAAACTCCGAGGTTTGTACAAATTCGAGGAATCCGAACCCAGCGTTCAAGGGGTCTTTCTTTCTCATTCGCATGGGGATCATTCGGCCTGCATCTCGTTCCTCAACAGGAAGATACCTGTCTACTGCGGAGAGACGACCGCGACCATAATTCGGTCACTATACGAGACGCGTACGAAGAGTTTGGAAGCGGACATCTCAGGTCTGAGGTTCAACACATTCAGGACAGGCTCGAAGATCAAACTAGGATCCATTGAAATTGAACCGATACATGTCGATCATTCGGTGCCTGCAGCATACGGCTTTGTGGTGTACACATCCGAGGGCACGCTCGTCTATACGGGGGATCTTAGGGTTCATGGGACAAAATCGCGAATGACGGAGGACTTCATCGAACGCGCCCGACAAGGAAAGGCAGATGCGTTGCTAGCAGAAGGAACAAACCTCATCGGCGCAACCTTGACTACAGAGGCTGAAGTGCAGTCGAAGCTTTCCTCGATCGTACAAGCGAGTTCAAAGCTTGTCTTGGCAGAGTTTTCAAACGTGGATGTGGACAGGTTCAGGACGTTCTATAACGTCGCCAAACAGAACGGACGAACGCTGGCAATTTCGCTCAGGCAAGCATATTTGCTTTCGAAGCTTTCAGACGAAGGACGAATCGATATTCCAGATGTTGCTCACGATAGGAATGTGGTTGTATACCAACGTAGCAAGAAGCGATACTACGAATGGGAGAAGAGCGTCCTTTCATTTCAAAACGTGGTGGAAGCATCCGACATCAAGGGCATGCAGAGCAAGACTGTGCTCGCGAGTTCGGCTAGAGACTTCAAGGAACTGGTCGACATTCGTCCGGAGCCGGGAAGCTGTTTCATTCTTTCCATTTCCGAGCCTTTCAATGAGGAACAGGAATTCGAATTTGAGCGCGTTGTCAATTGGCTCGACCACTTCGGATTGCCTATGTATCATGTGCATTGTTCAGGTCACATAATGCCCGATCAACTGAAATCAGCCATAGCGAGAATCGGTCCCAAGACGGTGTATCCGATCCACACCGACCATCCAGAATTGTACGCAAAGTTCGTTTCTGAAGTGGCGAGTGTCACGGTGCCTCAGAAGAACGTGACCTATCCTGTAAGGTCGTGAACGATTAGTCTCTCTCAAACTCGATCCTGAGACTCATGTTTCGTATTTGTTTTGCGAGTCCTTTCACCGTATCAAGGTCGACGGGCATTCTTCTCGGTTGCCGGCCGCTGAGTATTACCTTGGTCTCTGTACTGCCGTCAGGGATCCAGATAGTGTTCAGCGTCAGGATCGCGAGTGGGCTGAGTAGGTCTTCCAAGAACTGCCGGTCATCTCCTCCGTAGCTGAGGATCTTGACCTTCTTTCCGAGCGAATCGGATATAGCGTGAACTGTCTTTGCTCCTCCCGAGAGGATCCTACCCATGTCGCGTCTATCCACTAGGATCACCACATTGTTCTCGGCTTCGACGGCCTTGTGGTATGTCACATCCTGCAGTGCTGGATTCTCTTTCTCCAGTTCGGTAAGAAGTCTAATGATCTTCAGGTCGAGATCAGTTATCTGACCTTTCTCAATCTTCTCTTGGCACTTGCGGCAAAGTATGCCGCTCTTGACGCAGAACGCGTCCAGAATCGTTTTGACCATTCGACTTCAACGTTTCGTTGCCCTTAGCCGTCGCTTCAACGTCCCGCCCCATGGAGCGGAACGTTTCATCGAGTGAGTACGACTCTGCAACGCTAATTAAGCTTGCCCGGTCCTTTCGGTCGCGGTCTCATTGAACAGAATGCATCGCGCTTGCTGATTCGGGAAGGCGTTATATCAACCGACCAGAAACAATAGGCCGCTTCCGGAAGCTCGCGTGTTGAAGGTGGAGACGACTGAAGATCTTCGAGTATGAGGCGAAGCAGATTGCTTCCAAGTATGGCCTGCATGTGCCCTCTGGCTACTTGGCATCTAGCCCTCAAGAAGCGAAAGAAATCGCACAGAGACTCGCTTGCCCGGTAGTCGTGAAGGCGCAGGTTCTGGTTGCGGGAAGAGGGAAAGCAGGTGGGATCAAGCTCGCCGATACGCCTGATGATGCCCAAAGAGTCGCGTCCACAATTCTCGGATCGAAGATCAAAGGCGAGAAAGTCACCAAACTTCTCGTCGAGAAGAAACTCGATGTTGCACGTGAGCTCTATGTTGGCCTCGTCGTTGACCGTCCAGCAAGATGCTACACCCTGCTGGCTTCTCAGGTGGGAGGCGTGGACATTGAAGAGGTCGCGCAGAAGACACCCGAGAAGATAATCAAGCGTCCTCTTGAGCCAGGAAGAGCATTCGAAGGATTTCAGGCTCGCGAGTTGGCGCAATCCCTTGGGTACAAGGGATCGCAAGTCGTTGAGCTCGGCGCCTTCATTATGGAGCTCTGCTCGACGGCGACTAAGTATGACAGCGAGCTCGCCGAGTCGAACCCACTGGTCGAAACGAAAAAGGGAGAATTCGTTGCCGCAGATCTGCGTATGATTATTGACGACAACTCATTGTTCAGGCACAAATCCCTGCTCGAAGAATCGAGGGACGTTGAACACGAGTTATCGCCACTTGAAGCGAAAGCGCGTGAGAAGGGGCTTGCCTATGTCGAGCTCGACGGTGATGTCGGTGTAGTCGGCAACGGCGCAGGCCTAGTCATGGCAACTTTGGACATGATTCAAGACTATGGTGGCCGGCCGGCAAACTTCTGCGACTTAGGCGGAGGTGCAAATGCGGAACGGATTGCGAATGGTCTCGAAATAGTCTTGGGCAATCCGAGGGTGAAGGTGCTCTTCCTAAACATCATGGGTGGAATCACACGTTGCGACGAAGTCGCTAGAGGACTACTTGAAGTTCGGAAGAAGATGGGACTCACAAAACCAGCGGTCATCAGGCTCGTAGGAACGAACGAGGAAGAAGGTCGCAAGATCCTCCGAGACTCGGGGATACCTTCACTGGAAACTATGGAGGATGCTGCTGCAAGAGCAGTTGAGCTAGCGAAGGAAGCGAAATAGCATGACCATACTGGTGGGCTCGGGTACAAAGGCGATTGTTCAGAATATCACAGGCTCACAGGGAAGCTTTCACACCAAGCTGATGCTTGAGTACGGAACCAAGATCGTCGGAGGCGCCACTCCAGGCAAGGGCGGCGCACAGGT
>Ga0315268_10000669_pt1 | contig 39811 bp, 35 predicted proteins | sample C1_top_MG_FD_204535 | JGI IMG/M metagenome (GOLD analysis project Ga0315268, IMG submission 204535) | Sediment microbial communities from Yellowstone Lake, YNP, Wyoming, USA - C1_top | ecosystem: Environmental > Aquatic > Freshwater > Lake > Sediment | place: USA: Wyoming | collected 2017-08-01
CTACTGGCTTTCGGTCACCAAAACATATCCCGATTACCGCGACGGGTATGCCCAAGCCGGGATGTTCGCCTACAGACTCGGAAACACCCAAGACGCGGTAACCATGTTGAAAAAAGCACATACCATCGACCCTGATAATGCACAAGTCTCCTTATTCCTCGCGAGGATTGAAACGGAATAGTGTGGTGGATGGGTATCGATTTAAGATGTAGGATTTAAGATTTAAGAATGTAGCATAAAAAGTTTTTTATGAGATTTCCGATTTTCTATTCCTAAATCGTAAATCTTAAATCCTAAATCGAGGCTTATTCTTTCGCTGCCGGTTTCTTCTCTTCCGGTTTTGCGGCTTCTTTCGGCGCTGCTCCTGCTTCTGCCGGTGCTCCTGCTGCCGGCGCCACTTCGCCCTCTTTCGGCGCTGCTGCGGCTGCGGCCTCTGCTGCGGCTGCGGCTTCTGCTGCGGCCTGTTGTTCGGCTTCTTTCGTAACGAGCGATCCTACCTTCACGACACCCAGTGTATTATCCGTCAATACAGTTACATTTGCCGGGATGTGAAGATCGCTGACTTTTATTTCCTGGTTTACCTCAGCCAGAGTAGATATGTCGACACTGATATGTTCCGGTAAATCCGAAGGAAGCGCTTCTACCTCTATCTCGTTCAACAGATTTAAGATAACGCCGAGTTTTTGGATAACTGCCGGCGAATCTCCTGTGTGTATGACCGGTACATTCGCCTGGACCTTTTCTTTCAAATCTACCTGCCGAAATTCGACATGAAGCACGGTGTCTTTCACCGGATCCACCTGGACGCTGTGGATCAGAACCGGACGCATATCGCTGCCGACTGAAAGTTCGACAAGTCCTGTTTCTCCCGCGTGCTCAAACACCTTGATAAACGCATCGCGAAGAACGCTGACGGAAACGCTTTTCACTTTCTTACCGTATACGGTAGCCGGGATGTTCCCTGCTTTGCGCAATGTTTTCACCTTTCTACCTGTTACCGTACGGACGTCTGCCTGGAGTGTATATTTTTTCATTTTGTGATTCGGATATGTATGGACTGGTCGTTTGTGATTACGGTATTGTACTGTAGTTGGCCATCCTTTGCAACCAATTGATTCGTGGTGTCGGCGGGTGTCACGCGGAACGTCGCCGGGTACCGCAGTGTCATACTCATCTGTTCATCTTCGATACCCGGATGTTTCGGATAGGAGATATCAAGAAACGACTCTCCCCTGCCAAACAGCAATTGCCGGGTCCGCGTATACGTGACTGATACGCTTTTCGCTTCGCCGATGTCGACATCGAGCGTAATCCCGATTCCCTGAAGATCCGTCTTGGATTCTACGGGCTCTACATATGGAGGCGCCGGTACCGCAGATACACGAAGATTTCTTGACAAAACCTTCACGCCGTCTATCGCCACGTCTGAAATGGATGCGTCTGCCGGTACATAAAACCGCAGGTATGCCCGGTATGGTCCGCTGACACCCGTTTCCGCCTTTATGGCGGTATTCGAAACCGTCCGACTGATGGTCTCTGTAATGATTCCGTTTTCACCCAACGAGATGTTGCGGCTTGTACTGTGTTTGATGAAATAATTTACTTTGCTGACGCTGACATTCGCCTCGGATGCGATGAGCGGATCGGACAGACACGGATGTTCTCCGACTGTCGCACAAAACATGCCGGTCGACACTCTCCCCCCCCACCCGTCATACTCTATAAGTTTTTGTGTCTCAGGATCTTTCGCGTATAACATGATATCCCGTCCGCCGAGACCTTTGACAACTGCACGGAAAACCGCAACCGGGTTTGCGGATGTATTTTCCGCAACCGTTGTGATGATAGTACGGCTCAGAGCCCCGAGGAAATCGCTTTTCTGTGTCGAGCCGGGGAAAAAATTTGCCTGTGTATAATAGATGGATTTTCCGAACAGATTATCAGCGGAAATCCTGTCGTTTATGTCGGGTACGAAGACGGGGCCTATCGCTTTGAGCAAATCGGTAACGACGGACATGTTTACCGCAACGACTCCGTCGACCGCTGTTCCTGTTTCCTTTTCATAAAACCAGGCGGCCTTTTCACCGCTTACAAAAAAATCAGGATCCCAGTTGCTGTCACGCAGATACCAATGCTCCTGCCCCAAAAGCTCCTTGATTGGTATGGGCGGTGCCACATGCCCCTTCAGTTGTCCATCTGCAACATACACATCCTGTATGCCGATATCCGCGATGACCCCTTCTTCCAACCGGATAACGGCTAGGCTTCCGATAAAACCACCGGTCGGGCGAAGCTCGTTGTTGTTCTGCAGAAGGACAAGAAATGTTTTTTGTCCGCGGAATCCGGCAACCTTCGGATACAGCGTGAGCAGTTTGCTTCCGGTTTCCAAAAGATTCCGCACGGTTGCCAGTGAGCGGAGTTGATTCGTCGCGTACACGGACACAGAGGGAATGTTGAACGGAAACGTCTTGTCGTTTATGAGTGTGTTTGCCTGGGAAGAAATAAGACCGAGCGTGCTGCGAGCCGCATCAGATGAAAGCCGCAGGTGTTCAAATGCAGATGCCGGAAACAGTGTCTGTTTTCCGACTGGCCCCATCATCTCAGAAATGATCTGATGACCCAGCTCCCCCATCAGTGTCGTTTCGGCAACCACCTGTTGGATATCGGATAACAAGGACACTATCCGCTCCTGTCCGCGGATCGCCTCTTCCTTTTGAAGGACTATGAACGGTGGACGGATCAATGTCAACGCAAGCCCCGACTGACGTAACCAATATGTACCGACATTCGCATACCGCTGTGAGGCGCTTGTGTCTCCGCGCCGAAGGGCACCAACCTGCGTTATGGTTGTCACAATGGTAGCGGTAATGCTTGTGGCATACCACACATATGGAAAGAGAATCATCAGAAGAACGATGCATATGTATGGCAAAATTGTTTTTCCCCGGCGGCGTTTTGTGTTGTTGTGATTTTTTTGTTTCGGATGCATGTGTGGCATATCACCAAAGACATCCTTCATTATGGCCTGTATCCGTTGTTCGTCCGTTCCATGGAATTCTTTTCTGTATGGCGGGGGGGTGTTGACGGACGCGTGTGCATGTTGTGCGGAGGCATGTGATGCCACTGCAACATGTGGCTCATGTACCTTTCGTCTTTTATCAACAAATATTGAACTATCCGTAAAGTAAAAAGAAAATATTTCCAACACGGATTTTTGCGTCAGATGCTCGTCGTCTACGACAACAACCTTGATACCGGGAAAATCACGGAACGCATCTTTGGAAACGTCTGAGTCAAACACAATGACCAGCGTGTTTGAGTGCGGTGTATTTTTGTTTGCAAGAATTCGTTTCACGAACCGATAATCACCGGCGACAATAGAGTACATCACGGGGTTGTTTGGCGGATCGTTTATCATAACCCTGCACCCGTTCTGTTCCAGGAATTCCCGCACTGCTGAAACGGACGAAATATCCTGAGCGTCGATATGCGCCAATGGCATCGTGTCGCTGTTTGCGTCTTGTGAGCGTGGGGCAGTTGAAGTCATATGGATATATTTTGCGTTACTGTATTATGGCAAAAAGAAGCCCCGAAAACAACATAAAAACAAATGCCGGCCTCACATACATTACACGCCATCAGACATGAGGAGATTACAACCATGGTACAATATGTACATGCAATCAAGCGCAACTGATGCACATCGTCTTCGAACGGTTATCGCAAAAAACACACTGGCACAAGTAGCGGCGCGTGTCGCAAGTGCAGCAAGCACATTCATCATAACACTCATACTCGCAAGGAAATTCGGAGCGAACGGTTTCGGTGACTTTGTAAAGATTACGACCTTCATCGCGTTTTTTTATCTTTTGTCCGACTTCGGTATCAACGCCGTGTTCCTGCAGAAAGATTCTTCTATGACAACGGATGCGGAAACATCTACCCGGTCATGGGATACACTCGTGTTTCTGCGTCTTATCTTGAGTACTGTGTTGATACTTGTTTCTACAATCATCATATTCCTCTTGCCCCGGGGATATTCACAAGGGTATACATACGCCGTGCGGCTCGGCATACTCATGTTCGCGCCAACCATCATATTCCAGTCGCTGACGACCAGCGCTAACGCGCTTTTCCAAAAACATTTCCGGTATGACCTGTCCGCGTATGCCGTCATCATCGGATCCCTTCTGACGTTGGTGTTGGTTGCGTTTACTGTGTATTCGTCAGCGTTTGGTACCATCATGACCGCCGTTGTCGCGTTGTTCATCGGATCGGCGGTTACCGCGTTAAGCGCACTGTATTTCGCAAAACAATTCCGTGCCCCGGTTCATAGCAAACCAAATGGTTCTGAGATAGCCGCATTATTTTATGCAAGCATACCACTTGGGGCAACGCTTCTTTTCAATCTGGTCTACTTCCGGATAGACAGCGTCATTTTGACGTTGACCCGCACAACCGCAGAAGTCGGTATCTATGGACTTGCATATAAGATGTTTGAATTACCTCTTATCATCCCGACGTTTTTCATGAACGCCCTGTATCCCGTCATGCTTGCAAACCTGAAAGATGCCGGATCATTCAATATCCATAAACAATTGTTGGCGAAAGCGGCGGGGTTGTTGTTTTGTATATCGGTTTTGCTTCCCTGTATTTTTTGGGCCGGAGCGCCACTCCTCACATACATAAAGTCGGATTTCGTCCAAAGCATTTCGGCGTTACGGATTTTGTCTTTGGGATTACCATTTTTTTTCCTGACCGGATTGACCATGTGGACACTTATCGCGTATAAAAAACAGCGTGAACTTGCGGTCATCTATGCGTTCTCGATGGTAATAAACATCACGGCAAACATTCTGTTTGTCCCGTCGTACGGATACATGGCGGCGGCGTGGATAACGCTGGCGTCAGAGGCGATAGTTTTGGTATTATCAGGTATCACTGTTTTTTCGTTATTGAAACACCACACATCATGAACTATATCGTGCACACAGACGGGGGAGCCAGGGGAAATCCAGGACCTTCCGCAATAGGGGTATTTGTACAATCGTGTACGTGTAGCGACATGCGGCATTGTGCGGAACGGGAAAAAACAACGATTGCCTCAATCGGCAAAACGACGGGAGAGGGGACCAATAATGTCGCGGAATACGCCGCGGTCGTCGAAGCGCTTCGGTTTTTGGCAAACCATATACAGACGCACAAAGAGGGGGTAACCGATGTTGCGTTCTATCTGGACTCGACACTGGTGGTCAACCAACTTAACGGTATATTTAAAGTAAAAGACCCGACGTTACGCGGACTTTTGACGGTGGCGCACACGCTTGAGGGTGAGGTCGGAGGACGGATAACATATGCATATGTGCCACGGGAACAAAACTATGAGGCAGATGCTCTCGTGAATAAAGCGCTTGATGAGGCGGGGTATTAACCGCTGTCGTTCGACAACCACATCCCCAATAATAACGACCCTAACAATCTTCCTTGTTGAATCGTGACCGGATAGTGATCGACGAGACCGATGAGGAGAATAACGAATATCGAAGTACGAATTAGGAATACGACTGTGTTTTTTGTGTCACGATTCAAAAATGCAACAATTACCTTCAGCCGGGAAACAACCGACAGTGCAATCAGTGCAACGCCAACCAGACCGACTTCTGCCAACAACAGAAAGTAGATGTTGTGCGCCGGTTGCAGGTAATAATATTGGGTAGGCAAAACGGCCGGCAGATTTGAAATAAACGCTCCGGATCCGACACCGACAAAAGGGTGTTGGATAAACATCCGAACCGCGGCCATATTGAGTTCTTTGCGTAATTCATATGACTGTGTGTCGGGAGCGGCGGCTGAAAAGACGATAAGGGTAATTGCTGACAAACAGAACAGCGCAGCAATCGTGGTGCCGATCTTCCCGTGTTTCGATTTCAAACGATATACCAGACCGCCTACACCGATGACCGCGGCAACCCAAGCGCTTCTGCTGAACGTGGCAAGCAACGCGATTGTCCCTAAAACCACCGACGTTCCGTAAAAAAGGATGGAAAATGACGTTTTTGTGTTATTGTGTCGGTTATTGTGCGTATAGAGGAGTATCCCGATGAACAACGGGAGTAACAATGCTATATATCCGCCAAGAACATTGGGGTGGGGGAACGTGGCATACGACCGAAGGAAAAGGGGACATCCGTTGACGCCGGGGAAACACGCGGAAAACAGTGCGATACCCGGCGTGCCCGCGTTAAATACCCGTTCGCCCAATACCCAAAGAAACCCCGTTGTGTGTTGAACTATAAATTGTGCAAGAGCAATGACGGATGAATAGAGGACTGATGCGGCCAACAACACGATGGTCTTTCCGGTTTTCGGTTTTGTTTCCTTGATATACAGGACCAACAAGGTACACTCCAAAAACCTAACCCACCAATAGGCGGTTATCTGTGGTATTGATGATGTGGCAACAGAAAAAATTGCGTACAAAACTAAAATGGCCGTCGTAGAAACCCAGACGGTTCGCAACCGCATGTTGTGGCGTTTTTCTATTGCCCAAAAGGCGAGCATCAACACAAGAAGGATGTCCGTAAAAAACAGGGTGGGGGACAAGTAATCAATCCTTCTCCCCAATACCAAAGACCAATCCGGCCAGAAGTGGTACCCGAGTTGGGTAGGAAGGAACAGGACCAAAAGGTAAAAGAATAATCTGTGTATGTTGAGTCGTGAATTGTGAATCATGTGTTATGGAACGTTTATCGCTGTCTTTCCCGACCCGATCGGGAATCCAGCTTATTATACTCTGGATCCCCGCATTCGCGGGGATGACCATAAACCAGCAGAAACAACAATCAGTATAAATATTGCTGTAGGATTTGCAAATACGGGGGTGTTGAGGTGTGGGGAATTATGCTGCTTTCGGTTTCACCAATAACGTTCTGGCTTGTCCTTCTCCAACCGACTCTGTTTCAACGCGCTCGTCTCCCGAAAGCGTCAGGTGGACGACGCGCCGTTCTGATGCAGACAGGCGGGCCAACTCAACGGGGCGTCCCATGGTGAGTGCGCGTTCCGCTGCGTGTTGCGCCATAAGCATAAGAGCCTCTTCGCGTTTTTCCCGGTAATCGCCGACGTTGACATAGACCTTTTCCCAGTTGCCCAGGGTTTTGGATATGATGATCCCCAAAAGGATCTGGAAACTCTCTAGCGTCCTGCCGTGATATCCGATAAGGAGCCCTGTTTCTTCTGTTTCGATGTGGACGCGGTATGCGTCGGTTTCGTCGATGTCCACACTGACCACTCCGGCAACCTCAAGCTTGGCAAGCAGCTCTTCGGTAATCTGTTGGACTTGTTGCTTGTTGTCTGTCTTTTCCGTAACCATATATCTAATAATCAATAAGGAATAAACAATAAATAATGCATTCCTTATTCGTTATTTGTGTATTGCTTATTTATCTTTATTAACACGTAACTGTTGCATGATACCAAAAAGTCCGAAAACGTTCCAGTAGAGCGCAAGACCGAGCGGAAATTGAAACGCAAAATATCCGAACATGACAGGCGTGATGAGCATCATCTGCTTTTGCATTTCCATCGCCGTATCCTCTGGTGGTTTTTCTTCTTTCTTTCCGTCCTTTTTGCTGTCGGTTGCTTTGACCAAGACGGGTTTGCTCCCCGAACCTGAAGCGGAGGGAGGCATCATGAGCTTACTCTGGTACCATTGAAGCCCGCCGGTGATGACGGGGATAAGGAGAAGCCACCATCCGTGTGTCTGCCATTGTGATGGTTTGATGCCAAGATTCATACCGAAAAATGTCAGGTCGAGGGTGGAGAGATGAAGCGCTGGATGATAGATGACGTTATTGATGGTCTCAATCTCTTTTTCCAGATTTCCGTTATTCAACACCTGGTAAAACACGTTGTACAACGCGATGAGCACCGGCATCTGGATGAGAAGGGGGAGACAACCGGCGGCGGGGTTTACCCCGTGTTCTTTATATAACGCCAGCTGTGCCTGTTGAAGGGCCTGTTTGTTGTCTTTATGTTTTTTCGTGAGGTCGTCCAGATGGGGTTTCAGTTTCGCCATGGCCCGCGCTGATTTCATCTGTGCCTGCATGAGGGGGTAGAGAAGAAGCCGGATGAAAACGGTAAGCCCGATGACTGCAAACCCCAACGGGCCGGGGATGTGTAAGAATTCAAACGCCTTATAGAAGGCGACCAATATGTTGATGATCGGATTGACTAAGAGTAGTTGCCAATAGTTCATACGTTTGGAATCGGATCAAAGCCGCCTTTGTTCCATGGGTGGCAACGGACGATTCGTTTTATCCCCAGCCACAATCCATAGATTATACCATAGCGCCCGACCGCTTGATATGTGTACTCGCTGCATCTGGGCGTAAACCGGCATATGGTCCCAAGATGGAATACGTGCTTCATGGGTCCGGTATCCAGTGAAAGATACTTCTGGTAGAACCGTATGCTTTTCAAAACGAAATTCTTAAATACCATATATACTATTCCTAATTCCTAATTTTTAATTCGACTTTCGATTATTGAAAGCGCCTCCAGCACAATGCGCGGTAAATCATCTTTTTGTAAAGAAAACGCGCTTTTTTTCAGAACAAATATGACATGCAGCCCTTTTTTGATTTCGTCGATATGCATGCGGATGGTCTCATAGATAACGCGCCGCATCCTGTTTCTTCGTACGGCCTGGGGTTCTGCTTTTGCTGAAATGATGCACGCAAAACGGCTTACCGTTTCGTTGTTGGGCAAAAGAACGAGCGTTACGTGAGGATGCGCATGCCTTCTTCCCTTCCGTAAAACATCAGAAATGACTCTTCTTGGAATACGGAGCGATTTGGGAAGCATGGGTGTAAACGAAACGCACAAGCGGCTAGATGCTCAGACGTTTCCGCATGACGTGTTTACGGCGTTTCAACACTTTTCGGCCGCCGGCTGTCTTCATGCGTTTCAAAAAACCATGTTTTCGGGCTCGTTTTTTCTTTTTGGGTTGATAGGTGCGCTTCGGCATACGTCATAGTATACCAAGACCGGACGGGGGTGACAAGAAGAGAAGCGTTGTTATTGTACGTCTATCAATTGCCTGCCGGTTATGGAAACCCGTTGGAAGGTAGAGGATGCTTGGGTTTTGGTCCCCGGTTTTGTCACTATCCCGAAGCGGGCATTTCCGTTTCCTTCATATCCCTGCTTAATCTCCGATAGCAGTGTCGCTTTTTCGCCTTCATACAGAATTACGTAGGACGCTTGTCCCGACCGCGCAAGCTTAAGCTGAAACGCGTCGGGGTTTCCGGGAATCGGAATGTTTTTAAGCTCGTTGATGGTTTTCCCTTTGTTTGTTTTGCTAACTAACTGAATGCTTTTTTCTCCGTCAACGCTCAAGACAGACAAAAACGAACCCTCTGTACAATCTTCCTTACAAAAATCTATTTCTATATTTGAACCGGCTGGAAGTTGTACTGTGTTGATTGTTGCGGTAACCCCGAAGTTCCCGACGATTTCTTTTGTGGATACAAGTCCGACAAAAGAATTGTTTGAAAAAGAAGGCGCTGTTGACGACGCGCGGATTGAAACCGATTGGTCCCCGGGCTCAACCACTCCCGATCCTTCAGGAACAACAACAGCCTTCCACAGTTTTGTGTCTATTCCGTTTTTGAAATCTTCTGATATTACGATAACGCCTGTTGAAACCGTCTTTTCCTTTGTTATGTTCCCGAAGATTGAAGATGAGCTTGCGGACCCTTTTGTTTCAACAGAAAACGGCGAGGTTGAAGCCGGCGCGGACACAGAAATTTCGTCTTGTGTGCTGTTTTTACGAAAAAGCAAAAAAAGGGCGACCCCGACAACGAGTGTGGTTATGATTACCGTAAGCAGGGCTGTTCGTTTGTCCATTGTACATCCAGTATATATCCTTCAAACCCACATCAACAAGAGGTTTCTTGACAAAACCCTTTGTCTTGATTATTATTGTGGAAAACTTATCCACCTCGCCGGCCCCACTAGTATGGATACCGAAAAGCTTTGGAAATCCGTTTTGTCGGAAATAGAATTATCCGTCTCGAAAGCGACGTTCCAAACGCATTTCGCCAACTCCCGGCTTCTTTCAGTGACAAGCGGCGTCGCCACCGTCGGGTTCACCAACCCCCTCATGAAGACGCTTGTGGAAACCCGGTATTACTCGCTGGTCAAAAGCATCCTTGACCATCACACACAACAAAACATCAGCCTGGTGTTCGCGGTCGTACCGAAAAAGGAAACGCTGTCCCAAAAAGATGCCGGTCCGTTGTTTTCGCCGACATACGAAGAGCCGAGCCTCAGTGTCGCGTCTGTCGCTAAGCGCCTGCACATACGCCCGGATGCCACATTTGAGAACTTCGCCGTCTCCACCTCAAACCAGATGGCGTATGCCGCGGCGACCGCTGTCGCCAGGTCTCCGGGAACGGCATACAACCCGCTTTTTATCTATGGCGGCGTCGGGGTGGGGAAGACACACCTGATGCACGCGGTGGCCAACGCCATGCTTGCCAAAAAACCCAATGCCCGCGTCGTGTATTGTATGGGAGAGGAGTTCCTCAATGAAATCATCGAAGCCATACAGACGAAAACCGCCAGACAATTCAAACAGAAATACAGGACCGCCCAACTGTTTTTGGTTGACGATGTGCAATTCATCGCCGGCAAACAGACGGCACAGGAAGAATTTTTCCATACGTTTAATGCGGTACACAGGGAGGGGGGGCAAATCATCCTCATTTCAGACCGCCCGCCGTCGGAAATTTCCAAGTTGGAGGATCGGCTGCGGTCCCGATTTGAGGGGGGTCTCACCGTAGACATCTCCTCTCCTGACTTTGAGCTGCGGGTCGCCATCATCAATATCAAGTCTGCCGCATCAGGACTTGTCATTCCGCAGGACGCGGCCAAACTTATCGCCGCCAACATCACCGACACACGCGCCATTGAAGGGTTTTTGCGGCGCCTCACGTCAGAGTCTTCTACGCGTAAGCTTCCTATCACAACCGAATTCGTTTCCGGGCTTTTGCGCATCAAATCTCCCGCAGAGGAAACCAAAAAACTGCGGATCGTGCCGTCGCAGGATGTGTTGACCGCAGTGGCCGACTATTTTGGCATCAAACCAACAGCGCTCAAGGGCCCGAAGCGGGACCGGCCTCTTTCCCGCCCCCGACAGGTGTTTATGTATCTGTGCAGAACAGAGCTTGGGCTTACGCTCAACGACATCGGCGGGGCAATCGGGGGGAGGGATCACACCACCATCATGCACGGGGTGGAAACGGTCACAAGGGAGATGTCCACAAATGAGGGGTTGCGAACGGCTGTTGAGGGGATAAAGCGGGTCTTATGGAAATAACCCGAAGGGGTTTTCCACTTATCAACACGGCGTGGCGTTTTATCCACAGGGTTATCAACAAAGAAATGTCCTGTTCTGTTGATATCTTTTTTCGTGGTTTTTGTCTACATATCGCCCCGTTGACAGAAACGCAAAAAAGACATACACTTTTCCACGCCGCTTTCTATTACTTACTACTAATGTATTAAACCTAAAGGAAATCATGCTGATAAACATATTACAAGAAAACCTGTTGAAAACACTGATTCGGGCGTGTCGTATCATCCCCTCTAAGCCACAGATTCCTATTTTACAGAACATCCTTTTATCAGGAGAAGACGGAGTGCTCAAGGTTGTCTCAACGAGTATCGATACGACAGAGGTGTCTTTGGTGGGGGCAAAAGTGGAAAAAGCCGGGGGGATTTGTGTGTCCAGCCGCCTTCTTTTGGAGTTTGTCTCGTCTCTTCCTCAATCAACCGTGCGCCTTACTGAAAAAGACGGCGCGCTTATCATCCAATGTGAAGGATACAAGGCAACGATACCCGGAGTGTCAGAAAAAGAATTTCCGCCCATTTCAGAGCTCGATACGAAAAACGCATCCGTTATACAGACGGAAAAAATCATGGAAGCTACGGAAAGCGTCGTCTTTGCGGCTGCCACAGACGAGGGAAGGCCGATACTGTCAGGGGTAAAGATCATACAACGGGATAACGAGACGCTGTTTGCCGCAACAGACGGCTATCGGTTGTCCGTAAAGAAAATCGACATCAAGACAAAAGAAGAATCCGGACTCCTTATTCCCGCGAGAGCGCTATCAGAGGTCATCAAGTTGTGTCAGGAAGAAAAAGCGGTCAAAGAGGTTCGCATGACACGGCCGAAAGACGGCCAGATAGCGTTTATTGTCGGAGACACGGAGCTGCGCACCCGGCTTATTGAAGGGGAGTACCCGAACTTTGAAAAAATCATCCCCACAAAATTCAACACCCGTGTGCTTTGTGAAAAAGACGTCCTTTTGCGGGCCGTCCGGTCATCCGCAATTTTTGCCAAGGACAGCGCAAACATCATCCGGTTCCACATCGAAAAACAAACACTCACCGTCTCCGCAAACACACCCGCGGTAGGAGAAAACGAAACAGACGTAGAGGTGAAGGTAGACGGCGAGGGCGGCGACATCGCTTTCAACAGTAGATTTGTCATCGAGTTTCTTTCTAATTGCAAAGAGGACGAGGTGTTGTTTGAGATGACCGGTTCATTAAATCCCGGCGTTTTCCGTCCGCCGAAGGACGAGTCCTTTCTTCACGTTATCATGCCGGTGCGGGTACAGGGAGCAAACTAACTCGACGCCCTAAGATAATAGCGAACCGATTGGGGAGTTTTACCTTGTCCAATCCCACCAAAGACATAAATCGGGACAAGCCTGGACTGTTCAGTAATATACAGGTATGCGACGGAAACAGACGTGATTTCTACTTCTGAAAACGACGGGGCTTCACCCGATCCGTAGCCGGACGCGTTATTTATTATTCCCTCCAAATACCCCTTTTGCTCATTGAGGGCCTTTATTGCTTCATCAAGCGTCAACAGTCGTCTTTCTTGTTCCTGTATCAACCGAGGTGTCGTAAAAAATGAAAAGGATACAACGTTGTCCTTGGAATCAACCCTCACCTCTCCAAACGTCTTTGTGAGAGCGGTAAAGAAACAGGGAATCTGTCGGTCTTTCAACACCGCCTGGTAGGTGATGATTGATAGTGATGGATCCGCGGGGCTCTCGCCGTCCGCGTTTTTGGTGGCGCGCTGGCGGCCGGACTCGATTAAAGAAAGGCTTTCGGAAAGAAATCCAAAGGAAGAAAGGTCTGAAAACACATCGCTTATCAATAATGATCCCGGCGCCGCTGACGGAGAAAACGCGGCAAAAGAGACCGCCTTTGACCTGTCGTTGTACGTGAACAAACGGTTTTTTTCTACCCAGTCATACACATAGGGAACCGGGTTTTTTACACCTATTATAAAACCAAGTTGTTTTGCCATCTTAGCGGAAGAATCTGTCAGATTGGACGGATACTCAACGGCGTATGTCGGAAGGTTTTCGGGAAGCGCCTGGACCGGTCCAACATAAGAAAACACAACGCCTGTTTGGTCAAATTCTATTTTCCTGGGTGCGGATATGGGGGCGATTGTCGAAACAGGAATTGGTTTTGTCAAAGTTAGGGCGGTGGGAGCACCCACCCCTCTTTTTATCATAAGCCCAACAATGACTCCGATTGTTAAGCAAAAAACAGTGATGATAAATAATGCTCCGCCTCTTTTCATATGTATTTTGTTGTCATAAGCAAGACGAATATCCCGTTGCTCCGATTTTAGCCGCACAATCAGCAACATTCTCACACGGGGGTACGGGAAATGGCGTAAATTTGTTGATGTCACCCGATCTTGGGCACCCGGGAGACCAGACTTCGTAATGCAGATGAACATCGAGCGAATACCCCGTATGATCGACAAAGCCCACAACAGTCCTGGCTGAAACTTTCGCCCCTTCCACAATGCCCGGCGGAATAATGTTTCTCAGGTGGGCAAACAGCAGCGTCCCTCCCACATCTGTGACTATCTTGACGTGGTTTCCATACGTTCCTCCGTCTTGATTGCCCTCATATCCGCTGTTATCGTTGTACCCAAAAACGGCCGCAGATACAATACCGGAATATGGCGTATACACGGGGGCGCCGAAGAGCTTCCCTTGATTGCCAGGCGTAATAAAATCTATTCCGGATATGTGGCACTCGCTGTGGGTTCCTACAAAAGGGCCCTCAAGGATACACGCGCCCGACGAAGGGTCCAGCGGCCACTGACAGTCTCCCTGGCACTGGGTAAGAACGCACTCCGGGATGTCCGGTGTTGCCGCGCAGTCTATGGTCGGTCCACCGGCACCGATTCCCTCACGGCCGGTCGGTATGTTTGCGTATTTTACGCTGGTTGCCCCGCCCGAGATAAGCATAAGAAGAAGTATCGGGCCGGCAACGAGTGCAAGGATGAGCCCGTTGTTTTTTTCTTTGACTGGCGGGGCATTAAATACCCCTAAAATCCCCTGGGATATTCCGTTGGTTACGCTTGTGGTCAGGCCTCCGCCGGTGAACAGAAACGACCCAACTGCGGAAAGGACTTTTTTGATATATTTCCACCCAAACGATATAGCCAACGCAGCCCATCCGGCAATCGGAGTCAGCGCTCCAAGGATGGCTGCGGACATCTTCGGAAAAACCCTCAGCAAGAATGCAGAGGCCTTGGAAAAAGCAGCGCTTTTTGCGGCGGCAAAACCGGATTGTGCAGCCAGGCTAGTCAGCGCTGTTTCCGCTGGTCTCACAACCCCCCCGATGTCTCTGATTTTTGCTATCCAACTTCCGGGCGAGCCGACCACCTCCATAAAATACATTCCGGGATTATGGGCATATGTGTGTGCCGCATGGAATTGTGAGGCCGATGGGTGGACTTCTTGTCCGGCCGCCGCCTTCTTATACAGAAACGCAAGATATTCCACCATGCGTTCGTCCGCCGGTCCTTTTACGGACCGAACCGTGTCGCCCAGGATGTTTCCGATTCCGTCGACGAGTCCTTTGCCCGACGGAGCCCCGGCCTTTTGGCTTGCATCAATGAGTTTCCGAAATATGTCGGTGCCCGTGACACCACTTCCGAGCTTTTCCGTAATTTTTCCGACAAAGTCTTCTGCACCCAACGTTTTTTTCAGTGTATTTTCAAACACCCGTCTGACAAACGCATCCTCAACACCCGGAATGACCGTCGCGACGCGCAATACAACACCCGGAGCCCCGCCGACAGAATCAGCGATGTGCATTTGGGAAAAATCTTGCTTTGGCGCGCTAAGCGTCTCCAGGAACCGAACGGTTGTTTTTGCCTCTTTAATTACTTCGTGGTTAATGTGGCCGTTGACAACCGGTTGTTGTATGAATGTCTCTATTTCTTTCGGCGGTATATACGACACGCGGGTTCCTGTCGAAGCCACAACAGTATATGCAGGAGCCATAGACGCAAACACTTCATTTGCCACCTCGGGGTGTTGTTCCACCATGACTTTTGCCCCGTGCGGGTCCTGAGGAAATGCTTTCGCGGCGCGGTTTTCCAGCTCCCGTTGCACCAGCGCAACAGTTTCTTTATATATCGGGGTTTCCGTCAGGACGTCCGTCGGTTCTTTGTCTGTTGGGTTGAAGGATCGTTCGCGCATCGTTTTGTTGAATTGTTCGCCGATTCTCCGTGCGCGGTCCGCGGCTATTTTTGTCTTTTCCCGATGATATTCGACCTGGCCCTTTATCCCTTCTTTGTGTATTTCCGTGACGTGTCCCGTCGGGACAGAAGACATGATCGTGGCTTCAACATTCCTAAATTGTGGGAGATCCGATTGTTTCTGCGCGATAAAAACATCTTTATCGGAAAACAATTTCAGAAGCTGTTGTCTTTGCTGTTCCTCGCCGGAGGCCCAAAGCATACCCAGCTCATCGGTCCGCGCGGCAAAATATGATTCTACCGGGGGGTAAGAAAGGGCCTCGGCAATGACATCAACCACGTTGGCCCCTGACGCAATGTCGTTGTTTGCTTTGACGATAAAATCACCAAAGGGTAATTTCTTTGCTGTCGGGATGTCGGCATCGGCCATATGCATTACTGTGTATCAGGAATCGTCTCCGTTGTAAACATCGGTCTTCCTGACGGGATTATCGGTTTTGGCGTTGAAGGGGGCACATCGATTACCGGCGTCGCCTGTTGTGGCAACGGCTCCACAGACACCGTCTGCATAAACGGCGCTGACGCAGGCGGTGGCGTGTCGGCCGGGTATTGTTTCGGTGCCAACGGAGTCTGCACAAGCTCTTGTGGTGTTTGCGTTGATGCCGGGGTTACAGGATTTGATTGTTTGGCGTCCTGTACCTCCTGGGGCTTGGTGGTGACAATGGCGTGCTCCTGCGGAGACGCGATGACGCGTATGGCGGCGTGTGCTGGTCCTGCGAAAAAGAGCCCTTCGCCGACATTGGAAGACATAAGCAGGTGTTTTTCCCCTTCGGATAGATAAAACATCTCTGCAACCTTGTCTATGGCGGCCGTTGACTGCTTGAGCAGTATCTGAAGGCTTGAGTTTTGGATGATGGTCTTTCCCAGGTCTACGGAAAGGAAGTCCTCCACGTCCTGCGTAATGGTCGTAAGTCCCAGGAAATATTTCCGCGCTCGTTTGGCGATAGAGTTGAGAAACGCCCCTGAGTCGGGATATTTCATCATGTACCACGCCTCATCGACGATGAGGATGCGCTTTTTGGTGTCTTTGCGGATTTTGGTCCAGATGAAATCAAGTATGAGATACATGGCGATGGGCCGAATTTCCTCCTCAAGGTCCCGTATGGAAAATACCGTCAGAGGATTGCGTATCTCAATGTTGGTTTGTGCGTCAAAAATGCCCACCATGCTGCCCCTGACAAATTTCTCTATGCGGTCGGCAAGGCCGCGGGCTATCGGGTCTTCTGCGCCGATGAGGGTTTTATACAGGTCCTCCATGAGCGGCGGTTCTTTGTTTTGGGTGTTGGGGTCGGGCGTGATGCCTTTTTGTTTGTACGTCATCACAAGCGCGCGGTCCAATAGCGCATCTTCCGTCGGTGTGAGCTTTCCCATGACGACGCGGAAAAATCCATGGAGCGACAGGATTTTCTGGTTAAGCTCGCTGTCTTCACGGACAGCATCTTTCTTGTGGAGAAGAGCCAGGTCAAACGGGTTTATTTTAGTGTCGGCCCCGAAATGAAACCGGATATATTCGCCGCCCAGCGCATGGGTGAGGGTTTCGTATTCGTTTTCCGGGTCGATGACGATGACTTCCGTATCAAACATGAGACTGCGCAGGATTTCAAGCTTCACCATATAGCTTTTGCCGGAACCGGACTTCCCAAACACTACAGTATTGGCATTTTCCAGCGAAAATCTGTCGAAGATCACCAAGCTGTCGTTGTGTTCGTTGATGCCGTACAGGATGCCCTCGTTGGCGGTAAGCTCCGACGTTGAGAAGGGGAATGTCGTGGCCAGAGACGTCGTGTCCATGTTCCGGGTTATCATGAGCCGGTCCTGACCCATGGGAAGCGTCGTTTTGAATCCCTCTTCCGTCTGGAGCGTCGTCCTTTTCGTCACTATAAGAAGTGACGCGAGCGTCGCCTCTACCTGCTTGCTTGCCTTGTTGAGGTCTTCAAGCGTCCGCGCCGGTATGGTGACGTAGAGGCCGAACTGGAAAAAGCGCTGTGCGCCCTTTGCAAGCTCCTGTTGAAGAGACAGCGCGTCTTCGAGAGCCACCTGTACGGACGGTTCGATGACCCGGCCGCGCTTCATGTCGGATTGGATGGTGGCCTCCATCTCTCCGACTTTCCGCTTGAGGTTTTCCAGGACCTCCTCGCTTTTGGTCGGATAGATATACATGGCGATATCAAGCGTATGGTTAAATGATATAAGCGGTTCAAGCCAATTGGCGCTGACAAATCTGGGATATCCGGACACGAACATGGTGCGGTAGTAGAAATCGCCGATTTTTATGGAATCGAAATCCACCTCGATAGACGGCGGAGAGATGACATCCTTTACCGTCAACGGTTCGGTTGTGTTTTGCGCCGCACCCACGTCATCGGGCATCGGGTCCACCAGTTTTTTCAGTACGTTTTTTATATCCATATTGTCATTCCATCACCTTCTGCAGCGTCGCATCGTCAGGAGCCGGAACACCGGCGTTATATGTGCCGAAATACAACTTGATGAGCTGTTGGGTCGTCAGCTGCGTTGCCTTGAGCCCCAAGCGTCCCAACAGCCGGATGATCTGATCGCGCTTTGTGTTCAGGACGACCAACGCCCGTTCGAAGATATATTCACGGGGGAACGGCAGGCCGCGTTTTTTGCTTCCCATAAGGACGTTTGTCGACGGGCCAAGTTCGAGGCTGGAAAACGGAACGACGATGTAGAATTTCTTGTCCAATACATCCTTTTCCTTCACCGTCGCCGCAACGAACAGCCGGTAATCATGGATGCTTTTGGACAGCTTTGGATTTTTTTGTTTGCGCTCTTGTTCCTCAAGAAGCCGAAGGTATGCCGTCACGTCTTTGTGTTGGGTGCGGACGATAAGCTGTATGGGGAAGGATAGGGCATTGAGAAGCCCCGCATACATAGAAATCATGACGTCCTGTTCCTTCTCGGACAACAGGCTGAAATTCACTGCGGTTGCGGCCAGGACCAGCGCACAAGACCCGTCGACGCACATCACGATGTCTTGGGCAATCGTTTCGATTTCCGTAAATTGTTGTGTCGATGAGCGGATGGGGATGATGGGTTGTGTCATATGGGTTTGGTTCCGAATATTTCCTGGGCCAGTTTGGCGCGCGACACCTCCCGCTGGCTTTTGGCGACTATCTCAAGGGCCGGGACGATAGAGCCGTTCAGCGTAATCTGCACGCGGTCAAAAACGTATCTTCCGCGCGGGTCTTCGATTTCTACGAAATAGACACCGTTTGCCAGAGGGGTAGAGGCGGCAAATTGGCCCAGACGGTTGGTCTTGAGGGCCCGTACAGGGATACCATCTTTGTCCGTGACGGTGACAAGGACGCCGGGAAGGAATGCGTTTTCCGCGTCTTTGATGATGCCGGTGACCACATTGGGGAATGTCGTCAATTTCGGAAGGCCTGCTTTTATGGCGCCTTCCGGTGTAATGATTTTTACCGTCGGACCTTTCAACCCCGTTGGACGCAGCTGCCCAGCGATATTAGGTTTGGCGGCGGGTACCGGTGTCGGTGAAACCGTCGGTTGGGGAATGTATGCGGGTGCCGCCTGCGGGGCCGATTGTTGTCTTCGCATCGCAGCCAATTCTCCCTCCATTTTGTTTTTTTCCGTCAATACTTCCGTCAGTTGTTTCTGAAGTTCTAAAATACGCGAGTCAGCGACGGATTTGTTCTCGAGTTCGTATTTGAGCGACTCGACTTTGTGTTCAAGCGCCTCTTCTTTTTGTTTGACCTCGGCGATCTTGTCGTCTTCCTTCGGGGTCTGCTGCACAGGCCGGATGACCTTCGGAGGAGGGGACATGTCCATCCCCACACCCGTAACCTGCGGAGTACGGTATGCGTTGGGCGGTATGACCGGTTGTTGTGGTTGTGCATGCGGGGTAAACAGGTTGCTTATCCAGGAAAACAAACCGGAATGTGTATGCGCTGTTACAACCGAAGAATAATCGGCCGCATATGTTGGGGGGCGTTGGACCGGTGCTATGGGTTGTTGTGCCGGTGCATTGTCAAAGACATTGCGAAGCACATCGGCAGTCACCCGTGGCGCCACGGATGCTGAGATGTGCGGTTGGGTTTGTGCAGGCGGCTGTGCTGCGGGCGTGTTCTGCACAAACGACACGGGCGGTGGCTCATATTGTCGGACCGGGGGCTGTTGTGCGACAGGCGCTTGCTGCGGTGGGGCCACAGGTGCCGGCTTGGTCCGGTAGACGACCGGGTCTTTACGCCAGACATATTCCGTGGGACTGTAGATGCTTTTGATGAACGACAGTATCCAGACGTCCATCGGTCTGTCTTCTATGGGCATGAATGCAAGTCCGGCCCCCGTCAACCCGGCCAGAGCGGCAAGCGGCCAGGTAAACAGCGCGGGGAGCGGAAGTTTATAGCAGATGTATCCGACGATTGCCCCGCCGGCCAGATAGCCGAACTGCTTTATCGTCATATCGCCGATAAGGCGGAATTGGAATGTCGTTACGTTCTGCGGGACAGGATGTTGTTCCATGGCACGTATATATCACAGGTTTTTCCGTTCAAAAACCTGTGTATATAGAAACTATTGTAAACAGTATTATCGCGGGGTTCAATAGTACAAAGCGCATCACAACCGTGAAAACTCTCTATTATACATTTCACGCTATATCAGACACGACCATCGTGCGTCTGTCCTCATTCCGAAAAAATCGTGTCGGTTGCCGCGTGACCTTGAAACCCCATGATGATAAGATAGGTGTATGGATTCTCCGTTTGTCCTTCTTGAGGTAAAAAATTCCAGAGAATCGGAAGAGACGCCGGCGGTCATGGAACAGGTGTTTGCGGCCATCGGTTCGACAGGGGAGCACGGAGGATTATTGCGACGGTTGTTCGGGCCCCGCCACTCACCCAAATTTTTCAGTTTTGAAATCGTGTCCGTCAACGCCGGTATCCATTTTTTCATCAGCGTCCCGGCCCACTCGCAGACGTATGTGGAAAGCCAGTTGACGGCCCAATATCCCAAGGTGGTGTTGGCGCCCGCATCAGACTATGCCGCACACTTCCTTTCTTTCCCGCACGCCGCAGGACAGCTCGTGTTCACCAATTCCTATTATTATCCCATCAAGACGTACAAAGACGTCAAAGACCTGGATATTTTGGCAAGCGTGCTTGGACAGTTGGCGAAATTTCCCGTCGGAGAAGCCGCTTCAATCCAAATCCGCCTGTCTCCGGCCGGAAGCGGATGGCAGCGCGCGGCATCGGCCGTGCTTGCACGCGGGGTGCCGGATCCGTCGTCCACAACAGGGCGCACAAAGACGCACCCCCACGCGCGTCTCATCGAAAGCAAGATTTCCCAGGTGGGGTTGAATGCAGTTGTGCGGATTGTGACGGCGGCGTCCAACGAGACACGTGCAAAGGAGCTTTTACATGCGTTGTCCGGGACGTACGGTGTATACACGCTGGGAGAAGGAAACGGGCTGACGCTGGCACAACCCGTGTTTTGGCAAAAAAAGCGGTTGGAACGGGCGTTTGTGGAACGAAGCGGGGACACGGCCCCGAGATATCAGGTGTTCAACGCGGCAGAGCTTGCCTCATTGTGGCATCCGCCGGGTCTGACGCTTTCGATGATTCGGAATATCTCCTGGGGAGCGCAGATGAGCGGGGAGGCACCGGAAAATCTGCCGGTCTCGACGGACAACGAAGAGGAGAAAAAACATATCAATTTTTTCGGTCGGACGGAATACAAAAACAAGACAGCGACGTTTGGGCTGAAAAAAGCAGACAGGAGAAAGCACCTCTATGTGGTGGGGAAGACCGGAACCGGGAAATCCACATTGGTAGCCAACATGGCGATAAACGATATGAAAAACGGGGAGGGGATGGCGGTCGTCGATCCGCACGGGGATTTGTGCGACATCCTTCTGGACTATGTGCCGTCGCACCGCATCAACGATGTAGCGTATCTGGACCCGTCTGACTTTGAACACCCGTTTCTCCTAAATCCTCTCGAGGTGAAAAATCCGGCCTACAGAGAACTCGTTTCCTCCGGCATCGTGTCGATTTTCCATAAGCTTTATCACCTAAGCTGGGGGCCCCGCCTGGAATATATCTTACGCAACACCATCCTGACGCTTCTGAACGTTCCCGACTCGACGCTTCTTCAGGTGCCGGAGCTTTTGACCAACGAGCGGTATAGGGCGTCTGTAGTTGCCAAAATTGATGATAAGGTCCTTAAGAGTTTTTGGCTCAATGAATTTAGCCAGATGAGTCCGCAATTCCGAAGCGAAGCTGTGTCGCCGATATTGAACAAAGTTGGACAATTTTTATCCTCACAAACCATCAGAAACATTGTCGGAGCACCAAAATCAACTATAGATTTAGAGACAATGATGAACGATGGGAAGATTGTCCTCGTGAACCTTTCGCAGGGCAAGCTCGGTGAGGACAGCAGTGCCCTTTTGGGTGCCATGATCATAACGAAGATTCAATTAGCAGCCATGAACCGGGTGTATGTGTCTGAGGAAAACCGGCGGGACTTTTATCTGTATGTCGATGAGTTCCAGAACTTCGCTACAACGACGTTCATAAAGATTTTATCCGAAGCGCGCAAATACCGTCTGAACCTCACGCTTGCCAACCAGTACATCGGGCAGATAGATGAAGACGTACAGAAGGCCATATTCGGTAATGCCGGCTCCATCATCTCCTTTAGCGTCGGAGCGTCGGACGCACGGATTTTGACGAAGGAATTCGGTATGAAATATGAGGAGGATGAGCTTGTGGGACTGGGGAATTACGAGGTGGTCACCAAGCTTTCCATCGATAACCAGACGACCAGCCCGTTTTCCGCCAAAACATTGCCGCTTCCGCGTTCCAAAAACCAAAACCGCGAAAAAGTCATCCGGAGTAGCCGCGAGCGGTATACAAAAAACATAAACTCAAAATCCTAAGCACAAAATTCAAAATAATGGTCAAATGGAACAAGCATCAAAGTTAAAACGTTATGATTTAGAAGATCGGACGTTTGCATTTGCGAAACAATGTCGCAATTTTGTAGCAAAACTTCCAAGAATACAGGCGAACATAGAATATTCAGGGCAACTCATCAGATCGTCTGGTTCACAAGCGGCAAATTATATAGAAGCCAACGAGGCGATAAGCAAAAAAGACTTTTTCCATAGAATAAAAATCTGTAGGAAAGAAAGCAAAGAGAGCCGTTTATGGCTGCGCTTGTTAATTTGTCGGCCTGAGACGGTATCTGAACAAGAGGACCTTGTCCAAGAAGCATTTGAATTGACAAAAATTTTCGGATCTATAGTTGAAAAACAAAATAAAATATAATGTTTGCACCCTTTTCCGTTTTTAAATTGTTTTGATTTTTGGATTTAGAATTTAGAATTTAGAATTTTATGAAGATAGCATTGCTCGGCGGTTCATTCGACCCTCCACACAACGGACACCTCTTGATTGCCAGGCAGATGCTTGAGTTTACGGATACGGACGAAGTATGGTTTTTGCCCAACTACACCCAAAGTCCGGTGAAAAATACGGCACCCGTTGCGGACCGCCTCGCCATGACGCGCCTGTTGGATGTACCCGGGGCGCGGGTGTCTACGATTGAAATTGATAACATGCTTGACGGGGAAACGGTCCGCATCCTGCCGTTTTTGCCCAAGGAACACATCTACAGTTTCATCATCGGCTCTGATCAGTTATCTGGATTCACAAAGTGGCTTGATTGGCAGAAACTATTGGACGCTATGCCGTTTTGGGTGTTTCCGCGGACGGGGTATAGTAACGAGCCTATGCAGAATGGGATGAAGTTGGTAGAACACAAACACCTCATCACGACAGACACGTCATCAACCGAGGTCCGGCATCGGATACAATCCGGATTGCCCATCGACCAGCTTGTGCTCAAATCTGTGGCTAGCTATATCGCCGACCACGGTTTATATACACAAAATGATGTTGTGTAGATATTTAGCTTTTCACCCAACGGGCGGGTTAGTCTTGCACCCCCCCCTTCCATCCATCCGGTATTGTATTATTGAGATTTATATACTGGTTTATGATGAAATTTACGATACGCATGTTTATGCCAAAACAAAGCTTAAGCAGTGTTTTGGTATAATATTTATGGATAAATAATGAACGATAAGTCGATATTTGTGGATTGAGCTTATGCCAAAACGACGCTTAAGCAGTATTTTGTCACGAAAGGTTGAAGTAGGTTTTGAATACGGCGTCACGTTCGAGGCGTTCCACAACCATATATTGCACGTCATCTCCGAGGTAGTAATACTCGCGCAAAAATTCTATCTGGTCAAAGCAATCGTACGGATAGATATAGACGCTGTCCTGTATGGTATAAAATCCAAGCGTCCGGAGGGCCCCGCGTATGACGTCACCGAAATGCTTATCCCGCGTGGGGACGTCATATGTCACTAGCCTCCATTTGCCGTCCCAGCGTTTTGGTTTCTCTATGGAAAGCGACTCTATGCTGTAGCGAAGAATCTTCCGTTTGCCGTTTTTGGTGAGCGCTATGATTTGTTGGCCGTTTTGTTCAACGATTTCCACGATTTTTCGTTGTTCAAGCCGCTGAAGCGTGCGTTGGAGGTACGTTGTATTGAAATGTTTCCATTCTTCCCAGTCGCGTGATTGGGTAAGCATCGGGCCAAACGCGCGCACACTGTTGGGAGCCAGTATTGCTGCCGGAATCATGACACCGGTACCCAACAGAGACAAAACGTCTTTCACTTTTGCGTACTGTTTGTCTTTGTTTACTTTAACAGTCTGGCTGATGAGAATTTTGGCTATCGCGGATATGGATTTGTCGGACGGAAGCGAGGAAGGACCGGCGTCTTTCACGCTCATTGGTTGTTCTGGTGTTTTTGTAGCGCGTTTCATGGTTATGGCTTACTAGATATATATGGATGGTTGCATGTCTTATATCTCCATATCTCCACGCTTTATATCGTAAACGGTTACCGTTACTTATGACAAAATACTGCTTAAGCAGTATTTTGTCAAGATATTTGTGGGTAAGTTGGGGAGAAATGGTTGTGTTGTGTGTGGGAGCGATTATGACAAAACGATGCTTAAGCAGTATTTTGGTATAAATAGGTATAAGGCTTCTTGTGAGGCGCCACCCGAATGGTGGCGCAAGAGAGCCGAAGCTTGCGGATGATGTCGAAGAGGATGTTTTGTGAGCAGGCGTGACCTATTGGTAGAAAAATGGTTAAAAACGAACCGGCCGCTTGCGCACGGCCCATATGACGGGATACAATAAGTTGTATATAAACTAAATCGTCCAGTATTGATGCTATGCCACCAAATCTAGAAATCATTGAGGTAATCAAAAAAGCCATAGAAAAAGCGAAGTTAGATAGGGCTCCGGGTGATAATGCTGCCACCAAAAACGCAAGAACATTAGATAGCCTTAAAAAAAACCCTCAGAACAAAGGGAAAGATTTAGAATCTAAAGAAGGACACGATAAAAATCAAGCAACTTACAGATCAAAAGAACCGGACAAGCAAGCAGAATCGAAACATTCATCAGCATCCATCCAGGAGAAGTTCAAGGAACAGCTTGACAGGAAGGGCCAGCCTCTTACAGTACAAGAAAAACTACACCTCATCGGTCAGGAAATGCCGGTGGAAGTGAAAGCACAAACGCAGCTATTAAATGAACAATATCAAAAACTTCGGCTTGTCATTGAAGAGTCTCCGGCAAGCCCCACATCCAGAAAAGAGATTGAGAACGTCATTGCGCACATTCCACAAAATATGTACTGGGATGAGGCGCTTGGTGGGGTTGCCTCGGAAATACAGCAAATAGCATTTTCACACATACTACGTAATCCTGCATATATGGCAGAGATTTCTATAGATGACAGGGCAGTGTTTGGTCAGACGTTTTTTGGTGTCCGCGCCGACCGCGTGTATGACGACGAAGCATATTTACGTTCAAAAGGCGAGACTACGGAATTCCGGACTGTTACACCAGGCGAAATCAAGTCCGATCGAGTGCTTGCAAAAGATATTGAGCAATTGGCAACCAATGAATCAAATCTTACAAAAATAGAAGATGCGTTACGCACTCTTCAACCATCGGAAACGCTGACGCTGGCAGACGCTCAAAAAAAGATAGATAAAGGGCCGCAATGGCTTAAAGACGCGGCAAAACACGTAAATGGAAATGTCCACGCCGCTACCATGCTGGCCAAACTTGCCGATGTCGCTGTAATCGACCCTGATGCGTTAAACGATAAAGCGTATATGTTTATGAAAACCGCTCAATTGGCACATATAGGCATGGATATTCCGAAAGAACTTCAAGATACCAAAACAATGGGTGAAATAAGCAAGCTAAATAGGCATCTCGTTGAACAAGGAAAAATAAGCGATTCTGTTTCGGAAGCAAACAGAAGAAATTTGCTTTATCCGGAACAACGAGAAGGTATGGCGACAGCCCCTTCCGGTAAAAGCAAATATGAATGGGATCCGAATGAAGACCCGAGTCTATTGGACAGCAGGTTCGATGCGTTTCGAGACAAAATTGAAAAAACATTTAATAAAGAAATTAGTGAAGACGAACGAAAAATAAATGAAGAACGGAATAAAAAAACTAAAGATCAAGATAAAAAGAAAATAGGCGAACTTCAACAAGCCTTCGATTCGAAAATTATCGACATATTAGCAGTAGATATTCCACAAATGAACGAAGAAGAGTTTGCAGTAATTACAAAGACCCACTTCTTTGATAGGCTTGAAAACTACAGGTCAGGGTTGGTGCAAAAATATATTGATGAGGGAAGGGGATACAACAGTCTATATGTTCCTGAAAGCAAAATCAGGGCATATCAGTTAAATCCATTAAAAGAAGTCCGCAATGAGCTTGACAGATATACAAGAATGCGACGGTTGCTTCCAAACCGGTTCCAACAAGCTGCCGACAGATCGTTTGAAATGAACATGCAATATCTTCAGAGCGATGAATATCGTCAGGACGTAAAAAAGTTTGTGATAGACCGACTCAACTGGCCAGACATCAAAACAGTAACTGGCCATGCCGTAGACCCGGACAATCCAGAGGCTCACCCATTGTATCAACGAATGTTCTATGAAGACAGATATGAAGCGTTCCGCCAAAAGATAGTTGATGCGACATATGTAGAGCTTCTGGAAAAAAATTATACCTCGTGGGAACTGGGAAAACTCGAAGAGATGGGTCCCGGAACAGCAGGGTTCGGAGAGCCGGGAATCATGGCTGTTCTGCGAAACCGCGCCATAAACACGGACTCATTTGACGTGTTGGAGACACTGTATGACAACATTAGGGGGCCAAACGGAGAGCAGGTCGTCGCATCTGGACCGGTACAACAAAAAGTGCTAAAGGAGGCAGTGGAATTTTTATGGACACACAAAGACCTTATAGAACCAAAATTTATAGATGAGTATGGACCAGGCGCGATATTGACACGCGCTGATATTCAATCAAGCGTAGAGGAAGCTCACATGCTGCTTGCTGTTACAGGTCAACGGGCTAAAGCTGCGCGCCGGTGTTTGACGCAGATTGAAGGAGGGGGGCAAGGTGTAAACCCCCACCCCTTTGCCGGTGAATCAAGCGGAGACAATAAGCTAAACCAGTCCATCCAGCCGATACGGCAATTTTTACTTCGGTGGAATGTTGTGAGTGCGGTGCAGCGGGTGTGGGTAGAGACGATAGCACGGCTTGAGGCCCGACGGTATGGCGTTGACACAAAATGGAAAAAAATAATCGATGCCATGGACACATCAAAATCTTCGTATGAAGATTTTGTGAAGAACGCATTTTTAATACAGAGTGATGATAATGACCACATACGAGACTGTTTGGGGGGATTAAAATATAACCGGTTTGGTTTGAAAAGGATAGACGCCCCCACGAAAATAAAGGACATTACAAAAGAAGATCTAAAACGATGGTTGATAATGCGTGATGGCATTCGTTTGGCCGAACCGCAGTTGATGGCTGCGTATAGTTATTTTGATGTCGGGTGGAATATTGCGGAAATGACAAACATATATGATGAACAATTCGGTAAAAATCAGGGGATAGGCGTGCTTGAGCGGTTACGAAATCAAATATCTGGATTATTTGATGCCACAAAAGACCATCGTCAACTTGAAGAAATAAAAGAAAATCTTGTTAAGAGAGACGATGCCAATCGGAAAAACGATGGAGGACTGATTGTAGCGGCCCGATATATGCCGATTCATACGCTTCGGGCCTTAGACAACCAACAAAGCGACATTTCAGAGAAGTTCATACATGACCATATTGATAATTGGAATATTTTTAAGGATGAATTTAGCAATGGTCTGACTTATGAAAAGGAAGGCATAGCGAACACACAACGAAAAGACTTGTTTTATAAACGCTATGAGCTGGCACATACGATGATTAATCGTGGTCTGGCCGATTGGGAAGATAGGTCGAACGAAGGCCTTATGAAGCTAGAACCTGATGACCCTGGCCGGCTACGGGCAAAGGGTTTATCTTCAGTCGACTGGTCGGCAGGGGTCATCACCAATACACACCAATCGGCAGTGGTGGAAAATGAATGTGAAGAGATTCACATCAAGCCGAAGGACTTCATCCGTGTGTCAAAAGAACTTTCCGATTTTGCCTTACGAAAAGATGTACTTGACGAAGCAAGCCACCCGTTTACTGCACATTACTTTCTTGATGTGCGCAAGCTTGACGCCCGACTATGCCGTCTTGACGAAGGACCGTCTAAATTGGAGAAAGTCTTTCCTGAAGATAAGAAGGATATACCCGAGTGGTTTCGCAAACAGTATGTCGGCAAATGGTCTGAACGCATCGCAAATGTTACGGGGCACGGTATATCAGGAGGGCTCTCTCGGTTTATCGGCGACCAGATGAACGTGTGGAAAGTTTTGGTGCCGGAACTGGTTCCGTTATCAAAAGCAAGGAACACGAAAGAGTGGGAACAGCATTTCGACAGATACATAGAAACAGTTGTAAACACGGGGGGGAATGACGCAAGAGGAAAAGTGGCACAAACATTGACGCTTGCGTATATTATGCCCAACAGAATGGACCTTCGGAGAGATTTGTTGGGCACAAGTGACGATACGCATATAGAGGTGACCGTGAACCAGCGAATCGCTGGGAAAGGCTATCAGGCATTGACCATGAACGATGCGGACCACGTTCTTCATCATGGTGAGGCGGCCGCCGGGGTGAAGTTCCATGAGGCGTTTCCGCATATGGATCATGTCACCCAGAAGGAAGCAGGCATGATTCTCACTCTAGCGAAATGGCCTAAGTTTATCAATACATTTGGAGAGGCCATGGGTAAAAAGTTGCCAAACACCATAACTATAGGAGGTGAAACATTTCATCATAACTTTGGGAGGCGGGTCGAACGATATTTTACGGGTGAACTTACGATAAAAACCGTTTGGGTATACAGGGTTCTGGCGCTTTTTGGATTAGGCGCGGTTATCGTCGCTCTGCAGGCTGCTGAAAATGCGAAAAAAGGATTCTCTGAATCAACCGGAAGCGGGGGTGGCGGCGGGTCACAACCTCAACATCACTAATCTAAATATCATAAGACGTAATTTAATGTCAGTAAAGAATTACCCGTGGTCGGCAGGTTTAGATTCCTTACCCATGAGTCTATTGAGCACACCCTGTGGCGCCATTGATCGTAAATAGTAGGCGGAAGATAACCATTGCATTGCCCCTCCACCTCCACCTCCACCTCCACCGATTTGGATAGGCGACTTTGCCTTCAGCGCTTCTTTCACCGATCCGGCAACTGATGGTATGGCAAACAATATGCCCAGCGACACGATGTATGTCACCGCTCCGGTATTGCTGAAGACTGCAGCCGTATACGGAGGTGTCCATATGGTAGCTGACGGGTCCTTAGAAAAATGGATAAAGACAGCCGAGAGCATGAACATGGCTCCTGCAATCGGGAATACTGCCAGATTTGCGATGAGATTTTTGAACCATGAGGAAAACGCGGTACTTCCCGGGAACGCCTCTAGCAAAAGTTGCAACGGTCCGATGATCAGGGCCAGGATGATCTGAATATATGCACCGAAAAAGAAGAAAAGCAGCCGTATGAACAATATGAGTAAAAATACCGCCATCAGAAGCTGAACAAGGGGTAATGCCAGGCCGAGTATGCCAAGCGCGGGCGCGCCCGCAACGGACCCGACGACGGTAAGGAGAAGGGTGGCAAATGCACTACCCATTAGCGTTTGTCCCCCCGTCCATTGCCATCCGGCTATCGCTTTCATCGGGCTTAAGTCGATATTCGACAATTGTGCAAATACGCTTCCTTGGCTATATAACGCTTCGGGGGTTCCCAGTTTAAATACGGTTGTCGCCCACCACCCCGGCGCATCCAAGTAACCCGTAGATTTGAATAAGGCAATGGCAAAATATAACACGATATACATGACATCAACCATAATTCCGACGATGGCGTAGGAAAACGTGATGAGGATAAGGGCTATGATGATACGCGGTATGGCGTTTTGTGCGGTGACGACGGTTTTGGGATCGATTTTCTTCCGGAACATTATCATAAATCCTACCGCTATCATCACGACAGCCATGAGAAGATATGCAATATTGCGGAATGCCTTCCAAACCGGAAGAAGTGCGGCAAGGCCGAAAAATCCTACCCCCTGCGCGTATACAGGTTTGGGGAGAAACCCCAATGTGTGACCCGTGTCTGCAAGCCACAGTCCGAAATCCGCAGGTTTATTGATGTATGTCATTGCAATAGCGGTACCTACTTGCCCCAGCACGCTTTTTTGGAAAAACATAGCACCTTCATCGGGATTACTGGAACAAGGTGTACCGATGGACATACATGTCAACCCGTAGGAGCTGTATTGAAGTCCGGAGAACCATGACGCTTGGGCGTTGTTATCTTCGCCTTCAAGTGCGCTTCCGAATGATTTCGGAGATGCGAATTTCCAGGTGTCCTGTGCGTGAGCGATGGATTTTGGCATGACTGCCAAAAAGATGAGAATAGCAAGGATGAAGAATAAAACTCTTTTCATAGGACTAGTTGTATTATTTCGGAATATGCCTCAACAGTCAATGACAACTAATAGTATTTTAGACTGGATCCCCGCCTACGCGGGGATGACAACGCTTCTATCTGGGTGGGCGCGGCGTGCTGGGTACGACGCTCGTGCCACCCAAGTCGAATTTCAATATTTCCGGTAAACCGGTCATGGTGCTTATGAGCCTCAAAATCAGGTATGCCGCGATGATGACTACCAGTCCGATGATGGCGCTCGTCAGTGTTCCTTTGGCCTGTTCGAGCTTCTTCTGGTCTCCGCCGGAAAACAAAAACGAAAATCCTCCGACTATGAACATAAGGAATAGTGCCACTCCGGCTAGTGATACGATGGCACCAAGCGCGTTTCCGAAAAGCGTCTCAAGAGATTGGATGGTGGCCACGTCACCGTTTTGTGTGTTGAGAAGCGTCTTGGCAAACACACGGGAAACAAACAGGTTCATGGATATAAGTATAGCACGGGCAATCGTGTCATTGCGAGGAGTCGTTGTTCAGTTTTGTCGTCTCCGCGAACGCGGAGACCCAGTGTATTAATAATCTGGATTCCCATTTTCACGGGAATGACTATAAAGTTGCACAGGAGTGAAAATTTTACTCTGGATTCCCGCATACGCGGGAATGACAACCCTTTTTTAGAACGCGGGCGGTAAGGTGACTGTCCCACCGATGATGGTGAAGCCCAGGAAGTTCTGGACAAGTGTCATCACGGCCCATGCTGCGCCGACGATGATAAGTCCGACGATGGCATGTGTGATTTTATTTCTTGCCTCTTCCATCTTGGCTTTGTCTCCGCCGGAGGTAATCCAGCTGATGCCGCCCAAGATAAGGAAGAAAAACGCCAAAATTGCCGACAAGATAAGAAGCGTACCGACCAGGGCCGAAATAAGCATTCCAAGGTCGCCGATGCGGACGTTGGATGGCTGGCCGATTGTGATTTGTGGACTGGCTGCAAATACTTTCATAATACCTCCTATGTATGTGATGCGATTATATCGTAACTATTATTGTGGGGCAAATATCACGCATTGTCAATGAGTGGGACATGACAGTTAATTACCCATGATGGAAGGGATAGGAAGTGATTTGAGGTCAAGACCGAGAAAATTCGCAACCAGTTGTGCGATGGCATAGGTGGACGCCACGATGATAAGGCCGATGATGGCGTTGGTTATTCTGTTTCTGGCCTCTTCAAGCTTACCCTTTTCACCACCCGCGGTAATCCATGACAATCCGCCGGTGATGAGTGTGAAAAACGCCAGAAGGAATCCCGCGATAAAAAGCGCTCCGACCAGTGCCGATATGATTTTCCCTAAGGCCGTTCCTCCGCCGCTGTAGTCACCTGACCCGAGTCCCGCCGGGAGGACCGGATTTGTGATTTGAGCCAAAAGTTTTGTATGCATATGGTTAGGGACCCAATTTTAATTTTATAACCGTGTTAGGATCCACAAGCGTATTGAATCCCAAGAATTGTCCGGTGACGGCTACCAGTGTCCATGCGCCTACGACGATGATAAGTCCGATGAACGCATGTGTTATCCTGTCCCGGGCTGATGCGATTTTTTTCGTATCTCCTCCGGCGCTCATCCATTCGTAGCCGGCAAGCAAAATCTGGAGAAGAAACCATATGGACGCAAATACGGTAAGTATGCCGATGATTTTACTGATGGCATCAAGCACGTTGGAAACTGCGTTTGTTCCTGATGGAATTGTTTTTCCGAACGGTCCAAGACCGGTTCCGGTAATTGGTCCTAAATTTTCATCTGCGAGTAACATAATATTATTTCAGTAAAATCTTCGGTCCGTAGATTTTTGGATTCAATATGAATGTCGGATCGCCGAAAATAAGCTGTGAGAACAGCGCCGCAAGCGCAAATGATGCGACGACCAGGATAAGTCCGAACAGCGTTTGCCAGATGCGTCCCCAGGCCTGGCCAAGTGCCTTGGTGTCACCGCCCGCCGTCATATATTGGAACCCCGCGATGATGAAGTTGAGGAACGCATAGATGCCGGCGACGACAAATACAAGACGAAGGACGTTCGTGAAAAACAGGATAAGTCCGCCGGGGCTCCCAGCACTTCCGCCCAATGTTTGATAGACAGTCGGCAAAGGACTCTCGATTTTACCGATGATATCTGCTGGTAGCACTGCTGCCAATATGTTCATAGTCATTTAAGCGGCATGGGTAGGCCGGTGAGCGTCCCGATGATTTGTATTATCCAGAACGACCCGACGATGACGACAAGTCCGATGACCGCACCCGTAATTGTCTGTTTCCCTTTCTCCATCTGTTTGGTGTCACCTGACCCTGCACTTGCTATCATAGCAAATCCGCCCATAACGAGCAAAACCAATGCGATGACGCCCGCGAGCATAAACGCGTTTTTGACGATGACGGAAACGAGCGACCCGACATCAGAAAAATTTTTCGCCGGAGCAAATTCTGTCTCGATGTCGATGGCAGCAAATACACGGTCCATATGTATAAGTGTATTGGAAGGGATGGTATGGTGTCAATTTGAAATTAGTGAGTAGTGGGTAGGAATTGATTTATGATTTAAGATTTACGATTTAAGAATATACCTCGAAGATTCGTTACAGGGATGCTTCTTACTTTCAGTCGTTGTCATCCCCGCGTACGCGGGGATCCAGAGTATCAATAAGCTGGATTCCCGTTTTCACGGGAATGACATTAAATATCGTTGAAGTAACAATGCTATCCGAAGCGTCAATTTGATATAATGAGCATCTGCACGTATGAAAACACTTTATCAGGACGGTGCGCTTATCGAAAAAATCCTTCAGAAAGACCGGCGCGCTTTGTTTGTGTTCTACCGCCGGTATACTCCGCAACTTTCAACGTTCATCAATCATAAAGTCGGCAATCCGCACGACGCCGAAGAGATTTTACAGGACACGCTGTTTGCGTTTCTTGAGGCTATCCGTGATTTCCATGGGTCTTCCAGCATCAGCACGTTTCTGTTTTCCATCTGCAGGCATAAGATTATCGATTGGTACAGAAGGAGAAAGATTCGTCAAGTGGTGTTTTCGCAGGCCCCGGGTTTGGAATCGCTCGTGTCACCGATGCTCAATCCTGAAGAAGAGTTCAATTCAGTACTTTTGAAGGAAAAAATCAAACGGGCGTTATCCGCTATCCTTCCCCGGTACAGGACGCTTCTTGTTCTCAAGTATATGGACAACATGACTGTTTCTGATATCGCGCAGAAATTAGTATTGACGGTGAAAGGAACGGAGTCACAACTGTTCCGTGCGCGAAAAGCGTTTGTCGAAACGTTTACGTCTTTTTGACACAACCTATGACTGACGCAATGTATCATAAATTTGTCAAACGGTGGGAGGAAGTGACGGACATCCCGCCACAGACGGTCGGGCCGCTGACGCCCGCGTATAAGACGGTGGTGTCAAAACTGAAGGTGATGCCGTGGCCGGTGTTGGTGATTGTTTCGGTTGCGGTTGTCGCAGGTCTCTACGCATTGTTCGGGTCTGCCATAACGCTTCTGGTGAGCATCCTTCAAAAAGGATTTTAGCTTCATAATCCGTTTCCCGCGAAGGAATATTCTCCCCTTTACGACTATATATAGGTAACCCTATGGCACACGAACTATTGATTGCGGGTCTGTTGTTCGGACGGAATTTCGTCGGCATCATCACGCGTCCGTATGAAACATACCGGCGCATCGTCACCAAAGGTTCACTGTGGGAGCTTGGATATATCGCCGCATTGTGTGCTGTCTATTTTGCCGTGGCGTCTGTCATAAAAATCGCCGCCTTCCGGCCGTTTATACTGACGCGTCAGTTTATCGTTTTGGCCGGTGCGGCATGTACAACCTATATTTTTATGGTATTGCTTCTTTCTTTGACAGGAAAGGTTTTACACGCAGAGGTGTCCGCCAGGCGGCTTCTGTTGGGTTGGGGATACACCCTTATCCCGACATTGGTATGGTTCTGGAGCACGTCGATTCTGTATATCCTTCTTCCTCCGCCCAGGACCACAAGTGCGTACGGGATATTGTTCAGCGTCGTATATCTTGTGTTTTCGGCGGTACTCTTGTTTTGGAAAATCATGCTTTCATACCTGACCATGCGGTTCGGGTTGCGGATGGATTTATCGAAAATCATGCACATGACGGTCATGATGGTGCCGGTCATCGGTTGGTACAGCATCGTGTTGTACAGGATGGGGATATTCCGGATACCGTTTATTTAAAAAGATACACAGATACAAAGATATTGAGATACTGAGAAATAAGATACAAAGATATACAGAAACAATAATTGACCCTTTCCGTGTATCTGTATATCCGTATATCTTTATGTCTCTAGTCTATGAATTTACGAAATCACAAAACTGTTACAGAGAGACGAAAGGCACTCGAGAAAGAGCGCGCTGTAAGTCTGAAACATACAGGTTCTTTCACTCTTGATGAGTCCATTGCCGGAATGCGCAATTGTGAAAATATGATCGGTATCACACAGGTTCCGCTTGGAATTGCCGGGCCACTCACGATGAAAACGATTAACGATGAACGATTAATGATGAACGATTTCTATATTCCCCTTGCCACGACAGAGGGTGCGCTCGTGGCTTCCGTAAACCGAGGGTGTAAAGCAATCGTCGAAAGCGGGGGAGCAATAGTCGGGGGTCATCGTATCGGAGCCACACGCGGGCCGGTATTCCGGGTGAAAGATTTAAAGGAAAGTACGATGTTACATAATTTATTCAGGGAACGATTTGTCGAATTGAAAACGGTTGCGGAAAAGACATCACACCACCTGACCCTTACAAAAATTTCCTCAAAAGGCGTCGGCAGATATCACTACGCGCGGTTCGTCTTTGATACGCAAGATGCGATGGGGTTGAACATGGTGACGATAGCGACGGATGCCATCGTGGCCCATATTAAACAAAAAACCGGTATTGCGTGTATATCTCTGTCAGGAAATTACTGTGTGGACAAAAAACCCGCGTGGCAAAACGTCATCAACGCCAGGGGGATTGAGGTCTGGGCTGAAGTTGTCCTCAAAGAAAAGACACTTGCGGACGTTTTGAAAACCTCAGCGCAAAAGGTGTACGACGTGTGGCTTGCCAAGTGCATGATGGGAAGCGCGGTTTCCGGCTCCATGGCATTCAATGCGCAGTATGCCAACATCGTTGCCGCCATCTTTTTGGCGACAGGTCAGGATATAGCTCATGTGGTTGAAGGAAGTCTTGGGATCACAACTACGGAGGTTGAGGGTCGTAATCTGTATATCAGCATCCACATGCCGGACCTAATGGTAGGTACGGTAGGCGGAGGGACGGGCTTGGCGACACAGAAGGAAGCCTTGACATTATTGGGTGTTTTCGGAGGAGATCATGGAAAAAATGCTCTTCATTTCGCAGAAATCGTCGGGGCGGCAGTATTGGCTGGGGAGATATCATTATTGGCATCACTAAGTATTGGAACCCTTGCGCAGTCGCACAGCCGGTTGGGCAGAGGAGCAAAAGAATAATTATGGTTGGCATTGTTTCATACGGCACATATATACCGCGATACCGCATACGCCTTGCGGATATCGCCCGTGCGTGGAAAAAAGAAGGTACGGATATAACAGGCTCACTGGGAATAACGGAAAAATCCGTTCCGGGGGTCGATGAGGATGCGGTGACACTTGCGCTCGAAGCGGCGTACCAAAGTCTATCCGGTTTTACCGGAAAACCCACGGATATCGAAGCATTATTCGTCGGTTCAGAAAGCCATCCGTACGCCGTCAATCCGACATCGACAATAGTAGGTGAACTTCTGGGCATGGGGAACAACTATCTTGCGTCTGATATGGAATTTGCTTGCAAAGCGGCAACGGCAGGGATGCAGGCCGTCGCGGGACTCGTGGAAAGCGGACACATCTCCTACGGCATGACCATAGGCACAGATACTGCGCAAAGCAAACCTCATGATGCTCTGGAATACACATCCGCTGCTGCCGCCGCTGCATATCTTTTGGGAAACAAACATATCATAGCCAAGCTTGTTGCCTATACATCCTATTCTTCAGATACTCCGGATTTTTGGCGAAGGGACGGGATACAGTATCCATCCCACGCGGGCCGTTTCACCGGGGAACCGGCATATTTTGCACACGTACTGGGCGCGGCACGGCAACTGTTTGAGAAAGCAAAGATTACAGCTGGGGACTGTACCTACTGTGTGTTCCATATGCCCAATGCCAAGTTTCCGAGGGATGTTGCAAAACGGTTGGGGTTTACCCAGGCGCAACTTGCCCCCTCATTGACGGTTGACCATATTGGCAATCCATATAGCGCATCGACCTTGTTGGGATTTGCGGCAACGCTGGATATCGCTAAGCCGGGAGACACCATTTGTATGGTGTCTTATGGGTCCGGGGCCGGAAGTGATGCGTTTTTGTGGGAAGTGACGCCGGAAATAATAAAGAATAAGGAATCAGGAATAAGGAATAAGGAATTGGTTAAAAATCAAATAAGCAATAAAACGTATATCGATTATGTGGAGTATCTGAAGATGACACACAAGATTTAGGGAATTTGTCATTCCCGACTTGATCGGGAATCCAATTAACTATTACTCTGGATCCCCGCGTTCGCGGGGATGACAGAATAAACCATGAACATTTTTATTATCGGAGCGGCAACGACAAAATTCGGAGAACTGTGGGGTATATCTCCGCGGACACTGGCACATCAAGCGGTGACAGGAGCGCTCAGTGATGCCGGTACAATGCTCAATCGCATCGATGCATTATATGTCGGGAATATGCTTTCCGGCATGTTGGGAGGACAAGAGCATCTGGGTGCATTTTTTTCCGAAGAGCTGGGTCTTACGGTTCCTGCGTTTAAGATAGAGGGGGCATGTGCCTCCGGTGGTCTTGCTCTCCATAATGCTATAAACAGCGTCTTGTCCGGACAGTATACGACAGTCGTTGCGTTGGGCGTAGAGAAAATGACCGACCATAAACCGGAGGATGTGGCAACAGCCCTGATGGGAGCCGGAAGCGAAGGAGAACGGCTATCAGGAGGGACGTTCCCTGGCCTCTACGCGATGATTGCCAGGGCGCATATGGCGAAATTCCGTACGACGGAAGAACAGCTTGCTGCAGTGTCGGTGAAAAACCATTTCCATGCAAGCCTCAATCCTAACGCGCAATTCCACTCTCCCGTCACCATTGAATCGGTCATGAAAAGCTCCAGGATTGCAGACCCTCTTAAACTTCTTGATTGTTCACCCATATCCGACGGGGCTGCCGCGGTTGTCATAACAAGCAACCGAACATTGGTGTCAGGAAATAAACGGGTAGAAATTGCCGCCTCAACAGTCGCCACGGATTCGCTCGGTCTTGCGCAACGGAAAAGCTTGACAGAGCTTGCCGCTACGCGCGAAGCCGGGTCCAGGGCATACGCAAAAGCAGGCATGAAACCTTCGGATATCGATGTTGCGGAAGTGCACGATTGTTTCACTATTGCGGAAATTTTGGCTATGGAGGATTTGGGGTTTTATCCTAAAGGAAAAGCAGCAGAGGCAATTTTGAAAGGCGAAACGACACTGGGAATTTCCAAAAAACTTGTCGTAAATCCGTCGGGCGGCCTCAAAGGGTGCGGTCATCCCGTGGGAGCAACAGGAGTGAAACAGGTAGTTGAACTTATGGATCAATTGTTGAATCGTGCCGGAAAGCGGCAGGTATCAAATGCACGTATCGGGCTTGCGCACAACGTCGGCGGAAGCGGGGCAACGGCAACGGTGCACATACTTCGAAAAGATTAGCATTTTCGAAGAAAACCAAAACACTAAATCCTAAATTCAAAAAATATATTTTGAATTAAACATTGAGATTTAATTTGAATTTAGAGCTTAGAATTTTGAGTTTAAAATTATGATATCACCAGTAAAAGTTTGGAGAAACCAAAAATTTGTCGCCCGGATGATCGGAAAAACCGGTACGGTTGTCACGTGGACGATAATCCGCGTGCCGCCGGCCGACTTCGGATACCAGGCTCCGTATCCCGTCGCGGTCGTACAACTGGACAATGGAGAGTCCATTGTTGCGCAGATGGTGGATTATGAAGAAAAGAATATCGCAATCGGACAAAAGGTCATTACCGTTGTCCGCAGGACCGTACAGATTCAGACCGACGACGTCATCCCATACGGGATAAAGGTGAAACCCATCGGGAAATAAGGAATGCCGAATAAGGAATTATGAATTATGAATAATTGCTTATTGTTTATTGCTTATTGTTTATTGATTATTGTTTATTAACCATGGTTATTGTTTCTGCGCCGGGCAAAGTACATCTGATGGGTGAGCATGCCGTTGTCTACGGAAAGCCGGCCCTTTTGGCCGCGATAGATTTGCGGATGCGTGTCACCATCGAAGAACACGCAGGACAAAGAGAACCCATTCGTATCTATTCTGCAGAACCGACAGAGTATGCGCGTTTTGCCGTAGACTTTCTCCTTACCCGACTGCACATCTCCCCTCACGCACCCGTTACGATAACCATCAATTCCGATATCCCGGCAGGATATCATCTGGGTTCATCAGCCGCAGTAGCGGTAGCGCTATCCGGGGCTCTTTTGTATTTCTTCAAGAAGCTTTGGAATCCGATGAAAATCAATGAGCTTGCATATGAAATCGAGAAAAAGCAGCACGGAAACCCATCAGGCGGTGACAATACAACCGTGACGGTCGGCGGATTTGTATGGTACCGGAAGGAATTGGAATTCCTCAAAAGCATTTGGCAGCTTCCGTTCAAACCACACGCGTCACTGAATCATTTTTTTTTGATAAATACCGGAAAACCGAAAGAAACGACAGGCGAAATGGTAGCGTTTGTTCGGTCACTGTTCATGGTTCATAGTTCACAGTATGAAGAAATATTTAATGAAAACGAAAAGCAGGTTAAGCGGATAACAACGGCTTTAAGGGACGGAAGAGAGGAAGAGCTTATCGATGCAATTCGTATAGGAGAGAAGACGCTAGAACATATGGGAGTAGTGAGCAAAAAGGTTACCCCATTAATTAGGGCTATTGAACA
>Ga0315268_10000670_pt1 | contig 39769 bp, 40 predicted proteins | sample C1_top_MG_FD_204535 | JGI IMG/M metagenome (GOLD analysis project Ga0315268, IMG submission 204535) | Sediment microbial communities from Yellowstone Lake, YNP, Wyoming, USA - C1_top | ecosystem: Environmental > Aquatic > Freshwater > Lake > Sediment | place: USA: Wyoming | collected 2017-08-01
GTCCAGACCATCGGACCTTCCTGAACCATTTTCTTCGCCACGTGAGAATCCTTTTCAACCGGTTTTTGGTGCAGAAGCGACCGTCGTCACCTCTACTTGCTACTACGAATCTAACCGTAGTTTGTCGCGTAGGTAGGACAAAACGGACATTTTGCTAGGATTGACAGACGTTTCCCACACGCACTGTACGTACTAGATGTACACGTTGTACCATTCGCACTATGAGCCAGTTACTAGATTACCCAAAAATCTCTGCCGCGCGCGATGACATAGGTCAGATCTACAGCACCGTAGAACGCCATCTCGTGGTTGGAATATCTCGTGGCAACGACGCCCCCGTGGCCGTAATTCGCAAAGACGATCTAAAGAAGGCCCTGCGTGCTCTATGCCCCCTCGAACCCCAAGTTCGATTCTCCAAAGAAGGAGAAGTAAGCATGTGGATTGATGATCTACCGGTTAGTTCGCAAGGTGGAAATCTGGAAGAAGCCGAGCAGGGACTCATTGAAGCTTTGAGAGACTACGCCAAAACTTGGGTAGAGGATCTGAAGGATTACCCGAACCATAAACAAAGATGGGATGTAGTGAACCTAATCCTGCTAAGTGATGATGACGAATTGCGGGTATTTCTCTTTGGAAATGATTGATGCGTCTGCCGACGAACAAAGAGCTCAAGCGCTTTGTGGAGGTAGAGGGATGGGAAAACAAGGACCAGAAAACGCATAAAAAGACCGGCGATCACTTTCGCTATGTTTTCACAACCCCCACAGGAGAACGATTATTTACTCGCGTCTCCCATGGGAGCGGTCAAATTGGCAACCCCGACCTCTTTGCAAGCATCCTTCGAGATCAACTCTGCATCGACGAAGAGCAGTTCTGGAGCGCGGTAGATAAAGGGGTACGACCAACTCGACTATCTCCTGCTCAGGCAAAACACGTGGATGCATTAGATGCCAAACTCGCACGAAATTTGATAAACAAAGTGGGTCTTAAGCCAGAAGAATTAATCGGCATGAGTGCTCAAAGAGCGCAAAAAATATGGCAAGAATGGCTAACATCCGGACCTGAGTAATTTACTACAAATGTAGTAAATTATCCTCATGAGCATGCCAGTCCGAATTGATAAAGAAACATATGAACGCGCAAAGGTCGAAGCCGCTATCGAGCATCGGACAATCGCAGGGCAGATTGAGTACTGGGCCAAGGTTGGTCGGACGGCGATAGATAACCCCGATCTGCCGATTTATTTCATCATTGATGTTCTGGCTGCGATGGCAGAACCAGCCTCTGAACGTACGCCTTATATACCTGGTTCATTTGAATGATTTTTGACCAATAACTAAATCACTCATGTCCTATCAAATCGTTACAACTCGTCGCTTCACGCGAACCGTAAAGCGGATGCACCCCAATATCGCCAGTGCAACACATAGGGCAATCGCTGTTATCGCCAAAGATCCAACCTTGGGCGAAGAAAAAAAGAGTGATCTCGAATTCTTTTTTGTTTATAAATTTCACGTACTCGATGTTCAATATCTTCTTGCGTATCTCATGGATGAAGAAGCGAAAGAAATCGTCTTAACGGTCGTCGGTCCACACGAAAACTTCTACAGAGACCTCAAAAGGTGAGTACAGCTATTTCTTTCGATTCTGCGCGACCGTGCAGATTTTAGGGAAAATCTTCCTTCTCTCCTGCCTTTTCATTCAAATCTGCGCTATCATGCAGAAATCACTTTATTGAAGAGCAATACTAGGGAAAGAGAGGCGAATATGCGCGGAGACGCAGATTCCTACGCGAATCTCGGAGGTACCATCCGCTCTCGAAGGCGCGCCCTTAAATTAACTCAAGAAGATCTTTCCGATATTTCTGACGTCAGTCTCCGATTGATCCATGAACTTGAGCACAGTAAAGAGACTGTCCAACTTGCCACCCTTATAAAAGTACTTTCCTCCCTGGGATTGCACTTGGAGCTCACCCTGGGAGCCAGCGACTACGTCACGATTGATCCAGCCCTCACTCAACTCACTCGAGCCAAAAGATGAGTTCCCATGAACTATCTGAACTTCGAAGGGTAGAAAGAGCAGAGGTCTACAAACGAGGAAGGTTGGCCGCCACCCTTGAGCGGACACCAGATGGAATCAAGTTTCAATATCTGCCTGCATGGATTGAAGAAGGTGGGCCAGCGATAGCAAGCACGTTGCCGGTCATGCCAACCGCCCAAGTCCGCCATGGAGGCGCGCTGCCCGCCTACTTCTCTGGGCTACTACCTGAAGGGCGACGCTTAGGGGCTCTGCGCAGAGAAATCAAAACGAGTGCAGACGATGAACTGTCCTTGCTACTTGGAGTCGGAGGAGACGTTGTCGGTGATGTACAAATCGTGCCCGAAGGTTCAGAACTTAAAGAAATACACCCACGTATTGAAGTAAATGATTTTTCTGAGATTAGTTTCACGCACCTATTGCACGAACAAGGAATAAAGACAGAGAGAATCGGCATTGCAGGATTCCAAGACAAGGTAAGTGCGGCCGTACTAAACCTGCCCGTCGCCCAACGAGGTGAACGGTTCATCCTCAAACTCAATCCACCGGAATACAAGCACTTGGTCGAAAATGAAGACTTCTTTCTCCGCGCCGCAAAACTAAACGGGATGAATGTCGCAAAAGCGAGAGTTGTCACGGATATTGACGGAGAAACTGGGTTGCTTGTAACAAGATTCGATCGAATATCAATCAATGACGCAAATTCAATTTCGCTTGCTATGGAAGATGCCAGCCAGGTGCTGGGAAGGCCACCCGCCGACAAGTACATAGTCTCAACTGAGGATGCTTTCAAAGCCTTGTCTGATCTCTGCCTCGCGCCACTGCCCGCAGCAAGAAATTTCATCACCCAGCTTGTCTTTGCATACCTGACAGGAAATGGAGATGCACACGCGAAGAATTTTTCTATATTGCAAAATACCGATGGAGAGTGGCAACCCACACCTGCATACGATCTTCCGTCCACGTATTTCTACGGCGATGATTCAATGGCGATGACACTGCATCTAAAATCAACTGATTTTGGTGCAAATGATTTTGTACTCCTAGGTGCCCACTTGGGACTACCCGAACGAGCAATTCGCCGCATCATTAAAGACATCAGTGATCGCGTGGATCTGTGGCTGCCGAATATCAATGAACTGCCTTTCACAAAAGCAGCTACCGCAAAATTCATTCGTCACACAAATTATCGGCGAAAAAGACTTGCCGAGCAGAGGTAAACCACCCTCACTTAATGGTAAAGACCCGCCTATAAACGACTTTGTCATTAATAGTGATCACCACGGATGCCGCCCCGGGCTTCACGGTGTTCTTACCGACCTTTGCAGGCTTACCGTTGATGAAGACCAGTGCCTTGACCCCGATGGCGACGACTGTGACCACCCGGCCAGAGGCGCTCACCTTGATGGTGGCGTTAACGGGCGGGGTGGTTGAAACCGGGGTTGGTTTAGGAGTTGGCTTAACCGTGGGGGTCGGAGTCGGCTTTGGTGTTGGCGTAGGGGTTGGAGTAGGAGTCGGCCTCGCCTTAACCGTCAGCGTGGTCTGTACCGTATTTGATTGCGAGTAATTCCCGGCTGGATTTTGAGTAGCCGAAATAGTCGCAGTGCCGGCGCCCACAATGACCAATGAAGAGCCATCAACGGTTGCCACTTTAGGATCGGACGAGGTGTAGCTCCATTTACCTTCCGAATTTGAAGTCGGCGGCTTTACCGCAATGGGTGTGTCGCCCTCGGTTGCAGTTATTGGGGTGAAAGTACCGATAGTGGGGATATGGCCGAAGACTTGGATGGACAACGAAGCGGTGGCTTGCTTCCATATATTTGTCGCCGTTTGAGTTGCGGTAATTGTCGCTTTCCCTGCGCCAATTACTTTGACGACTCCATTGACAACAGCCACAACTGAAGGATCAGAGGAAGTAAAAGTCCACGCGCCGTTTGAAGTCGAGATTGGCGCAGTCAGAGAGAAATCAGGATCGTTGACGACTTTTTGGATGTCAGCCCAAGCGCCAATTGACGGTATTCCTACAACCGAGAGAACCATGGAGACGGGAGCAGGCGAATCAAAAGTAGTAGTCGCTGCCTGAGTGGCCGTGATGGTAGCCGTGCCAAGCTTCAAAAGCGTCGCAGTGGCGCCATTTATTGAGGCCACCGATGGGTCAGAGGAGACGAACGACCACGCCCCCGTTGATGTCGATGTCGGAGGTTGTAGAACAAGAATGGAAGATGACGAAAGATCCGCGCTCACATCCGGAAAGGCCCCGAGTGTTGGTAGCGGACCTTGCACCGTGAGCGTCATTTTTGCAATAGAAGGCCCGAAGTCTCCTACTGCGTTTTGCGAAGCGGTTATGACGCTCGTTCCAAAGGCAAGAGGCGTGACCACGCAGGATGCGCTATTTGATACAACAGAGGCCACGCTGGGATTTGATGATGTGAAAGTCCACCATGCAGACGAAGTAGACGTGGGCGGGGAAAGCGTGAAATTGGCGATACCACCCTTCGTCATCGTGATGTCTCCGAAGGTTCCAAGCACCGGAGCAATCGCAACGACGTCTAATCTCATCTGCGCCATCGCAGATTTCCAGTTCGGAGTGCTGCGCTGGTTGGCATAAATGAAGGCCGATCCCGCGCCATGGAAGGTGACCGTGTTTCCTGCAACGGTTGCAACATTTGAATTGGTTGAGGTGAAACTCCAATTACCCTCCGATGTAGAAGTCGGCGGAACCAATGTGTAGGTCCTTTGAGTAATGGAAATTGATTGGGAAGCGAAGGCGCCAATCACCGGCGTACCCAGGCTGACGCGGATCTGCGTGGATCTTGATCGAGCAGTGAATTTTCCCGTTGCAGCCTGCTCGGCTGTGATGGTGGACGTTCCAACGCCGACAACATTTATCGTCCTGCCAGATATTGTCGCCACCTTCGTATTAGATGAAGTAAATGTCCATGGCGCCGGTGAATTGGTCGTTGGCGGGACAAGGGGGACCGTTCCCACCCCGTACGTCACCGTCATTGCAGGAAATGGCCCAAAAATCGTAAATGTCGCTTGCGCAATAGCGGGCACAGCCACTACCAACACGGAAATTACGAGCGAGATGATCGAAAGTGAGCGGATTCTTTGCACTTTTTTGGATTTAACCATGACAGGTGAGATCGGCATATTTTCATTATCCTCAATCTCTAAGGGTTACTTGGGATTTCACGAGCGAGGTTTCTGTGAAATCTGTGCGAAAAAGTGACGTGAAATTAGTCGCAATCGCCTGTTCTGGCTTGCGCCTGCGGAAAATAAGGAGAAGGCTGAACACGTTCTTCGGTGTAAGGAGAGGACACCAATGTTTCAAGTGCGTATTCACGGCCGCGGCGGGCAAGGCGTGGTCACAGCCGCCGAGTTAGTTGCTCAGGCCGCCTTCGATGAGGGTCGTCACGCACAAGCATTTCCGAGCTTTGGCTCTGAACGCACTGGTGCGCCGGTTGTCGCGTTCGCCCGAATCTCCGATGATGAGATCCGCGTTCGCGAGCCGATCATGACTCCAGATGCGATCATCGTCCAGGACGAGACACTTCTGGGCGCTATCGATGTCTTTAACGGTCTTCAACCGTCCGGCTTCGTCCTCATCAACTCCACGAAAACTTTGGCGCAACTCGGGTTGAAAGAGGCGCCCCTCGACCGATTTATGACGGTGCCAGCTACGCAACTGGCCCTTGAACATCTGGGTCGGCCCGTGCCCAACGCGGTGCTACTTGGCGCCTTCGCCGCCCTCACCAAAGCCATCTCAATTGAGTCAGTCAACAGAGCAATCAATGACCGCTTCAGCGCCAAATTGGCTGCCGGCAATTGCGCCGCCGCGAGCGCAGCGTATGAATTCGTACAGACAAAGTTGAAGGAGCCGACACATGCTTAAGCAGGTTGAGGGATCAAAGGCAGTAGCCGATGCCGTGGCCTGTTGTCGACCGGAAGTTATTTGCGCTTATCCAATCTCTCCCCAAACCCACATCGTCGAAGGTTTGAGCAGGCTTGTCAAAGCCGGTGATTTGAAGAATTGCGAGTTTGTAAACGTCGAATCCGAATTTGCAGCAATGTCGGTTGCCATCGGTGCCAGCGCCACGGGTGCGCGGACTTACACAGCAACGGCGAGCCAAGGGCTGCTCTTCATGGTCGAGGCGGTATTCAACGCCTCAGGACTGGGCCTACCGATTGTGATGACCGTGGCCAATCGTGCGATCGGCGGGCCAATAAATATTTGGAACGACCACAGTGATTCGATGTCGCAACGTGATTCTGGGTGGATTCAACTTTATGCAGAGACCAACCAAGAGGCCGCGGACCTGCATGTGCAAGCTTTTCGAATTGCCGAGGAACTCTCACTGCCGGTGATGGTCTGCATGGACGGCTTTATTCTCACCCATGCATCAGAGCAAGTTGATATCCCCGAACAAGAGCAAGTGGATGCTTTTCTTCCGCCCTATGTTCCGCGACAAGTTCTGGATCCGAATGATCCAATCTCGATCGGTGCAATGGTTGGACCTGAAGCATTCATGGAAGTTCGCTACATGGCACACGCCAAGACACTGTTGGCGCTAGAGAAGATTCCAGAAGTTGCCAAGGATTTTGAAAAAGCCTTCCACCGCGACTCCGGTGGCTTGGTGCGTCCATATTTCTGCGACGATGCTGAAACCGTGATCATCGCACTGGGGTCGGTTCTTGGAACCATCAAAGATGTCGTCGACGAGCTGCGCGAGGAAGGGTCTTCCATCGGCGTTCTTGGCATCATCGCCTTCCGACCGTTCCCGTTTGAAGCAGTTCGAGATGCACTGAAGAATGCAAAGCGAGTAGTCGTAATCGAAAAAGCATTCGCCGTAGGAATCGGTGGAATCGTCGCAGAGAATGTAAAGACTTCCCTTGCAGAGAGAACTTCCCTCTACACGGTCATTGCGGGCCTTGGTGGACGCCCAATTACAAAGACATCACTAGAAGCACTCTTTAATCAGGCATTCAGTGATTCTCTCGAACCACTCACCTTCCTCGACCTTGACCAGGAACTAGTGGAACGCGAAATACTTCGTGAGGGGGCAAAGTAATGAGTACTGCGCCAGTTAAGTTCTACCAAGTCGGAAGTTTTGCAGTCGGCAATCGTCTCCTACCTCCCGAGCAACGATCGATTCAATCAGATACTGAAAGAACAAACGCTCTTACATCGGGCCATCGGGCATGCCAAGGTTGCGGTGAAGCACTTGGTGCGCGTTACGCCCTTGATGCAGCAATGCGCGCATCGAATGGAAAGATGATCGCCGTCAACGCAACTGGCTGTTTGGAAGTTTTCTCTACTCCATACCCAGAAAGTTCTTGGCGAATCGCCTGGCTCCACTCGCTCTTTGGCAATGCGCCAGCCGTTGCAACCGGCGTAGCTGCGGCACTAAAGGCAAAGGGCCGAACTGATGTCCGTGTTGTAAGCCAAGGCGGGGATGGAGCGACTGTCGACATTGGATTCGGAGTGCTATCTGGCATGTTCGAGCGAAACGACGATGTTCTCTACATTTGCTACGACAACGAGGCGTACATGAACACCGGAGTGCAACGCTCTGGAGCGACACCGCCTGCAGCACGGACAGCAACGACTCAGGCTGTGGGACCCGAACCAGGCAACGTTTTTGGACAAGGAAAAAACCTTCCGCGAATTGCAATGGCGCACGAGATTCCCTATGTGGCGACTGCGACCGTGGCCGATCTGCGCGATCTGGAAGCGAAAGTAACCCGTGCAATGGAATTTCGGGGCGCGCGCTATTTGCATGTTCTGGTTCCTTGCCCGCTTGGATGGGGGTCGGCATCGTGCGACACTGTTCGCATCGCCCGGCTTGCGACTCAGAGCGGATTGTTCCCAGTCTTTGAAGCAGAACATGGCGAAGTAGTTTCATCAACGCCAATTCGACAAAGAGTCGGTGTTGAAGAATATTTGAAACTCCAGGCGCGCTACGGCCATCTCTTCTCACCAAAGCGCAGGGAAGATGTCATTGACCATCTACAAGCAAATGCCGATCGCAATATTGCACGGTATGGACTAATAGATTCTGATACTAAGAACGCTGACCTGTCTGCTAAGGAAGTGCTCTGATGGAGAAGCCTTTCGCAATCACACTCGAAGTTGAATCCAGTCTGGCCAACCACACGGGTTCATGGAGAGTTGAACGTCCGCAATATGTAAACCTCATGCCTCCTTGCAACAACGCCTGTCCTGCGGGAGAGAACATTCAGAACTGGCTCTACGTCGCAGAAGATGGCTCATACGAAGAGGCTTGGCGTTCACTGATAATTGAAAACCCATTTCCTGCGATCATGGGGCGCGTCTGCTATCACCCGTGCCAGACCGCATGCAACCGGGCACAACTCGATGAAGCAGTTGGAATCAACTCAGTTGAAAGGTTCCTCGGAGACCTTGCGATCGAGAAAGGCTGGAGCATCCCAGTTACAGCGCAGCCTTCCGGTTTTCATGTGCTGGTTATCGGGGCTGGACCTGCTGGACTCTCTGCCGCATATCACTTGCGCCGCTTGGGACACAATGTCACATTGCGCGATGCCGCCACTGCGGCAGGCGGAATGATGCGATATGGAATTCCAAAATATCGTCTACCACGTGAAGTCTTGGATGCCGAAGTCGCACGAATAGCCGACATGGGTGTGCGCTTTCAACTTGGCCACCATGTCGAAAATCTTCAAGATGCAATCGATGAAGGCTTCGACGCGATATTTCTTGCAGTCGGCGCGCAAATCGGCAAGCGTGCCTACATTCCAGCAGGAGAAGCTGCACGGATTCTCGACGCTGTCAGCGTCCTCCACGACGTGGAAGATGGCCAACCGCCACTACTTGGACGGCGTGTTGTTGTCTACGGAGGCGGCAATACTGCAGTTGATGTTGCTCGCACGGCAAAGCGACTCGGTGCAGAAGAGGCAATTATTGTTTATCGCCGAACACGGGAAAAAGCGCCAGCCGATGATGGTGAAATTCAAGAGGCAATTGAAGAAGGCGTCTTGATGAAATGGCTCTCGACGGTAAAACATGCCAGCGCCGATACCTTGAAGATTGAAAGAATGGAATTAGACGAGAAGGGGTTCCCGCAACCTACTGGTGAATATGAAGAACTGGAAGCCGATTCACTCGTTCTAGCTCTTGGACAAGAAGTAGATCTCTCGCTTATCAACAACATCACCGATTTGGAAGTACGCGATGGTGTCGTGCAAGTCGATCCCAGGATGATGACGGGAAGAGCAGGGGTTTTCGCCGGTGGCGACATGGTGCCGGCCGAGCGTACCGTCACCACTGGCGTCGGCCATGGAAAGAAAGCTGCGCGCAATATTGATGCCTGGTTGCGGAAGACAGCTTTTGAAAAACAAGAGACGCCATCAATTGTCGAGTACAAGGACCTGAACCCTTGGTACTACTCCGATGCACCTCACGCCGTCCGTCCGCGACTGGAAGGGGCACGTAGAGCATCAACCTTCGACGAGGTCGTACAAGGGCTCGATGAGTCGACAGCACTTTATGAGGCACGTCGCTGCATGTCCTGCGGCAACTGCTTTGAATGCGACAACTGCTTTGGCGTCTGTCCCGACAACGCCGTCATCAAGCTAGGCACTGGCAAGGGTTTTGAAATAAACCTCGACTACTGCAAGGGCTGCGGAATCTGTGTCAGCGAGTGTCCGTCGGGATCAATCGTCATGATCCCCGAAAAGAGCTAAAGACTTTAAAAAGTGCCCCACAGAGGCGTAAACCTCCATGGGGCACTCCCCCTGGACCTATTGAGGAAGATCTGCTCTATTTATTTCTTTTTTCTTGCCAACAACGCATTTGCCCTAGCGACTTGGCTTACTGCCGCTTGGACATAGGCATTTGTGTAGGTGGCATTTAGGTTAACCGCCGCTTGGACGCTCTTCGAGTAACCGTTACCGCTGGCAAGAACTCGCAGAATGTTGGCCGGAGCCCCTGGAGTCATTCGACCAGATGGGTTGTACATCGCCATCTCATCGTTGAGAGCCTTCGCATAGGCGTCGATGCCGATTGCTGAGTAATAATCAACTGGCATTTGCTGGGCAATTTGTAGCGCGGTGTGGGTCTTGATGAACTGCATGGTGTCGTAAAATGCGTTTACAACCTTTTGAACAGTGGCTGAGTTGGCCTGTACCCAATCGGTACGGCCGTATACGCAGGTCGCAACATACGGCCCACCAAGTGCAGCCTTTGTTAAGTTGCCGTAGCGCATATCAACAAGTACATATCCCAGCCCAGTAGAAAGAACTCGAGATACCGTTGGCTCAGTTGTCATTCCGCAGTCAATAGCTTTCTGCTGCATGGCAGCCACGAAAGTATTTCCAGCGCCAACTGCCAAGGAGTGAACTTGGGTGAGTGGCACGCCCGCGTGGGAAGCAATCGCCTTCGTGAGGAAGTTGGTGGAAGACCCAAGGCCGGTTACACCAGCATTTACGCCGCTGCGCCAATCGGCAGGTGTCTTGAATTTGTCCTTCAAGTCCATTCTGCAGAGTTCTACTTCACCGGGTGATTGAAGCAAGGTCGCAACGTCGACGGTGCTCTTTCCCTTTGTCTGAAGATCAATGTTGTGATCATAGAAGCCAAGGACTAGATCAACTTGACCGGAGAGCATTGCAGTTTCTGCATCCACGCCAGCAGGCTCATCAGATAGTTGAACGTTGACGCCGTACTTCTTGAAATTACCTAGAATCTCCGAAAGTTTGGCAGGTAAGTAGATCTGCTTGTTCAATCCACCAACCATGATTTTCACCGTAGGGATGCTGTCAGCAGCCTTTGCTGCAGTACCGGTAGTGATGGTTAAGCAAAGGGCCAGCACACTCATGAGTGCGATTCGCCGATTTCCTCTTTTCATTCCATTTCCCTCCTAGTTGTCCTTTTTTTCTGGTTATTTATATTTCTGTTCCAGAAACTTGCGTAGGTCGCCAATTCAGGAGGCGATCTTCCAGTTTGGTTATTAGCCATTCGGCACTCAATGCCATAATTGCAATGATGACCATCGCGGCATAAACGCCATTCGGATTAAAGGTGCCTTGCGCCGTTGCAATGATCAACCCCATCCCGTGTTGTGACCCGAGAAATTCACCGACGATCGCACCAATAAGTGCGAATCCGAAACTGACGTGCATGCTTGCCGTAATCCACGAAAGAGCCGAAGGCATAACCACGTGGCGGGTAACTTGTCGCTTAGACGCCCCGAGTAAACGAGCATTCGATATCAATTTCTTATCAGCTTCACGCGTGCCTTGAAAGGCATTGAAAAAGACAGGAAAGAAAACAAGAACGAAGGCAAGAGCAACCTTTGACAGGGTCCCAAGGCCCAACCAGACAATAAAAATCGAGCCCAGAACAACGCGGGGAATCGAATTAGAAACTTTGATGTACGGAGCAAAAACCTCCGAAGCAAGACGATTGCGTCCTAGAAATACGCCAAAAATGATTCCCAGAATTACGCCCGAAAGGAAGCCTAATGATGCCTCCTCCAGCGTCACCCAAGCATTGAGCCAGATAGAACCCACATCTGTTCCATGCTGCAACCAATAGACAAGCTGATGCCACACCCCAGATGGTTGGCCGAAAAAGAATCGATCGACGATTTTCCTGTCCGTCAGAATTTGCCACGAACCGATCAAGCCGACGGCAATCGCGATCTGAAGAGAGTGAACACGTATCTTACGTCGGAGTGAAATATGCTTTATCTGCTCTTCTGTTAAGAAATCTTCAGTCATTTTGCGCTCCTGAACGCTAGTTACTTCCTTTGTCTTCTCTTGAATACTCATGAGTGGACCGCCAGCAATTGACGCTGATAAGCGATATCGACCTCGTCGCGAAGCTCGCTCCAAATATTCTGGTAAATATCCAAGAACTCTTTAGTAAATCGAATATCTCTTGCTTTGCGCGGTCTGGGTAAATCGATAGTGAAGTCAGCCTTCACTTTTGCCGGACCGGCTGTGAGTACGATGACTCGATCGGATAATGCGATAGCTTCTTCCAGATCGTGGGTGACAAAAAGGACCGTCGCACCTGAGCTCTCCCAGAGCGCAAGCAACTCATCGGTCATGATCGCTCGTGTCTGCACATCAAGAGCGCTGAAAGGCTCATCCATCAAGAGCAATTTCGGCTCGTTGATCAATGCCTGGGCTAGCGCAACACGCTTCTTCATTCCACCGGAGAGTTGATGTGGGAAGTGCTTCTCAAATCCAGACAGCCCAACTTTGCCTATCCACTTTGAAACGCTCGACTCATATTGTTCTGCCGTTGCTCCGCGAAACTTCGGTCCCGCTGCAATGTTGTTCTTCACATTCATCCAAGGGAAGGTCGCATCGTGTTGGAAGACAAAGCCAGTACTCGTGTCGATATCACTCACGATTTTCCCGTCAACGGCGACGGTGCCCAGACTCGGTTCTTCAAGACCTGCAAGAAGGGTGAGTGCCGTTGACTTGCCACACCCAGTAGGCCCGACGAGGGCGACAAATTGGCCAGGTTCTATCGTGAAATTAAGGCCAGAAAGTGCTTGATACCAGTCACCTTTTGGTGTTCTGAATCGTTTTGAAACATCGGTGAATTGAACGCGTAATCCGTTAGACATGGAGGGAGATTAGGGCGCGAGGCAATTAGTCAAGCGATATTTGCGATTACTTCAAATAAAGAACTTTTCTCGGCGTTTTGCTCATTTATCTCACCATCAGCCTAAAGACTTTTGTCTCAATCTGGAGCACAATTCGGGAATTATCAGGCGAAAGGAGCATGGCGAATGGTCACACTTCGCACGACTCTCCTTCGCCTTGGGTCAAACCGCATCCTTGTTATATTAATTTCTGCTCTGATTGGTCTCACTCTTGCATTTCGAGTGGCGCAATCAGCACAAGACAATCAATTCAAATTGCGCGCACTTGCCATTGCAAATGCAACTGCTGCAATGCCGGATGTAATCGAACTCCTTACTGTGGGTGATCCAACGCACGAATTGCCTGCAATCGCTGAAAGTATTCGAAAAAGGACTGGCGCGACTTACGTGGTAATGGCCGACAAAAACGGTATCCGCTACACCCATCCAAACCCCGCTTTAATCGGCTTAAGACTCGACGGTCCATTACCAGCCCTACAAGGCGTTTCCAGTACCAGTACCAACGAGGGAAGCCTTGGCCGTTCGGCAAATGGGAAGACTCCTGTTTACGGCTTCAATAATCAAATTGTGGGAATGGTCTCAGCAGGAATCCTGCAGAGTAAATTCGCAGCAGACAATAAGTATTTGCAGCATGCGTTTTTCTTTTTCGGAATTGGATTCATTCTCCTGGGCTATCTTTTTGCAGAACTTCTCTCCCGTCGACTCAAGGGACAGAAGATCGCCAGCGAATTGGAACGTGTGACTTCTAAATATCGAGAACACGACGCCATGTTGCACGCGATCAAAGAGGGGGTAATAACACTGACCCCGCAAGGGAAGATAACCCTTATTAACGATGAAGCCCTCCGGTTGTTAAACCTTCAGGAGAGTGTTCACGGAAAGAAAATAAGTGAAGTAATTCCCGAGGGGAGACTCCTCGACCTTCTCCTGGGGCAAATTCCACAAGGCGATGACGAGCTTGTCCTCAATGAGAATTTCTCATTGAGAGTTAACCGACGATCGGTGAGACAGATGGGCCGGGATATGGGCGCCGTAGTCACCTTGCGCGATCGCACAGAACACATCGGCCTGATGCGCGAATTAGATAGCGTTAGGAATCTGACTGACGCGTTGCGCGCTCAACAGCACGAGTACGCAAACCGGATGCATACCCTTTATGGCCTTCTAGAGTTGCGACGATTCGATGAGGCCTCCGAATATTTAGGGGAGATATCCGCAATCAACGCAGACTTGGCGGAGACTTTGCACGACAACATTGCGAACCCGACCATCACAGCCCTTCTCATCGCCAAGGTCTCAATCGCCCACGAACGCGGAGTGGATTTATCGATCAACGCAAAAGTGCCTTTGAATGACATTGCAATTGAGCAGAATGCCCTCATCACCATTGTTGGAAATCTTTTAGACAATGCCATCGATGCCGCATCCGGCTCAAAGGATGCACACGTTGAAATCAGCGTCACTTCACTTGAGGCGAATCGAAAGCTGATTCGCGTTCATGACAGCGGTGATGGTCTTCCGGATCCGAACCCCGAAGTGATCTTTGAAGATGGATACACAACCAAACCACCAAGATCCGGAGGTCACAGAGGTATTGGATTGGCAATCGTACAAAGACTTGTGAAGCAGGCAGATGGCGAAATCACCTGCTTCAACCAGAACGGCGCAACTTTTATTGTGGAGCTTCCTACGACCTCCAATATCAACGAATTGGTGATCACGTGATACGTACCCTCATTGTCGAAGATGACTTCAGAGTTGCTGACATTCATGCCGCGTACGTTTCCAGGGTTGCCGGTTTCGAAGTGATTGGCAAGACGCACACCAGTGCTGCTGCCTATGAATTCATTCTCACCCACAAGCCGGATCTCGTTCTGCTTGATCTGTACCTTCCTGATGAGCATGGTCTTGAACTTTTCTCCCGCCTTCAACAATTGCCACGAGGATCCAAGATGGACATCTTCGTAATAACAGCGGCGCGGGACTCCCAGAGCGTTCGAGATGCGCTTCAGTTGGGAGCCGCCAATTACATTGTGAAGCCTTTTACCCACCTCCAACTGGCCGAACGTTTGCTTGCATACCGTGCGGCACGCAGTCGACTCACTGACACGAGAGAGATTTCTCAGGAGGAGGTTGATCGCGTTTCCGTCTTGATGCGCGGGGCAAAAATCGACCTATATAGAAGCGATAATTCAAAGAATCCGACGACCGATTCGATCCTGAAATTTATCGAAGACTCCACAGAGCCAGTTTCCGCAAGTGATATCTCGCAGGCTCTGGGTCTGAGCCGGGCAACGGCCCAGAGGTATCTGTCGCAGATGGTTGAAAGCCGCCTTCTTGAACTCGAACTCCAATATGGAACTACTGGTCGCCCAATTCACAAATTTCGCGTCCACAAAAAGTCATTACGCTGACAGAATGGACCCAAGGATTCCTACGAATAGGGGCAACAATGATCGTCTGCGCACCGGTAACCATGGATGGCAATATCGATCCACGATGGGGGCGAGCCGATTGGGTCGCGATCGCAGATGTCCAAGATGGAAAGATAAATACCTGGCGTGAAATTGAAGTGTCATGGAGTCGCCTGCACGATGAGGGAACCGAAGGATCCCATCACGCGCGCGTCGTTAAGTTCCTACGCGAACAAGGAGTCGAAGCCGTCGTCGCTCACCACATGGGTGATGGCATGACACGCATGCTCGATACGATGGGGATTCCGGTCCATCTTGGTGCCAGTGGCGATGCCCGAGCTGCTGTTCAAGAAGTTATTTCGTGAATTCCGTACTTCTTCTCCCACCACTCGCGGGCCAAAGCTAGTAATTGCGGCTCGGTCATTCTCGTAATATCAACATCAAGGACATCCGCCACCTTCTTGGCGACAAGAGGATGCTTCTTCTCGAAATAGTCGGTCAGTGCAGGAACGGCGCTTCCTTTTCCCTTCCCATGAGTTATTAGCAACACCTCACCGGCAGGTTTCAATGCCTGGGAAATTGACTCAAGGTAATCCGGCATGTACTCGTCTATGTCATGGCCGCGGTTGTGTTGCGCCATGCGAATATGGTTGTGGCGATCAAAGGGATTGCGCTCCTTTACGGTCTCATGCTCAGCGCCCGAATCGATCCCCTCGAACCACATGCGGGTTTCTTGTTGGGTGACGACTGCTACAACGAATGGACCGGAGTTCTTAGGCATAATTGGCCTCCATAGCCGAGTTCTAGCTCGACTCTACTCGTAGAACGAGTGAATAAGCCTATGCGGGAGAAATCTCACAATCTCATTGGATGCAAGGCTCAGATTGCTAGCGTGAAACCTTAACCGTCACGGTAAAGCGGCCATTAGCTCCCGTGCACTTCATCGCTTCTCCGCAAGAAATCCGACTTGCGATCAAGTGGGTGAGCCCAGTTTTAGAAGCTACGAACTCCCACGTTTGAGTGCCGCAACCACTTCCTGCAATCCGGCATCCTGCCGGGGCGGTTGCACTTGGAAAGATCGGTTTGAGAATGGGCTGGCCGGTGGATGTCAGAGAACTGCTCTTTGCTGGTACCGCCAACTGCCAGTACATCGAATGCAACGTCAACTCGACACGGGCACCTAGCTTTATTGCAACCGTTCTAGAGGCATTTTTCTCCGTTAGAACGGTGGTGGTTACCGCCTGCGCCGAGTTGAGCCCGAGTGCAGCAATGAAGATTGACACCACGACCATCGCTGATTTAGCGGGTATTTTTCTCACGGCAATCTCCCTCCAGAGTACTGATTACTTTAGAGGTGAGCGGGCGTAAATCACTCAAATAGAACCTTAGGCCTTGCTGAGAATTCAATCGCGGCCAGGTCGGGCAGGTCTGTACTTCTTAGTCAGATTCTTGACCTTAAAGAAGCGCCAGAAGTTTAAGCAGATGGCTAACCTCATCAGCCACCTTTGAACGTGCGCTTTTAACGTACTTGCGCGGATCCACCAATTTGGGGTCCGCCGCGAGCATGCGGCGAACTTCGTCCGTAAATACATGATTGAGGTGTGTAGCAATATTTATTTTGGACATACCGGCGCGAACCGCTCTTTGAAGATCCGACTCGCTAACTCCCGATGAACCATGCAGAACCAACGGAACGGAGACCGTTTTCCCGATTTCCTCGATTAGCGCAAAGTCAAGACTTGCATCCCGCGTAGTCATTGCATGTGATGTGCCTACGGCAACAGCTAGAAGATCCACTCCCGTAGCTTGAGCAAATGCTTTTGCTTCTTGCGGATTCGTTCGAACTCCCGGTGCATGAACTCCGTCCTTACCGCCCACTTCTCCAAGTTCGACTTCAATGGAGGCGCCATATTCTCTGCACAATTGTGCCATTCGCGAACTTGCTTCCACATTCGCCTCATACTCCAATTTCGAACCATCAAACATCACACTGTCAAAACCAAGATCTAGCGCTTCTCTTACGAGCATCTCGCTCTCAGCGTGATCAAGATGCACTGAAACCTTCACACTTGACGCTTGGGCAATCGCCAAAGTCGCCAACGCAATTGGTTTTAGGGAGCCGTGGTATTCAGCGCAATTCTGACTGATTTGAAGAATGACGGGCAATTGCGCCGATTCAGCCCCGCTTACGAGCGCCTCTGCGTGTTCAAGAAGAATCACGTTAAATGCGCCCACGGCACGACCTTGAGCTCTTGCGGTAGTAACTAACTCATTTGCAGTAGTGCGAGACATGAAACTCCTTTAAACGATTATGATATCTACACCGAGAGAACGTAATTGGTCAGCAATTTCGGGGTCAACCCCATCATCAGTGATTAACACGTCAATCTCGCTTGCAGGCCGGATGGATGCAAAGGCTCTTTTTGAAAACTTAGAACTATCAGTGACGACCACAATCTTCTGTGCCCGTGCCGCCATTTGACGATTTACACGAGCTTCATCTTCATGACTTGCCGATGCGCCCCAAATCGGATCTATCGCCTCGACACCGAGAAAAGCGATGTCAATGTTGACCTCTTTAAGTACTTCTTCAGCAAAGGGGCCCGTAAGTTCATAAGAATGCGGGCGCGCAACACCGCCCGTGACAACAATCTTGATCTGTTGGCGTACGGTTAATTCAGTCGCGATGTTAAGAGCGTTTGTAACAACCGTTAGGGCAGGTTGTGTTTCGCTCGCCTCGCCGGGTGCAAATTCGCTACGGGCAACTAAAGCCCTTGCCACTTCCGTTGTCGTAGTACCCCCGTTAATACCGACTACTTGATAACGAGAAACCATTTGAGCGGCTGCTACCGCGATCCGTTGTTTCACCTCATCGTCTTTTGCGATCTTATAAGTTAATGGCAAGCCCAATGAGCCTCCAGTAGCAACTGCGCCACCATGGGTACGAGTAAGCAATTGTTGCTTTGCTAGGGCATCAAAATCACGCCGGATGGTTGCTTCTGATACATCAAGAGCCAATGCTGCATCTTCGACCTTGATCGTTCCTTTTGCAACAACCAGTTCAAGAATATTGGCTAGACGCTGCTGACGACTCATTTAACACTCCCCGCAGTCAGACCGCCTACAAGCCACTTTTCGATTAGCGCGAAAAGAATGACGACTGGAACTATAGCAATCAGTGACCCAGCAAAGAGGTAGTTCCATTGCACTTGGTACTGGCCGATGAGAGAAGTCAATCCAACCGTTAGAGGTTCATGACCACGGGTGCTCGTAAGAGTCAAGGCAATAACAAATTCATTCCAGGCGGCAATAAAGGTAAATATGAATGCAGTGACTAAGCCCGGAAGAGCCAATGGAAGTACAACTTTTGTCAAAGTCTTAAAACGCGTGCACCCATCAATCCACGCCGCCTCTTCGATATCGGCAGGTATGCTGGCGAAGAATCCTGAAAGAATCCAAATAGAAAATGCCATATTGAAAGCGGCATAAATGACGATCAAGGCAATATAGGTATCCACTAGTTTGAAGGCAACGACTTCGCGGAAAATACCGACCACTAGAGCTGTGGGCGAAAACATCTGCGTAATCAGCACAAGAAGCAAGAAGGCGGTGCGGCCACGAAATCGATTCCGAGCAACATAATATGCAGCAGGAACTGCTAGGAAAATCACAATCACGGTGGCACTCAATGAGATGATTAAACTGCTCTTAAGGTAGGTAGCTAGAGGAATTTCTTTCCATACCCCTATGAAGTTGGACCAGGTCCAAGTATTTGGCAAATAAGTCGCTGGGATCGCTGTGATTTCCTCTTTTGGTTTTAGTGCAGTGAGAACCATCTCAAGATAAGGAGCGATAAAAACGAGACCAAGCGACCAGCCAGCGATTGTAAGAGAGATCTTTTTGCCAGTGAAACGCTTCTTCTTTCTTGAAATAGTCAAGGCGGTCATTCGCTCTGCTCCCGCCACTTAGAGACTTTCAAAAACGCAATGATGAATATCAAGATAATAACAAAATTCACAGTCGCCATTGAAGCTGACTGTCCAATATCTTGATCTCGGAACGAAATCTTGTAGGCCAATGTCGTGGTTGTGTCAGTTTCATACCCCGGACCACCAGTAGTCATGACCCATATAATCGGAAATGAGTTAAAGACGTTTATAAGATTAATGACTGCGGCAACCATTAATGAGGGTCGTAAAAGGGGAAAAATAATGGTGCGGTACGCCGCCCATCCGCTTGCCCCATCCACCCTTGCTGCTTCCAAAATGTCATGAGGAATAGTTGAAAGCCCTGCCAAAATTACGAAACTTGTAAATGGAATTGAAACAAAGACAGCAACAATCATCAACCATAAGAACGCTTGCTTCGGAGTCCCTAACCAGTCGACAGGTTCTTTAATAAGATGCAAATCAATGAAGACATTGTTCATGACTCCATAGAAGCCGTCGAGGATCCACTTCCATGCGGTAGCCGTCATAACAACAGAGGCAGCCCATGGAACAATCGTCGCCCAACGAACTACTTTTCGACCTGGGAAATCTGAATTTAGGAGTTGAGCGACAGGAAGCGAGATAAGCGTAGTCACCAACACAACTCCAAAAACCCAAATAATTGTCCGAATAAGGACTCCGTGAAGATCTGGATTCTTTAATAATGTCTGATAATTATGTACTCCGGCCCAACCTTTATTGGTGCCAGTCATATCAACGTTTTGAAAAGAGGTGCGGACCATCTCAAATGCTGGCCAAACAACCACAACAAGAATCATCAAAACCGCAGGACCAATCCAAGGCCATGCACCAAAGCGCGAACGCCTCTGTGATTTCAATGCTTGGGCCACAAAGACTCCTTATAGTCTAAAACTCCAAAATTAGAGCGGAGGTTCGCTTAACCACGAACCTCCGCCGCTAATTATTTATTGATTTCTATTTTACTTTGCGGCAAGTGCTTTGGCTTGCAAGGCATTCATGACCTTCTTTGGGTCAGAAATGGTTGCGGTACCAATGCTCTGCTGGATGGCACCCTTAACTGCTGGCCATGATGCTTGATCTCCAGGATAGAAGATGGCACTTGGAAGCAACTTAATGAATGGGGCAAGGGCTGGATCTTTAGCCGCGACTGCTCCGGCAGATTTTGTCGCCGGAATGAAGCCGCCAGCAGCCTTCAAGAACGCTGCGTAGTTGGCTGGCTGGAAAATGAAGTCCATGAACTTCGTGATTTCAGCTTGGTGATTATTTGCCTTGTAAGCAGTGAAGTAGTCCTGGACGCCAAGGGTAACCGCCTTCTGTGCTGGCCCATGGACGAATGAACCAGTACCGAGATTGAGTTTGGCTCCACCATTGGCAGTCAACCAACCTGGGAGGAAAACAGATCCATTGATGAACGCTGCTTTGCCGGCAGCAAAGAGTGTCTGTGCACATGCGGTGCGGTCACACGTTGCTGGATTTGGTTCAGTGAGTTTTTCAGTAGCGAGTTTCTTAAGGAAGGTCATCGTCGCAATATTGGCTCTTGAGTTAAGAGTCCATTTGCCATTGGTGAAGATGCGCCCACCGTTTCCGCCAGCCCAAATTGCAAACTCGGCTTGGGCCTCTTCTGGGCCGAGCGGGATTGCGTATGGATAGACGCCAGGAACCTTGGCCTTAATCTGCTTCAACACGGCTTCAAGTTCAGTCCATGTTGTCGGAAGTTTTTTAACTCCTGCCTTAGCAAGGATGTCCTTGTTGTAAAAGAGTGCGCGCGCAGACGCTAGATCTGGCACAGCGTAGGCAACTCCCTTGTACATGGAGTTGTTAAGGAATGTTGGGACGATGTCATTGAGCGTTGCAGGACTGACCATCTCGCTTGCTTTGTACAAAAGTCCTGCCGCAGCAGCGGCGGAGTAATCACCCTTGTTCACGATGTCTGGGGTTTGACCAGTTGCAATCAAGGTCTTTACCTTGTCATCAATTGTGTCCCACGACACAACGTTGACGCTGACCTTAATGTCAGGATTGGCGGCAGTGAACTTGGCACTGAGGTCATCCCAGAATGGCTGCATATTGGCGTAATCCGCCGCAACCATTTTCAGTTCTACCTGACTTGCTGCGGTAGAGGGCGTAACTCCCAGCGCAGCAGTTCCAATCAGGCCGAAGACGGCAGTAATCGCCGTCCGACGCATGACTTTCTTCATACGGTGTGCTCCTTAGAGGATAGGGACTTGGTTATGGGTAGTCGACCAATATTGCAACCAAAAGTCAACAATTTGCATGTAACTGTTTGGTAACAATCAAATTAAATCAAAATAATGCAGATTTTTTTGACTTCTTCCCCTGCAATACCTATCCTTTCTAACATGCACTCCACCCAGACCCACGCCGAAATCGAGATCGCCTCCCAGCCAGAGATGTGGGGCAGAGTTGCCTCTTTCGCCCCAAGCGTGGCCCACCTTCTGCCCCAGAAGGGCGAGCGTGTGGCGGTGGTTGGATGCGGGAGTTCCTGGTTTGTATCCATGGCCTATGCGAGCCTACGAGAGAAGGCAGGGCACGGCGAGACTGACGTCTTTGCAGGCTCTGAGATGAATTACACCCGGAAATACGATCGAATTGTTTCAATTTCCCGCTCTGGCACAACCACCGAAATCGTGGAGCTACTCGACACGGTATCGGCACCATCAGTCGTTATTACCGCCGTGCCTGAATCACCCGTCACTGTCGCTGCCACGGAATCCATTGTTATGGATTTTGCCGACGAGGAGTCCGTAGTTCAGACTCGCTGGGTAAGCGCGGCTCTTGGATTACTTCGCTCCCATCTTGGTTTTGATCTCAATTCAATAGTCAAAGATGCCGAAGAAGCGTTAAACAGCGATCTGGGCGAGATCGTAAATGCCGAAGAGATCACTTTCCTTGGTCGCGGCTGGACAATCGGCCTAGCCAATGAGGCAGCGCTCAAAACTCGTGAGGCGGCACAATTTTGGGCCGAGGCATATCCGGCCTTGGACTACCGTCACGGTCCAATCTCCATCTCTCAACCGGGTCGGACAGTATGGGCCTTTGGAGAAATGCCATCAGATTTGATCAGTGACATCAAGAAAACGGGAGCGCTCTTCGAAGGCAGCACCTTAGATCCGATGGCACATTTGATCCGCGCCCAACGAGTCGCAGTCGCTATCGCCAAGAAACGTGGGATGAATCCAGATGTCCCAAGGGGTTTGGCTCGCTCCATCATTCTCAACCATTGACCTAAGGTTAGGTTTATGAGCTTGGTAGCCGCGGTAGACATCGGCGGCACAACAATAAAAAGTGCGTTAGTAGATTCCTCCTTCAACATAATTACTGCTGCAACAGCGCCCACACCCAAATCTGATCCGACAGGCAGAGAAAGCGTTCGTGTAATTGCGCAATTGGTTGAAACACTTTCACTAAAAGGCAAGGTGTCAGCCATTGGCATAGGGGTTCCTGGCGTGTTCGATGAAGAAAACGGCGTGTCGCGCTGGGCAGGCAATCTTGGGTGGAAAGACCTGGCTTTTGGCGATTTAATACGTAATCAATTAAATATTCCGACTGCCTTTAGCCACGATGTACGTGCGGGAGCGCTGGCTGAATTTCGGGCAGGGGCTGCAAAAGGCAAGAAAAATGCCGCTTTTATCGCCATCGGCACTGGGATATCGGCTGGGCTCATCATTGACGGTGCCATTTGCTCAGCCGGCGGTTACGCCGGCGAAATCGGTCACCTAAATGTCGGACATTCATACCTTTGTGTCTGCGGAAAACTTGGTTGCCTAGAGGCAATCTCTTCAGCGCTGGCAATAAGCGCCGCCTATGCCAAGCATTCTGGCCAAGAAAATGTAAGTGCCGAAAAAGTGGTCTCGCTTGCTACCGAGGGCGATCCCATTGCATCTCGGATTTGGAGTGAGGCGATGAGCGCCTTGACTAGGGCGTGTGAAATTCTTATTACGATTTTATCTCCAGAGATAATTGTTTTTGGCGGAGGGGTTTCACTCGCAGGAGATGCACTTATAAATCCAATCTCTGATTCGCTAGACCAATTACTAACATTCCAACGAAAACCAGATCTAAAGATTGCCCACTTCGGTCCGCAAGCAGGAACGATCGGTTGTGCGATGTTGGCTTTTGACCTGATTCCGGAAACAACACGATGACCTCCATCATTCAGGCCAAGTCCGCCGTAATCGGCGGGAAGTTGCGTCAAGATGTTTGGTTAGAGATTAACAATGGAATTATCACTTCAATTAACGACGGAATATCGCCTGGAATTCCAGATCAGATTATCAGTGACACCCTAATCCCGGGTTTCATTGATATGCACTGTCATGGCGGTGGAGGGGAATATTTCTCCGCTGAAGAGGACTCCGGAATTCAGAGAGTGATCGACCTGCATTCAACACATGGCACAACATCGATGTTGGCAAGTTTGGTGACAGAGCCCATACCAACACTAAAAAAGCAGATTAGGAAACTGGTGCCATTTGCGGAAACTGATGCCATTTGCGGAATCCATCTCGAGGGACCATACCTATCCCCGATTCGTTGTGGTGCTCATGATCCATCGCTTTTGCGCGATCCAACTATCGCAGAGTTAAGTGATTTGCTCGATATAGGAGCAGGGCATATTAAAATGATCACGATTGCACCTGAACTGCCTAATGCAATCGAAGTTATTGCGTTTCTGGTCAGCCAAGGTGTCGTAGTCGCTCTCGGTCATTCAAATTCCAATTTTGAAACTGCAAAACGCGCAATAAATGCTGGCGCCAGCGTTACTACGCATTTCTACAATGGACTTCCACACATTGATCACCATAATGCCAATATCACTTCAGCCGTCCTCCTAGATGATCGTTTGTCCCTCGAACTTATTCTTGACGGCCACCATGTCAACACACCCGCTGTTGAATTAATGTATGTTTCTGCTCCAAATCGAGTTGTTCTAGTAACAGATGCAATGTCTGCAGCGGGTGAACAAGATGGTGAATACATGATCGGATCACTCAGTGTCATAGTCCAAGAAGGCGTGGCCCGTTTGAAGTCAGACAATTCATCTGCAGGTAGCGCCAGCTTGGCAGGTAGCACGCTGACAATGGACCGTGCATTCTTCAATCTCTGTAAAATTGCGGGTAGATCAATTATTGACGCCGTAGCTGCATCGTCTCATCTCCCAGCCCAAACTCTTGGATTGACGGATAGGGGAGAGATCGCTGTTGGCAAACGCGCCGACTTGCTTGAGATATCGATTGAAGAAGAACGATTACGTATCGTCTCTCCGACGCCCACTTCTTAGAAATAACACCCGGACAATCTTTGGATTTAACCCAGTTGTTGCCGTGCCAAAATGGCGGCACCCACAACCGAGGAATTGTCCCCAAAATATGAGGTTACGAGTCTAGGTTTTTGTTGCCACAACGAGACTTTGCTGATTTTCTCACGCAATGGGCGAAGTAAATCCTCACCACTTTTAGATACTCCTCCACCGAAGATGATCAATTCTGGTGCAAGAACCGAAATATAAATGGTGATTACCTTGGCTAGCCCTTCAAGGGCATCATCCCAAACTTTTTGCGCGGCACGATCTCCGGCTCTAGCCAAATCGACAACTTCCTCTGAACCAGCAACACGGGTGCCCGTGAGCTTCTCATATCGTCGAATAATTGATGCGCCAGTTGCCACAGTTTCTAAACAATTTTCACCACCGCATGTACAGGCTTCACCAGATCCGACTTCAATATGGCCGACTTCTCCGGCAAAGGAACCCTCAACTAACTTGCCGTCGACAAATATCGCCCCTGCGATTCCTGTGCCGATGGGCAAGAATAAGAAATCTTGGACTCCCACACCTGATCCATAGAACTTCTCAGCCAAGCCACCAGCGCGCACATCATGGCCAAAACCAACAGGTAACCCCGTGGCGTCGTGAAGCAGCTGACGAAAATTGATGTCTTTCCACCCAATGTTCTCCGAATAAACCGCTATCCCATTTCTCTGATCCACTACACCAGGAACCACAATCCCGAGCGCTTTTGCTTGAGGGTTGCTCATTGCTAAATGTTTAGCGAAAGCGACAACCCTCTCCACCGCATGGTGTGAACCGCCTTCGCGCTCAGTTGCCCATCGCTCACTGGAAATAATGGCCGAACCTTCAACTATCGCTCCTTTGAGAAAAGTTCCTCCAACATCAAGGGCAATGACCGGTTCGGTATCAACAGAACTCATTTAGCAAATTCCCCTCATCCGTCTTGCCCATTTACTACTTTACGCTTCCACTTAATAGCCCACTGACAATGAAGCGGTTCGTGGTCAGTGCGATTGCGGCGGGAACAATGAGCGCCAAAACTCCAGCAGTACTCAGGAGTGAATAGGGAACAACGTGTCGACCTTGAAGAGCAGCAATCACGACAGTGAGGGGTTGAGTTGAGAGATCACTTGAAAGCACCAAAGGAAATATGAATTGGGACCAGGCAAATAGAAAAGTAATCACGGCAGTTGAGGCGATCCCGGGAACGATGAGTGGCAGGACTAGGTGCCTAAATATCTGCATCCTGCTTGCCCCGTCTACATCCCCTGCTTCTTCAATCTCCTTCGGCAGGCTCTGCATATAGCTGTAGAGAATCCAGGTCGCCAACGGCAAGAACCCTGAGACATAACAAAGCACGATTCCCGCGTATGTGTTCACTAGGTGGAAGAAAGCCAAAATACGATATATCGGAATTAACGTCGTGTACGCGGGGAAAGCCATCGTTGCAATTACAGCGAAGAACAGCACCTTTTTGCCACGAAACTCCATTCGTGCGAATGCATAGGCGGCAAGACTTGAAAGTACCACCGTAATGATGGTTGCAGAAATGCATTCAATAAAGATATTGGCAGATGATTGCCGGATCGCGCTCTGGAGATCGCCACTTCCTTTCAACAAAGCCCGATAGTTGTCCAAATTCGGAGTTGGTGGAAGAAAATGGCTGGGCGTATCGGCAATCTGCTTATCCGTTTGAAAACTTGAATTAATAACCCAATATATCGGCGCCAGAGACCACACAGATATGAAGAGGATCCCACTAGTTCTAAATAGAGAGAGTTTAGTTTTCATCAGTATTCAACTTTTCGGTAGACAACTCGGACTACGAATAGAGCAACAAAGAGGGTAAATAACGTAATCAATAAGGAGATGGCATAGCCCTCGCCAAAGTCTAAATTCTGAAAACTAATGAAATAGGTTTTCATGCTCAGTGAAACTCCGGTTGTTGCAGCCCCATTGAGAATATAGGGTTGGTCGAAAATATTGAGCGTGGCAATAGTCGCTTGGACCATGGCTATTGCGATACCGGGCCGAACTAGTGGCAAAGTGATATGAAGGAAAGTCCTAACGGGCCCGCTTCCATCAATCTTCGCGGCCTCGTATACATCATGGGGGATATTTTGAAGGGCGGCCAATATTAGGAGAGTCGAGAGCGGAGTCATTTGCCATACCTGCACCAACTCAATAGCAAAAATTGTCAGTAGGCGATTCTGACCCAAGAAGACTTGATAGTGACTGATCATATGCATGGATTTGAGAAGACTGTTCAGAACTCCCGAGTTGCCATCCCATATTCCAGTCCACAAAATACCCTCAACCACCCCTGGTAGTGCCCACGGCAAAATCAAGATCGCAATCAAAATTGAGCGACCAGAAAATTTCCGCTGAAGCAAAATCGCCATATAGATACCTAAAATGGTGGAAAGGGCGACGCCAAAGAAAATGTAGAGAAGCGTGTTGTTGAGGCTAGCGATTACGTTCGGATCATGAATGAGATTACGAAAATTCTCCAGACCGGAAAATGCCGTTGGTGGGTTAAGCGGTTGAACACGAAAGAAAGACTCAATTATCGTGAATCCAGCGGGTACCAATGCCAGACCGATAATGAAGATCGTCAGCGGTGCAACTAATGCATAAGGAAGTAGATCAATGTTAAAAGAAGATCGCGCCGAAGCATCGGCAGACCTTCTCTTAACATTGATCAACTAACTCCACCTCATTCTGAATAGTGCGAATACTGACGAACTATCGTGCTACTTTCCGCTCGATAGCTTATTCGCAGTAGCGGCAATGGCTTTTATGGCTGCATCTACCGTCATAGATCCCGTGGCGGCGGCATGCAGATTGGTGTATACCGCGTTTGAGAACTGCGGATACCAAGCCGGTGCGCCTTGTGGGAATACTGGACGCGCGCTGGTCTTGAGCATTTTGTAAAGTACATCGCCGCTGACCAGTTTGCCCTTGTCGTTAAGTATCTTCATACCCGATAGACGAGAGGGAATGAAATAGCCTGACCATGTACGAGCTACACCGTTTGCACCGGCGAAGTCAGCCATGTTCTTTGCATTGGTGAACCAAGCGATGAACTTTGCTGCAGCTGCGGGGTTTTTGGCCTGAACCGGGATTCCAATTCCATCAGGGTTACCTAGGTTTGATGCCACTCCCTTTACGCCTGGTGTTGCCAAGTACTGAACTTGATCGACAACAGATGAAGAAGCTGGTACCTGGTACAGGGACCCAACGTTTCCGGAGTAATCACTGAATGTGCTGGCAACCGTGCCCTTAGCCATTAGCGTCTGCTGACCTTGGGTGTCTGCAACGTTGATGTTTCCTGGTGGAACCAATCCAGTCTTCATCGCGTTTACCATCCATGCAGCGGCTTTGTACCCTCCGCTACTTGGACTTGAGAAAAGTGGCTTGCCCTTTGCATCGAGGATCTGTCCACCGAAGGCACCAGTTGTTTCATACCAATATGTGGAGAGTCCTTCTGCTGCTGCGAATGGAATGTTAAGGGGGTAAGTGACAACACCCTTGGCTTTAATTTGTTGTAGATCCTTGGTGTAAGCATCAATTGTTGTTGGCATGGTCTTGATGCCAGCCTTAGCGAAAAGTGCCTTGTTGACAGTAGTCACCATGAAAGAGGCATCCCACGGGATTCCAACGACGTGCCCATTCTTTGTAAAGCTAGACAACTGTGGCATGTCCGCCGTCATCGATTTGGTGTTGAGGTATTTCTCCATAGGGAGGAACCAATTCAATTTACCCAATTGACCAACACGGGACCAGTCGACATCGGTTGCATCAGCAAAATAGGTATTAGCTGTAGCCGCGGCAGCAATCTTGGTCTGCAGGCTATCCCAATCGACCGTAGTCCATTTGACAGTAATTCCAGTCGACTTTGTGAACTCATCCAACATGACTTGTGGAGGTTGAGCAGTAAAAAGAACAACCGAAATTGTCGTCTTCTTTGTTGCAGCGTTGGCTGGAGTTGAAATAAGCCCTAAGCCAAGAACCGCTACGAGGGCGGCACTCACACCGCCTATTGAAATAAGTCTAGATTTTCTTCGGTGTATAACTTTCGTCATCTTGAACTCTCCCATTTCTTATATTGAAGGATTCCTGGCTCTGTATTTCTTGCTATTTCAAATGCCTTACTTTGATTTAGTACCTTTCCTGGACGTACGACTCTTCAACCAGCTTGATGTAAGACAATTGAGCGCGAGAGTCCACGAGGATGGTCGGGGTCTAGTCCGCGGACCTTCGCAAGTGCAATCGCGGTTCGCTGCGCGCGGATCAAATGTGCCATCGGATCTAGCGTGCTCATTTCAAGATTTGCACCTGTAGCTTTGATGTCTCTTTGAAGACTCTCGTCAATCGCACCGAAAGCCCAGACCGTTCGATTTTTCTGGGCGATTGAAATTGGACCGTGGCGATAATCCATTGCCGGATAAGCCTCTGCCCAAAATTGTGCTGACTCTCTGGTCTTAAGTGCGCCTTCTTGAGCCAGCCCAATCGTCCAGCCTCGACCCAAGAAAGTGATCTGTTCGGACTTGGGCAGATCCCCTAAGTCACTTTCCAACGCCTCCTGCGCGTCTTGGGCCAGTTTCTCCAGATCGTGACCTAAGTGAGACCTCAGAAGCGCAAGGGTTGACGTTGCAAACCGAGTTTGCAGGACAGATGTTTCATCAGCAAAATCCAAAATAATGGAATCGCTAGCCATTTCGGTGACGGGTGAGCCTGCCACGCCGGCAATTACGACACTTGGAACGTTGATTTTCTCTAGCAATTCGATCACTTCAGTTGTAGTACCCGACCGTGATATCGCCACTACGCGGTCATACTCTCGCAAGTAATTCATCTCGGATGCGGGATAGGCGTCCGTTTGACCGTGACCTTGCGATTCTCGAAGGGCGGCATAAGCCATAGACATAAACCACGAAGTTCCACACCCCACCACGGCCACCCGTTCACCGGATTTTGGTAAGACGCTGTAATGGTCTGGGGCGATCTGAGCAATTTTGCGCCACATGTCGGGCTGAGATGCGATTTCCGTTTCTGCGATTGTCATGACGGGACAGTAAGGCTCGCAACCCCGCGAGTCAAGTTTTTTTGGACTATTTTGCGGGTTTGAGCAAGATTTCGAGCAATTTCATGCATTTTTGTACCCTCAGATAAGAAAACTAGGGGGATGGACCCTTTGAGTCCATCCCCCTAGTTAGAGAGGATTATGAGTTTCTTACTTTTTGCCAAATAGCTTGGTGAGGAAATTGGGTCCGGCTGGCTCTTTGGCATGGCCTTGGCAGCGCTGAGACTTTGGAACGCCTTTTAGGACCATCTCAACGTGGTTTCCGCAACCGCTCCAAGAGGCCTTCCCGCACTTGCGACATGTTGTTCTGCTGCACATATTTTTCTACCCAGCCCAATCTTTTGTATGAATTATTAACAAGGATTTACTTCAATTAGCAGGAACAGCGATCCTGCTCTGGAACGCCATCTAATGCTGAATCAATGTGGTTGCCACAGCCTGACCACGTTGGTTTTCTGCAGATATGACAGGTTACGCGTGAGCACATGTGAATCTCCTTCTTAAGTCGTGTCTGAATCGATGAAGAAAAGATACCCCTAGGGGTATATAGAGTCAAATCGTGAAAGGTCTGCGCGTCTACGATCGATAGGCCCAGAGAAATGGATTTGGCATACCCCAGGGGGTATGTATTACACTCGCCGCAAGGGGGAAATACATGACACTAAAGATCATCAATCTTGATACGCCAACTCTCGGAGACCGCTCCTATATTGCCCATGACGGCAAGACGGCACTCGTGGTGGATCCGCAAAGAGACATTGACCGAGTTGAAGAGATTCTCAATGCCGAAGGCGTAAAGATCGGCGCCGTGGTCGAAACCCACATGCACAACGACTACGTCAGTGGCGGCTTAGTGCTTGCCCGCAAGTACGGCGCAGGGTATATCACTAGCGCAGAAGATGACGTGAAATTCGATCGCATTGGGGTTGTCGACCAAGAAGTGATCAACGTCGGTGACTTTGCTATTAAGGCCGTGCACACACCCGGCCACACATTCACCCATATGTCATACATCCTTTTAACTCCTGAAAATAGGGGGCAAGGTATTTTCACAGGTGGATCCATGCTGCATGGTTCTACCGGTCGCCCCGACTTACTTGGTTGGGATCAAGCTGCCACTCTTGCTGGGCTGCAGCATGGCTCGGCACACCGAATCGTCGAACTGCTCGAAGACAGAGCATCCGTCCATCCAACCCACGGTTTTGGCTCATTTTGTGCGGCAACTTCGACATCTGGTGATTCATCCACGATTGCCGATGAAAAACAATCAAATCCAGCACTGCTCCTGGATAAGAAGACGTTCATCGAAGAGACCCTCGCTGGCCTTGATGCATTCCCCGCCTATTACAAATATATGGGTCCCGCTAACTACGCAGGTGCCGGCCCGATTGATCTTTCCGAGCTCAAGCACATGTCAACAAATGAAATATTGAAAGCGATTGAATCCGGAGCTTGGGTAATCGACCTTCGTCCCAAGGATATGTATGCAAAGGGCCACTTGCCTGGATCACTCTCCTTCGGAATTGATGGCTCTTTTGCCACATATTTCGGCTGGCTATTCCCCTATGGTGAGAAACTCATGCTGGTTTCCGATCGAAAAGATGATGTCACCTACGCCCAACGCGAACTAGTGCGCATCGGAATCGACCGTCCCGACGGCGCCCTAGTTGGCAAATTGGCAGATACCACCAAGCTCGCCACGAATAGGACCGTGACCTTCAAAGATGTCCCAGGGGCATTGAAAGATCCACATGTTCTAGTCCTGGATGTCCGCCGCAATAGCGAACGCCATGCCTCTCACATTGTGGGGACAACACATATCCCTCTTCACGAATTGAATTCGCGAGTTGCTGAATTGCCACGCGATAAAGAGATTTGGGTTCACTGTGCCGGTGCGTATCGGGCAGCTGGGTCTCTAGGAATCCTTGAAGCCGCCGGATATAGGCCAGTTCTTATCAATGAGTCATACGATCAATCTCTCAAAGTTGCGGATCTGACATTCGTGACCGGAATTAAAGATGCTGGACCAGTTGCCCCGTCGGATGTGAAGGTGAGCGCATAAATGACAGAGAACATTTCAGTTCAAGAGGCGTATGCAAAAATTTCTCGCGGAGATGCCTATGGCATTGACGTCAGAGAATCTGACGAGTGGATCGCAGGTCGAGCCACCGGAGCAACCTGGAATCCGTTAAGCAATTTCAATGGCGCCGTGCTGCCAACAGATAAGCCACTGATCTTCATCTGCAGGTCTGGAAATAGATCAAGTCGTGTATGCCAAGCGCTAGCGACAACGAGATCGGGTATCTTCAACATGGTCGGTGGGATGCAGGCATGGCACGCTGCAGAATTGCCGATGGTTTCAGAAATAGGAAACCCACGAGTTGCCTAGATGCTGATACTTGAAGGACTGCTCCTAGGTATCGTCATTGGCACAGTGCTAGGAGTCGTTGGAGCAGGCGGGGCGATCCTGGCGGTTCCTGGACTTGTCGCCGTTATGGGTTTGTCAGCAACTGCTGCGACCACGTCGTCCATGATCATCGTAGGTGCAGCTGCGCTTTCGGGTGCGGCGCGGCGAGTAAAATCCAAAAATCTCGATATCAAAACCGGTATCACTTTCAGTTTGCTGGGTTTTCTCGGCACTCTTCTTGGAACGCGCCTTGTAAGTCTCTTCCCTGACCGGGTGCTGATTCTGCTTTTTGCGCTGCTTATGTTCGCCGCAGCAATCGGAATGTGGCGAAATCAAGTAACGAACAAAGAGATTACTTCCGCATCTTGGCCACTAGTCATTCTGACTGCATCGGCCATCGGAGTATTGACGGGCTTATTTGGAATCGGTGGGGGCTTCCTCATCGTGCCTGCATTGGTCTTGATTCTCGGCGTAAAAGTGAAACTGGCTGCTGGGACTTCTTTGGTGGCAATCGCTTTGAACTCAGTAATTGCCTTCTTGCTTCGCCATAATTACTGGCATCTAGTCCCATGGAGCAGCATCTTGGTTTTCACTGGTGCGGCTGTCGCTGCCTCTTTCCTGACAACCCCGCTGGCGGCCAAATTGCCTGCTAAAGATTTAGCACGGGCATTCTCCGCTCTAGTCGTAGTCGTTGCGATTTATATGGTTATTGCTCAAGGGCTCAAATAACGCAATTGACTTGGGTGGGCCTGTAAGACTCCGCCTGATCCTTGACGTTTGATATCCGCCCTTGGTGTCAAGCATCAGCCGAATACGCCGTCAAGCATCAGCCGAACATCTGTCAAGTAACTGGTGAACACATTTCGTCAAGCATCAGGTGGAGTAATACATGACTTGGGTGGGCCCCGCGGGGCTCGAACCCGCGACCCAAGGATTAAAAGTCCTTTGCTCTACCAACTGAGCTAGAGGCCCCTGACCGATCAAGAGGGTACGACAGGTGTCGGCACTCAACAGGTCTCGAGGTGAAGTGTAAACGGTAATTCACCCAGTGGGAGACCAGCACCCCAGGCCCAAGAAGGTGGTCGTTGGAACCTTGTCGGTCCATGTGGCTAAGAACCTGAGCGAAGCCTGTCTGAGTGACGCCAACCTTCAGATTCGCCAAACAGATAGAATCGAAAACTGAAATGGTGGGAGGATTTGATCAAAGCCTAAGCAGTATTTATGTATACATTGCCAAGGCGAGACTTCACACACATGAGTATTTCTGAAATGTTTGGATTAGCCGCTGGGACTATCGGGGTTATTTCTAGTCTGCCTCAGAGTCTTAAAATTAGGAAAAGTGGTAGCAGCGCAGGAGTGAGCCGCCTTACCTGGTTGATCATGTTCGTCTCGGGGAGTTTTTGGCTAGGGTATGGAATCAAAACCCACAGCCTCTCCCAGGAGGTGAGTAATGCTGTTGCACTAATTTTGATAAGCACAGTTCTCATTGGGATATTTGGAAGCAGTGTGACTAAAGCGGTGGTCCTTATTGTCGCCTTCGCTGGTTTTGTCTTCATCGCCACCGCGTTACCACTTACCGCACTGGCAATTGTCCTGCTTTTATTCGCCTCAACCCGCATCCCTCAAGTCATCGCCTCCTACCGCAGGTACATAAGTGGAGGTCCGAGTGCCGTCTCCATGCACACCTGGGCGCTTTCCACCCTCTCGGGCCTCATCTGGCTGATCTATGCGGTGCTTGCTGGCCGCGGGGTCGTAGAGCTAAGCGCTCTTAGCGGTATAACTTTCGGAATTGCAATAATGTACTTCGAGAGGTCCGATAGGGGCCTCACGGAACCCGAGTAGCAGCAACGCCACGAGGTTGCAGGGCATCATTTTCCCGAGCGACAAGAAAAATTTAGCGTCCTTTGTTGGGCCTAACGCCCGCGGGAAGCACGTACCAATCGGTCTTGGATAGCAAGTGCCAGACCATCTCCCTCTGGTGGAATAACAGCAATTTTCTTTATTCCCTGGGTATCGGCCGAGCGAAGTGCTGCATAAAGGACCCTCGCATACTCAACCGTCGTTGACGGAGAGGCCAGCCTTATTGCGCCTTTCGGAGTCGGAATTGCAGAAAGGGCAATGAAGCCTTCTCCCGGTTCTGCCATCACATCGAGAATCACTTCTGCTTTCGGCGAGTAGTGTCTTTCTAACGTACCAGGAACTCGAATATCGCTTTCTTCTTCGACAACTTCAAGACCGGTACTTTCTTCAACCATCTCTTTGGTTATCGCACCGTGGCGCAAGATTCGTGGCGAATCGCCCGTGCAATCAATAATCGTGGACTCAACCCCAACTAACGCGGGGCCGCCATCCAAAATAAAATCAATCGGTGAGAGGTACTTACCGATTTCCTCTTCAACCGCCTGTGCAGTCGTTGGTGAAACCTGTCCGAATCTATTTGCACTTGGCGCAGCAATTCCCTGTCCGCCAATTTTCTTGAACGCATGAAGCAATCCAAGTGCCAGTGGATGTGCCGGAACACGTAGTCCAACAGTTTCTTGCCCACCTGTGATGAAATCCTTTGCCATCCCACTGCGAGGCAAAACCAACGTCATAGGGCCGGGCCAGAAATCACGGGCCAAAGAAATTGCATAGACTGGAAAATCGCTTGTCCAACTTTCAAGACTTTCCAGTCCGGCAATATGGACGATCAGTGGGTGATCCGATGGGCGCCCCTTTACTTCATAGATGCGTGCGACAGCGGAAGCATTGGTGGCGTCGGCGCCGAGCCCATATACGGTCTCTGTAGGGAAGGCGATTAACGAGCCTTTCTGCAGAGCAAGCGCCGCCTGGTCGAGAGCATCAACGGTGCAATTTGAGAAAAATTGAGAATTTGCAGGCGCGCTCATCTAATGACCCTCACTGAGCTATCTCTCGAACTATTTTGAGACAAGATACTCCTATGGTCAAAACCAACAACGAACGCATTCGCGTTATGCGAATTATAGCCCGAATGAATGTTGGTGGTCCTGCCGTCCAGGTTTCAGGTTTGATGCGCGGATTTGACCCCGCCAAGTTTGACCAAAGATTAGTAACGGGTTTTTGCGGAGTAGATGAAGCCGATTACTTGGAGACGACAGCCACCGATGTAATCGCTACTCGCATCAATGGCCTTGGTCGATCTATTTCACCTCGTGCAGACCTGATGGCCTTTCTACAAGTCGTGCGTGAGATTCGTTCCTTTCGTCCCCACATCATTCATACGCACACGGCTAAGGCTGGAGTAATTGGACGAATAGCCTCACTGGTTTCAGGGCATTCCTCCGTTCGCGTGCATACCTATCACGGCCATCTACTTCACGGTTACTTCGGGAAGTTCAAGACATCGCTAGTCATCCTGATCGAAAGAGTCCTGGCTCTCTTTACAACCAAACTATTGGCTGTTGGCAAGAAAGTTATGGATGAGCTGCTCGCAGTCCGGATTGGGACTGCAAAAAAATTCACCGTTATGCCGCCAGGTCTTCAACTAGGAATACTGCCAACACGCGATGAAGCATGCGCAACCCTGGGCTTGGATCCAACATTAATGTACTGCGCATTCATCGGTCGCATTACAAAAATTAAGTGGCCAGATCGATTCCTGGATGTGGTCGCGATGCTGCAAAGCCAATCTACCGACTTGCACTTTATCGTCGCCGGAGCTGGGGATCTGCTCGATTACTGTAAAGAAAGGAGCGCCAAAGAAAGTCTTCCAGTTATTTTCCTTGGCTGGCGTGAAGACATCGAAACTGTTCTTGCCGCCTCTGATCTCGTTTTACTCACCAGCGACAACGAAGGAACTCCATTGAGTTTGATTCAAGCGGGGATGGCAAAGTTGCCGATAGTGGCGACAAACGTTGGTTCGATAAGTGAAATCGTTCTTGACGGAGAAACTGGGTTTCTAACCGATCTATCGCCTCAATCACTAGCAGCCGCCGTAAACACATTGATCTCTTCTCCCTCTTTGAGGGAAGGGATGGGAACCAAGGCCCGCAATTACACAATGCAAAGGTATGGAGTGGAAAGACTTGTAAAGGACCACCAACAACTTTACGAAAAACTGCTTAGCGATCGAGCCAATTCCTAGCCCAAAGTTCGAGCATAAGCATCGGCCACAAAATTGAGTCGCGATCATGTCCTGACATGTGATCAGCGAGAATTCTTTCCACTTCCCGAGAGTTAAACCATCCACGATTCTTGGCGGTGGCATCGGTCAAAAGATCATAGGACATTTCTCGCAAGCCAGTTCGAAGCCAATCTGCACGAGGTATTGCAAAGCCCATTTTGGGGCGATCGATCAATTCTGGTGGGACCAGAGATCGCGCGATGTCTTTGAGAATGAATTTGGTCTGCCTGCCCTTAACTTTGTAGCTAGAAGGCAGAGTTGTTGCCCAATCGACGAGTTCGTGATCCAGAAGCGGCGATCGCAGTTCAAGGCTATTTGCCATGGTCGCCAAATCCGCCTTAACTAACAGGTCACCAGGTAGGTACCTTTCAAAATCCGAACGGAGCATTTTAGAGAGGTCATCTCTCGTACCAGGTCTGACAAAATCAGCATCAAAGCTCCGAGCCTCCGAGGTGGATAGGAATGCAGGAGGAAGCAAGGTGGAGAACTCAGCCTCGGTAGTCAGAGACATAGCTGTCCGGTACCTCGATGCGAGCGTGGGGTGTGACTGCACTTGCGAAAGTATTCGCTTAAGTTTGCGATTAGTTATATTTCCTTGCTGCACTGTTTTTTGCGCAAGTGGTGAGATGGCCCTCATAGCTAGATTCAATCGTTGCATCACCGGAGTGGCTAAGTATCGATCGTAACCACCGAAGACCTCATCTCCACCATCGCCGCCCAATGCAACAACCACCTCTTTCCTGGCAAACCTGGCAAGCATGAACGTCGGAATAATTGAGGAATCAGCAAATGGCTGATCCAGAGTCGCTGCGAGTTCCTGTAAAAGCAGCGCGGGATCAGGGGAGAGTTTCTCTTCAACATGATCAGTTCCTAAATGTCTTGCAATCGCCCGCGCGTAGTCGGACTCGTCATAGCGAGGATCTTCAAAACCGATTGAAAACGTCTTAACTTTGCCGGGATTGAGTTGGGTCATGTATGCAGTCACAACGGTGGAATCAAAGCCACCACTTAGGAATGAACCAAGAGGTCGTTCCGAAATCAACCTACGTTCGACTGCCGCCTTGATAAGTATCTTCGTCTGATCCCTAGCATCTTCATAAGAGATTTTTCTTTCATGGGAGAAATCTGGAGACCAGTACTGCGATGTTGTCCACGATCCATCTCGCCATACTCCAATAGACGCAGGAGGGAGTTGATTGATCTCCTTGTATGCCGAGCGAGGAGCATTGACGTAGCCAAATCTCATAACCTCAGAGATGGCTTCGATTCGCAATGTGGGCGCAATTCCGGCTCGAATCAGGGCCTTAACCTCCGACGCAAAGAGCAGAGAGCCATCCGACTTCAATGAGTACCAAAGCGGCTTTTTGCCCATTCGATCCCGTATCAGGGTCAGGGACTTGTCTCGTGAATCCCATATCGCAATGGCAAACATGCCGCTTATCTTTTGGACAAAATCAATCCCGAATTCTTCATAGAGATGCACCAATACTTCCGAGTCGCCCTTTGAGCGAAATTTGTGCCCTTTAGAGATCAGCAATTCGCGCAATTCCATAAAGTTGTAAATTTCGCCATTGAAGACAAGTTCAATGGATTTCGCTTCATTAGATACGGGTTGCTGACCTGTCCCAACATCAATTATTGCCAATCGACAGATACCGAGGGCAATGCCAGAATCCACATACATGCCGCGTTCGTCGGGGCCACGATGATCAATTGAATCTAATACTCGAACTAACTGCTCTTTATTTGGTGCCGAACCGCCAACACCGCCAGCTATTCCGCACATAATTAGCTAGTCGGAGACTGCTGGCCCGTGGGCAACAGTCTCTCCAAATTCTTTCAGCCAATCAACCGTTTCAGAAAGTGCTTTTTCAAATTCCATGGGCGCAATATTTGGGAACAACTTCTTCAATAGGCCAGGTGAATTCTGCGAGTCCTTGACGTCGCCAGCGCGAGTTGCAACATAGGTCACTTGCAGTTCTGGAAAGTGCTCTTTGAGCAGCTCAATCGTTGTATTGAGCGAGATCCGATTTCCATAGGCCAGGTTAATGGCGCCATCATGTGTGACTTTCCGATCCATTCCATCTAGGCAGATATCCACGACCGTTTTAATGTAAGTGAAATCGCGAGTTTGAGAACCATCACCAAAAACCTCGATTGGCTCATTATGCATAGCCTTCCATATCCATTTGGGAAGAACAGCAGCATATTCATGATCAGGTCTCTGTCTTGGTCCAAAGACATTGAAAAATCTCAAGAGAGTCACTGGTACGTCATAGGCAGTTCCGTACGCCTGTACATAAGCCTCGGCTGCCAACTTGCTCGCGGCATACGGCGTCATGGGCCCCAACCACATCGACTCATCTTTCGGAAGAACACCGTTGCGTCCGTAGACGGAAGAGGATGAACTGAAGAAAACATGAGCACCCGTTTCGCGAGCAGCCTCCAAAACATTGAGCGTGCCAGTTGCATTTACCTCATGCGTTGCAACCGGATTCTTCAGTGAACGAGGTACGGAACCACGTGCCCCAAGATGAAATATCACTTCCGACTTGCCCAACGCCTTCTTTAAAGCGGAGGCGTCGACTAGGGAAACCTTGTGAAAATCACAGTTGTTCGTATCGATATTGGAAATCATCCCCGTTGATAGATCATCAACAACCGTTATGGAATGCCCTTCGCTCACCAAGGCTGAAACCAGATTTGAGCCTATGAATCCCGCACCGCCAGTAACCGCAACCTGAGCCATGAGCCCACCATACCAAGTACTTCACGCCTAATTACGAGAGCTCTCCTAGGCATTACTCAGGTCCGCCTCTCGCTTTTTCTACGCGGTACTACAAGAATCGAGTTATGAATACAAACCTGGTTAAGAGAATCGGAAGCATTGCGGTTATTGGCGCATTAATTGGGGGAGTTATTTTTGCCCCGGCAAGCCTGGCAGCCACCCCAAATCGCTACATTACGATTTCTGCCGATGGCACCGTAAAAGTGACACCTGATGCCGTAAGAATCAACGCTGCGGTTTCGGTTGTTGGAGCGACAAGCAAGGAGGCTATGGCCTCCGTTGCTACTTCAGCGGCCGCGGTACGGGCAGCCTTTCTTTCAAATGGGGTCGCTGCGAAAGATATAGCGACTCAAAGCGTGAATATCTACCCCGAGTACAACTACACACAAGACAAGGGACAAGTTCTTATCGGGTATCGGGCGACTCAAAGTTTCGTCGTGATCATTCGCAATGCCGGCACCGCAGGAATCGTTGTTGATGCAATCGTGAATGCTGGTGGCGACAGTTTGCAACTTAACGGCGTAACGCCATTCGTGCTCGACTCAAGTAAGGCCACAGTGGGAGCACGGACAGCGGCTGTTAAGAATGCAAAAGCCAAAGCCACTTCCTACGCCTCGCTCCTTGGAATCAAACTTGGGAAGGTGAACTACCTGATTGAAAATTCATCGCCAGTTTCCTATCCGCCGATTATGTCTGCAACCAAGGATTCAGCCGGTGCAACTCAGATTGATCTCGGCCTCCAAGACGTGACCGTCTCCATCACAATTCAGTGGGCCCTGCTTTAGTCAAATTTTCGACAAAATCGCCCCAATGGTCCTCATTTAATGAGGCGGTTTTGCTGAGCGGAGCAATAAAGGTACGATTTGCAAGCCTCAAACGTCCCCATCGTCTAGGGGCCTAGGACATCGCCCTTTCACGGCGGTAACACGGGTTCGAATCCCGTTGGGGGCACT
>Ga0315268_10000671_pt1 | contig 39742 bp, 32 predicted proteins | sample C1_top_MG_FD_204535 | JGI IMG/M metagenome (GOLD analysis project Ga0315268, IMG submission 204535) | Sediment microbial communities from Yellowstone Lake, YNP, Wyoming, USA - C1_top | ecosystem: Environmental > Aquatic > Freshwater > Lake > Sediment | place: USA: Wyoming | collected 2017-08-01
GCTTGATGACGTCGAGCTGGCCGGGGTCGATCGCGACGTTGGCGTAGTCGTCCTTGCGCACCTCGCGGATCTCGCGGCCGGCGTCGTCGTAGCGCACGAACAGGTCGCGAAAGTCGTAGTTGTGGACAACGTGGTTGAGCGCCACGTCGAGGATCACCTTGATGCCGAGCGCGTGCGCCTTTTCGACAAATGCCTTGAACTCGGCGTTGGCCGCCTCGCGCGCCGCGTCGCCGGTCAGACCGCGCGCGTTGCGCGAGAGCTCGTGGTTGATGGTGTAGTAGTCCTTGACCGCGTACGGGCTGCCAAAGTCGTCGGCCGGGTGGCGGTTGACCGCCGAGTTCTCGAACGGCGGCTGCAGCCAGATCGCGGTCTTGCCCTGAGCCGCCAGCCACTCGAGCGTGAACTTGCCGTTGCTGTCGGGCGAGCCGCTCTCCATCATGTCGGCAAAGGTGCCAAACTTGCCGCTGGCCGGGTCGAAGTTGACGTTGCCGACGCTGACCTCCTCGAAGTCGAGCGTGTCGTGCGCCTCGTCGCGTGGCCGAAAGCGAATGTCGCCGACGCCGCTCTGACCGGCCCAGCGATAGCTCTGGCCGTTGTCGACCGAGATGCGTGCGCTGGCGCGGTAGTTGCCGATCTTCTCGATCGGCACCTCGACCCGGTAGGTGGCCAGCTTGCCGTCGGTGCGCACCAGTTGCATGGCAAGCGCGTCGTACTTCTCGGGCGCGGCATTGTTGTTGGCGTTGGTCCACAGCTCGGCCTTGACCTTGTTCGGGTCGCCAACCACCTCGACCGTCAGCTCGAACGGGATCTGGTCGCCCTTCTTGTCCCACTGAAAATCGACCAGGCCGGTCGACAGCATGCAAGGCGTGCTCAAGCCGGTGATGCGCGCCTCGGTCCGGTTCTGGTCGGCAAAGCTGTTCCAGGCTGCCGGGTCGACCCCGCTGGCCGGGGTGCCGGACGCCACCGGACCACCCGCTGGCGTGCCGGTCAGCGCGGGGGAGTTGACACTCGCAGCCGGTGTGGCGCTGCCAGCGCTGCTGGTCGGCGGCACGGACGACGGCGGGAAAGTCACTGGCATGGCACAACCTCGCGATCTTGATTCATATGTTTATATCCCATAGTGTGCCGATTGGCGCGGCCTGACGTGGGGGGGAGCGTTGCTTCCCGCGACCGCACGGAGGATTTCATGGTGGCACCGTCCGAAGCCCAGGCACTCGACGCGCTCAAGACGGTTCAGGCGCTACCCGCCAAGAAGCTCGACCAGTTCATCACATTGCACATCGGCGACGAGATGCTCGGCGTTTTCATGTCGCTGGCGCAGGCGATGTTCCCGGACGATGACCGCGAGGAGCGCGCCAAGCAGGTGCACCTGATGGTGCTGGCCTACCTGATGCGCATGCACGTCGACGGCAAGCTCGAACGCAAGCAGTAGCCATGGCGACACCGGCATTTCGCGAACAGGTCTGCGCTGGCATTCCGGCGCGGTTGCCGCCGCCGCCAGTAGACGACCCGGCAGTCAGCCGCGCGCCGGCGCGCACCATGTTGCTCGACGCCGGCGAAAAGCGGCTCGCCCTGCGCAATGCGCTGCGCTACTTTCCGCCGTCGCTGCACGCGGCGCTGGCGCCCGAGTTCGCCGCCGAGCTCAAGCAACGCGGTCGCATCTACATGTACCGCTTGCGGCCGACTTACGAGATGAAGGCGCGGCCGCTCGACCAGTATCCGGCGCGCTGCCCGCAGGCAGCGGCCATCATGCTGATGATCCAGAACAACCTGGATCCGGCGCTGGCGCAGCACCCGTACGAGCTGATCACCTACGGTGGCAACGGCACGGTCTTTCAGAACTGGGCACAGTATCTGCTGACCATGCAGTACCTGAGCGAGCTGACCGAGCAGCAAACGCTGATCATGTACTCGGGCCATCCGCTCGGCCTGTTCCCGTCGCACCCGGACGCTCCGCGCGTCGTCGTCACCAATGGCATGGTGGTGCCCAACTACTCGTCGCCCGACGACTACACCCGGCTCGCCGCGCTGGGTGTCACCAGCTACGGCCAGATGACCGCGGGCAGCTACATGTACATCGGCCCGCAAGGCATCGTGCACGGCACCGCGATCACTCTTTTGAACGCGGGCCGCAGGTATCTCGGGCTCGCAGGCGACGACGGTTTGCAGGGCAAGCTGTTCGTGTCGTCGGGACTGGGCGGCATGAGCGGCGCCCAGGCCAAGGCCGCGGTCATCGCCGGCGCCATCGCCGTGGTGGCCGAGGTCAATGCGGCGGCAGTGCACAAGCGCCATGCGCAGGGCTGGGTCGACGAGGTCGAGACCGACCTGGACCAGCTGCTGATCCGCATCGAGCGCGGCCGGCGCGAAAAAAAACCGGTCTCGATCGCCTATCTCGGCAACGTGGTCGACCTGTGGGAACGGCTGGCGCAGGCCGGCGTCGGCGTCGAGTTGGGCAGCGATCAGACCTCGCTGCACAATCCGTTCGGTGGCGGCTACTACCCGGCCGGCCTGTCGCTCGACGACAGCAACCGCCTGCTGGCCAGCGATCCGGCCGGCTTCAAGCAGCGGGTACAGGAGTCGCTGCGGCGCCAGGTGGTGGCGATCAACGCGCTGTGCGACCGCGGCATGGCATTCTGGGACTACGGCAACGCCTTTCTCCTCGAGAGCAAGCGCGCCGGCGCCGCCATCACGCGCGCCGACGGCTCGTTCCGCTATCCATCCTACGTCGAAGACATCATGGGGCCGCTCTGCTTCGACTACGGCTTTGGCCCGTTCCGCTGGGTCTGCTGCTCGGGCGACGCCGCGGACCTGGCAACGACCGACCACATCGCCGGCCGCGTGATCAACCAGCTGGCCGCGGTTGCTCCACCCGAGATCCGCCAGCAATACCTGGACAACCGGCGCTGGATCGAGCAGGCAGGGGCCAACCGGATGGTGGTCGGGTCGCAGGCGCGCATCCTGTACGCCGACGAGGAGGGCCGCCGCGCCATCGCACGCGCCTTCAACGACGCGATTCGCAGCGGCCAGGTCAAGGCTCCGATCGTGCTCGGCCGCGACCACCACGACGTCTCGGGCACCGACTCGCCCTACCGTGAGACCGCCGATATCTCCGACGGCTCGCGCTGGTGCGCCGACATGGCGGTGCACAACGTCGTCGGCGACGCCTTTCGCGGCGCCACCTGGGTCAGCCTGCACAACGGTGGCGGCGTCGGCTGGGGCGAGGTGATCAACGGCGGCTTCGGCCTGCTGCTAGACGGCAGCGACGCTGCCGGTCGCCGGCTCGAGCTGATGCTCAACTGGGACGTCAACAACGGCATCGCGCGCCGCGCCTGGGCGCGCAATCCGGCCGCGCGCTTCGCCATTGACCGCGCCATGCAGCGCGATCCGCAGCTGCGCGTCACCCTGCCCAGTGACGCCGACGACCAGCTGGTCGACAGCGCGATCACGGGTGCGTTCGAAAAGTAGCGCGAACTACTGCTGCATGGCCTCGGGCGTGAACTCGGCCTCGTTCAGCACGGCCTTGAGGTTGATCTCGGCCAGCTCGAGCGTGGTCGAGCTGCCCTTCTGCAGGTTCTTCATCTCGGCCTCGACCGGCAGCAGCTTGTCATCGATCTTCTTGAGCTTGGTCACCCGCAGCACCTTGAGCGGCTTGCCAAAGGCGTCAGTGAACTCCATCTGCAGCGGGATGTAGTGCTCGCGGTGGATCCACGTTGTCACCTTGGAGTAGGGCGAGCCAGCGATCTTGGCGATGGCCTCGACCACGAACGCCGGCTGACCGCCGACCTCGGTGTCGGCCAACCGCTTGAACTCGACGTCATTGGTGCTGCCTGCCGGCAGCGGCGACAGGTCGAGGTAGCTGAAGTCCGAGCCCATGAACGAATCGGTGGCCTGGCCGGCGGCGATGCGACGCACCTTCTTGAGCGCCGGTAGATAGAGATACTGGTCGGGCGGTCCATCTGGCCGCTCGATCACCAGAAATGCGGTCCCCGCGACTTCGGGCGGCGTGCGAAAGCTGATCATCACCTGCTGCATGCCGGTCTTGGTGCGTGCCAGCTTGACGTCGAGGTCGCGCGTCTTCTCTTCGCCCTTGGCGCCCTTGATCTTCATGATCGCGTGCGCGGTGCCGGACAGGCTGAACAGGTTGCGGGCCATCGATTTCTTGACGATGGTGCCGGCGTCGGCGTCGACATTGGAGGCCGCCGGCTGCGGGTTGGCAGAGAGGATGAGAGCTGCGGCAAGGGTCGAGATAAGATTCATCAAAGGCTCCATGCTTCTGGGCTAGGGACGCTCGCGCCCGGGTGGAGATTCACTGTTGGTCGGTGTCAGCTCGGGTGGCGCATCCGGTTGCCGCGGCGCGGCGAGCGCGGCCGGCGGCGCCGTTGGGTTCTGCATCGGCATCGATGGTGGCGTCTTGGTCGGTTCGGCGGCGCGCTTGAGATCGACGATCATCGTCTTGCCACCGTATGGCTTGGTCTTGTACCTGGTGATCTGGCCGATCTTGCGCACGATCTCGGCCATGCGCTCGGCCTCGCGATAGATGATGTCGATCGGACGGCGCAACGGGTCGGTCTCCTTGACCTTGCGCCGCAACATCTCGCTATAGCCGACCACGCTGGTCAGTGGCTGGTTGAGCTCGTGCGCGGCGGCGCCAGCCAGCTCGGCGATGGCAGCCTGCTTCTCGGTCTGGATCAATTTTTTTTGCGCGGATTCGAGATTGCGCTCGATCTCGAGTCGTTCGCGCAAGTCCGAGAAGATTCCGACGGTGGCGACCTCGACCCCGTCTTCGTAGATGATCGAAGCGGTCAGCTGGACCGGGATCACCTCGCCGCTCTTGGAGATGATCTCACTGCGCAGCTGGGCCAGGCGGCCGACGCCGCCAAAATCTTCGTTGCGCAGCGCGGTCATGATCTCGACTGCCACGCGCTTGGGATAGAGATTCCAGATCGGGATGATGCCGATGACCTCGCTGGCGCGGTAGCCGATGATGCGCTCGGCGCTCTTGTTGAACAGCAACACGCGGCCGCGCAGGTCGGCAGCGACGATGCCGTCGACCGAACTGTCGATCAGGTTCTCGAGAAAGTCCTTGGTCGTCTTGAGCTCGGTCTGCATCTCCTGCAGCTCGGTGATGTCGCGCAATGAGAGCACCGCCAGCGCCTGATCGTCGCCGAGCGGCGAGGCCGACACCGACAGCGATCGCATCTCGCCGGTCGGGCGTACCAGCACCATGTCGACGTTGCGACAGTGCTGGCCGGTGCGGATCGCCTCGAGCATCGCGTACAGCACATCGCGTTCGGTCAACATCTCGAACAGCGGCCGGCCCTTGATCTCCTCGCGGTCGCGGCCGAGGATGCGCACCCCTTCGCGGTTGAGGTACTGCACGCAACCGGTCGAGTCGAGCACCAGCATGCCGTCGGCGGCATACTCGAAGAAATCCTCGTAGTGCTCGAGCGAGCGCATGCGGCGCTCGGCCTGCAGGCGCATCAGGTTGACGCGCTTGGAGTGGTCGCGGAACGAGTCGAACAGGCGGGCGTTGCGGATCGCGATCGCCAGCGACGCGGCGACGGTCATGCCGAAGCGGGTCTGCCGATCGTCGATCGTCGCCAGCGGCCGGGCGGCGCGCAAGAAGAGCGTGCCGACGACGCGGTTCTCGTTGACGATCGGGAACAGCATCTCGGAGCCGACGTTTTTCTCGGCCAGCAACTCGCGCACGCCGCCGACCACGGGATCGCTGCTGGCGTCGCTGATGATCACTGGCGCCGAGGTGGCGAGAAGGTTTTGCAGCTCGGGGTAGGCATCGATACGAATCTGGACGTCGCGCACTTCGCGGTTCTCGCTGGCAGCCACGACCATGCCCTGGCCGCGCTCGGCGTCGAGCAGCACGATCGCGCAGCGGTCGACCTCGAGCGCGCGCGCCGCCAGCCGCGACGCCTCGTGCAGGATGGTCGAGACATCGAGGCTGGACGCCAGCGTTTGGCCAAGCTCGAACAGGATCTCGGCATCGCGCCGGCGCAGGTCGGCGGCGCGATACAGCATGCGCGCCCGCAGTGCCGCTTCGAGTCGTGCCATCATCACGATGGCGCCGCTCTTGATGTTGACAAAGTCGTCGAGCTTTTCGCTCGAATAGCGCGCCATCGCCTCGGCGCTCTCGGTTTCGAGCAGCGCCAGCACGCAGCCGCCTGGTGCCAGCTGCGCCCGCAGGTGGTCGCCGAGGGCGAGCTCGTCAGGCGCTTGCGCCCAGACGTCGACCAGCGCGGTGCCGCAACCCTCGAGCAACGGCGCCGCCGCGGCCAGTTCCGTCACCTCGTGCACCTGGTAGCCGCTGCCGCGCAGCATCGCGCCGACCGCGATGCGCACCTCCGGCGCCGGGTGGATGACGACGATGCCGCTGCTCTTCATCGCTTCAGCTCGGCCGCGGCCCGATCGGCAATAGCCCGATCGGCAATGGCCCGTTCGGCAGCGGCGATCACGTCGCGTACTGGCGCACCGCACGCGCTGCTCAGCCGCCGGCAGTCCTCGAACTCGGGCTTGCTCTTCACCGGCACTCCAGCGTCCAGAGCCTGCTTGACGGTGATCCGGCCGAACGGGGTCTCGACCTCGACCGTGCGTCGCTCGAGCTCGCGCCGGGCCACCGGGACCCAACGCACGCCGAGCGTGCTGGTCTCGCGCAGCAACAACTGGCACAGCTCGTCGCGTTGGTCGGCGGGCGCCAGCGCATGCAGCACCAGCGCTGGCCGTCCCTTTTTCATCGTCGCGGGCACCACCCAGGCGTCGAGGGCGCCGGCCGCCAGCAAACGCGCCAGCGTCTCGGCGCACACCTCGCCCGTCTCGTCGTCGAGATTGGTGCACAGCTCGAACAGGCCGCCCTCGACAATACCCAACACCGCCGGCTCGCCGTCGACGATCAGGGCGCGCAGCACATTGGCGCGCTCGGCCGGATCGCGACGGCCGGCACCGATGCCGACGCCGCGCAACGTGCCGGCGGGCAGCGGACCGAACTCGTGGGCCAGCGTGGTCAATACGGCGGCGCCGGTCGGCGTGGTGCACTCGTAGCCGACGTCGATCCCGCGCACCGGCACGCCCTGGCACAGCTGCACTGTCGCTGGCGCTGGCGCCGGCAAGCGACCGTGCGCGGCATCGATGGCGCGCCCGCCGAGCGGGATCGGTGCGCACACGATGCGGGCGACGCCGAGGTGCTCGATGGCGGCCGCAATGCCGACCACATCGGCGATCGAGTCAACGCCGCCGACCTCGTGCAGCTGGACTCGGTCGAGATCGACCCCGTGTACCTTTGCCTCGGCGGCGGCCAGCCGCTCGAAGATGCGCAGCGCGCGACTGCCGATGGCTGCCGGCAGCGCCGATTGCTGCAGGCGCTGCCGAAGCTGCGGCCACGGCGTGTGGTCAGGGTGATGGTGATGACTGTTGTGGGCGATCGTGTGCGGTTGCTCCAGCGGATCGATCGCTGCGCCCTGAGCGTCGACGAAGTGCGCGTGCCGGGCTGCGATGCCGCCGCGCTGCACCGCTTCGATCGCGAGTCGCACGTCAGGCAATCCGACCGCAGCCAGCGCCGTGTCGACGGCGTGGACCGGCACGCCAAGGTCGATCAGCGCGGCGAGGATCATGTCGCCGGAGGCTCCGCCAAAGGGATCGAAGTAGAGCGTGCGTTGCACCACGGTCCGTTTCCCCGACGACAGCGCGACGACACCAGGTGCTCGTCGAGAGCCCGCCACTGTAGCGGTCGCCGCCGCCGGGTGTCAAACGCGGTGCGCGGCTACTTCACTTCAAGGGTCTGTCGGCCAGACCCTCTGCCATCGAGGAAACCTCGACGGCATTCACCCAAGCAGCAGGTGCCCAGGTTGCCTTGACGGCGCGCGTGGCGCGGGGCGAACATGAGCAGCGAGGAGGCGATCATGAGCGGCATCCAGCGCACCACGACCCAGTCCGGCAATCTGCCGCAGGTGTCATCGCAAGGCAGCCCCGCGGCGAAACCGACGACACCCGGTGCGACGCCGCCGGCCACTGCGGGACGCGCAGGCGGGGGCACGGCGGACAAGACACCGCGCGCGGCTGGCGGGCCCCCAGGCAAGGCGACCGCGCTCAAGGTGCAAAAGCAGGCCGACCAGCGGCAACTCAACAAGGCCGACGACAAGCTGGCGGTGGTCAAGTCGCACAGCCAGTCGGAGTCGAGCTCGTCGACCCACAAGCCGAGCAAGAGCTCGGAGAGCAAGTCCAGCACGCAGCGCAGCACCAGCCAGCGTCCAAGTTCGCGCTCGACCGACGCCCGGCGTGCCCAGACCGAAAGCAGCCGCCGCGCGGCGGCGCGAGCACAGACCAAGCGTGCCGACGCTGACCACGACCGCATGGTAGAGCGGATCGACGATCTGGACGAACTGGCGCAGCTGGACGAGTTGCAGGCGCGCGAGCCTGACGCCGAGGAGCGCGGGCTGCAAGCTGCCCGCATGTTCATTGGCGACGAGGACAAGCGCAACGCCTTCACCGCGGTGCCGTCCGACAACTTCGATCCGGCGCTGGACGCGGCGCAGATCGAGCGCCTCGGCTCGATCCAGGGCGCCATCCACATGGTCAAGCTGGCCGACCACTGGCAGCGCACCGGCCTCGACCGCGGCGCGGTCATCGAGCGGACCGCGCACACCTTGCTCGGCTTCAGCCGCACCGACCAGGTGAAGAAGATGCTGGGCGAGATGGGCAATGCGCCGATCACCCACGTCTATCCGCTGGAGGTGATGCTGCAAATCCTCGACCGCTCACCACAGTTCTTGCCCAAGGTGCGGCGCGGCGAGCTGCTCGAGAACCGCAGCGACCTGACCGGCGGCGACAACATCCGGGCCGGCCAGGAGTTTCGGCTGCGCTACCCGGCCGACTACAAGATCAAGGCGTTCGCCTTGCTGGGCGGCGGCCAGCCCGGTTACGAGTTCGCCCCGCACAAAAACGGCATCTACCGCATGGTCGTCGACACCCCGGGTGACTGGACCTTCGCGCTGAGTGCCGAATGCAAGGGCGAGACCGTGGTCGACACCTTCCAGATCCATGTGCGCGAGCCGGGGTCCGTCACTCTCGAGCTCGGCGCCTAGCCCAACTTCCCCAATTCAGGGGGTCTGATCCGCTGTTTTCGCGGAGTTAGGTTCAAAAGTTGTCACTACATTTTTCAGCGGCTCGGGTATGCGAAGGCGCTCGGGCAGGCGCAGCCCAAGCCGGTCGAGCAGGTAGGCCTGAGACTTGTCGGGGCGGACGACGCACCGGAGCCGCGCCTCGCGAGTCGAATCGTCGGTGAGCGCGAGCACGACGTCAGTGCTCTGGATGCGCCGCATCTCGTCGAAGATCGTTCGCGGACTGTTGCCGAGGCCGGCGCGCTCCTGCCATTTTTCCAGCGTCTTCCACATCGCGTAGGCGAGAAAGCAGACGAAGATGTGGGCCTGGACGCGCCCTTCCTTGTGGTGCCATATCGGCCGCAGCCCGAGGTCGCTCTTGTGCACGCGAAAGGCGGTCTCGGCCTCGGTGAGCTGGATGTAGATCTTCCAGAGCTCCTCAGGCGAGAAATTGCTGACGTTGGTGCGCAGCACGTAGCAGCCTTCGCTGTGGCGCGCCCAGTCGTCCCATTCTGGTCGTTCCGACCACTCGAGACGAAGCGTTGATGGCCGCGTGGTGTCGTCGACGATCTTGATCTGGTAGCGACCCGCGGCCCGGCTATTGCGCCCGAGCAGTCGCCCGATCTGGCGTTCGATCGGACCGCGCTCGAGCGGCTTGCGAGCACTGTCGAGGCGACGCTGCAGCGAGCCCAGCTTGTCCTCGATGTGCTTGCAGAAGCGCTCGTGCATGGCCCGTTCTTTCTCGCGTCGCTCCACCGACCGGCACAGCACAAACGTCTCGCCGCCGTCGGGGCCTTGACAGAATTTCACCTCGAGACCTTCGCGCACCAGCTGCCAGTCCTTCGCGTCGACGATCGCTGCGCGCCACTTCTTGAGATCGCTCTTCGGCGTGCCGATCAGGTAGCGGCGGCCGGTCTGCTGCAGCCACTCGATGTTCTCCTGGCTCGTCATGCCACGGTCCATCACCCAGATCCGCTGCGCCATCCCGAATCGCGTCTCCATCGCCTCGACGATCTCTTCCACCGTCGTCACGTCGACCCGGTTGCCGGCAAACACCTCGTACCCGAGCGGCATTCCGCCCCGCGTGACGACGAGAGCAATGCAAACCTGCTTGCAGTCTGGCCGGTGGTCCCGGCTGTACCCCCGCTGCGCCTGCGGATTGATCGGGCACAATCCCTCGAAGTAGGTGCTCGTCACGTCGTAAAGCAGCAGGTCGTAATCCAGCGCGAACAGCTCGCCGTAGCGCTTCTTGAGATGCTTCTCAAATGCCTCTTTGTGCGGCAACAGCCGGTCCAACGCTCGGTACAGCCGGTTGTCGTCGATCTGCTCGCTCCGCACTCCGACCAGGTCTTCAAGAGCGGTTTTCCGGTACCAGTCCTCGGCGACGTGCAGCTCGCTCGACGGCTCGCACAGCCGCGCTATCGCCAGCAGCTCGACCACCGCCGACCACGGAGCCGCTTCCCGTCCCTCGACGAAAAGCTCCTCGCACAGCGTGTCCAGCTTGAGCGCGCGCCACAGCGTGTAGCCAAGCCATACGTCGCCAAACGATCGCCCGCGCTCGACCCGCACCCGGTCCAGCCGCACCGACACCGTCTTTGACGACGGCCAGCGGTCCTCGAAAAGCTCCTTCTGATCCGGGTTGCGACCGGTCATCGCAAACGCGAGGTCCCGCGCGTTGGCTCGACCCTGCTCATCCAGCTCGCCGAGCTGCGCCACGACCTCCTGAACAACCTTGCCGTTGCGCCGCAACGAACGCACCAGACGCCAGTACGTGTGCGTCTTGCCGCTCTTGCGAACCGTCGTGTGTCGAAGGTACATCGTGCGACCTCACCTATCGTGATCGCACATCTCCTCGTCGAGAAACAAGGGGGTAGGTTGTCACTACACCCCGTTTCCCGACGACGGCCACGACTTCTTGCCGGGTTGCGGACAGAGTGATGCGAAATTTAGCGCAACTTATGTTTCGGTTGACGAAGTTGGGCTAGCTCTTCTCACCCAGACGCCGGTTGCTGTGAGCGCACGCCAGTGGTTCGCTTCACTGCATGATCTATCTTTGGATCGGGTTCGTCGCACTGATCATGGCCCTGCTGGCAGTCGACCTCGGGGTCTTTCACCGCCACGTGCACGCGATCAAACTGCGCGAGGCGATCGGCTGGACCGCGCTCTGGATCGGCGTCGGTCTCTCCTTCGCGATCGTCGTCTACTTCGTCTACGAGAATCACTGGTTTGGTGCGCACATCGCCGAGGGCGAGGAGGTGACACCGCTCGAGGGCGGCGAGGCGGTGATGCTCTATCTCACCGGGTATGTGCTCGAAAAATCGCTCAGCATCGACAACATCTTCGTCATGGCGATCATCTTTCGCCATTTTGCAGTGGCGCCGATCTTCCAGCACCGCGTGCTCTACTGGGGCATCCTGGGCGCGATCATCACCCGCGGCATCATGATCCTGGGCGGCGCCTATCTGTTCCAGCGCTTCGACTGGCTGTTCTATCCCTTCGGCGCCTACCTGGTGATCACGGGGCTGCGCCTGCTGCGACCCGAGGAGGGCGCGAAGGATCCCGAGCAGGGCCGCATCGTCCGCCTGTTGCGGCGCTATCTGCCGGTCGCCAGCGGCCAGCACGAGCAGCGGTTCTTCGCGCGCGAAAACGGCCACATCAAGGTCACTCTGCTTTTCATCGTGCTGCTCACCATTGAGCTGACCGACGTGGTGTTCGCGGTCGACTCGGTGCCAGCGGTACTGGCCATCACCACCAACTCGTTCGTGGTGATGACGTCCAACATCTTCGCGATCCTGGGTCTGCGCTCGCTCTACTTCGTGCTGGCCAGCATGATGCAACAGTTCCGCTATCTGCAGTACTCGCTGGCGGCAATCCTGGCGCTGATCGGCACCAAGATGATGCTTTTCAAAGTACTCCACGTCGCGACGGTCTACTCGTTGCTGTTCATCCTGCTGGCGCTGGCGGCGGGGATCTGCGCGTCCTTCGTCTGGCGGCAACCTGCCAAGCAACAACCAGGCTGACCGCGACTGTCGGCCGAGGCTGGTCTACTTCTCGCGCGCCACCACTTTGCCGAGACCGATCCAGACCCCGGGCGGCTCTTCCTTGCCCGGGGCGCCGCGCTCGGGCACGGCGCGCGCGATCGCCTTGGCGTACTCGAGATAGGCAAAGATGCAGTCGAGCTCCTCGGTGTCGGCGCGGCCGATCAGGTGCCACGGCATGGCCGCCGGGTGCATGGTGTTGGCGTGGGTCGACATGCCGCCGCGCAGCGCATGGCGCAGCCGTGTGTAGTCCCCCTCGGTGTCGCCGATGCCCGACACGGCTGGCGTCAGGTTGGCCGAGTAGAGCGTGCCAAACACCTTGGAGCGCAGCAGCACGCCGCCGACCAGACCATCGGCGTGCGAGGGACCGGTCAACGGGTCGGTCGGCGTGTGGCAGGCGGCGCAGCCGGCGATGGTGGCCAGGTACAGGCCGCGCTGGGCATTGGCCAGCTTTTCCTTGTCAACCTTGTTCGGCAACTCGGGCATGGTCGAGAGATCGCTCTCGACGGTGCGCACGGATGGGTTGCAACCGCAGCTCGGCGTGCCGCTGATGACCATCAACAGCGCCAGCATCAGCCCGGCGCCGAGACCGATCGTCGCCCAGAGCCAGTAGCGTGGGGATTCGTCGTCCATGGTCTACTCGTCGTCCTCGGAGGACGTCTTGGGCGCGGGCTTCTTCGGCTCGTCGTCGTCGGTCTTCTTGGCGGTGTGTTTCTTCTTGCCCTTTTTGTCACCCTTGTCGGTCGCCTTGCCCTTCTTGCCCTTCTTGCGGTCGCCGCCCAGCTCCTCCTTGGCCTTCTTGTACTCGGCCTCGGCCCGGGCAAAGCCCGCTGCCGCCTCGTTGAGCCGCTGCTTGGCCTCGTCGAAGCGCACCTTGGCCGTGGCCAGCTTGCCCTCGGGCGTGTTGAGCAACTCGCTGTCCTCGTCGTCGCCGTCCTTGCGGTCGTCGGCCGCGCCCAGCTTCTCCGGCCGATCCTCGTCGGACTCTTTGCCCTTGTCTGTTTTCTTGTCGCCCTTGGCGTTCTTGTCGTCGTGGCCGGTCTTGTCGCCCGGTTCGGCCTTGTCGTCTCCGCTCGGCTTGTCCGACTCGTCCTTTTCGCCGGTGCCGGTCTTGTCGTCGGTCTCGCCCTTGCCCTTTTCGCCGTCGCCCTTGTCGGCGACGGTCGTGTCGCCGCTCGCCTTGTCGTCCTCGGGTTTGGCTGCCACGCCCTTGGCGGTCTTGAGCCAGACCGCCAGGTCACCGCCGCCGAACAGCAGCGAGAACCGCGACGGCGTCCCGCCCGCCTCCTCCTTCTGTTCGACCTTGAGCGGTACCGGCTTGTTCGAGAGCAGGTAGGCCACGATCGCATTGGCGTCGGCCGTGGTCAGCTTGCTGTACCAGGTCCACGGCATGGCCGAGATGTCGATCTTGTGTCCGTCGGCAGCGATCCCCTCGCGCAAGGCGCGAACGATCAGATCCTCCTTGCGGTCGCCGATGCCGTCCTTCTTGTCCGGCGTCAGGTTGGCACTGAGGTAGACCCCACGCGGGGTGTGCACCTCGACGCCGCCGGCCAGCGTCAACCCGGACAGCGGTAGCCCCTGGTCGTCGAACGGCGTGTGGCAACGGCCGCAGGCCATCAGCGCGACCAGGTTGGCACCCTGGTGCGCGGCGCCCTTGCGCTCACGTGCCTGCTGCATCTCCTTGGCCGCGAACTTGCGCCGCGGCAGTCCCTTGGAGACGTAGACCGCGAGCGCCAGCCGATCGCCCGGGCTGCACTTGCCGACCAGCGACGGCATGAACTTGCCGTCGAGACCGAGCTCGACGGTCAACCAGATGTGCTTGGGCTCGGCGCCGCGCCTGAAGTCCCACGACTCGGTCAGGTCCGGCACGCGCACCGGCATCCCGCGTGCGTCCTTGAGCGCTGTCGCATTGGGGCCGTCGCCGTAGCCCGCCGGTCCATGGCAGTCGGCGCACTTGAGCGCCTCGTACACCAACTTGCCCGCGTCGAGTTCCCAGGCCTCGCCGGTCGCCTGCTCGGGGATCTCAATCGGCGATCCCTTTTTCTTGAGGTAGCCGGATTTTTCGAACAGGTAGTCAAGGATCAGATCGACGCCACTGATGCCGGCCTTTTTGTCGGTGAGCGCCTTGTCGAAGCCGGGCATCGCCGTGCCCGGGACGCCATTGTCGACGACCAGCTTGACGTCCTGGCGCGACGGCGCCACGACGCGGCCGCTCTCGGCGCGGCGCTCCTTCTCGGCCTTGCCCTTGTCCTTGCCCTTACCTTCGCTTCTTTCCTTGTCGTCGCCCTTGTCGCCGCCGCCCGCGCTGGTGCTGCGCAGCCAGTAGGGACCGTTCATCAGGTCGCGCGGCGCGCTGGTCAACAGGCGCGCCCACGGGCCGTTGCCGCGGCCGTCCTTGCCATGGCAACCGGCACAGCGCTGGTAAAAGTACTCCTCGCCGGTGTTGGCCTTGGGCATGGCCGCCGCACCGAGGGTCCCCTCGAGCACGCTGGGCGGCATGCTCTTCGGATTGATCGCGGGCGCCTCGAGCCGGCGCGACGGTGCGGTCAGACCGACCAGCAGGTAGATGAGGGCGATCCCGAGACCGGCGCCAGCGAGCAGCGCGACACCTCGTTTGATGTATACGCCGAGCGAAAAATCTTCGTCCATCATCGCTCTCCGCGTGCGCTTGGGACTGCGACCATAGCATTGGTCGCCACTGTGGCATAGCCGCGCACTCCGGCTTTTCACCCAAGCAGCATCAAACCAGCAGGTGCGCAAAATCCTCGGCCGAGGGTGGCCGGGTCACAGCGACCGGCTCCGCGGCCCACGGCGCGTCGCTCTGCAATACCGACTCGCGGAACAGGATCTCGGCCGAGCGGTTGAGCAGCCGCTCGAAGCCGTTGCCGGCCAGCGCACTACAGACCACCGCGTCCAGCCCACGCGCGCGCACCGACTGCTCGACACCGCTGGTCAGGTCGGCCTTGTTGAGCACCACCAGCCGCGGTTTCTCGAGCAGGCCGAGCCCCTCCAGCGTTTGCTCGACCGAGCGCACCTGTTCGATGATGTGCGGGTCGGTGATGTCGACGACGTGCCACAGCAGATCGGCGTCGTCGAGCTCCTCCAGCGTGGCGCGAAACGCATTGATCAGGTCGGCCGGTAGATCGCGGATAAAGCCGACGGTGTCGGTGATGATCACCTCGCGTTCGCGCGGGAAGCGCAGCCGGCGGCTGGTCGGATCGAGCGTCGAGAACATGCGGTCCTCGACCACGACCGAGCTGTCGGTCAGCGCGTTGAGCAACGTCGACTTGCCGGCGTTGGTGTAGCCGACGATCGAGATCACCGGCAGTCCGCTCAGGTTGCGCTGCTTGCGCCGCTCTTGGCGCCGGCGCGACAGGTGCTCGATCTCTTTTTCCAGCCGGTGGATGCGATCGCGAGCGCGCCGGCGGTCGATCTCGAGCCGGGTCTCGCCCGGGCCGCGTCCGTCGATGCCGCCGGTCAGGCGGCTCAATCCGGTCTGGCGGGTGGCCAGTCGCGGCAGCGAGTAGCGCAGCTGAGCCAGCTCGACCTGCAGCTTGCCGTCGAGCGAGCGCGCGCGCTTGCCAAAGATGTCCAGGATCAGCATCGCCCGATCGATCACCTTGAGGTCGGTGCTGTCAGTCACGTGCTTGAGCTGCGACGGCCGCAGTGCGGCATCGAAGATCAGCAGGTCGGCGCCCTGCTGCAGCGCGGCCAGGCAGACCTCCTCGAGCTTGCCCTTGCCGAGCAGGGTGCGCGGGTCGAGTTGCTTGCGCAGCTGTACCAGCTGGTCGACGACGTGGACACCGGCCGATTGCGCCAGCTGCTCGAGCTCGGCCATCGATCGCTCGGCCTCGGCCCGGGGCGCGTTGTAGACGCCGATCAGCACCGCCCGCTCGCCCGGCACGTCCTTGCGCTTGGGCGAGAGCGCCTCGTCGACTGTCCGGTACAGCTCGCCCTCGAGCGCGGCGATGAACTCGACGAAGTCGTCCTCGCGCAGCAGCCCGGCGTGCTCGTGCGGGATCACGCGCGTGCGCTCGCCGCGCGGATTGGGCGGCAACAGGTGCGCGATCGCGGCGCGGCCGGTGTAGCCGCCGGCCAGCGCCTCGACCACGACCACCGCGTCGAGCTGCAACTTCTGCAGGTCGGTCAGCAGGTCCTGTTGAATCGTCAGCGGTTGATCGGGTCGCGCCAGCACGGCCACGACCAGGCGCAGGCCGCGCAGGCGCACCGCACCAGCACGCAGGCGGCCGATGTCCGGCAGCCACAACCGCGTGGCATCGCCGACGCCGATGTGCTCGATGCGGCCACTGCGCGCCACCAGCACGCCGACCACGCGCCCGATCTCGTCCGCGATCTCGGTCAGACTGCGGGCGAACTCGGGCGTCACTGCGGCGCGCGGGTCGATGCGACGGATCTGAAGTCTCTCGAGGCGTTGACGCTGCGACGGCTTGAGGCCGGTGGTCTTGCCGAAAACTTCGCGAATGGGCGACCTCCGACGTTCTCGTTACGGTGGGGCGAATGTTCCGGCGTCGGCGAGAAAACGTCCCAGCCGCCAGAGTGCCGCCACCACCTCGGGTCGCAGCGGCACCTTGACCTCGGCATCCTCGGCGATGATGTGGGCGAGCGAGCGCGGTTGCTTGCGCTCGGCGTTACGCTCGACTTCCTTGAGCAGCCGCATGAAGACCTCACTGTAGTGAGGCAAGCCACGCAGCAGCTGCTCGGCGCTGTAGCCCGCCTGCAGCCGCGGCGTCTCGGCCAGATGGCCCAGCACGTAAAGCAGCGGCAACCGGTGTTCGAACAGCTGCACGATCGAGCGCAGTGTGATGCGGGTGCCCGGGATCGACTCGAGGGCGCCGAGCAGCACCGACAGCGCGGTCAGCACGTAGGGCATGGCGCGGCGCGGCACCTCGACTCCGCGCAGCCGCAGGTAGGGTGTCAGCGCGACCAGCATGCGCACGGTGCGCATCGATGGCGCATTGGTCGCCGACAGCAGCTTGACCGCGGCGTCGCGCAGCCGCGTCACGTTGCCTGCGGCCAGCGTCTCGCCCAGCACGCCGTAGGTGACAAACTCCTGCTCCTGAGCGTACTCGGCGTAGTCGGCGTCGTCGAGGTGGCGGGCGCCCAGATCGCGGACCCGGCGCTCGAGCGGGATCGACGCGTGCCACGGCATGTCGGGTGGCTCGGGCATGCGCAGGTGGCCGTCGCGCGGCACGCCTGCTCGGTGCATCTCGAGGCAGATCTCGTCGTGGCTGGTGTGGCCGGCTGCGTGCGGCACGTCGGCCACGACCAGCGGGCACAAAAAGTGCGGCATGACGACCAGGTACTCGCCGCAACCACGCACCTGCTGGAACGGGAACAACCGGCAGCTGGCTGGTTTGTTCTCGCGGCCGACCGCCCATTCGAGGCGGCAGCGTGTGCGCTGGTCGAGAAACCAGCAGGCATCGATCGGGCTCTGCAGCGCCGGCATGGGCGAACCGGCAAATTCCGGCGATGCGCACAGCGCCAGCGCCGGCGAGATCGACAGCAGTGCCACCAGCTCGCGGCTGCGGCCGATACCGAGCTGGGCGCCGCGGCAGCAAGGGGCGCTGCACGACGCACAGTCGTACTCGAAGACACCGCTCAAGTACGGGAAGTAGATGGGACGACCAGCCAGCAGGTGGGCGTTACGCACCATGGCTGCCACTATACCAATATGGCGCAGCCATTAAAGCCCCCAGTTGCTGCGCGTGCGACCTGACGGCCGAACTGCGATGTGGTATGTCGACGTGCAATTCACCCCGATGCACCAGCAGGAGTCGACCGTGAGCGAGACCAAGGGCGAGCTGAAAGAGGGCGTGCTGCGGCGCGTGCGCGAGCGCGGCATCACCGGCATCTGGGTCTGGTTCACCGACATCATCGGCCAGCTCAAGGGTGTCGAGATCGCCCGCAGCGAGCTCGAGGACGCGCTCGACCATGGCCTCGGCTTCGACGGCTCATCGGTCGAGGGTTTTGCTCGCATCGAAGAGAGCGACCTGATGGCGATCCCGGACCCATCGACTTTTGCCGAGCTGCCGGTCAACCACGGCGGCGAGCGGCTGGCTCAGATGTTCTGCGACCTGGTGACGCCCGAGGGCAAACCCTACCCGGGCGACTCGCGGCAGGTGCTCAAGCGCATGCTCGCCAAGCTCGCCGAGCGCGGCTGGAAGTTCAACGTCGGCGCCGAGCTCGAGTACTTTTACTTTGCCAGCCAGCAGAACCTCGAGCTGTTCGACAGCACCGGCTACTTCGACGCGTCGTTGATCAACCGCGGCACGCTGCTGCGGCAGAAGACGGTCAAGGCGCTCGAGTCGATGGGCGTGCGCTGCGAGTACTCGCACCACGAGGTGGCGCCATCGCAGCACGAGATCGACGTTCGCTATCTCGACGGCTTGCGCATGGCCGATACGGTCATGACCGTGCGCTTCTTGACCAAGGAGATCGCGCGCGAGAACGACGCCTTCGCGACGTTTCTGCCCAAACCCGTGTTCGGCCAGAACGGCAGCGGCATGCACACCCACCAGTCGCTGTTCGCGGGCGACAAGAACCTGTTCTACGACGCGGCCGACGCCTACAACCTGTCGCCGCTGGCCCGCTCGTACATCGCGGGGTTGCTCAAGCACATCACCGAGATCACGCTGGTGCTCAATCAGACCGTCAACAGCTACAAGCGGCTGGTGCCGGGCTACGAAGCGCCGGCCTACATCTGCTGGGGCCAGAAAAACCGCTCGGCGCTGGTGCGCGTGCCGCGCATGCGGGTCAACAAGGAGAGCTCGGCGCGCTGCGAGCTGCGCTCACCCGACCCGGTGTGCAACCCCTACCTGGCCTTTGCCTGCATGGTGGCAGCGGGCGTGCGCGGTATCGACCAGAAGCTCGAGCTGCGGCCGCCGGTCGAGGAGGATATCTTCAAGCTCAATGACGCACAGCGCCGCGACCTCAAGATCGGCACGTTGCCTGGCAACCTGATCGACGCGATCCACGAGGCTGAGCAGAGCGCGCTGCTGCGCGAGACGCTGGGCGATCACATCTTCGACGGTTTCATCCACAACAAGAAGATCGAGTGGGACCAGTATCGCATCCAGGTCACCGACTACGAACTCAAGCGCTACCTGCCGCTGTTCTGAAAAGGCCAGCCCCTCAGAAAACGGAGGTTCTGAGCCTCGGGGTGCTGATTTCAGCCATCAGCACTGACGGAAATGCCGCACTTCAATGCGATGTGCTGGCGATCACAAACGGCCAGGCCTCGCTGTGATTTCGCTTGCTTGCTGCCACCTCGCAGCTTTTCTTTTTCGTGGCACCGCTCTTGCTGTGTCCAACAGACAGAGGAGAGCACAGCCATGATCGAGGGCGTCATCGGACTGACCGTTTTCTTTCTGTTGATTTGCATCCTTGGAATTCGCCTGTCCGCCCAAAATGAGGAGCGCAACGACCGCTACGACTACGTCGCCGACCGCACGATCTCGTCCCCTGGGATCAACAGAAACTAATAATTCTCGCTCGATCCAGGCGTGACCGCCGGGTCGGTACCGGCAAAGCTTTCGGCTACAATCGACGGCGTGGCTCAGATCATCAGCTGCTCGCGCCGCACTGACCTCCCCGCACTGCACGGTCGCTGGTTGATCGAACGGCTGCGCGCCGGATATTGCGACATCGTCAATCCGTTCAACGCGACCCAGGTCGAACGGGTCTCGTTGCAGCGCGCCGACGTCGACGCCATCGTCTTCTGGACCCGCTGGCCGCGACCGCTGCAACCGTTTCTCGACCAGATCACCGACCGCTGCGGCCCGCCGTTGTGGCTGGTCACCATCACCGGCTACCCGCGGCCGCTCGACCCGCGCACGCCGCCGTGGCAGCGCGCCGTCGGCGAGTTGCAGGAACTGGCTCGCGATTGCGGCTCGCGACCGATTCACTGGCGCTACGACCCGATCGTGGTCTCGTCGCTGACGCCGATCGCGTTTCACGAGGAAAACTTTGGTCGCATCGCCCAGTCGCTCGTCGGCGTCACCGGCGTCTGCCACATCAGCTTTGTCGACGTCGACTACCGCAAGACCGCGCGCCGGCTGGCCGAGCTGGCAGGGCAGGGCGTGCGGGTCGAGAACGTCGACCTCGAGCAACAGCGCGCGCTCGGACGACGGCTGGCCGCGATCGGAGCCAGCGCCGGCATCGACGTCGTCACCTGTTGCGAGTCAGAGTTGTTCAACCGGCCTGTCGGCTGCATCGATCTCAGCTGGGTGCGCGCGGTGACCGGCAACAACAACGTCGAAGCGTCGCCGCGGCCGACCCGGCCGGGTTGCCTGTGCGCCGCGTCCAAGGATATCGGCGCCTACGACACCTGCTCGTTTGGCTGCGTCTATTGCTACGCCACGCGCAGCGACCAGGCCGGCCGCGAGGGCCGGCGCCGCGTCGACGTCACCGCTGCCACGATGTTGCCGCGGCGCTGAGTGCGATGCTCAGTGCGTGGGCTCAGTCTCGGCCATGCCCTCGATCAGCACCGGGTCGCTCTGCTCCTGCAAGTGTGGATTGCCGCTGAAGTCGATGAAGTGGCCCGAGCGCCGGGCCTTGGTCTCCAGGTAAAAACGATTGTGGGGGTTGGGTGGCAGCAGGTGCGGCAACCGGGCTGACACGGTGATGCCGTACTGCTCGAGTTGCTGGACCTTGTTGGGATTGTTGGTCATCAGCTGGACCGACGAGACACCCAGGCTGCTCAGCATGTGGGCCGCCACCGCGTAGTCGCGCTCGTCGTCCCGAAAACCGAGCGCCAGGTTGGCCTCGACCGTATCGAGGCCGCGGTCCTGCAGCGCGTAGGCGCGGATCTTGTTGGCCAGGCCGATGCCGCGCCCCTCCTGCCGCAGGTAGAGCAAGATGCCGCGCTCGAGCGCACCGATCTTGCGCAGCGCCGCCTCCAGCTGGTCGCGGCAGTCGCAGCGCAGCGAGCCGATGACGTCGCCGGTCAGGCACTCGGAGTGCATGCGCGTCGGCACGTCGCTGGCACCGACCACGTCGCCGTGCACGATGGCGATGTGATCCTTCTGGTCGCGGTTGTTCCAGAAGGCGACGATCTGAAAGTCGCCAAAGCGGCTGGGCAGCTGCGCCACGGCGACGATGCGTACGCACACTTGAGAGGGTCCGATGCCCGCGCACTCATGCTCGCGATCGCGCTCGACCAGACGATGCAGCTGGGTCAGTTGGAAAGCCATGATCAGTCCTCGTGTGTCAGCCGTTGCGCCAGACGCTGACCCGACAACCAGGCGGCCTGCACGCCGCCACCAGCGGCAAAGATGTCACCGGCCAGCCCCAGCCGCTGGCCGCCCGAAAAGCGCAGCACGATCGGCTGCTGCAATTCGTTGCCGCGATCGACGCGTGCATAGCGCCAGCAATGGGCGTGGGTCCAGAGCGGCTGCCGCACCCAGTTGCCAGCGAGCGCTGCTGCGGCATCGAGGATCTCGCTGCGCCAGCGTTCGGCCGGCTGATCGAGCCGCTCGCGCGACCAGCGCGGCCGCGCCTGGCCGACCAGCGTGACGAACTTGGGGTCGCGGCGCTTGCTCGAATCGCATGCCAGCAGTTGCAAACAAAGCGAACGCTCAGGAAAGCAGATGTCCCAGCTGGGCATTGGTGCGTCGGGCGGGTAGCCGGCGATGACGGTCAGGCTGGGGACGCTGGCAAACATGGCCAGCAGTTGCAGTGCGCCCTCGACCTCGGCGCTGCGCGGCAGCCGGCGCAGCAACTCGGCGCTCTGTTCGAGCGCCAGCGCGAGCACCAGGTCGCGGCAGCGGTATTGTCGGCCAGCGTCGTCGGTCACGCCGAAGCCGTCGGCGTCGACTTCGATCCAGTCCACGCGCGTCTGCAACTTGATGTCGAGGCCGCGCGCCAGGTGCTTGGGGAACACGGTCATGCCGTCGGCAAACGCACGTCGCTGCTCGAACGCGGCAAACGCATCAGGCTGGCACGCTGGACCGCTGCCCTCGATGCGCTGTGGCCAGCCAGCGGCGCGCGGCCCGTCGACCGCCTCCAGCGCGGCCACAAAAGCTGGCACGTGGCCGTGGAAGAACAGCGGGCCATAGTCGACCGGCTGTCCCTCGAAGCGGCGCGTGGCGCAGCGACCGCCGACGCCGCGGCTGCGGTCGAGCAGCAGCGGCAAGCGTCCTGCCGCCAGCAACTCGCGGCCGCACTGCAAACCGGCCACGCCGGCGCCGATCACGATGACGTCGTGCGCCATCCAGCCTCCCCTCGGTCAGTGCGGCCGTAGATACCGCCCGACCTCCTGGCCCGCCACTGCACCGTCGCCAACCGCGGCCGCCAGGCATGGCGCGCGCGGGTTGCGCAGATCACCCACTGCATAGACGCCCTCGACCGAAGTCCTCAGGAACTGGTCGACCAGCAGGTAACCGTTCGGATCGCGCGCCAGCGCGTCGCCGCTGATCGCGTCGGCGTTGGGTTCGAAGCCGATCTTGACGACCAGCCAGCTCGCCGCGAGCGTGCGCGTGCCGCCTGCGGTCTCGATCTTCACCGCGGTCAGCTGGTCACTGTCGCCGTGCACCGCGACCACCTGGGCAGCGCGGATCACCTCGATGTTGTCGTGCGCTGCCACCCGGCCGACGAATTCGGGGCGGGCGCGCGCCGCCGTGCCGCGGTGCACGAGAAAGACCTGCGGGCAGTGCGCTGCCAGCAACAGCGCGTTCTCGAACGCGCCATCGCCGCCGCCAAAGACCACCACCGACTGGCCGGCCAGTCGCTCCAGGTCGCGCGTGGCCGAGTTGGTGATGCCGCGGTCGGCGTGCTCGCGCAGGTCAGGTCGGTCCAGTTGCCGTCGCCGCGCCCCCATGGCGAGCACGATCGTGCGTGCATGCAGCACGTCGCTCTGCGTCGTCACGCGGCGGGACTGTGGGTCGATCGCGAGCGCGGCCGTGGCCAGGCGCAACGGGATCGCGCGCTGTTGCATTTCTTGCTCGATGCGCTGCAAGAAAGCCCGGCCATCGCTCGCGGTCACAGCCAGGTAGTCGCGGATCGGCAGGTTGATGCGATGCAGCTCCCCGCCCAGTCGCGGCCGCGATTCGAGCAGCAGAAACGAAACCCCCAGCTTTTGCAGCCAGAGCGCGGCCGAGAGTCCGGCCGGACCCGCTCCCACGACGATGCATTCGAGTTCCGGTCCGCTCACGCCCGACCTTGTAGCGCAGATCGCGCGCGATTTGCCACTGCTGCAGTCGCAATGCGCGCCAGTAAAAAAGGAACGCTGCAGCGGTTCCTGCAAGAATCAACGCGTCAGATAAAAACTTTTATTTATATGCAGTTATAGATTTAATTAGTGCTGATTTAAGCAAAATATAGCCGAATTTTTGACGTTGGTGCGATTTGGCCTCAGACTGGCTCCAGAGACGCACATACACCCACCGCGGTACCAAACAGAGGGTTTGACGCACCAGGAGGGAGCCATGAACGAAAACGGAAAACGTAAACAGAGCCTGTACTTCCCGGTCGACATGCTGGACGAGATGAACCAGGAGGCCGAACGTCAGGAGCGGCCGCTCTCCTGGATCATGCAACAAGCCTGGAAACTGGCCCGGCCGCAAATCGCCCAGTACCCGGGCGTCAACGACCTCCCTACGAGCAAGTGAGCGTCAGCGTTCAACTTGGACGGGCAGGGTGATGCCATGAAGCGCCTGATCAGAGCAGCGGTGGTGGTGGCGGGAATGATCGTCGCGCTCCCGGCACTCGGCGGGGAACTGCCGTTGTTCATCGTGGCGTCCGATTTCGATGCGCTGCTGGACCAGGCCGCGCCAGCACCGCTGCCAGTCCAGGCCAAGCAGACCAAGATCAATCCGCGGTCCGCGGCGATCGAAAAGAAGCCGGTCGTCGTGGCTGCGTTGCCCGGTATAGCGCTTGCCATGCGCGCGCCGCGCGCCATGAAATAGCGTAGAGAATCACTGCACCGTGCATAGCCCCGCCGGTGCCTGCGTCACCGCCTGCGTCAGTACGGCATCCCAGGTCTCGCCGCTCTTGGTCAGGATCGCAGCCAGCCACAACTTGTCCTGCGCGTCGATCAGCTGCGGACCGGCGGTCCAGCGCAGCGTGCCCTTGATGTAGATCTCGACCGTGCCGTTGGTGGGCTCGGTGATGCGGTCATTACAGAAATGCACGTATACCTTGTAGTCGCCGTCGACCGGTCCATTGAGGCTGATGATCTCGGGCCCCAACCCGCGCACGTCGTCCACGTCGAGTCGCGGATCGTCGAGCAGGTCGGTCGCGATGCCCCAGTCCGGCCGGCGGTTGGGATAGGCGCAATCGTCGCCGTCCGAGCGGCAGGCGTCGCAGCGCGGATCGTTCTCGACCAGACAGCCGCAGTAGTTGAAGGTGGTGCTGCAATCGGTCTGGCCGGTCGGACAGCCGCAGGTCGACTGGCCGCCGCACACGCTGCACGCCAGGTCTGGGCACGCGCCGTAGTAGTCGCCGACGCCGCCGCCGGGCCGCACCAGGTGCAGGTCGAGGTCGGTCTGGCCACAGCAAACGCGCTGCCACTCGGCCAGGTTGGTCCGCTGCAACTCGTCGCACTCGGTGGTCGGATGCGTGTTGCACAGAGCGCTGGCCGCGGTCTCCCAGCGCAGCCGCACGACCAGGTCGCGGATCGAGTGAATCACGACGTCGGCGTAGCCCTGCGCGCCGCCCGGGTCGGTGACCAGCAGCCGTACCTTGTAGTCACCGACCAGCCTGGGCGAGATGTGGGTCTGCGGCGTGTTGCGCTCGCCGCCGGGCAGCACCACGTTGGCGCCGACCGGCTTCTCGATGAGTTGCCAGTACAGCGTCAACGGGGTCTCGTTCTCGGGATCGTGGGTGCCCGCGGAACTCAACGTCAGCTCGACGTCGGGATCGACCGAGACCTCGCTCAGGTGCGAGTTGACCTCGAACGCGACCGCGATCGGCGACAGGTTGGCCAGCGCGGTCAGCGGCACGTCGGTGTTGGGGCCGTTGTCGGCATTGGAGACGATGCGCAGCGTGTTGGCGTCGGCGCCGAGGTCGTTGGGCAGGTAGTTGATCAGCTGGATCCAGGTGCCGCCGGGAGCCAGGTTGTGCCCGATGGTGGTCGAGGCGTCGAGCGCGGTGAACTCGCTGGTCGCAGTGAGAAACGTCAAGTCGCTCAGGGTCAGCCAGTCGTCGCCGACGTTGGTGATGCGCAGCGGCAGCGTGCGGCCGGTGTTCTGGTTGACCCGTTCGAAGTCGAGCGTCGTCGGCAGCACCTCGATCCGCGGCGGGCCGACCTCGCCGGTCAGCGGCAGCCGCACCTCGTTGTCGGTGTCGAGGTTGATCTTGAACACGGCATCGGCGCTGTACTGACCGCGTGCGCCCGGGGTGAACGTGACCACCACCTCGCCGGCCGCGCCGACCTTGAGGTAGTCGGGATAGGCATTGACGACGAATGGCTGGTCCGGCGGATCGATGCGCACGTCGACGATCTGCAGGTCGGCACTGCCGCGCGACAACGCCCGTGTCGTCAGCACGTGGCCGACGCCGATCGCGCGCGGGCCATACGCCAGCGCGGACGGATCGAACTCGAGCTTGGGCCGCAGCCGTCCCAGGTCGTCGTCCTCGCACATGTTGCAGGCGAGTCCGCTGCCCAGCGTGACGACGAGAACGGCCAGGGGTAGTTTGATTCTCATGGACTTCATGCTACCGCATTATCGCGCTTTTGACAGGCGTGGGTGTGTATCGTACCATGTGCGCCACCATGGGGTTCGCCGCTGCCGGCGAGCTGGAGGTCGTGCGATGCCAAAGCTAACCGACAAGCGCAAACAGAGCCTCTACTTCCCGGTCGAGATGCTCAAGGAGATCCAGAACGAGGCCAACCGGCAAGACCGGTCGCTGTCGTGGATCGTGCAGCAGGCATGGCGCATCGCGCGGCCGGAGATCACCCGCTTCCCGTCGGTCAACGATGTGGTCGAAGGTACCGACTACGACGACGATGCGCGCGAGGCTGCCCGGGTGGCCGAGGAAGACAAGGATCAGTGACCGTCTGCGCGACGCTCCGCCACCGGACCCGATCGCTCCAATCCATCTATTAGAAATGACAAAGTGGCAGGCCAACACGGGCTGGCCCCCTGGCCTTGCCAAACTGGCCGAGTGTGCGGCCGCACATCGATCCTAACGTATCGATAAGACGAATAAATCTGTTGGCCCGCCGGTTGCTAACCACGACTCCGGCAGGGTGTGAAACGTGCAATCATTCATCAAACGCTACTTTTTTGCGGTCAACTACCTCTTCATCGCAATCGCCGCCTATCTCGGGGCGCGCGCGATCAACCAGTTCGTCGGCTACTTTTTGACGCCGCCGCTACCGAGCGCCAGCGCCACGGCCGAAAAGCAGCAGCGGCCCAAGGTCGAACCGGTGGAGGCGCGCGGCTACAGCGAGGCCAACGATCGCAACATCTTCGCGGCCAAGCGTGAGACCGTGGTCGAGGCCGAGGCCGATTCGCAACCCGGGGCCGTGGTTGACCTTGACGCCGATCCGGTGCCGTCGTCGCTGCGCGCCAAGCTGATCAACACCTCGGTCTTTACCAAGCCCTCGTGGTCGCTCGCTACCATCGTGGACCTGGGCTCGCAAGAGGCCGGGATGTACTCGATCAACGAGTGCTCGGTCGATGCCGTGCGCAAGCCGCGACCCAGCGCGACCGACGACGCCGACGACGGACCGGTAGTCGTGCGCAGCGAGCAGATCCCGGTCCCGTGCAACCGGCTGCTCGACCAGGCGCGCATCATCGAGATCGACGTCACCCGGGTGGTGGTCATCAACGAGACCAGCAACCGCAAAGAGTACCTCGAGCTGGGCGCCGAGCCGACCGGCACCGGGCCGGCGGTGGCGATGGCTACCTCCGGCGACAGCGGCGAGCCCAAGGGTCCGACCGGCGAGGGCATCAGGAAGATCAACAACAATTCGTACGAGGTGGCGCAGAGCGAGATCGACTCGACCCTGGCCAACCTCAACTCGATCGCCACCCAGGCGCGCATCGTGCCCAACTTCCAGGACGGCAAGGCCAACGGCTTCAAGCTGTTTTCGATCCGACCCGGCAGCCTGTACTCGAAGATCGGCATCCAGAACGGCGACGTGGTCACCCGCATCAACGGTTATGATATGTCGAGCCCCGACAAGGCGCTCGAGATCTACACCAAGCTCAAAGACTCGAAGCAGGTCACCGTCGACGTCATCAGGCGCGGCAAACCCGAGACCATCGACTACCGGATCGTGCCGTAGCCGGCCGCAGACGAGGATTCAATGTCGTACCGAACGCTGCTGTTCTCGCTCGCCATCACCGCACTGCTTGTGGCGTCGCCAGTCATCGCGCAAGAGGACGAAGAGGCGGCGCCGACCGACGACAAGGTGCTGCAGCCGGTCAACCGGATACCGACGCTGCGCGGCCGCACTGCGCCGACCATCAACAAGAAGGCGCCGGCCGCGGCTCCCAATCCGCTGGCCACGACGCCGTCTAAAACCGGCGCGCAGGCGGGCGAGGGGGGCAAGGCAGCGGGCGATGCCAAGAGCGGCAGCGCGGCAAAGAGCGACGACGCGACCAAGAGCGGCGATGCGGCCAAGACCGGCACTGCAGCCAAGGGCGCCGCCAGCGGCGACGGCAAGAAGGGCGGCAAGGAGAAGGACGCACCGCGCGCCGAGGACGTCGACGGCGCAGCCCGCTATGCCAAGGGCAAGGGCTACTTCAACTTCGACAAGGCTGATCTGATGGACGTGGTCAAGCAGATCTCGAAGCTGACCCAGATGAATTTCATCATCCCCGAGCGCATCAAGACCCAGAAGGTCACCATCCTGTGCGAGAAGCCGGTGTCGACCAAGGACGCCTTCCGCGCTTTTTTGGCGGCGCTCGAGGTCAACAACCTGGCGCTGATCCCGACCGGCAAGTTCTACAAGATCGAGCAGCGCAAGGAGTCGGTGCGGCAGACGCTGCCGATGCTGATGGATGGCGAGGTGCTCCCGGACGGCGAGGAGATGATCACCGCGGTCTTCGAGCTGCAGCACCTGGATGTCGACTCGGTGCAGAAGGTGATCCAGAACCTGGTCGGCAAGGACGCCACCATCCAGACCTTTCCGCCCTCGCTGCTGATCCTGGCTGACTCGGCCGCCAACATCATCCGGCTGAAGCGGCTGATCGACAAGATCGACGTCGAGGGCGTCACCAACCAGGTGCACATCATCGACATCCAGTACGCCGCCGCCACCGACGTCGCGCAGAAACTTCAGCAGCTGTTCGAGGCCGCCAAGGCCGGCGGCAGAAGTCCAGGCGCGATCACGGCCAAGAAGGGGCAACCCGCTGGCGCCGCTGCGGACCAGGCCAGCGGCGAAGAAGAGCTGGTGGTGCTGGGCAAGGCGATCGCCGACGAGCGCACCAACAAGTTGATCCTGGTTTGCTCGCGCCGCAGCTTCGAGCGGGTGAAGGAGATCGTCGAGATCCTCGACGTGCCAGTGAGCGAGGGCACGCCGCAGGTGCACGTCTATTTCCTGAGCAACGCAGTGGCCGAAGAGGCGGCGCAGACGCTGACCGCGCTGGCGCAGGGCTCGCAGTCAGCCGCGCAAAAGGGCGCCAAGCCCAAGGGCGGCCCGGCCACCTCGGCCGATCTATTCGAGGGCCAGGTCAAGGTGACCGCCGACAAGGCCACCAACTCGCTGGTCATCGTCGCCACTGGCCGTGACTACAAGCGGCTGGAGCGTGTCATCGAGCGGCTCGACATCCGCCGGGCGCAGGTGTTCGTCGAGGCCGTGATCATGGAGGTCAGCCTGTCCAAGCAGGTCGACCTCGGGCTCAACCTGTTCACTGGCTACAAGGCCGAGGTGCCGGGGCTGGGCGAAGGCTATGGCCTGGCCACCAATCCCGGCGGCCAGGGGTTGATCGGCAGCGCCGGCACCAGCGCCGCGACCTCGGCCGTCACCGGCGGGTCGTCGGCGGTCAGCGCGACCAATCTGGCCGCGTTTCTTGGCTTCCTCGCATTTCGTGGGCCGATCGTGCCCGGTTCCGAGTCGGTGCTGCCGGGCGGATTGCCGTCGTTTGGCGCGGTGCTGCAGGCGGTGCAAAAGGACGCCGACGTCGACGTGCTGAGCACGCCGCACATCCTGACCACCGACAACGAGAAGGCCGAGATCCTGGTTGGCCAGAACGTGCCGTTTGCCGGCAGCATCTCGGGTGGCGCCAGCGGCAGCTACTCCTTCATGCCGATGGTCTCGGTACAGCGGCAGGACGTGGCGCTCAAGTTCGCGGTCACGCCGCACGTCAGCGAGGACCGGCAGGTGCGCCTCGAGATCGAGCAGGAGGTGTCGGACCTGGGCGAGTACATCGACGTCGGCTATGGCCAGAAACAGCCGGTGACGACCAAGCGCAACGCCAAGACCACCGTCGTGGTCAAGGACCAGCAGACCATCATCCTGGGCGGTTTGATCAGCAACCGCAGGGACCAGACCGAGACCAAGATCCCGCTGCTGGGTGACATCCCGATCATTGGCTGGGCGTTCAAGACCCACGGCAACAACATGCGCAAGAGCAACCTGCTGCTGGTGCTGACCCCCTACATCATCGAGAGCGACGAGGACTTCAGGCGCATCTACGAGCGCAAGCTGGCTGAGCGCCGCGAGTTCATCGATTACTTCTACTCGGGAGCAGACGAGTTCAAGGTGCCGGTCGAGTGGGCCAAGAAGACCGGCGCCTACTCGATGCTCAAGCGGCAGATCGCGCGCGAGATGATGCGCGTCGAGAACGGCGGACCCGGCTTTGGCAACGAGGTGCTGATCACGCCGCCATCCGAGAGCACGATCGACATCTCGCCTCCGGTCGACGCCAACGGTGGCGACAGCGGAGACCAGGGCGGTGGCACACCACAGGCCACCGGCGAGGAGGGCAAGGTGGCGCCGATTCTTCGCCACCCGGTGGCGCCAGCTGGACCGAGCCCGGTGCCGACGCCGCCGCCGCCACCACCACCCGAAGAGGGGGGCCCGCAATGAGCGAAGGGCCCATCGGGTTCTCGCAGCTGGCGCGCGACAATGCGCCTGCGGTCGAGGGTCGGATCCGGACCGCGGTGAGTTCGTCCCCGGTCGAGCTGGCGCCGCCGCGCGACGACCTGGCGGGGCTGGCCGGGCGGCCACTCGGCGAGATCCTGGTCGCCAGCTGCGGGCTTGCGGTCTCCAGGCTGGGCGAGATGCTCGACCTGCAGTCCGAGAAGAGCGACGGCGTGCGCATTGGCGAACTGCTGGTCGGCGTCAAGGTGGTGACCATCGCTGACGTCAACCTGGCGCTGTCGGTGCAGCTGCAGCTGCCGCTGGCGACGGCGATCGAGCCGACCGCGATCCCGGATGCACTGGTGCGCGCGGTGCCGATCGCGTTTGCCAAGGCGAGCAAGTTGCTGCCGCTGCGCGAGCAGGACGGCCGCGTGCTGGTCGCCTGCGCCGACCCGCTCGACTACGCCGCCCTCGACGACGCGCGCCGGCTGCTCGGCAAAGAGGTCGACCTCTGCATCTCCGACGCCGAGACCATCGTCCACTCGATCAACCGCGCCTACGACCGCGCGACCGGCCATGCCGAGGCGGCGGTCGCCGAGCTGGAGGAAGAGTCGCTCGAGGCGGTGGCGCAGGACCTGGAGGAGCCGGCCGATCTGCTCGACGCGGTCGACGACGAGGCGCCGATCATCCGGCTGGTCAACTCGCTGCTCAGCCAGGCGGTCAAGGAGCGCGCCTCGGACATCCACATCGAGCCGTTCGAGCGCGAGCTGCTGGTGCGCTTCCGCATCGATGGCCTGCTGTATGAGATCATCAAGCCGCCCAAGCGCTTTCAGGCGTCAATCCTGAGCCGCGTCAAGATCATGGCCGGCCTCAACATCGCCGAGAAGCGACTGCCGCAGGACGGCCGCATCCGCATCAAGATCGCGGGCAAGGACGTCGACATCCGCGTCAGCACCATCCCGACCACGTTTGGCGAGCGGGTGGTGATGCGACTGCTCGACCGTTCCAGTGTACTGCTCGAGCTGACCGACCTGGGCTTCTCGGAGCGCAACTTCCACATCATGCACGAGCTGATCGGCCGCAGCCACGGCATCATCCTGGTGACCGGTCCGACCGGCTCGGGCAAGACCACCACGCTGTACGCCTGCCTGTCCAAGATCAACAAACCCGACCTCAACATCCTCACCATCGAGGATCCGGTCGAGTACCAGTTGCAGGGCGTCGGCCAGGTGCAGGTCAACCCCAAGATCGATCTCACCTTTGCCAACGGTCTGCGCTCGTTCTTGCGCCAGGACCCCGACGTCATCATGGTCGGTGAGATCCGCGACCGCGAGACCGCCGAGATCGCGATCCAGGCCTCGCTCACCGGCCACCTGGTGCTGTCGACGGTGCACACCAATGACGCGGCCGGGGCCATCACCCGCCTGGTCGACATGCAGGTCGAGCCGTTTCTGGTGGCGTCGTCGCTGGTCGGTATCCTGGCGCAGCGGCTGGTGCGCATGCTCTGCGGCGATTGCCGCCAGCCCTACACGCCGACCGACGCCGAGCTGGCGCAGATCGGGGTCGAGCTCAAGCCCGGCGAGCATCGGCCCGATATCTACCGGGCCAAGGGATGCCCGCGCTGCGCCCACACCGGTTACCAGGGTCGGTCGGGCATCTACGAGTTGATGACCATCAGCGACGAGGTGCGTCAGCTGATCCTGAAAAACGTCGACAGTGTGACCGTCAAGCGGGCAGCCATGCGCCACGGCATGGTGTCGCTGCGCGAGGACGGAGCCCACAAAGTCATGACCGGCCTGACCACCATCGAAGAAGTCTGCCGCGTGACGGCCGAGGACACCCGGGCCGACGCGCTGGTGACCTGACGCCATGCCCGTCTTCGAATACAAGGGCTATGACGACAAGGGCAGCGCGGTCAAGGGACTGCGCGAGGCCGACAGCCCAAAGAGTCTGCGCACGACGCTGCGCAAGGACGGCATCTACCTGACCGAGGCCTTCGTCGAGAGCGACAAGAAGGGCGGAGCCAAGGTCAAGAGCGCGCTCGAACGCGACGTCGACGTCTCGCGCTTTATCCCCGAGCGCATCTCGATCCAGGACGTGGCGGTCTCGACCCGGCAGCTGGCGACCCTGACCAATGCTGGCATCCCACTGGTCGAGGCGCTGACCGCGCTGGTCGACCAGGTCGAGAACCGCGGCCTCAAGCGCATCTTCTCGGCCGTCAAGCAGAAGGTCAACGAGGGCACCAGCCTGGCCGATGCTCTCGACGAGCACCGCAAGGTCTTCTCGCACCTGTTCATCAACATGGTACGCGCCGGCGAGTCGTCGGGCGCGCTCGACGCTGTGCTGTTCAGGCTGGCCGACTTTACCGAAGGCCAGTCCAAGCTGCGCTCGAAGATCGTCGGCGCCCTGACCTATCCGATCATCATGGTGTTCGTTGGCGCCGGCATCCTGGGCATCCTGTTCACCGTCGTCATCCCGCGCATCACCCTGATCTTCAAGAACGCAAACGCCCAGTTGCCGATCCCGACCCGCATCCTGATCTTCAGCTCCGAGATCGGCCGCGACTACTGGTGGGCGATCGTGGCGCTGATCCTGCTTGGCGTCTGGTGGGCGCGCCGCTATGCGCGCACGCCGAATGGTCGGCTGCGGCTCGACCGGCTGTCGCTCAAGGCGCCGATCTTCGGGCCGATCGTGCGCATGTTGGCGATCGCGCGTTTCGCGCGCACTCTGGCCACCCTGCTCAGCTCTGGTGTGCCGCTGCTGACTGCCCTCGACATCGTCAAGAACATCGTCACCAACGTGGTGCTCGGACAGGCGATCGACGACGTGCGCGAAGCGGTGCGCGAGGGCGCCTCGATCGCTGAGCCGCTGCGCCGCAGCAAGCAGTTTCCGCCGATCGTCGTGCACATGGTGGCGATCGGCGAGCGCTCGGGCGCGCTCGAGCAGATGCTGCTCAAGATCGCCGAGAGCTACGAGCAGCAGACCGAGATGCGGGTCGGCATGCTGACCACGCTGCTCGAGCCGTTGATGATCCTGATCATGGGCGGCGGCGTGGCGTTCGTCGTCTTCTCGATCCTGATGCCGATCCTGCAACTCAATCAATTCGTGGGGCGCTGACCCCATGGCAACGAGGGAGCAGAACATGCGTAATCGGAACCGCCGCCCCAGCCGCGGCATGACCCTGATCGAGATCATGGTGGTGATCACGCTGCTCGGCCTGATCGCCGCCGCCGTTGGCGTCGCCGCGGTCAACATGCTGAGCAAGGGGCAAACCGACGCCTCGCGCGCGCAGGCCTACGAGATCGCCAAGAGCCTTGACATGTTCCGCGTGCAGTACGGCCACTATCCGACCAATGGCGAGGGGCTCGAAGTGCTGGTCAACCCACCGGGCAACGGCAAGCCGATCATGGAGAAGATCCCCAAGGACCCCTGGAACCACGACTACCAGTACATCATCCCGGGCACCCACAACCCCAACAAGTTCGACGTCAAGAGTTTTGGCACCGACGGTCAGGAAGGTGGTGGTGACGACGTGGGCAACTGGGAAGAGGAGGTCGCGAACTGAGCCATGCCACGGGTGATCCTTGAAAATACCCGAAGGGGTATGACCAGACGGGCAGCCGGGTTCACGCTGATCGAGATGGGCGTGGTGCTGGCGCTGCTGGCGCTGGTCGCTGCCGTCGCCATCCCCAGCGTCAACGCGCTGACCGGCGCCAAGTTGCGCTCGACCACCGCGATGGTGGTCGGTCTGACGCGCGAGGCCTACGCCCGCGCCGCGATCACCGGCAAGGTCCACCGCATCGTCTTCGACATCGACAAGGGCCTGTTCTGGCTCGAGCGTACCGAGGAGGCGTTCGTGCTGCCGTCCGAGAAGATCAAGGCCGACCTGCAGGGGCGCGGCGGCCAGTCGCTCGACGAGCGGCAGGAAGCGGCAACTCAGGGCGTCAAGCTACGGGTCGACGCGCTGCACAACGGCAGCGGTGCCCCGGCCGAGGCACTGGCGCTGCTGGGCATGGGCGCCGAGGCCAACGGGCTGGACGCGATGTTCGGGTCGATGCTCGGCCAAAACGTGGGCGGCAACTCGCTGACCACTGGCATCGGCGTCGACCAGGACATGGAAGAGGCGCTCAAGACGCGACTGCGGCGGCGCGCGAGCTTCTTGCCGGTCGACGACGACCTGGGCAAGGCGCAAAAGCTGAGCGGCGATGTCCGCTTTTTCAAGATCTGGACCGAGCACCAGAAGGACGCGTTTACCGCCGGCTCGGCTGAGCTGTACTTCTTTGCCACTGGCTACACCGAGCGCGCGCTGATCATGCTGACCGACGACGAGCAGGGCAACCGCGTGCTGACGGTCGACGTCAATCCGCTGACCGCGCGTGCGCGCATCAAGGACCAGGAACCGGAGATCCCGCGCGGATGACGACGACGCGACAGACCGGGCGCGGTTTCACGCTGCTCGAGGTGATGGTCGCCGTCGCCATCATGGCGCTTGCCATGGGCGTCATCACCGAGATCGAAAGCCACGCCATCGAAAAGACCAACGACGCCAAGGCCTACATCGTGGCCACGCTGCTGCTGCGCGGCAAGATCCTGGACGTGCAGCAAAAGCTGGCCGAGGAGGGGTTTGGCGATTTTTCCAAGGTGCTCGAGGGCGATTGCTCCGAGGAGGGTTTTCCCGATTTCAGGTGGGCGGCGCGCGTCCGCAAGCTCGAAGTGCCGATCCCGACCGATGTCGGCGGCGATTCGGCCAACCGGCCAACCGAGGGCTCGGGCGGGATGTCGCTGACGACGCTGGCGCCGATGCTGCAAAACGTCGGCAGCGTGCTCGAGAACTCGGTGCGCGAGCTCGAGGTGCGCGTGCTCTGGATGGACGGCAAGTACCAGCGCCATGTGGCTCTGGTCACCCACGTCATCAGCCGCGAGGCGTTGGCCGCTGGCATGCTCAGCGCCGGACTGTCGACGGGTTCGCTCCCCGGTGGCGCGTCCGGAAACAACCCAAGCGGCGGCCGCAGCGGCAGCAACGACACCGTGGGCTGGCCCAATGCGCCAGGCCAGGGTCCCGATGGCAGCGGACGGCGGCGCGCGCCCAGCGCCGCGCCGAGGAACAAGTGATGCGGGCGCGCGGCTTCACCATGATGGAGGTGCTGATCGCGATGGGTTTGCTGTCGCTGATCGGCGCCACTCTGTACGGTGCGATCGGCAATTCGATCGATGCCAAGGAGCAGATCGAGCAGCTGTCGGACCGCTACGACGAGGTGCGCATCGCGCTCAACCGCATGGCCTACGAGCTGTCGATGGCCTACCTGTCGGACCACTACAGCCGCGAGGAGCGGCGCAGCAAGACACTGTTCCGCGAGGACCGGCAGGGCGGCGGCGATCGGTTGATCTTCACCAGCTTCAGCCACGTGCGGCGCGTGCGCGATGCCCGCGAGTCGGACCAGAACGTGTTGACCTACTGGGTCGACAGCGACCCCGAAAACCCGGGCCAGAACGCGCTGCTGCGCAAGGAGAAGCCGCGCATCGACGAGCGGACCGGCGACGACTTGCTGGAAGAGGATGCGCACACCGACGTGCTATGCAGCAACGTGCGCAACCTGGTCATCGACTACTGGAACGAGACCGACAAGGAGTGGCAGGAGGAGTGGGACAGCGATTCGCTGGAGAACGCCAACAAGCTGCCGCCGCGGGTGCGGGTGCGGCTGACGGTGGTGGGCGAGAACGGCCGTGAGCAGACGTTCGAGACACAGGCCGAGATCATGTTGCGAGTGCCGGTCAAACTGTCGACCACATGAGCGAATGTCGATGACGACCACCAGACATAGCGGCAGGAGACAACGCGGCGTCGCTCTGCTGGTCGTGCTGCTGTCGCTGGCCATGCTGTCGGCGGTGGTCGCCGACTTCGTCTACAACCAGCACGTCAAGTTCATGGTCGCTGCGCGTGAGCGCGATGCGCTGCGCGCGCACTACCTGGCGCGCAGCGGCATCGATCTGGCACGACTGCTGCTCTTTTTTCAGGACCAGTTGCAGCCCGCGCTCGACATGGCGCAGCAGGCCGGGATGTTGCCGTTTGGCGAGTTCGTGGTGTGGAAGCTGATCCCGCTCGACTCGGAGATGCTGTGCGGCATCACCCAGGGCCAGGTTGGTGAGGCGCTCGGTTTCGACATGGGGGCGGCGCGCGAGGCGATGACGCAGCGCCGCGGCCAGGCGCAGGAAGCGTCGCAGGCGACCTCGCAGCCGACCGAGGTCGACGAACGCACCTGGTCGATGTTCGATGACAAGGCCGCGTTCTGCGACATGGGCGGCAGCTTCAAGGTCGAGATCGTCGACGAGGACAGCAAGATCTCGCTCCGCCGCTGGGAAAACCAGTACGGCCCGGACGGCGCTGCCAAGCGCGACCAGCTGCTGGCGCTGTTTCTGCCGGCCCGCTACGACTTCCTGTTCGAGGAGGAGGACACGGCTGGCCAGCGTTCGGATCGCTTCGACGTCATCTCTGCGCTGCGCGACTGGATCGACCGCGACCAGAACATGGTCGACGCCAAGGCGCCGCCCGAACGCTTCGGCCGCGACGAGGGCGGCCCCGAGGACGTCAACTATGACACCCTCGACAGCCCGTACAAGACCAAGAACGCCTTCTACGATTCGCTCTCCGAGTTGCACCTGGTGCGCGGTTTCGACGACGAGATGTACGACACCTTCGCGCCGGCGCTGACCATCTACTCGGAGGGCAAGGTCAACATCAAGAGCGCCACCAACCCGACCGTGCTGATCGGGCTGTTCCATGCCTGCGCCGCCAATCCGATGGAGCCGATGCTCAACGACGGCGCCTGGCTGCTGCAGACGCTGCAGCGCTGGCAGGAGTACCGGCAGCTGGGGATGCTGGGCGGCTACGGCGCGGTCAACGCGCAGGGCTTCATCGCGTTCATGCAGGCGCAGGGGTTGGCGGTGGACCCGACCCGCTGCCAGAACATGGTGGGCGAGCAGAGCATGGTTTTCACCGTCAAGGCGATGGCTCGGGTCGGTGACGTCGAGCGCACCATCACCACGGTGGTGCGCGTTTTTCGCGCGGCCGAGGAAATGTACTACTGGCGAGAGGATTGACCCATGGCACAACGCATCGTGGGCATCGACATCGGAGCGGCAGGTATCAAGGTGGTGCACCTGGGCACCGCCATCCGCGGCTACAACGTGACCGCCGTCGACGAAGAGCCGCTGCCCGAGGCCGGCACCGACGGCTCGCCGGCCGAGGTCTTTCTGGCGCAGGCCAAGCAGGCGCTGCTCAAGCTGCGCGACCGCGGCGCCCTGCATGGCGACCTGTTCGTGACCGGGCTACCGGGCGATTACGCGTCGACCCGGCTGGTGCGGCTGCCGTTCGACGATCCCAAGCGCATCGAGGCGACGCTGCCGTTCGAGGTCGAGTCGCAGATCCCGTTCGACCTGGACGAGGTCGTGCTGACCAGCCACGCGTTGAGCGGCCGCGTCAACGACCAGACCGACGTGCTGGTCGGCGTGGCCAAGAAGAGCGACGTCGCCGCGTTTTTGGCGATGCTCAAGAGCGTCGGCGTCGACCCCAGGCATCTCGAGTTCGACGCGCTGGCGCTAGAGGAGCTGTACCGGCAGCTGCTGGCGCCCAACGACACCCACGAACCGGTGGTGGCCACGCCCGGCGGCACCGTCATCGAGCGCGGGCCGGACGCCTACCCGACCGCCACTGCCGTCATCGACATCGGCCGCGACCGCACCGCGATCTGTGTGGTCGCCCAGGAGCAGGCGGTGGCGGCGCGCACCATCTTGCGCGGGGGCGTCGATCTGACGCGCGCGCTGGCCAAGGATTTCGGGCTGTCGATCGCCGAGGCCGAGACCGGCAAGCTGCGCGAGTCATACATCGAGGTTGCCGGCAGCCCGGCCGCTTTTCCCGAGCAACAGCGCATCTCGGCCTGCCTGACTGCGGCACTGCAACCGATCGTGCGCGAGATCCGGCAGAGCATCCAGGCGTCGCTGGCCCAGCGCCGCGTGCGGGTGACGCGCATCTACCTGTGCGGCGGCGGCGCGCGTGTACCCAACCTCGATCTCTATCTGGCCGCGCAGCTCAACGTCGAGGTGCGTTTTGCCAACGAGATCCGGGGCACGCTAGCGCCGGCGCTCACCATGCCGCCTGGCCAGCAAGCACCCGACATGCTGCACGTGGCCAAGGCGCTGGCCTACGCGCTGTGCGGCTACGCCGCGAGCAAGAGCGAGCGGCTCGATTTTCGCCAGGGCGATTTTGCCTACCGCGGCGACTTCGAATTTCTCGAGGGCCGCGCCGCCCAGATCGCGGCCGGCCTGATGGTGGTGGCGCTGCTGCTCGGGCTCAACGGCTACGCCGCGCACTTTTCGGTCTCACGCCAGGAGGCGGCGCTGGTGGCGCGCCAGCAGGAGGCCTGCCAGAAGATCCTGGGGCGCGAGATGAAGAGCGCCGAGCGCTGCCTGGCGATGATCCAGGAGCAGATCAAGCTGGGTCCGGGCGGCGCTGGTGTGCCCAAGCGCACCGCCATCGACGCCTATCTCGAGCTGGCCAAGACGACGCCCAAGGGCACCGCGGTCAAGGTCGACGAACTCGAGATCTCGCTCGAGCGCATCCGGGTCAAGGGCACGACCGACAGCTATGAGGCGGTCGACAAGATCGTCGAAGGGCTGCAAAAGGGGCGCTGCTTCACCAACGTGCAAAAGGGCGCTGCCCGGCAGACCGGCGACAAGGTGAGCTATGGCGTCACCCTCGATCTGGCGTGCAGCGAGCAGCCGGCCAATGCTGCGGGCGCGACTGCGAGCGCGGGTGCGGCGCCGGGCAGCGGACCTCCGGCCGGGTTCGCCGGCGCACCGGGCGCGACCACGCACGTCGTGCAGCCGGCCGTGGCGCCACCGATTGCACCGGGCGGACCGTCGCCGTTTGGCACCAATCGACCGCCGCCATTGCCGACCAGCGGGTTCAAGCCGGCTGGTGGTCCACTCAATTTCCCGCGGCCAGTGGCGCCCGAGGCTCCGCTGCCGCCGACCACTGGCACCATCAAGTAGGAGGATCGCGATGGCCCCCAAGCAATCGCCGTTGAACCGTCTGATGGCCGCCGTTGGCCGCCTGTCGAGCCGCGAGCGCCGGCTGGTGCTGGTGACCGCACTGGTGGCGGTGGTCTTCGTCTTCGTCGGTGGCACGCTGTTCGTGCAGTCACGGCTCGACAAGGCGCAGCGGCGGCTGAGCGAGCGCAAGGCGCAGCTGCAGCTGATCCTTGGTCTCGAGAGCCAGTACCACGACGCCGAGCAAGAGCGCGCGCGGATGCAGGACATGCTGGCGCGCAACGACGTGCAGCTGTTTACGCTGCTGTCCAAGGTCAAGCAGGAGCTCGGGCTGCCGATGAGCGACCTGAGCGAGCGGCGAACCCCGCTCAAGGAGAGCGGCATCGACGAGATCAGCGTCGACGTCGATCTGCGGCAGCTGTCGGTCGACAAGATGAGCTCTTTTCTCGAAAAGGTCGAGGACCCGGCCAACAAGGGCATGGTCAAGGTGCTCAAGCTCAAGGTGAAGACGCGCTTCGACAACCCCGAGCTGCTCGACGTGTCGATGAAGGTCGCCACCT
>Ga0315268_10000672_pt1 | contig 39722 bp, 40 predicted proteins | sample C1_top_MG_FD_204535 | JGI IMG/M metagenome (GOLD analysis project Ga0315268, IMG submission 204535) | Sediment microbial communities from Yellowstone Lake, YNP, Wyoming, USA - C1_top | ecosystem: Environmental > Aquatic > Freshwater > Lake > Sediment | place: USA: Wyoming | collected 2017-08-01
GAGAACGGGGGAGAAATTGGCTGAAAAGGTTGATTCACAATTGAACACAATCAGAAATAATCCGAGCTTGGTACGGTCATTCTTTGGACATCCAAGTGTCGCCTATATTTCTGACTTATGAGTAATGGGGGTTACGATACTAAGCAATCTAACAGTTTGTTGAATTTATCGGTATTTGAAAATGTAGAAATTCTTTGACCTCTCAGGAAGCTCTACAATCGATTTTTAGATCACTGGGAGGGGTAAAGTGACCCCAGAAATTCACTGTTTTTCAGCAGCTATTGAGAATTTCAACAGACTGCTAATAGCCTCTTGACGATCAATGTCAGAGTTAAATAGTAACTCTAGTTTCTTATGCCGTAATTTATTATAGCCAAAAACAATAGCTTTATGCTTTAACAATCTGCTAAGAAGGTTAATACGTTTAGCTGGTACTTGCAGGCCATATTTCATGTGACCACCGACCACATTACATGGAAATGACGACAACAGATATTTGATGAATGCCGTGTATATTGAGGTGCGTAATTGATAATTCGTATAGGAATGACCATCACAGCACTTGCGCGGGTCAAGATGGAGCGCGATATATTAAAAAAAGCGACGGCGTACTTTGCGCGGGAGTCAGCGTGAGGTATGCCTGGATTGAGCGGCATAAAAATTGTTGGCCGATCACGCTGCAATGCGAAGTGCTGAACGTCAGCGCCAGCGGCTACTTCGAGCGTCAGCGGCGCAAAGCCCCTGATCATCCAGTTACGCCGAGCAAGCGCCTCAGTGATGCCGCCCTGCTGATTCACATCAAGGCAGTGCATGCCGCCAACAAAGGCGAATACGGCTTCTGTCCTCTGTCTTCTGTCCTCAGTTTGTCTGACGACCATAGCGAGTTGGTCCCACTCCTTCCCATCCCGAACAGGACAGTGAAACGGCTCCGCGCCGATGATAGTGTGGATTACCCATGCGAAAGTAGGTCATCGTCAGACTCCTTATAAAGTGAAACGCCCCGCCCCCAAGCGGGGTGTTTTGCTTTGTGGGTTCGAAACATGACCTGCTTGAGTTTACAACAAGACGCTCGCGAAGTGAGCTTCTCGCGGCGCAGGCTCTCGTACCCGCAGGGTGAACATTCGCTTGCGAAGTTAGCCCCATTAGGGGCGGCCAAAAGCCAAAGTAGGTCATTTTCTTTCGACAGCGCAAATTTGAAAGTGAATAACTTTGACAGAGCAGCAGTCATTTTAGATAATGAACGGCATTTTTGATGTTTGTTTCAATATGGGTCGTTAGCTCAGTTGGTAGAGCAGTGGACTCTTAATCCATTGGTCGAAAGTTCAAATCTTTCACGGCCCACCAAATAATAGGGACTTAGGCAAGGGTAAGCTCTAAGTCCCTTTTTTTGTTTTTTCGTTTTGGGTAGCGCCGCTGCATATTGTAGTTCCTCACCCACGGGTATTTGCAGGGCTGAGATGAAATGTGTATCGCGAAGGTGTTATTATCTGGTATGGATTGACGCTGTGTTCATCGATGCACATAATCATCGCAGCCAACTTCACACCAGGTTCGTCATGACTGTCATTCGCCAGCAGGATTTCATTGATAGCATTGCAGGAGCACTGCAATTTATCTCTTATTACCATCCGGCTGACTATATTCATGCGTTGGCGGAGGCATACCGCGTTGAGCAATCGCCTGCCGCCAAGGATGCAATGGCGCAGATACTGACCAATTCGCGGATGTGCGCGCAGGGCCATCGGCCTGTATGCCAGGATACCGGAATCGTGGTGGCATTCGTGCGGGTCGGCATGTCGGTGCATTGGGATGCTGTGATGAATGTGGTTGAGATGGTGAATGCGGGGGTACGCAAGGCCTATCTCGATGCGGATAATCCGCTACGTGCTTCAATCGTGGCTGATCCGGCGGGTAAGCGGAAAAATACGGGTGACAATACGCCGGCGGTAGTCCATATCGAGTTGGCGCAAGGTGATGGAGTAGATGTGCGTATCGCGGCCAAGGGCGGCGGCTCTGAAAATAAAGCGGTGATGGAGATGCTTAACCCCGGGGACGATATCGTAGAATGGGTGTTGCGGCGCGTGCCGGAAATGGGCGCCGGATGGTGTCCGCCGGGTATGCTTGGCATCGGAATCGGCGGCACAGCAGAAAAAGCCGTGCTGCTGGCAAAAGAGGCGCTGATGCAGACCATCGATATGCATGAATTGAAAGCGCGCGGAGCACAGAGTCACCTCGAAGCATTACGTATAGAGTTATACGACAAGATCAATGCGCTGGGTATTGGTGCGCAAGGGCTGGGCGGGTTGACCACGGTACTGGATGTCAAGATACTGGATTACCCGACTCATGCCGCTTCCAAGCCGATTGCAATCATTCCGAATTGTGCCGCCACTCGGCATATTCATTTTTCGCTGGATGGTCAAGGCGTGGCGCAGTTCATGCCGCCCAAATTGGAAGATTATCCCGATGTGCATTGGCATCCGGCCGAGGATGCGCGGCGTGTCAATTTGGAAACGATTACGCGCGAGGAAATTGCAGAATGGCAGCCGGGTGAGACGGTGCTGCTGTCCGGAAGATTGTTGACCGGGCGCGATGCGGCGCACAAGCGTATTACCGAGATGCTGGCGCGCGGTGAACCATTGCCGCCAGGCGTGGATTTTACCAACCGCTTCATTTACTATGTAGGTCCGGTTGATCCGGTGCGGGATGAAGTCGTTGGTCCGGCCGGCCCAACCACTGCGACACGCATGGATAAGTTCACTGAAACGATGCTGGCGCAGACCGGACTGATAGGCATGATAGGCAAGGCCGAGCGAGGCAAGGTCGGCATCGAGGCGATAAAAAATCACGGCGCAGTTTATTTGATCGCCATTGGTGGAGCAGCTTACCTGGTGTCCAAAGCGATACGAAGCGCGAAAGTGATCGCGTTTGCCGATTTGGGCATGGAAGCGATTTACGAATTTGAAGTTGAGAATATGCCGGTGACGGTGGCCGTGGATGCCAGGGGACGATCAGTTCATGACATCGGGCCGGCGGAATGGCGCAAGCGTATAGGTGTGATTCCGGTGCGCGCTATTTAGTAACAAGCTTTCGGAAGTCCTGCAAAAGCGTAGCGAGCAGCTTGAAGCGCAGCTACAAAAACTTGGGCAGATCTTTCAATGAATTGGCGGGTCTCCCCGCATTGCAGAGTAGTGAATCTGGTCAGGTCCGGAAGGAAGCAGCCACAGCTACTTACTGCAAGTGCCGGGGGTAAGGCTCGCCTCCTATTTCAAACGTGGAGCAGCCATGAAAAGCATCGCTATCAACATTTATCCAAAGGCGGTATCAACAAACAGGATCAAAGAATCAAGTTCAAGCGGGGTCGATTCGTCTATCATTTCTATCGTGGTGTAACTTGTCAGCCACAACTGTCCTCGCACGCAAATGGCGTCCCAAGACCTTCGCGCAACTGGTGGGGCAGGAGCACGTCGTTCGCGCGTTAAGCAATGCACTCATACAGAATCGCCTGCATCATGCCTATCTGTTCACCGGCACGCGCGGAGTCGGCAAGACCACCATTGCGCGAATTTTTGCCAAGTCGCTGAATTGCACGAATGGAATCACTGCTACGCCGTGCGGTGAATGCAGCGCCTGCAAGGAAATCGACAGCGGACGTTTCGTTGATCTGATCGAACTGGATGCTGCATCGAATACGCAGGTCGACAACATGCGCGAACTATTGGAAAGCGCCTTGTACGCGCCGAGCAGCGGACGCTTCAAGGTTTACATCATCGACGAAGTGCATATGCTGTCCAAGTCAGCCTTCAACGCGATGTTGAAGACGCTTGAAGAACCTCCGGGGCATGTGAAATTCATTCTTGCCACCACCGATCCGCAGAAGATCCCGGTCACAGTTTTGTCGCGTTGTTTGCAGTTCAACCTGAAGCAGCTTTCTCCCGCATTGATTGCCGCACACTTGCAATATGTGCTCGAGCAAGAGCAGATTGCCTTTGAGTTTGCCGCAGTCGGATTGATCGCGCGAGCTGCGCAGGGCAGTATGCGCGACGCGCTGAGCTTGTTGGACCAGGCAATTGCTTTTTCTGCGGGCGAAGTAGGTGAAGCGGTGGTGCGCACCATGCTGGGTGCGATAGACCATGGTTACTTGTTCGACTTGCTGGCGGCATTGCGTGAACAGGACGGTGTCGCGTTGCTTGAGATCGCCGACAACATGGCCGAACGCAGTGTTGCGTTCGATTCGGCTTTGCAGGAGTTGGCGACATTGCTGCATCGTATTGCTCTGGTGCAGACCGTGCCACAGGCGATTGACGACGTTGAGCCGGAACGTGCCCGGCTGCTGGAATTAGCCACGGCATTCACTACGGAAGAAGTGCAGCTGTATTATCAGATCGCTATCCATGGGCGTGACGAAATCGATCTGGCCCCCGATGAATATGCCGGCTTTACGATGACGTTGCTGCGCATGTTGGCTTTTGCGCCTGCCAAGGGCATAGCGCAGCCGGCATTGCACGCGCCTGCTGCTAAAGTGCAACCAAGAGCGAAACCTGTTGCCGCAAACAGCAGAGTTGCTCCAGTCAAACAAGCACAGGTACCTGCAGAACCGGCTTCAAACAGCCAATCTGCAATCGGGACCGTATCAGGCAATCAGCCGGACTGGGGCGTATTGCTGCAACAATTAAATTTGCAAAGCATGGCACAGCAGTTGGCGAAAAATTGCGTGCTGGAGAATTTTTTGGATGGGCAGATTACTTTGCGCTTGTTGCAAGAGCATAAACATTTGCAAACCAAGATGGCAACCGACAGGTTGCAATCAGCGTTGACCGATTATTTTGCCAAGCCGATGAAACTGAATATCGTGTTGGGAAAAACCGAAGCAGCAACGCCTGCATTGATAGAACAGCAGACCAGGCAACTTAAGCATCAACTGGCGAGTGATTCGATTGCGCAGGATAGTTTTGTGCGTGAAGCGCAAGCAGAGCTGGATGCTGATCTGATCGCAGAATCGATTAAACCAATACAGTAAGTTTGGGAGGATGTAAAAATGATGAAAGGCGGATTGGGCGGAATGATGAAGCAAGCCCAGCAAATGCAGCAGAATATGCAGAAGGCGCAGGCTGAATTGGCAACTGTGGAAGTGGAAGGTCAGGCGGGTTCCGGCATGGCTAAAGTGACCATGACCTGCGGTTATGTGGTGCGCCGGGTGGCGCTGGACGACAGCGTGTTAACCGATGACAAAGATATGCTGGAAGATTTGATCGTGCTGGCCATCAACGATGCGTTGAAAAAAGTGGAACTTACTTCCCAGCAGCGCATGAGCGGATTCACCTCCGGAATGGGCCTGCCGCCCGGGATGAAGTTTCCATTCTGATGCCATCCCCTCTGGTGATGCCTTCGCATCTTGAAGAGTTGATTGCCGCATTGCGTTGCTTGCCCGGCGTAGGGCCAAAATCCGCGCAGCGTATGGCCTATCATTTGTTGCAGCGTGATCGCTCAGGGGCGCTGCATTTGGCGCAGGCACTGGAGTTGGCCGCCAGCAACATTCAACACTGCAGCAAGTGCAATAATTTTTCCGAACATGAAGTGTGCGGCTTATGCGCATCACCCAAACGCGATTCCGGTTTGTTGTGCGTGGTCGAAATGCCTGCAGATTTGCTGATGATGGAACAAACACAGTGTTATCGCGGGCTGTATTTCGTGTTGATGGGAAGGTTGTCGCCACTGGATGGGATAGGCGCGAAAGAGTTGCATCTCGAGCGTCTCGTCAGGCGCGTGCGGGAACATCCCCATGACGGAAAATTGGCTGAAGTGATTCTGGCGACCAACTTCACCGTGGAAGGTGATGCCACGGCGCATTATTTGGCAACATTGCTGCAATCACAGGATGTGAAAGTGTCTCGTATTGCTCGCGGTTTGCCGGTGGGTGGTGAACTGGAGCAGGTGGATAGCGGTACATTGGCGCAAGCCGTGTTAGAGCGGCGCGAGGTATTGGTATGAAGAAAAATGTCAAAGCCCCTTTTCACGGAACCTCGGCTCACGAAACCTTTGCTCATGAACCACTTGCCGATCAGAAATTGCCCGGTGAAAAATTGCCCGGTGAAAAATTGCCCGGCGAAAAATTACAGAAGGTGCTGGCCCAGGCCGGGTTCGGTTCGCGCCGCATGATGGAAGAATGGATCGCTGCCGGGCGCGTCAGCGTAAACGGCGAACCGGCGACCCTGGGAATGCGGGTGGTGGAAGGCGACCTGGTGAAAGCGGAGCGTCGCACCATCCGGGTTGGCGAACGGGGTCACGCCGCACGTGTGCTTCTGTACCATAAGCCGGAAGGCGAAATCGTCAGTCGCGATGACCCCGGGAAACGCTCCAGTGTGTTCGATAAGTTACCCAAGTTGCGCGGCCAGAAATGGATCGCGATCGGGCGGCTGGATTTTAATACCAGCGGCCTGCTGATTTTTACAACTTCCGGCGAGTTGGCAAATCGGCTGATGCACCCGCGTTTTGAGGTGGAGCGCGAATATGCGGTGCGGGTGCAAGGCACCATGACGGAAGCGCAGTTGAATCTGGCACTCAAGCAGGGTGTTGAATTGGAAGACGGTTTGGTGAAGTTTGAAAAACTCGAGGATCAGGGAGGCGAGGGATTTAACCACTGGTATCGCGTGATGCTCAAGGAAGGCCGCAACCGTGTGGTGCGCCGTACTTTTGACGCACTGGGTCTGCCGGTGAGCCGGTTGATGCGAATACGCTTCGGTATAATCAACTTGCCGCCGCGCTTGAAGCGAGGTATGACAACCGAATTGGATGTGGGCGAAGTGGCACAAGTGATGGACTGGGTAGGAATCGCCGCTGACAGCGATGAACCGCAGCAGGACTTACAAGCCTCTCGGCTATCTGACCGGGCGCAATCCGAAACCCCCAGGCGTCATACTACCGCTGCAACGAGATCTGTCCGGCCTGCCGGAACGGCAATCGCGAAGAAAAGTAAATCTGGTGTAAAACACTGACTACCACTAGAATCTACAAGGGTACATCCGGCTATAAATACAGCCGAAGTATTGGGGTAATGGCGGACACCGGGACACAGGAAATTTGAATGGAAGAGCGCGGCAACAAGACCATTATGTGCAGTGTGCTGTTCTTGGATATTGTGGGATATTCCAAGAAGTCCGTTGCTGGGCAAATTTCGCTTAAGGACAGGTTTAACAGCTATCTTTCCGCAGCTATTCGCGACGTTCCTGTGACTGACCGGATCATTCTGGATACTGGCGACGGCGCGGCTATCAATTTCCTCGGGGATGTAGAAGACGCTTTAAAAGCAGCACTCGGCCTGCGTGAAAGTTTGCTCAATGAAAAACCTGATGCGGATCACCCTTTGCAGGTGCGCATGGGTATTAATCTTGGTCCGGTGCGCCTGGTCAGGGACATCAACGGCCAGCCCAATATCGTAGGCGATGGAATCAATGTCGCGCAGCGTGTGATGGGCTTTGCGGATGCCGCCCAGATACTCGTGTCGCGTTCTTATTATGATGCTGTTTCGCGGCTTTCACCGCAGTATGCCGGGATGTTTCACTATCAAGGTTCGCGCACCGACAAGCATGTGCGCGAGCACGAGGTGTATGCGATCGGTCATCCGGGTGATAAAACGACGCGCCGGATAAAAATACCGGTGGTTGCCGGGCAGGCTCGAAGCATATTGGCCGGAGCATTGCAGCGGGTCAAATCGGATTGGAACTCAGTTGCTGCCAGGCTGGATGCCTTGATTAGTCTTATGATTACCCGGTTCCGGCAGGCAGAATTCAGACAGCGCGCGCTGTACGTTTCAGCCGCCGCCGTCCCCTTGCTGCTGCTCATCGTGTTGCTGACAAATCTGTCGCGGCATGGCGAAGTTCCGGCCATGCCGACCGGGATGGGCGAGCAGACGGTAAAAACGACTCAACCCGGCTTGGCGGTTGCGCCGGTGGCGCCAGTTCCGGCAGGCTCCGATGTTAAGGCCCAAGGAACGATCCCGGCGCATTCTCCGACTGTGCGAAAACCGGGGATGAAGAAGAATGTTGAGAGCAAAACTGCAAGAGAAAAGCCAAAGGATAAACTCGAAGGCAAACCTAAATCCAAACATTCAGAGAATCAGGCAAAGAAAATAAACAAAAATAATATAGAGAAAAATGCAGCCGTTGCGACATCAAGCGGCAGCAAAGACGCCTATATTTCGGTCACTTGTATTGAAGGTACAGAGGTGTACGTGGATGGTGTCAGGAAAGGCAGGATCGGTTCTTTACCATTAACCGTATTGGTTCAGCCAGGCAAGCATACGGTGATTGTGAGCCATGCAATCAGGGGTATTTTTACGCGGAGTGTCGAGCTCAATTCGGGCATGACGGTGCATATTAAACCCAGCCTTTGCAATTAGCAGTCTGTTGAAATTCTCAATAGCTGCTGAAAAACAGTGAATTTCTGGGGTCACTTTACCCCTCCCAGTGATCTAAAAATCGATTGTAGAGCTTCCTGAGAGGTCAAAGAATTTCTACATTTTCAAATACCGATAAATTCAACAAACTGTTAGTGAACATTTGCATGGTTAGCGAGTTTATACAAATGAACATGGTGATAAAGACTCATTCGGGTATACGCAATGATTAGCCAGCTGGGTCGCTACGAGGTGCTTGGCGAGCTTGGTCAAGGCGCGATGGGTGTGGTCTATAAGGCCAGGGATCCGCTGATCGATCGCGTGGTTGCGATCAAGACCATCAACCTCGGCCTTGCAATGGATGAAAAAGAAGAATATGAGGGGCGCTTCTATCAGGAAGCCAAGGCGGCCGGGCGTCTGAACCATCCGAATATCGTGACTATTTATGATGTGGGCAAGAGTGGTGATGTTGCCTATATCGCCATGGAGTTTTTGGAAGGGCGCGAGTTGCGCGACATACTGAGAGAAGGTGTATTGTTGCCCGTTGATCAGGTGTTGAACATCGTAGCTCAGGTGGCGCTGGGGTTGGCTTATGCGCACGAACATGACATCGTACATCGCGATGTCAAGCCTTCGAATATCATGGTGATACGTGATGGGCACGCAAAAATCACCGACTTCGGCATCGCGCGCATGGCTTCCTCTTCTGTGCGCACCCAAACCGGCATGGTGCTTGGTTCGCCCAAATACATGTCGCCCGAGCAGGTGATGGGTAAGCCGATAGATCAGCGTTCGGATATTTTTTCTCTGGGCGTGATGCTCTACGAAATGCTGACCGGGCAATCCCCTTTTAACGGCGAGAACATCAACGCTATCATGTATCAGACCTTGAATGCGGTACCTCCACCACCCAGCACGCTGAATCCAGCCGTGCCGGAAATGGTCAACTTCATCGTGGCCAAGGCATTGGCCAAGGGGTTGGAGGATCGTTACCAGAATGCCAAGGATTTTGCCGTCGATTTGCGCACTTGTTGCGACACCCTGCCGCGTTCCGGTCAAAAGGTGGATTTATCGAAGTCTCCCGCCGGCGGAGAAAAAAAATTGCTGGAAGTCATCGATATTGCCGGGCGGATGGGTGCTGGCGAGGAAGAGGCTAAACCAGCACCGAATGTGGGATTATCCAAAGCCTTTGATTCAGCGGCCGCGACCATGAGGCTGGCCGCCCTGACTACCACCAGAGAAGATGTTGACGAGTTGGCCAAAACTTTAAATATAAGGCGTCCGAGTGCGGAATCAGTCAACCATGCTGGGCGGGCAGTCTTGGCTGCCGGTACGGCATTACCAGCACCGCCCCGCCATACCAAACATCAAAACCTGACGGAACCTTCGGCTCAATCTCGTGGCAGGAATTTGCTGTTGGTTGTCATGGTGCTGTTGGTGTTGGTGGGAATTATCTTGTTTATTGTTTTCTGATTCGTTTCTCCAGCTTCAAATTCCCGGTTTTAAAAACATGTCAAGCGCAGTAGTTTCGCAACACCCGGTCAAGCCTTCGCTGCGCTTTGCTGTGTGGTTGCTGCTGTTGCACATGATAGTCGCGACCGTGGTATATGCGACTGCCATGCCATTGCCGGTCATGCTGGTGATGCTCCTGCTGATTTCTCTGAGCCTGTTTTATTATCTGGCGCGCGACGTTCTGCTGCTCCTCCCGGATTCATGGCGTGAGATTTCGCTGGATCAAGACAGTGTTTCGGTTATCGCCCGGGATGGGTCCGGCTTCCTCGGCCAAGTCGCAAAAAAGACCGCAGTCAGTCCGTATTTCGTCGTGTTGTGCGTGAAGCTGGAAGGACATCGCCTGCTGGTTTCCCGCGTTATCTTTCCGGACGCGCTGAGCACAGGAGCGTTTCGAGAATTTTGCGTACACCTGAAGTTCGCCTGGCGGCAAACCCATCATCCTGACTGGTGGGGAGAAAGGGCGATTGCCTCCTCTCAGGTTTGCAAATGAGAATTGAGGTGAAGGTTGGGAGAGAGTCTGGTCGGTTGCGGATTCGCCAGCCGGGTAGGGTGGGCACGTTTTTGCCTCGCAGAGGTTCTCGCACCCCGTAAAACTTTTGGTCGGGCACCCGAATGAAACCGTTTGCCCACCCTACTTTTCTTTCGTGGACAGTGCGTAGTATCAGTTAATAGGCTTTAGTTAATAGGCTTTCGGCGAGAGTATGGTCGGTTGCGGATTAGGCAGTGTTTCCGGATAGTCCTTGCTGAAATGCAGACCGCGGCTTTCGTGGCGCAGCAAGGCGCTTTGCACGATCAATTCGGCGTTCAACACCAGATTGCGCAACTCCAGCAAGTCAGAGCTGATATGGAAGTTGGCGTAATACTCGTTGATTTCGTCCTGCAGCAACCGGATGCGGTGCTGTGCCCGTTGTAGGCGCTTGTTGGTGCGCACGATGCCCACGTAGTCCCACATGAAGTGCCGTAATTCGGCCCAGTTATGCGAGATGACGATTTGCTCGTCAGCGTCCGTCACGCGGCTTTCATCCCAGGCAGGCAGGGGGGGGGAAGCCTGGTGCGGCTTGTTCAAAATGTCGCGAACTGCGGCGTCCGCGAATACCAGACATTCCAGCAGCGAATTACTGGCCAGCCGATTGGCCCCATGCAATCCGCTGTAGGCCGTTTCTCCAACCGCATAAAGATTTTCTATATCGGTGCGTGCGTGCAAGTCGGCGACGATACCGCCGCAGGTGTAGTGCGCTGCGGGAACTACCGGAATCGGCTCTCTGCTGATGTTGATGCCCAGTGACAGACAACGCGCATAGATGGTCGGGAAGTGTTCCTGAAGAAACTCGACAGATTGATGCGAGATATCCAGATAGACGCAATCCAGCCCGCGCTTTTTCATCTCGAAGTCTATCGCTCTGGCCACCACATCGCGCGGAGCGAGTTCCGCGCGCTCATCGTGACCAGGCATGAAACGTGTTCCGTCGGGCAGTTTCAGGATGCCGCCTTCGCCGCGCACCGCCTCGCTGATTAAAAAAGATTTCGCATGAGGGTGGTACAAACAAGTCGGGTGGAACTGGATGAACTCCATGTTGGCCACCCGGCAACCGGCGCGCCAGGCCATCGCAATGCCATCACCTGTCGCCGTGTCGGGGTTGGTGGTGTAGAGATAGACCTTGCCGGTTCCGCCCGTTGCCAAAATGGTGTTTTGCGCGGCGATGGTGATGACTTCATCGCTCAGATTATTGAGCGCATAAACACCGTAGCAGCGATTATCCTGCCGCCCCAGTTTCTTGCCGGTGATCAAATCAACCGACATGTAATTTTCCAGCACGGTGATGTTCGGATGGCGCAGCACGCGCGCGGCGAGGGTTTCCTGCACCGCGTGGCCGGTCGCATCGGCTGCATGGATGATGCGCCGGCGGCTGTGCCCGCCTTCGCGGGTGAGGTGATAGCCCATTTCGTTGGAGCTGTCTCTGGTGAATGGCACGCCTTGATCTATCAGCCAATCAATGGCGGCTTTGCCATGCTCGACAACATAGCGGGTGGCGGCTTCATCGCACAAGCCCGCACCGGCGGTCAAAGTGTCCTGGATATGCGCATCCAATGAATCGTCTGAAGACAATACCGCAGCGATGCCGCCTTGCGCCCACCCGCTTGCGCCATCCAGCAAGGATTTTTTTGTGATCAGCCCAACTTTTTGGTGTTCAGACAGCTTGATGGCCAGCGTCAGTCCGGCCAGGCCACTGCCGATAATCAGTGTGTCAAATTGCAGCAATTTGGTTCCCGGTTTACAGGTTTGGACCGGAACTATAGCAGACAGACGACAGACGACAGAAGACAGAAGACAGAAGACAGAAGACAGGGGACAGGGGACAGGGGACAGGGGACAGGGGACAGGGGACAGGGGACAGGGGACAGGGGACAGGGGTTTTGTTGCGGCTGTGCCGCAAATTTGATATGGCGTGCCGCATGGCGGCACACAAAAATCTGTCTTCTGTCTTCTGTCTTCTGGCGTCTGTCCTCTGACGTCGGTTATACTTGCGCCGCCGGGCAAGTCGCGCAGCCGCAATAATAATTGGAATAGTCAGGGATGACAGACAGGGAAGTCGATCAGCAGTTGGTGGAGCGCGTTCAGCGTGGCGACAAGCACGCCTTTGATTTGCTGGTATCCAAATACCAACGCAAGCTCGGGCGGCTCATTTCCCGCTTTGTGCGTGATCCGGCGGAGGCAGAGGATGTCACGCAGGATGCTTTTATCAAGGCATACCGCGCGTTGCCCGGCTTTCGCGGCGAGAGCGCGTTTTATACCTGGTTATATCGCATCGGCATTAATACGGCAAAAAATCACCTGTTGGCGAACAAGCGCCGCGCGCCGACCAGTACGCCGTTTGACGCGGAGGAGTCGGAGTCTTTTGAGGAAGCCAGCCTGTTGCGTGAAGTAAATACGCCGGAAAATGAACTCATGAGCAAACAGGTTGTCGATGTCGTGCAAGCTTCGTTGCAACAATTGCCGGAAGATTTGCGGAGCGCTTTGACGCTGCGTGAAATCGAGGGTTTGAGTTATGAGGAGATCGCCACTGTGATGAATTGCCCGATCGGCACGGTGCGGTCGAGAATTTTCAGGGCGCGCGAGGCGGTTGCGGAGAATCTTCGCCCGTTGTTGGAAACCAGTAAAGGTCAGAGGTGGTAGATATGAAACAGAAAATTTCTGTATTGATGGACGGTGAATTGTTTGAGGATGAAGCGGAGAATTTGCTTGACCATATCAAAGAAGGTTCTGATGTGCACATGGATTGGGAGGTTTATCATTTGATCGGAGATGTACTGCGTCAACCCGAACACATACATTGCGGTTTGAGTGCGAAAGTGCGTGAACGAATGCGGGATGAGCCTACCGTGCTGGCCCCGCGCGGTCGTGCGGTAAAGCAGAAAGTGCGCACCTTTGCGCTGTCGGCGGCGGCTTCGCTGTCGGCGGTCGGCGTGGTGGCTTGGATGTCGTTGCAGATTAGTCCCGAGGCGGCGCCGCGAATGGCGATGCAACAGACTGCTTTGCGTCCGGTCAGCATGCAAATCCGGCCCGACTCCAATGATTACTTGATTGCGCACCAGGAATTCTCTCCCAGCACGGACATGAATGGCAGCGCATCTTACATCCGCACGGTTTCCTACAGCCGCGATGAAGCTCCCGTGAAAAATAACCCAGATGAAAAATAATACAGGGGAAATATGGCGATGAGGTTGCCCCTTGTATTTTGTGGGCTGTTGCTGGCTGTCGTTGCCAACGTCTATGCAGAAGAGATGCCGGTCAGCCTTGATTGGCTTGAAATTGTTGCCTTTGCGGGACATCAGACCGATTACAGCGGGGTATTCGTTTATCAATATAATAATCGCGTCGAGACGTCAAGCATCATTCACGTTGCCGAAGCGAATGGCGAATATGAGAAACTGGAAAGACTGGACGGACCCAAGCGCGAAATCATTCGCCATGATGGGCGAGTTTGGGACTACATCAACCACAAAATGGTACAGGTGGGCAGCCTGCAAGGACGTAGCAGGTTCCCGTCCTTGTTGCCTGAGCAGTTATCCGTATTGAACGAGAACTATCAGGCCAAGTTGCTGGGGGTGGAGCGGGTGGCGGGATACAACGCTCAAGTTATCTTGTTTCAGCCCAAAGACAATTTGCGTTACACGCATAAAATATGGGTGCACACCGATTCAGGTTTGCTATTGAAGGCCGCTGTGCTGGGCGACAAAAATAAAGTGGCGGAACAATATACTTTTACCCAGTTGCAAATCGGCGGAAAGATCGATCGATCCTGGGTTAAAGAATGCGATTCGCTCGGGTTGCCTGGTAAAGATTTACCCGGGCCACCGGCAAAAGCCAAGGACTTCACACCGATAAATAGCGGCTGGGTGGCTGATATGCTGCCGTCAGGTTTCAAGAAAACCATGGAGATTCAGCGGCCGATGCACGGCAAACATGCCCCTGTGACACAAATAGTATTCTCGGATGGGTTGAGCGCGATTTCCGTATTCATCGAGCCGAATGATGATGGTGAGGATGATGCGGATGGATTGTCCAGTCGCGGCGCGGTAAATCTGTATCATAAAATAATGGACCATAATCTGGTTACCGTCGTCGGGGAAGTCCCGCCGCGCACAGTGATGCGGGTGCTCGATTCGGTACGCTACAACGGCAAGTGATCATGCTGGAGGCACGCGCCATAATCGTGCAGGTTGAAGGGCAACATGCCCTCGGTCAGGCCAACCCGGCTAACGGCTGCGAACAATGCAACGGCAAGGATTGCGGGGCGGGCAAGCTGTCCCAGTTGTTTTGCAGCAAACCCCGCCAGTTCCAGGTAGATAACCCGATCTATGCCAGCGCCGGCGATGAAGTCGTTATATCCGGTTGCCGGGAGTGCGGTATTGCGCGGGATAAGCCTGGTTTATCTGTTGCCATTGCTGCTGTTGGCAATGGGTGCGATGCTTGGAAATATTTGGGTGGAGCAGCCTGAACAAAGTGATGGATATGCTGCTGCGGGTGCGTTGTTGGGTTTGGCTGCCGGCTTTGTTATCGCCAGATTGATTTCATTGCGCCAGGCCAGGAGCCGTTTCCAGCCCTATATTGCGCGGCCATTGCGTGAGGAGCAGGGATTGAAGATGCAACAAGAAAAGCGTAAGGTAAGCCTTGAACATTATTTTTTTTCACATGTCAGGCGGGTTGTTAATTCTTTTGTTATGGGGGGAAATACATGCTGAGAAAATTCGCGAGCTTGCTGGTGTTGCTCTTCGGGGTAACGTTGGTCTTTGGGGTAATGGGCAGCACATCAGCTCAGAGCAAAGAATTGCCGGATTTCACCGATTTGGTGGAAAAACAGGGTGCGGCGGTAGTCAATATCAGTACTACGCAAATTATTCAAAATACACAGGTGTTCCCGAATATTCCCGAGGACGATCCGTTCTACGAATTTTTCCGCCGCTTTGCGCCACAAATGCCGCGCGAGCGAGAGTCGCAATCGCTCGGTTCGGGTTTTATCATCAGTGCCGATGGCTACATCATGACCAATGCGCATGTGGTGGACAGCGCCGACAAGATCACCGTGCGCCTGACGGACAAGCGCGAGTTTCGCGCCAAGGTCATCGGTGCGGACAGGCGTACCGATGTGGCTTTGCTGAAAATCGAAGCGGCTGGTTTGCCGAAAATTACCGTAGGCGACCCGGACAAGCTCAAAGTGGGCGAATGGGTGGTAGCGATCGGTTCGCCATTTGGTTTTGATAACAGCGTCACCGCCGGCATTATCAGCGCAAAGGGGCGTTCCTTGCCGCAGGATAATTTCGTGCCATTCATTCAGACAGATGTGGCAATCAATCCCGGCAACTCCGGCGGCCCGTTATTCAATATGGATGAGGAGGTGGTCGGCATAAACTCGCAAATTTATACCCGCTCCGGCGGTTCGATGGGCCTGTCATTCGCGATCCCGATCGATGTGGCGATGCAAGTGGTTGACCAATTGCGCACCAGTGGCAAGGTGACGCGCGGGCGTATCGGTGTGACGATACAGGAATTGACCCAAGAGTTGGCTGAATCCTTTGGTTTGAGCAAACCCAACGGGGCGCTGGTCAGCAACGTGGAAAAGAACGCTCCTGCCGACAAGGCGGGCATCGAGGCAAGCGATGTGATTCTCAAGTTTGACGGCAAACCGGTAATTAATTCCAGCGATTTGCCGCGCATGGTGGCGGCGGTCAAACCCGGCACCAGGGTGGTGGTCGAGTTGTGGCGCAAGGGAAAGTCCAAACAAGTCACCGTTGAAGTCGCAGCAATGCCTGAAGATGCCAAGCTTGCGCGTTCGGCCAAACAGCCTTCCGGCAATACGGGAGAGATGATTGCGCGTCTGGGCATTGCCGTCAGCGAATTGAGCGCCGATCAGCTCCATGAACTGCAAGTCGGCGGCGGCTTGCTGGTGGAAGATGTCAAGGGTTCAGCGGCGCGGGCCGCCGGATTGCACCAGGGCGATGTGCTGCTGGCAATCGGCAACGTGCCAATTCGTTCATTGGCGCAGTTAAACGAACTGCTCAAGCAGGTTCCCAAGGGGCGTAATGTCGCGTTGTTGGTGCGGAGGGGCGATAACGCTTCGTATATAGCGATCAAGCTGGACGAGAAGTAATCTGGAAGCCTCTAAAATTCACATTTCATCCCGACTGATGGAACAACTAGTTTCGCGAACCGGAAATAACGGAACAGGCTCAAAACCTGCAGGGCGGAAAAGCGTAGCGCCTTCCGCCGTATGATCCCGTTCGGCGGACACCCACAGGGTGCAAGAACCCCTTCGAGGTAACGCCTCCGGCTCATCCGCCCTGCAGGAATGCGGGCAGGCTAGGATCAATGTTTCATAATTTATGATTTGCGATGCCAGCCATTCGACCAGGCTGTCCAAAGACGACAGCCAAGTCGCCGGTCATGCTGCGTTAAAATTCAGTTCGGGCCAACCTAAAGGTTACCCTTCACTGAAACTTCGTTTTCTTGCTTGCATATCCATCATATGCGGCGCGGCGAAGCGGGGTAAGCAGGCAATCCGCGTAGCGGATGCTCGCAAACTTTTGCCGCGCCTTGCTGACGATTCCGCACGGGCGGTTTGTGCACGTAGCGGATCGGCGTCCCCTTGTGGGGCATTTGGGCGAACCCTGAATTTTTAAAGGCTCCCATCACAGTCCTGCGTGTACTGCCTAAATCGGCTAGAATCCGTCCCTTTGAAATATTGGGCGCTTCGCGAAAACGCCGGTTTCGGCGGGATCTTTATTTTGGACTCTTGCAGCATATCCGTAATTTTTCCATCATCGCTCACATCGACCACGGCAAGTCCACTTTGGCTGATCGCATCATACAGTTGTGCGGCGGCTTGTCCGACCGCGAGATGGAAGAGCAGGTGCTCGACTCGATGGATCTGGAGCGCGAGCGCGGCATCACCATCAAGGCGCAAACCGCCGCGTTAAGCTACAAGGCGCGCGATGGCCAAGTCTACAACCTCAATCTGATCGACACGCCCGGGCATGTGGATTTCTCCTACGAGGTGTCGCGCTCACTGTCGGCTTGCGAGGGCGCGCTGCTGGTCGTGGATGCCTCGCAGGGAGTGGAGGCGCAGACCGTGGCGAATTGCTACACCGCACTGGATCTGGGTGTCGAAGTGGTGCCGGTGCTGAACAAGATCGACTTGCCTTCGGCTGATCCTGAAAACGCTATCGAGGAAATCGAGGAAGTGATCGGCATCGATGCGCATGATGCTGTGCGCTGTTCTGCCAAGACCGGTGAGGGCGTGCAGGATGTGCTTGAAGCGCTGATTGTCAAAGTGCCTGCCCCCAAAGGCGATCCCGACGCGCCGTTGCAGGCGTTGATTATCGATTCGTGGTTCGATAATTATGTCGGCGTGGTGATGCTGGTGCGGGTGATGAATGGCACGCTCAAGCCCAAGGAAAAAATCCTGTTCATGGCCACAGGCGCGCAACATCTGACCGAAAATATCGGCGTATTCACGCCCAAGTCGCAGCCGCGCGAGAGCTTGAGTGCAGGGCAGGTTGGATTCGTGATTGCCGGCGTCAAGGAACTCAAAGCGGCCAAGGTGGGCGATACGATCACCCATCTGGGCAAACCGGCGAAGCAGGCATTGCCCGGCTTCAAGGAAGTTCAGCCGCAGGTGTTCGCCGGATTGTTTCCAGTGGAATCGAACCAGTATGAAGCATTGCGCGACTCGCTGGAAAAGCTCAAGCTGAACGATGCGGCGCTGCGCTACGAGCCGGAAGTTTCGCAGGCATTGGGCTTCGGCTTCCGTTGCGGCTTCCTCGGCTTGCTGCACATGGAAATCGTGCAGGAGCGGCTGGAGCGCGAGTTCGACATGGATTTGATCACCACCGCGCCGACGGTGATTTACCAGGTGGTGCAGCGCGACGGCAAGGTGCTGGTCGTGGACAACCCGTCCAGGATGCCCGACCCGTCGAAGATCGAGGAGATACGCGAGCCGATTGTGACGGTGAATCTGTATATGCCGCTGGAGTACGTTGGCTCGGTCATCACGCTGTGCACGCAGAAGCGCGGCGCGCAGATCAACATCAGCTATCACGGCAAGCAGGTGATGCTGGTTTATGAAATGCCGATGGCGGAAATCGTGATGGACTTTTTTGATAAGCTGAAATCGGTGTCGCGCGGCTACGCGTCGATGGATTACGAGTTCAAGGAATACCGGGCGGCGGATGTGGTCAAGGTGGACATGCTGATCAACGGCGAAAAAGTGGATGCGCTGTCGGTGATCGTGCATCGCGCCAACAGCCAGCACCGCGGCCGGGAAGTGGCGGCCAAGATGCGCGAACTGATTCCCCGCCAGATGTACGATGTGGCGATACAGGCGACGATCGGATCGAATATCATCGCGCGCGAGAACGTCAAGGCGATGCGCAAAAATGTGCTGGCAAAGTGTTATGGCGGCGACATTTCGCGCAAGAAGAAGCTGCTGGAAAAACAAAAAGCCGGCAAAAAACGCATGAAGCAGGTGGGCAGCGTTGAAATTCCGCAGGAAGCCTTCCTGGCGATCCTGCGCGTGGATGATTAACTGTATAGGGTGGGCAAACGTTTTCACTGTTTGCCCACGTGGAATAACGGTGGGCAAAAAACCGTGCCCGCCCTACGGCTACTTTTGAATTAAGGAGCAAGGATGGATTTCGCTTTGATTATGTTTGTGTTGCTGCTGGTCACCGGCGGGATCTGGTTGCTGGATCGTTTCAGTTTGGCAGCCGGGCGCGGCAGCGGGGTGGCCGAGCCATGGTGGGTGGAATATGCCAAAAGTTTCTTCCCGGTCATCCTGGTGGTGTTTTTCATACGTTCCTTTTTGATCGAACCGTTCAAGATACCATCCGGCTCGATGATCCCGACCCTGCATGTCGGCGACTTTATTCTGGTGAATAAATTCACCTATGGCGTGCGGCTGCCTGTCATTAACCTGAAAATCGTCCCGCTGAACAATCCGCAGCGCGGTGATGTGATGGTGTTCCGCTACCCGGAAGATCCCTCGCTGGATTATATCAAGCGCGTGGTCGGGCTGCCCGGCGATACCGTCGAATATCGCAACAAGCGGTTGTGGATAAACGGGGTCGAACAGCCGCAGCAGGCGGATGGCGAATACAATTACGTTGAGACCGGGCTGAACTTCGTGCATACCGAAAAACGCCTCGAAACATTGGGAGAACACAAGCACGCGGTGCTGATCAACCCCGAGATGCCGACGTTGCATCTGGGTGCAGTTGCCGAATTCAGCGGGCGCGAGAATTGCAGTTATGACAGTGAGATGGTGCGTTGCAAGGTGCCCGAAGGACAATACTTCATGATGGGCGATAATCGTGATAACAGTCGTGACAGCCGCTATTGGGGATTTGTGCCGGACAACCAGATCGTCGGCAAGGCGTTTTTCATTTGGATGAATTTTTCTGATTTGAAGCGCATAGGTATGTCGATCAACTAAAGGGAGCCTCTAAAAATTCAGAGTTCGCCCAAATGCAAGGCGCGAAAAAAATTTGCGAGCATCCGCTATGCGGATTGCCTGCTTACCCCGCTTCGCCGCGCCGCATATGGGTTATATGTAAGCAAGAAATTTTTTACGCAACGCAGCAGTTGGGATGAAATGTGGATTTTTAGAGGTTCCCTAAACCAGGAGGAAAAATGAATACAGTGATGCCGGTGCAACAACGGGGTCTCAGTTTTGGCGGGTTTGTTATCGGAGCGTTCCTGCTGGTGCTTTTCGTCATCATCGGGTTTAGACTCATTCCGGCTTACATCCAGGATGCACAGATCAAAAATATTTTCGTCGCGATCGCACATGATCCGGATATGCAAAAGGCTACGCCGCACGATATTCAGGCGTCCTTTGACAAGCGCGCTTCGATCGACGACATCACTGCAATCAAAGCAAGTGATATTGATATTTCCAGCGATGGAGGGATGCCGGTCTTGAGCGCCAGCTACTCCGTCAAAGTTCCGCTGGTTGGCAACATCAGTCTCTTTATGGAATTCAACCCGAGCAGTGCAGGCAAATAAAGACAGCCCCAATAAAGACAGTCGGGGATCGCAAGAATCCTTGCGCGGCAGTGCGCTGTGCAAGAAATTGGGGTATGTGTTCAAGCAGCCGCAATTACTGCAACGCGCACTGACACATCGCAGTTACGCGCCGGAGCACAACGAGCGTCTCGAGTTTCTGGGCGACAGCATCCTGGGCTGCGTCATTGCCAAACACCTGTATAGCGGTTATCCGCAGTTGAACGAGGGCGAGTTGTCGCGGTTGCGCTCCAATCTGGTCAGGGAAGAAACGCTTGCGACACTTGCGCAGCAACTTGATATTGGCGGTCATTTAAGGCTGGGCGAGGGCGAGCTCAAGAGCGGCGGCTTTCGCCGCCCGTCGATATTGGCGGATGCCTTGGAAGCCTTGTTCGGCGCAGTATTGCTGGATTCTGGCTTCGCGGCGGCGGAGCAGACTGTGTTGAACCTGTATGTGCCCTATCTTGAAAAGGTTGATGTGCAGGCGCTGGGCAAGGATGCCAAAACCTTGTTGCAGGAATATCTGCAAGGCAGGCGGATCCCCCTGCCGACCTATAGCGTGGTCGAAATGTCAGGAGAAGCCCATGTGCAATCTTTTCAGGTGGAGTGCGTCATCCCATCATTAAAGATTTACACACGCGGTACCGGAGCCAGCCGCCGCAATGCCGAACAACAGGCGGCGCAGGCGGCCTATAAGATAATTCAGCCAAACGATGACAATGGGAAAAACACTTAGCCACAGAGAACACCGAGTACACAGAGAAAATCATTGCCGCCACATCTTGATCTCTGTGTCCTCTGTGAACTCTGTGGCTTGTTTTTGAGGTTTAACAATGGCAGAACAGCAACGACCTATTCAATTTCGCAGCGGCTTCATCGCCATCGTCGGTCGGCCCAATGTGGGCAAATCCACGCTGCTCAATCACCTGATCGGGCAGAAGATCAGCATCACCTCGCGCAAGGCGCAGACCACGCGCCATCGCATCCACGGTATCTACACCGATGAGCACAGCCAATTCGTGTTCGTCGATACGCCCGGGTTTCAGACCAGGCATCTCAATGCCTTGAATCGCGGCATGAACCGCGTGGTGACCAGCAGCCTGCGCGACGTGCAGGTAGTGATGTATGTGCTGGAGGCATTGCGCTATGACGAACGCGACCAGGAAGTGCTCAAACTGTTGCCGGACAACCGCCCGGTATTGCTGGTGATCAACAAGATCGACGAGGTCGCGGACAAAGGGCAATTGTTCTCATTCGCAGAGCGCGTTGCGCAGGATTTCAAGCATGTCCTGAGCCATGCCGAAGGGTTTGCCGACATTGTGCCGGTGAGCGCAAAGCTGGGCAGCAAGCTGGACGAATTGCGCGAGGCGTTGCGCCGCCACCTGCCGCCGGGCGAATTGATTTACGACAAGGACGACATCACCGACCGCAGCGAACGTTTTCTGGCGGCAGAAATATTACGTGAAAAAATATTCCGCTACACCGGTGATGAATTGCCTTATTCAACCAGCGTGGTGATCGAGCAATTCAAAATGGAAGGCAAGCTGCGTCGCATCCATGCCGCGATCCTGGTGGATCGCGAAGCGCACAAGGCGATGCTTATCGGTAAAAAGGGTGAAAAGCTCAAGGAGATCGCCACCCAGGCGCGGCTGGATATGGAAAAGCTGTTCGACGGCAAAGTGTTTCTCGAGGTGTTCGTCAAGTTGCGCAGCGGCTGGGCGGATGACGAACGCATGTTGCGCAGTCTTGGTTATGAATGACCAAGGGTTACGAATGACCACGGGTTACGAATGACCGCAGCAAGCCGCAACAGACAGCAGGACGAGGAGGCGTTTGTCCTGCACAGCTATCCGTTCCGCGAAACCAGCCTGATCATCGATGTGTTCAGCAGATCACATGGGCGGTTGGCGATCGTGGCGCGCGGGGCGCGGCGTCCCAAGTCCAGCCTGCGCGGTGTGCTGATGAATTTTCAGCCGCTGCTGTTAAGCTGGTTCGGCAGGGGCGAAGTGCGTACTTTACACAGCGCGGAGTGGCAGGGCGGGCAGCCGTATCTGCAAGGCACGGCGTTGATGTGCGGATTCTATCTGAACGAATTGTTGCTCAACCTGCTGGCACGCGACGACCCGCATCAGCAACTGTTCGACTACTACCGCGCCACCTTGCACCGCCTGGCGCACGAAGCCGACCACGCCGCCACGCTGCGTTGTTTTGAAAAACACCTGTTGCAGGAGTTGGGCTATGCACTGGTGCTGGATCGTGAAGCTGGCAGCGGTAAGGCGATCGAGGCTGAACTCTGCTATCGTTATGCCGTGGAGCGAGGGGCGCTTCCGGATGACGGTGATTCCCGGGCGGGTTTAGCGGTGCTGGGAAAGACCATGCTGGACATGGCGGCGGACGAATATACCGACCCGACCACCGCGCAGCAGAGCAAACAACTGATGCGGGTGTTGCTGAACCATCATCTCGGCGGCAAGACCTTGCACACCCGCGAACTGATTAAGGATTTGCAGAAACTATAAAGCATTAAATTGCCATCGTGTTCACCCCCGCCCCAACCCTCCCCCTGTAAGTGGGAGGGAACTGGCTCCTTGCTTTTTAACAGTTTGTTGAATTTATCGGTATTTGAAAATGTAGAAATTCTTTGACCTCTCAGGAAGCTCTACAATCGATTTTTAGATCACTGGGAGGGGTAAAGTGACCCCAGAAATTCACTGTTTTTCAGCAGCTATTGAGAATTTCAACAGACTGTTAAGGGGGAAGGCCGGGATGGGGGTAAAATCCGCGCAATCTGTTGCGCAAACAAAGGAAGCTGGAATGATAAAACTCGGACTGAACATCGACCATGTCGCCACGCTGCGCCAGGTGCGCGGCGCGCGTTATCCCAACGTGGTGCGCGCGGCGCTGCTGGCGGAATCCGCCGGAGCGGATGCGATCACTCTGCACCTGCGCGAAGACCGCCGCCACATCCAGGATCGCGATGTGGAGGTGCTGCGCGACATGCTGCAGATCCGCATGAATCTGGAAAGCGCCGTCACCGACGAAATGATCAACATCGCGCTGCGCATCAAGCCGCATGATCTGTGTCTGGTGCCGGAGCGCCGCGAAGAACTGACCACCGAAGGCGGGCTGGACGTGGTGCGCTATTTCGATACCATCAAGGCGGCCTGTGTGCGTTGTGCCGAAGCGGGTATCCGCGTGTCCTTGTTCATCGACCCGGACTCAAAGCAGATCGATGCGGCGCGCCGCACCGGTGCGCCGGTGGTGGAATTGCACACCGGCAAATATGCCGATGCGGACAGTGTGCCGGAGCATCAGCATGAACTGGCGCGCATCCGCATCGCGGCGGAACACGCCCATGCGCAAGGGTTGCAGGTGAATGCCGGGCACGGCCTGAATTACCACAACGTTCAGCCTATCGTTGCAATCCACAATCTGGTCGAGCTCAACATCGGTCATGCGATCATTGCCGAGTCGTTGTTCATCGGGCTGGAAGCGGCGGTGAAGCAGATGAAGGCATTGTTGAACGGGCAACAGTGATACACGGTATCGGCACGGACATCGTCGAACTCGCGCGCTTCGAGAGAATGTTCGCGCGCTATGGGGATCGCCTTGCCGAACGTGTCCTGAGCGGACGCGAGTTATCCGGTTTCAAATCCAGCCCTCATGCCGTAAGCTTTCTGGCGAAACGCTTCGCTGCCAAGGAAGCCTTTGCCAAGGCGGTCGGCAGCGGCCTGCGCGATCCGGTCAGCCTGCGCCGCATCAGCGTTACACACGATGGTCCCGGCAGGCCGGTGCTGCAGTTCGACGAAGTGTTGCGCACCCATCTGGCGCAACTGGGCATCACCGGGCATCACCTTTCAATCAGCGATGAGCGCAACATGATCGTCGCATTCGTCGTGCTGGAAACCCTTTAGTCTCTTACAAACCAAATGATCTCAAAACATGACAAGAATTTTGTGTTTGCCAAGTATTGACGAGGGGCTTGGTAAGAAGCTGTCATTTCGACCCTGCTGTCATTTCGACCGAAGGGAGAAATCTTGCTCTTCAATCAACAGCAAGATTTCTCCCTTCGGTCGAAATGACAATGCTTTATTGATTGGTTCTGGCTCGTCCGGCTTAAGATAATGGAATCTGGTCATTTCATCAACACCGGAGGAGGGGAAGTCCATGAACGTTATCACCATAGGAATCGATCTCGCCAAGAACGTATTTGCCATGCACGGCGTCAATGATAGCGGCAAGGCCGCGCTGGTCAAGCCGAAAGAGTGAATAGGTGACAGACAATATTTATCCCAAATAATCCATTAGCCGGGTAAGTTCAGGAACAAAGCGAGATTTCTCCCGGAGCCTGCCCTGAGCGAAGTCGCAGGGGTCGAAATGACAGAGTCATTGTCATCCCGAACCCTGCGACTTCGCTCAGGGCAGGCTCCGTGAGGGATCTTGTTTTGAGCCCATTTTTCATGAGAAAACGCCTATCGGATTTTCCGGGTTTATATTTATTTCTATTTACTTTTTTGTAAAACATTTGATACATATTTTAAATATTGCTCATTACATAACAATAAAAATCTAATGCAGCAACGAGTTACGGCTGCAATCGCATTGACTTTTAAGCTCAAAAATGCGTTACAATTGCCACGGTCGTTGATGACATGTGGCGCGTATTCTGCATCTTGCCACTGCGGCCTGTATTAAATCAGTAGGTCTTACTAATGTCAGTAAAGGAGATGACCATGCACCCCATTAACTTACACGACGTTCATTTTCCCAAAGGTCCAAACTTGTTCGCTTTGTCTGTTGGCGAAGTTGTTTGGTTTTCCATCGCCCTTTTCTTCTTTTTGCTATCCTGGATAGTAGGCGGGGATGATTTCAAGGACAGTATTGGCGGCAACATTGGCTTGGCAGGATTGGTGGCAGGGTTAGCCGTTGGCGCTATTTTATGCGCTATTACGAGACCTGATAAATAGGTCAAGCTGTTACAAATTTGCGGATTAAAATCGACCGCTGCTAGAAATAGACAGCGGTTTTTTTTTGCATCATTAACAGTCTGTTGAAATTCTCAATAGCTGCTGAAAAACAGTGAATTTCTGGGGTCACTTTACCCCTCCCAGTGATCTAAAAATCGATTGTAGAGCTTCCTGAGAGGTCAAAGAATTTCTACATTTTCAAATACCGATAAATTCAACAAACTGTTAAAAGCGCTTTGTTTATTGGTGGGCACAAATGCAAGTGCCACTGTCAACTTGCAGATTTGCTATATGACACCCGTGAATATTTCTTATTGTAATAGGAGACAGACAACGGTTTCCCCCGCCCCATAGCAGAAAATAGAGAAAATCGTGGGTGTCTCCTATTGGTGCTCTTTGAAACATGAGGATTTTGAGCTGCTTCTCGACGAAGTATCACCAAGCGCATAACCAATGACTTGGTTGGCGTAGTTTGGCAACTTAGTCAGATGGCCGGTTGTTTCATCAGTTGTTGCCCGGAGGTCTTTAACAGTTTGTTGAATTTATCGGTATTTGAAAATGTAGAAATTCTTTGACCTCTCAGGAAGCTCTACAATCGATTTTTAGATCACTGGGAGGGGTAAAGTGACCCCAGAAATTCACTGTTTTTCAGCAGCTATTGAGAATTTCAACAGACTGTTAAGACTGAACCCAGGCCCTGGCTTCCTCATAATCCGTAAACACGCGTATGTCGGCATCTATGAACAGGCGTGACAGCCATGCCTGCCAGGTGAGCCACTGGTCGTCGGTGACCACGGCGATTCTGGTGAAGTCGTGGTTGTGTTCGCGGCGGAAAAATTTGATCTCTTCCCAGGCCACGTCGATGGTATAGCCGACCATCGCGCGCAGGTCGAACAGCAAGTCCAGTTCGCCGGGAGATTTCAGTTTGTATAAGGTTTGTTCTTCGAAGGTCTTGAAGTCGGCGATGGTGAATTCGCCAAGGACGGCGATGTTGACAAGATTTTTGGATTGTTCGATGGTGATCATTTTATTTCCCCTTTTATTCTAAAAGCTTGATTGGTTCACGAAAGACACGAAAAGCACGAAATGGGGGAGGCAGGCATTATCACAGCGGCATACATATTGGTTTGTTTCGTGCCTTTCGTGTCTTTCGTGGACAAATGTTTTTTCCAGATTTAGTGCTTTGGACTTAGCCGTAAGCTTAGCACACCGCCGGCGATGATGAGCGCCATGCCCAGCCAACCGGAGAGCGGCAGTATTTCATTCCACAGCAGCATGCCGAACAGGCTGGCGAACACGATGGTGCTGTATGCCATGCTGCCGACTACCAGCATGTTGCCGGTGCGGTAAGCGTGTGTCATCGCGAGTTGCGCGAAAGTGCCGGTGCCGCCCAGCCCGAGCAGTATCGCAAAGCCTTGCGGGGTGATGGCGTGCACCGTGTCGAACAGCATCCACGCTCCGCTGCCGGCCGAGGCGGTCAGGCTGAAGTAGAACACGGTGCGCGGCGCCGGTTCGCCGAGGATGCCGAGTTGTTTGACGTTGATATAGGCGATGCCGGCGAGGAAGCCCGAGATCAGCCCGAGCAGACCGGGCAGCAGCTGGTCGCGTTGCATGGTCGGGTGCAACAGCAGCACCACGCCGCAGAAACCCAGCCCGATCGCGGTGGTCATCGGCAGATGGAATTTATCCTTATACACCAGCATGGTGAGAAGGGTGAGGAACAGCGGGGCGGTGTAGTTGAGCGTGACGGCGGTGGCGAGCGGCAGTACGGTGATGCAGTAGAAGAACAGCGCGAGGGCTACCGAACCGGAAAAGCCGCGCCACAGGTGGTTGCGCCAGTATTGTGTGGCAACGCTGACGCGCTGCCGGCGCATGATGAGATAGACCAGCAACAGCCCGAAGAACGAGCGATAGAACACCAGCTCGATATGGGAAAAGTATGCCGCGCCGAGTTTGACGAATACGCCCATGCAGCCGAACAGGAGTCCGGCGACCAGCATCCAGAGTGAGCCGGTGTTCTTCTGCGTCATATTCAACAACCCTCATCCCAGCCTTCTCCCGCCTGCGGGAGAAGGAGCCAGCACCTCCTCTCCCGCAGGCGGGAGAGGATTGAGGTGAGGGTTGCGGAAAAACTACTAGATATGTGGCGCAAGATTGCGGCGCAGATACTCATGGAAATGCAACATGCCGTCTTCGGTGGGCGACTGGTAAGGCCCGTGCTCTTCGATGCCGCGCTGGTACAGCGACTTGCGTCCCTGATGCATCCTGAGACAAATGATGTCGTCCTCCACCGCCGTTTCATTGTAGGCCTTTTGTTCCGCTTCCACGTATTCGCGCTCGAACAGCACGATGTCCTCGAGGTAATAGAATTCGACGATGTTGGTGCAGGCATCCACGCCGCGCGGCACGAGGGTGCTGACCACCAGCGTGCCGGGATACCATTCGACCATAATGTTGGGGTAGTAAGTGAGCCAGATCGCGCCGTACTTCGGCAGCTTGCCGCCGTGATAGCGCAGCACCTGTTCCTGCCACTTGCCGTACACCTCGCTACCGGTCTTGCGCAGCCCGTTGCGGATGCCGACGGTCTGCACGCTGTATTGTTCGCCGAATTCCCACTTGAGATCGTCGCAATCCACGAAATTGCCCAGGCCGGGATGGAACGGCACGACGTGGTAATCTTCCAGGTACACTTCGATGAAAGTTTTCCAGTTGAACGCGTATTCGTCCACTTGCACGCGATCCAGCATGTAACCGGAAAAGTCGATCTCCTGCATCACGCCGACTTTGGCCAGGTCGCTGGCGACATCGCGCTTGCCGGAGAACAGCAGGCCGTTCCAGTTTCGCAACGGTGACTTGTTCAGGTGCAAGCACGGGTTCCGAGGAAAGTGCGGTGCGCCGAGCAGTTCGCCGCTGGTCTGGTAGGTCCAGCGGTGCAGCGGGCAGACGATGTGTTGCGCGTTGCCGCGGCCTTGCAGCATGATGGCCTGGCGGTGGCGGCAGATGTTGCTGAGCAGTTCCACGCCGTTCTGGTTGCGCACCAGCATCTGCGCCCCGCCTTCCAGCACCTGGTAGTCGCCCAGGCTGGGCACCATCAGTTCATGCCCGACGTAATTCGGCCCTTGTCCGAACAGCAGGCGTTGCTCGACTTCCAGTGCTTTGGGATCGAAGTACCAGCCGAGCGGCGGTTGCACCCGGGCCGGGGTGAACTGATCTATGTTGGCGATTTCGGACATGCCCTGATTGTGGATATATTGCGCGGGAGAACGGGGGGATTGTCCCCGAAATTAATGGGTGGGGCAACAATAATGTCAGCTCGTTCCGCGCGCAGCACTTTTTCCCGCAGGGCGCCGGGATCGGGATGTTGGCCGGCCATCGTTATCTCTGTCTTGGGTAGTTACAGCCAGTCGGATCGCTTGAAGTGCAGGTAAAGAAAGCCGCAGACTGCAATGATGATGAGAATCGCAACAGGGTAGCCGTAATCCCATTGCAGTTCCGGCATGAGCTTGAAGTTCATGCCCCAGATGCCGGTGAAAACAGTAGCGATGGCGAAGATCGCCGCCCAGGCGGCCAGTTGTTTGTTGATCACATTTTGTTCGATGGATACCGTGGACTGGCTGACCAGGATCGCGGTGGTGATGGTGTCGCGCACGGCATCTATCGTGGCGTTGATGCGCGTCAGGTGGTCATAGACATCGCGAAAATACTCCTGGGTGGTGGTACAGACCGGCGGCACGCGCCCGCCTTGAAGTTTTCCGGTAGCTTCCATCAGCGGCATCACTGCATGTTTGAGCACCACGGCCTTGCGCTTGAGTTCATATAGCTGCGCAATGTTAGTGAGGGCATTCCCCTTGTCGAACAGGCGTTCCTCGATGGATTCCAGTTGCGACTCCAAAGCATCTATCACCGGAAAGTAGCGGTCCACCACCGCGTCCATCAACGCATAAAGCACGAAGCCCGAGCCCAGCCGCAGCAATTCAGGCTCGCGCTCGCAACGTTCGCGCACCCCGAGAAAACCCAGGTTGCTGCGGTTGCGGATGGAAAAGATGAAGTTTCGCCCGACGAAAATGCTGATCTCGCCGACCGTCAACTCGGAATTGACGGCCTCCACCAGATGCATCACCGCGAAAAGCGTATCGCCGTATTCCTCGATCTTGGGGCGCTGGTGGCCGTGGCGGGCATCCTCGACCGCCAAATCGTGCAGCCCGAATTCCATTTGCATTTTATCGATCTCGGCATCGTTGGTGTCGCGCAGCGCCACCCAGACGAAACAATCCGGCCGTTTGAGGTAATCGCTGATTTCCTCGACGGTGAGGTCGGCGAGCTTGACGCCGTTCTGGTAGGCAACGCAATTGATCAGCATAGTGGTTCAGGGTCAGTTATCGGGTGCGCAAAGTATAAACTTTAGTGCGCCGCGATTACAGCGTCCATGCCCAATATAAGCCCCAACACAAATGTTCACGGGAAAAACAGGCGCAGGGCGTTTGACTCAAACCAGGGCTAACAGTCTGTTGAAATTCTCAATAGCTGCTGAAAAACAGTGAATTTCTGGGGTCACTTTACCCCTCCCAGTGATCTAAAAATCGATTGTAGAGCTTCCTGAGAGGTCAAAGAATTTCTACATTTTCAAATACCGATAAATTCAACAAACTGCTAATCTCGAGGAGGGACGGCAATAGTGCAGCGTCAATTCTGCAACAGGCACAAAAAATTGTCCGGGGCTGGGCCTTTCGGTAGAATGGGCTTCTTTGCAAACGGATACGCAGATGCCTGGAACTCCCCATAAACCCCAAGCAAAATCCCAGAAAACACCAGGCTTCGAGTCGGCAATGGCCGAGCTTGAGCAGATCGTGGCTGATATGGAAGCGGGCAAGTTGTCGCTGGAAGATTCGCTGGCTGCCTATAAGCGCGGCGCGGAATTGTTGTCGCTTTGCCGCTCCCGTCTCGAAGACGCGCAGCAGCAGGTGCGCGTGCTGGAGGACGGTATGTTGAAAGATTTTTCTGCCGCAGGTGAAGCCGGGCAAAATAATTAAGATGGCCTCCAATTTTCAGGGTTGGATCGCCGCCCATCAAGCGCACTTCGAGGATGTATTGCGCGGGTTGTTGCCGCGCGCGGAAGCCGCCCCGCAGCGGTTGCATGAAGCGATGCGCTACGCAGTGCTGGATGGCGGCAAGCGCGTGCGGCCGCTGCTGGCGTTTGCCGCAGGCGAGTTGGCCGGTGCGGATGCGGCGCGGGTGAATGTCGCGGCGGCCGCGGTCGAGCTGATCCATGCCTATTCCCTGGTGCATGACGACATGCCGTGCATGGACAATGACGTGTTGCGCCGCGGCAAACCGGCTTGCCATGTGCAATACGACGAGGCGACCGCGTTGCTGGCCGGGGACAGTCTGCAAACGCTGGCATTTCAGCTGCTCGCCGAACATTGTTTGAGCGATGACGCGCAGCGCCAACTGGAAATGATCAAACTGCTGGCGCTGGCTTCCGGTTCGCGCGGCATGGCGGGCGGGCAGGCGATAGACCTCGCCAGTGTGGGCAAGTCGCTCACGCTCCCCGAACTGGAATTCATGCACATCCACAAGACCGGCGCGCTGATTCGTGCAGCGATCCTGCTGGGCGCCCACTGCGGTTCGGTTTCATCGGCACAATTGGGCAAACTGGATCGTTTCGGCAAGCTGATCGGCCTGGCGTTCCAGGTGGTGGATGATGTGCTGGACTGCGAAGCGGATACCGCCACGCTGGGCAAAACGGCGGGCAAGGATGCGGATAACGGCAAGCCTACCTATGTCGGCCTGCTGGGTATGCATGGCGCGCGCGACATGGCGCAACGGTTGCATCGAGAAGCATTGGAGGCATTAGCCGGTTTCGGCGATGCGGCGCAGCGGTTGCGCGAGTTGGCTGACTTCATCGTATTGCGAAAGTTTTGATGAGAACCTCTAAAAATCGTAGCGAGCGGTTCGACAGCAAGGCGCACGGAGCGCAGCGAACGAGACATACCAAATGGGTAGGCGAGGAGCGAGCACCGCGCAACGCCGCTATCGAATCGCGCAGTAGATTTTTAAAGGTTCTCTGATGTATACCTTGCTCAACACCATCAACACTCCCGACGAATTGCGTGCTTTGGATCGCGGGCAATTGCCGCGATTGGCGAGCGAGTTGCGCGAGTTTCTGGTCGAGTCGGTCAGCAAGACCGGCGGGCATTTATCCTCCAACCTCGGCACGGTCGAGTTGACCATCGCGCTGCATTACATCTACGATACGCCGGAAGACAAGCTGGTCTGGGATGTGGGGCATCAGACCTACACACACAAGATCCTGACCGGCCGGCGCGAGGCGATGAGTCGTTTGCGCATGGCGGGCGGCATCTCCGGTTTCCCCAAGCGCGATGAGAGTCCGTATGACACTTTCGGCACAGGGCATTCCAGCACCTCGATCTCGGCTGCGCTGGGCATGGCGGTGGCGGCGCAATTGCAGGGTTCCGAGCGGCGTGCCGTGGCGATCATTGGCGATGGCGCGCTGAGCGGCGGCATGGCCTTCGAGGCGCTGAATAACGCCGGCGCACTGGATGCGAACCTGCTGGTGATCCTCAATGACAACGATATGTCGATCTCGCGCCCGGTCGGCGCGCTGAACAATTATCTGGCCAGGCTGATGTCGGGGCGTTTCTATGCCGCGATGCGGCGCGGCAGCGAGAAAGTGCTGAAGGGCATGCCGCCGGTGCTGGAATTCGCCAAGCGCGCCGAAGAGCATTTCAAGGGTATGGTGATACCCGGCACGCTGTTTGAAGAATTCGGTTTCAATTACATCGGCCCTATCGACGGGCATGATCTGGATGTGTTGCTGGATACTCTGGGCAATATTCGCAAACTGGGCGGCCCCCAGTTCCTGCACATCGTCACGCAAAAGGGCAAGGGCTATGCGCTGGCCGAGCAGGATTGTCTGCTGTACCACGGCGTGAGCAAGTTCGACCGGGCCAATGGGGTCGTCCCCAAGCCGGCCGCACAGCCGACTTACACGCAAGTATTCGGATCGTGGCTGTGCGATATGGCCGAGCAGGATGAACGGGTGGTGGGCATTACTCCGGCGATGTGCGAAGGCTCCGGGTTGGCGGAATTTGCCGGTCGTTTTCCGGCGCGCTACTTCGATGTTGGCATCGCCGAGCAGCATGCGCTGACGTTTGCCGCAGGTTTGGCATGTGATGGATACAAGCCGGTGGTGGCGATCTACTCGACCTTCTTGCAGCGCGGTTATGACCAGTTGATCCACGACATCGCGATACAGAATCTGCCGGTGGTGCTGGCGATCGATCGCGGCGGGTTGGTCGGTGAGGACGGAGCGACCCACGCGGGCAGCTTCGATCTTTCCTATTTGCGCTGCATACCCAACATGACGGTGATGGCGCCGGCCGACGAAAACGAATGCCGCCAGATGTTGTACACCGCCATGCAGTTGAATACCCCGAGCGCGGTGCGCTATCCGCGCGGCACCGGGCCGGGCGTGCCGATCAGCCCCGAGATGCACGCGTTGCCCGTCGGCAAGGGCGAGTTGCGCCGCGAGGGCAAGCGGGTGGCGATTCTGGCATTTGGCGCCATGCTGGCTCCCGCGCTGGCGGCAGCCGAGCAACTGGACGCGACGGTGGCAAACATGCGCTTCGTCAAGCCGCTGGATGCGGATTTGGCGCTGCGCCTGGCGCGCGAACATGAGCTGCTGGTTACGGTGGAAGAAAACACCGTGCAAGGCGGCGCGGGCAGCGCGGTGGAGGAATGTTTGCAACTGCACGGCATTGCCGTGCCGTTGCTGCAACTCGGTTTGCCGGATGCCTTCATCGAGCAGGGCGAACACGGGCAGATGCTGGCGGATTGCGGCCTGGATGCGCAAGGATTGGTCGCAAGCATTAGAAACAGATTGACCTAGTAAATTTGTCGGGATTGGTTATAATCTCGCATAACCCGGGATAATCCGATAGAACCAAAACTGTTGCACTGTTGCAGGAGCCCGATTTACCTCGAAGAGGTTCTTGTACCCTGTGGGTATCGGGCGATATTTGCCTGATAATCTCGCCTATTCGCAACCCGATAGAAAGTTTGCCATGAATGTTCCCGCTATTGCCGATGTGCAAAGTTCCGCCGATACCCGCCACTTGGCGATCAACCGTGTCGGCATCAAGGGCATCCGCCATCCGGTGAAGGTCAAAGACAAGAGTATCGGCGTGCAGCACACCATCGCCACTTTCAACATGTACGTGCATCTGCCGCACAACTTCAAGGGCACGCACATGTCGCGCTTCGTCGAGATTCTCAACCAGCATGAGCGCGAGATTTCCGTGGAATCGTTCGAGAGCATTCTCAGCGAAATGGTGGCACGTCTTGAGGCGGAGTCCGGCTATCTTGAAATGAACTTTCCGTATTTCGTGAACAAGACCGCGCCGGTTTCAGGGGTGCAAAGCCTGCTCGATTACGACGTCACGCTGATCGGCGAAACCGTTGACGGCAAGCCGCGCGTCACGATGAAAGTGCTGGTGCCGGTCACCAGCCTGTGCCCGTGCTCGAAGAAGATTTCCGAGCGCGGCGCGCATAATCAGCGTTCGCATGTCACGCTTTCCATACGCACCAACGAGTTCGTCTGGATCGAGGACGTGATCTGTATCGCGGAAGACCAGGCTTCATGTGAGCTGTATGGCTTGCTGAAACGTCCCGACGAAAAATTCGTCACCGAACGCGCCTACGACAATCCGAAATTCGTCGAGGACATGGTGCGCGATGTCGCGGCGGTGCTGGATGCGGACAAGCGCATCAATGCCTATGTGGTCGAGTCGGAGAACTTCGAATCCATACACAATCATTCCGCCTATGCGCTGATCGAGCGCGACAAAACATTGTAGGGGCGCATGGCAATACGCCTTTCCTCTTGTCCATAATAGGGCGTATGCCATACGCCCCTACATAACATGAAACCCATCGCCATCTTCCGTCACGCAGCCACCGAAGGCCCCGGTTTCTTTTCAGCATTCCTCGATGAGCGGAAAATTCCCTGGCGGTTGATAGCAATCGACACGGGAGATGCCGTGCCGCCCAGCGCATCGGCCTATTCAGGGCTGGTCTTCATGGGCGGACCGATGAGCGTCAACGACGACCTGCCGTGGATACCGAAAATCGAAGCATTGATCCGCGATGCCGTCGCTAAAGAAATTCCGCTGCTGGGGCATTGCCTCGGCGGGCAACTGATCTCGAAGGCGCTGGGCGGCTTCGTGTCGCGCAATCCAGTCAAAGAGATCGGTTGGGGAGAGGTGCAGGTGTCGGACAATGAAGTCGCGCGCGCTTGGTTTGGCGACTCAAAGAAATTCCACGCATTCCACTGGCACGGCGAAACCTTCAGCCTGCCGCAAGGCGCGACACGCTTGTTATCCAGCGAGTACTGCGGCAACCAGGCCTGGGCCATCGGCAAGCACCTCGCGCTGCAGTGCCATGTCGAAATGACTGCGGAAATGATTGCGGCCTGGTGCGCGGTGGGCGCGGATGAAGTGGATGCCAGTAGCGCCAGTCCGGCAGTGCAATCGGTGAGCGATATGCAACAACAAATGAATGACAAGCTGCCGCTTTTAAACAGCGTGGCGAATCGGCTTTATAGCCATTGGGTCAATGGTCTGTCAGCATAAATACCCCGGTAAATGTTGCTGAAGGAATTTGCCGCGTTGGCTATAATGCGCGCTTCCGCTTTACGGGAAACAAACTAAACGAATTACACATAGGAGAATTACATGAAAAAACTGATCGCGTTGGCCTGTTTGGGTTTTGCATTCGCTGTTTCCGCTCCGGCCTTCGCTGGCGCGCAGCAGGAAAAGATGAAGGGCTGCAATGCAGAAGCAAAAGGCATGAAGGGTGGCGAACGCAAGGCATTCATGAGCAAGTGCCTGAAAAAGGATTACGTGCTGAAATCAGCCGCCGCACTTGCCAAGGCGGAAGCCAAGCCTGCCGCCAGCGCTGCTCCTGCCACCGCAAAGGCCAAGCAACAGGACAAGATGAAGTCCTGCAATGCGGATGCAAAAGCCAAAGCGCTCAAGGGCGGCGAGCGCAAAAAGTTCATGAGTTCCTGTCTCAAGGGCTAATCGCGGTACTGTGATTTAGCTCAGCAGAAACGCGCCGCAAGGCGCGTTTTTCTTTGCGGCTGTATAATCCGTACTCTTTGCGCGACCCGCCGCATTTTATATGGTCGCGTTTTACATTTTAAGGTTGCATGATCAAAAAATTCCTCAAGCGTGTATTCCGCAAGCCCGCCAAAACCAAAACGGTGGGAAATGCCCAGGTGATTCCGTTCAGGTTGCATGGGGTGGCGCGCGAGCAGATCAGCTACGGTGCATTGAAAGTCACCGACGGACTGCAGGCGGCAGGCTATCAGGCGTTTGTGGTGGGCGGTGCGGTGCGCGATCTGTTGCTGGAGCGTATCCCCAAGGATTTCGATATTGCGACCGATGCCACGCCGGAGGAAGTGCGCCGGCTATTCCGTCGTTCGCGCATCATCGGGCGGCGTTTCCAGCTGGTGCATGTGATGTTCGGCGAGGAGGTGGTGGAGGTATCCACTTTCCGCCGCATGATCGAAGCCGAAGATGCGCAGACCGACGAGCACGGGCGCCTGCTGCGCGACAATGAATTCGGCGATCAGGAACAGGATGCGGAGCGGCGCGATTTTACCGCCAATGCGCTGTTCTACGATCCGAGCATCCAGGAGATCTACGACTATCACGGCGGTTATGCCGACACGCGCGCTCACCTGTTGCGCATCATCGGCGATCCGCTGGTGCGTTACCGCGAAGACCCGGTGCGCATGCTGCGCGCGGTGCGCCTGTCCGCCAAGCTCGGCATCAAGCTGGATGCGGCGACCGCCGCGCCGATCGCCGGGATGAAAGACTTGCTCGACAACGTGCCGCAGGCGCGACTGCTCGATGAAGTGTTGAAGATGCTGTTGTCCGGGCATTCGCTGGAGTGCATCCAGCAGTTGCGCAAAATGAATCTGCATCATGGCTTGCTGCCGCTGCTGGACGTGATTTGGGAACAGCCGATGGGCGAGAAATTCATCATGCTGGCGTTGCGCAACACCGACGAGCGTATCAGTCAGGACAAGACGGTCTCGCCCGCATTCTTGTTCGCGGCATTGCTGTGGCATGAGGTGCTGGCGGCGTGGAATCTGCGCGTGCAGCAAGGCGTGCGCCCGGTGGGGGCAATGCACGAGGCGATGGACGAGGTGCTGGCCAGGCAGAGGGCGCAGCTCGCCATCCCGCACCGTCAGGATGCGGTGATGAAAGAGATATGGCTGATGCAGCAACGCTTCGAGCAACGCGCCGGGCAACGTCCGTTCCGCTTGCTCGAGCAGCCGCGCTTCCGCGCCGGATTCGACTTTTTGTTGCTGCGCTGCGCCAGCGGCGAAGTGGATGACGAACTCGGCTTGTGGTGGGACGAGTTTCAGGATGCCAGTGACGAGCGCCGCGCGGAAATGTTGCAGCCGGAAGGGGCGGGAGACAAGAAACGCCGCCGCCGCAAGCCGCGCAGAAAAACCGAAGGTGCCGCAATGAATGAACCGGCAGTGGATGAGCCGGCAGCATAATGTCTCACATTGCCTTCATTGGGCTGGGCAGCAATTTGGAAAATCCTGTTAGCCACTTGCAGCGCGCCTTCGTCGATCTTGAAGGGTTGCCGGACACGCGCCTGGTTGCCTGTTCATCGCTGTATCGCAGCGCGCCGCTGGATTGCCCGGATCAACCCGATTTTTCGATCCAGCCGGATTTCGTGAATGCGGTGGCAAAAATCGCGACGGATCTTATGCCGCAAGCCTTGCTGCAAGCGCTGCTGCAAATCGAGCATCAGCACGGCCGCGAGCGCACCTTCCGCAACGCGCCGCGCACGCTGGATCTGGACGTGCTGCTCTACGACGATGTGCAACTGCACGAGCATGGCCTGACCATTCCGCATCCGCAGATGCACCTGCGCGCATTCGTGTTGCAGCCCTTGCTGGAGATCGCGCCGGGTATCGGCATACCCGGCATCGGTCAGGCAAGGCTGGCGCTGGCAAAATGTCAGGATCAGGTTTTGGAGAGGCTTACCAATGCTGTTTGACAAGTATCGCTACGTGGTTGTGGAAGGGCCGATAGGCGTCGGCAAGACCAGCCTCGCGCATCGCCTCGCGCAACAAATCGGTGCCGGGACGCTGCTGGAAAAGCCCGATGAAAACCCCTTTCTCGCCCGGTTCTACCAGGACCCGCCGCGCTATGCGCTGGCGACTCAATTGTTCTTCCTGTTCCAGCGCGGCAACGAAGTGCGCGATCTTGCGCAGATGGATCTGTTCCGCGAGAGCACCGTGGCGGACTATCTGTTCGACAAGGATCCGCTGTTTGCGCGCCTCAATCTGAACGAAGAGGAGTTTGCGCTGTACCAGCAGATTTACCGGTCGCTGCAATTGCAGGCGCCCGTGCCGGATCTGGTGATCTATTTGCAGGCCGCGCCGGAAACACTGGTAGAACGCGTGCATCGCCGCGCCCAGCCATATGAAATTGGAATCAGCGAAAGTTATTTGCTGCGCCTGTCACAAAGCTACAGCGATTTCTTCTATCATTACGACGCGGCCCCGGTGTTGATGGTGAACAGCGAGCATCTGAACTTTGTCGATGGCAATGAGGATTTCACCTTGTTGTTGAATCGAATTGAGGAAATGCGCGGGCCCCGCGAATTTTTCAGCCGGGGGACATGATGAGAACAACACTGACTGCACTGAAAGCCATGCGCGGCAAAGGCGAAAAAATCGCCGTTCTGACCTGCTATGACGCGAGCTTCGCCGCGCTGCTTGAAGCGCAGGGTATAGACGTGCTGCTGGTCGGCGATTCGCTCGGCATGGTGTTGCAGAGACACGAAACTACTCTGCCTGTTACGCTGGGCGACATGGTGTACCACACCGCCTGCGTGGCGCGCGGCGCCAAGCAGGCATTCATCGTCGCCGACATGCCGTTCGGCACCTTTCAGGTCAGCCCGGAAAAAACTTTTGAACATGCCGCGCAATTGATGGCGGCGGGTGCGCAGATGGTCAAGCTGGAAGGTGGCGCTGTAATGGTGGAAACGGTGCGCTTCCTGACAGGGCGCGGTATCCCGGTGTGCGGGCATATCGGGCTGACCCCGCAATCGGTGCACCAGCTGGGCGGCTATCGCGTGCAGGGCAAGGAATCCGCCGCCGCTCAAAAATTGCTGGCAGATGCGACAGCGCTCGAACAGGCCGGTGCGGGCATGATTGTGCTGGAAGCCGTGCCTGCGCTGCTGGCGGCGGAGATCACCGCCGCACTTTCCATTCCCACCATCGGCATCGGCGCGGGCGCGGCGTGTTCCGGCCAGGTGCTGGTGCTGCACGATATGCTGGACATCTATCCGGGCAAGAAGGCGCGCTTTGTTAAGAATTATATGCAGGGTGCGGGTAGCATTGCGGAAGCGGTGGCGAGGTATGTGCGGGAGGTGAAGGATGGTTCGTTCCCTTCAGCGGAGCATAGCTTCTGATATTTTTTCCGTTCGCCCTGATAATCAGTTTGTAGGTTGGGTTGAGCGTAGCGATACCCAACATCAAAATCAAAATCAACTTCGCCGGGGGTAGCCCGGCAGCTAGTCACTTTTTCTTGCTTCGCCAAAGAAAAAGTAACCAAAAAGAAGGCGACCCCGGTTTACCGCCCCTGCGGGGTACCCTCGATCAGCCGCAAGCAAGCGGGGCTGCGCAACTCGACCTGGCGGGGCGCACACCCCGCGCCCCACTGCGGGACTCGAACAGTGCTCGCCTAAACCTCCGCTTGCTTTCGTCTGATCGAGGCGGCGCACAGGGGATGAAAGGCGACAAGCAGGTTTTGTAGGGCGGGTTAGCAAAGCGTAACCCGCCGGATGTTTGATTTTCATACGGCGCATTACGCCTTCGGCTAATGCGCCCTACGCTGGCTGTTTACTTTAAGCTTTAAGGAAATTTAATGTACGCGTTCATCAGTTATCAATCCGCGGATAAAGTCATAGCAGGCAAAGTTAAAAACTTATTGGCTGGTGTTGGTATCCCTGCATTCATGGCGCACGAAGACATAAATGTATCCGAAGAATGGCGCTTAAAAATTCTTGAGGAAATTGGCAAAGCTGATTTATTCGTTAGTCTGTGGAGTAAAAATTACGGTTCTTCATCAATTGCACTGTGAATTTTTCTTCAATGTTGGAGAATCCGGTTTTTCAATCACACCGATACCATCATGAAAGACACCGCCCTTTACGAACACCTTCTTGGACTGAAAAC